>ERZ761602.2906-NODE-2906-length-25541-cov-4.320490_pt1 | contig 25541 bp, 22 predicted proteins | sample MGYA00512165_ERZ761602 | MGnify/ENA primary metagenome ERZ761602 (study PRJEB28899, sample SAMN02445085) | bioreactor sludge metagenome | biome: EBPR sludge; isolation source: Thorneside wastewater treatment plant | place: Australia: Brisbane, Thorneside...
GAGCGCCGCGTGCGGCCCGCGGAAGCCGCGCGCGGCGAGGCCGGCGGCCGCGATGCCGCCCTGCGCCGCCCAGCCGGTGTGCAGCCATTTCGACCAGGCGCCGTCGGCCTGGAACGCCATGAGCCCGCCCGCCATGCTGGCGGCGAGGCCGATCGCCGACGCGGTCTCGGCGGCCGACAGCCGCTGCACGCGCGCCGCCGCGGCGGCCGCGGCGATCGGGCCGACGATGCCGGTCGCGTGCAGGCCGCGCGCGTGGAACCGCCGCCCGGCCGCCCCGCCGAGGCGGGCCGCCACCTCGTAGCCGGCGGCGATCGCGGCGCCGGCGTCCTCGCCGGCGGCGCGCGCCGCTTCGCCGGCCGCGAGCGCGGCCGACACCACGACGCTGCCCGGATGCACGACCGAATCGGTGAACGTGTCGTCGAAGTCGCGGCAATGCGCGGCCACGCCGTGCACGAGCGCCGCGCGCGAGGCCGGCAGCCGCGCCGCCCGGAACCAGAGCGCCGCGGCCCCGGCGCCGCCCTCGGATTCGGCGAAGCCCAGCGCCGCGCGCACCGCGTCGGTCGCCGAGCCGGCGGCGACGAGGCCGGCCGTGTCGAGCACGCGCAGCGGCACGAGCGCGCGCTGCGCCGCCGGCACGGCGCGCCAGTCGAGCGCCGCGCACCAGGCCGCCAGCTCGGTCAGCGCGGAGGGCGCGCCGCTCACAGCGCGCCACGCAGCAGCGCCTCGACGTCGGCGGCCGTCACCGGCGTCGGCACGTTCGCCATCATGTAGTCGCCCATCGTCTGCGCCGCGATGCCGGGCAGATCCGCCGCGGCGACGCCGACCTCGCCGAGGCGCTGCGGCAGCGGCAGGCGGCGCAGCAGCGCCTCCATCGCGCGCGCCGCGTCTTCGGGCGAGCCGTCCGGCGCGCAGCCGAGCGCCTCCAGGACATAGGCCTTCTCGGCGCCGATCGCCGGCAGCAGCAGGCGCAGCGCCGGCGCCAGAAGGATGCCGTGCGAGATGCCGTGCTGCAGCCCGTAGCGGCCGCCGACGACGTGGCCGATCGCGTGCACGACCGAGACCATAGCGTTGATCGAGGCGGTGCCCGACATGATCGACGCCATCATGCAGTCGGCGCGCGCCGCGAGATCGTGCGGCGCCTCCACGCTGCGCGGCAGCGCCGTGCGCAGCAGGCGCGCCGCGTGCAGCGCGAGGCCCACCGAAATCGGGTGGCGATGCTTCGAGTAAAGCGTCTCGATCGCGCGCGCCACGGCGGTCATGCCGGTGGCGGCGGTGAGCGCGGGCGCCGCGTGCACGGCCAGCTCGGGATCGAGCACGGTCGCCTCGGGCACCATGCGCTCGTCCCAGAACAGCAGCTTCTTCTTGGCGGCGGGGTCGCGGATGCCGGCCGTCGGCATGACGTCGCTGGCCGAACCGGCCGTCGTCGGCACCGCGATGTGGAAGATCGGCGAGGGCGGCATCGGCGCGCGCTCCATCGAGCCCTTTGCGCCGTAATCGATCACGTAGGGCGCGAATTCGCCGCCGGTGGCCGCCAGCAGGACCACGCCCTTGCCGGCGTCGATCGTGCTGCCGCCGCCGACCGAGATCGCGCAATCCGCGTCCATGTCCTTCAGCGCCGCCGCCGCCGCGACGACGGAGGCATAGGGCGTGTGCGCGGGCACTTCGGCGAACACTCCGGCATAGAGCGGCCCGAGCGCCGCCCTTACCGCCGGCAGGATCGGCCCGCCGGCGACGCTCTTGCCGCAGACCACGCCCGCGCGCTTCGCGCCGAGCTCGCCCATGAGGCGCGGCAGCGCGCGCACCGAGCCCGGCCCGAAACAGACGCGCTTCGGCCAGTCGCGGATCAGTCCGGAATACATGCGACGTCTCCCTCGCCGGGCACTATGAACGAAGCCCGCACGGGGGCACAATGCCGCTTCCTCATGCCCCCTGCGACGACGATGCTGCCCGATCCCGAAACGCTGGCGCGCAAGCTCGCCGACATTCTCGGCGGAACGCCCGACCGCGCGCTGGCCGAGCGGCTGCTCGCGCTGTGCGGCGCGCAGCTCGCGGCGGCGCGGCCCGCGCTCGACGGCGTCGACCCTATGGACGTGCTCGAGCATCACGCCGCGGCGCTGCGCGAGCTCGCCCGGCATGGATGAACTGCTCGACGGCGGCATCGCCGCGGCCGCGCGCGCGATGGCGCGCAACGAGGTTTCGGCGCGCGAGCTGACGTCGGCGGCACTGGCGCGGATTGCCGCGCAAGACGGCGCGCTGCGCGCGTTCTTCCGGGTCGAGGGCGAGAGTGCGCTCGCTGCCGCCGCCGAGCGCGAGCGCGAGCGCCGCGCCGGCCGGGTGCTCGGCCCACTGCACGGCATTCCGGTCGCGCGCAAGGACATGTTCGACCGCGCCGGCCGCGCCGCCAGCTGCGGATCGCGCGGCGCCGCGGCGGCGGCGCGCGAGACGGCGGCGTGCCTCGCGCGGCTCGACGCGGCCGGCGCCGTCGATCTCGGCGCGCTCAACATGTCGGAATTCGCGTTCCATCCGCACGGGCTCAACGCGCTGGCCGGCCCGGCGCGCAACCCGTGGGATCCGGCGCGGGCCGCGGGCGGCTCCTCGGGCGGGTCGGCGGCGGCGCTCGCCGCGCGCTTCGTCTTCGGCAGCATGGGCTCCGACAGCGGCGGCTCGATCCGCCATCCGGCGGCGCAGTGCGGCGTCGTCGGCCTGCTGCCGACGCGCGGCACGCTCAGCCGCCACGGCATGATGCGTTCGAGCCCGTCGCTCGACGCGGCCGGGCCGATGGCGCGCTCGGCCGAGGATTGCGCGCTGATCCACGCCGCCGTGGCCGGGCCCGATCCGCGCGATCCGGATTGCGTGCTGCCGATGGCGGCGGCCGCCGTGCCTGAGACGCCGGCGCTGCGCGGACGCACGATCGCGCGGCTCGGCGACGCGCCGCTCGCGTCGATCTCGGGCGAAGCGCGGCTGGCCTACGAAGCGGCGGCCGAAGCGCTGCGCGCCGGCGGCGCCGCGCTGGTCGCAGCCGAGCTGCCGGCGTGGGACGCGCTCAACGCGCTGGCCGCGATCGTGTTCGCGAGCGAGGTCGCCGCCACGCACCGGCGGCGCCTCGCCGCCGAGCCCGAAGCCTATTCGCCGGAGGTGCGCGAGCGCATGGCGGCCGGCTTCGTCTATCCCGCCGCCGACTACCTCGACGCGCTCCGCGTTCGCGCGCGCATGACTCGCCTGTTCGTCGAGGCCGTGTTCGCGCGCGCCGATGCGCTGCTCCTGCCGGCCGCGCCCGACGTGGCCCCGCGCCTCGACGAGGTGATGCCCGGCGCCGCCCCGCGCCGCTACGATGCCGGCGCCTTCACGCTGGCGACGCCGGCCGATCCCGGCCGTTTCACGCGCGCCTTCAACTATCTCGGCCTGCCGGCGCTCGCCGTGCCGGCCGGGTTCTCGCGCGCGGGGCTGCCGCTCGGCGTGCAGCTCGCCGGCCGCCCGCTGTCCGAGCCGGCGCTGTTCGCGATCGGCGCCGCGTTCCAGCGGAATACCGGCCATCACGCCCGCCGCCCGGACCGGCGCGCCGCGGCGGCGGCCGGCCCCTACGCTGAACGTCGTTCAGTTTTGGGACCCGCCATGGCCGAAGCGCTCGCCCGCACCCTCGCCGCGCCGCCGCGGCCGACCTACCGGACCGATCGCAGCTTCGAATGGAACCACGCGAACGGCCCGGATTTCGCGGGGCCGTGGCCGGTCGTGCCGGAGACGCCGGCGAAGGACTTCTTCGGCCTCGCCGTGCGTTCGCGGTTCGGCGTGGCGGCCAGCATCGTCCTCAACAGCCGCTGGACGGAGACCTACGCGCGGCTCGGCTTCGACATCCTCACCTACAAGACCGTGCGCAGCCAGGCGCGCCTCTGCCATCCGCCGCCGAACTGGCTGTTCCTCGACGATCGCTCGGTCGCCGCCGGCCTCGCCAACCGCGAGACGCCGCTCGCGCTCGCCGCGCGTCCGCCGGCCGATCCGCGCACGGCGACGACCGCAGGTTCGTTCGGCACGCCGTCGGTGGCGCCGGAATCGTGGCAGCCCGACATCGCCGCGGCGCGCCGCGCGCTCGCCCCCGGGCAGGTGCTGATCGTTTCCGTCGTCGGCACCGCGCGGCCCGGCCTGAGCGAGGCCGATTTCGTCGCCGAGTACGGGGCTCTCGCGCAGACCGTCGCCGCGGCCGGCGCCGACCTCGTCGAAGTCGATCTGTCCTGCCCCAACGTCGCGCGCCGCGAAGGCGAGGTCTATCTCGACCCGCGCCTCTCCGCCGCGATCGCGCGCGCGGTGAAGGCCGCCGCCGGCGCCCGCCCGGTGCTGCTCAAGACCGGCGACATCGCCGATCGCGCGCAGATGGCGGCGTTCCTCGAAGCCGTGGCCGGCGCGGCCGACGGCGTCGTCATGATCAACGCGCCGAGCCGGCCGATCGTCGACGGCGCCGGCGCGCCGGCGTTCGGCGCCGGGCGCGAGCGTGCCGGCGTCGCCGGCGGCGCGATCAGGGCGATCGCGCTGCGCGCCGTGGCCGACGCCGTCGCGCATATCCACCGCCGCGGGCTGCCGCTCAAGGTTATCGGAGTGGGCGGCGTCGCCTCGGCCGCCGACGCGCGCGCCTTTCTCGATGCCGGCGCTTGTGCCGTGCAGGCGGCCACCGCCGCCGCCTGGAATCCCTACCTCGCCGCCGAGATCAAGGCCGCCGCGCCCGACATCTAGGCCGGGTTCAGGCGCCGGCGCCGAGCACGGGCTCGGCCCAGCTCGCGACGTCGAGCAGCCTGCCGTCGCCGCCATGCGGGCCGACGAATTGAACGCCGACCGGAAGGCCGCGCGGTCCGGTGAGGCCGGGCAGGGTGATGGCGGGCAGGTGCAGCAGCGTCCAGAGGCGCTGGAACAGCAGGTCGCTCGGGCCGTGCAGGCCCTCGGGCGCCTCGCCGCCGGCGGCGGGCGTCAGGATTGCGTCGAAGCGCTCGAACACGCCGGCGATCTCGGCGCGGCACCGGCGCGCGAGCGCCTGGGCGGCGGCATGCTCGGCCGGCGCTATCGCGATGCCGGCATCGAGCAGCGCGCGCAGGCGCTCGCTCAGCCGGTCGCGGCGCTGCGTGCGCTCGAACGAGAGGCTGCGCGCGAATTCGAAGCGGAGAATCAGCCACTGCGCGTCGAGCGCCTCGGCGAAGTGCTGCGGAAGCTCCACCTCCTCGATCCACGCGCCCGCCGCGCGCAGCCTGCCCTGCGCCGCCGCCATCGCCGCGACGGTCGCCGGCTCCGCCTTGGGCCAGTGCGCGGTGCGGCAGAAGGCGAGGCGCGGCGGCGTTTCCGGCACGGCGCCGGCCGCGGAAACGGGGCCCGCGCTCAGCACCGCGTGCAGCAGCCGCGCATCGTCGACCGTGCGCGCGAGGATGCCGAGCGTGTCGAGCGATTCGGCCTGCGCCTTCACGCCGGCGATGCTGAGGGCCTGGTAGGTCGGCTTGAACCCGACCGTGCCGCAGAACGCGGCCGGGCGGATCGTCGAACCCACGGTCTGCGTGCCCAGCGCCGCCGGCACCATCCCGTCGGCCACCGCGGCCGCCGATCCCGAGGAAGAGCCGCCCGGCGTGTGCGCGAGGTTGCGCGGATTCCGCGTCTTGCCCGGCGTCACCGCCGCGAACTCGGTCGTCACGGTCTTGCCGAGGATCACGGCGCCGGCCGCACGCAGCAGCGCCACCGGCGCCGCATCGGCGGCCGGGCGGTGGCCCTCGTAGATCGGCGAGCCATAGGCCGTCGGCATGTCGGCGGTGTCGATGAGGTCCTTGATGCCGATCGGCACGCCGTGCAGCGGGCCGCGCGGGGCGGCGGCATCGGCGGCGCGCGCCTGCGCCAGCGCCGCCGCCGGATCGAGGAACGACCAGGCGCCGACCTCGCTTTCCCGCGCCGCGATGCGCGCGAGGCAGGCCTCGACCAGCGCCTGCGACGTCGTTTCTCCGGCCGCGATGCGGCGCGCCGCCGCGCGCACGCCGAGGCGCTCGAGGGTTCCGTCCGGTCTGGTCATGCGTCCCATCCTATCGCCGGCCGCCGCGCGCTCACAGGCCGAGATACGCGGCCTTGACGCGCGGGTCGTCGAGCAGCGCCGCGCCCGCGCCGGCGAGGGCGAGGCGCCCGTTCTCGATCACATAGGCGCGGTCGGCGATCCCGAGGGTCTGGCCCACGTCCTGCTCGGCGATCACGATCGTGAGCCCGCCCTCGCTCAGGCGCTCGATCGTCGAGAAGATCAGCTTCGCCATGATCGGCGCGAGGCCGAGCGTGGGCTCGTCGAGCAGGAGCAGCCGGGGCTTCGCCATCAGCCCGCGCCCCAGCGCCAGCATCTGCTGCTCGCCGCCCGACAGCGTGCCGCCGAGCTGATGGCGCCGCTCGGCGAGGCGCGGGAACAGCGCGTAGACCTCGTCGGCGGTGCGCGCCCTGTCGCGCCGCGCGCGCGGGGCGATCGCGCCGATGCGCAGATTCTCGGCCACGCTCATGTGCGGAAAGATCAGCCGCCCCTCCGGCACCAGCACGATGCCGGCTTCGACACGCGCATGCGCGCGAGCGACGGCGATGTCGCGCCCGGCGAAGCGCAGCGTGCCGGCCGCGAGCGGCAGCACGCCCGCCAGCGCGCGCATCAGCGTCGTCTTGCCGGCGCCGTTGGCGCCGACGAGGGCCGTCACCTCGCCTTCGGCCGCGGCGAAGCCGAAGCCGTGCACGATCTCGATGTCGCCGTAGCCGGCGACGACGCCCTCCGCCTCGAGCAGCGCGCTCATGCCGCCGCCCCGAAATAGACCTCGTGCACGCGCGGGTCCGCGCCGATCGCGGCCGGCGGCCCTTCCGCGATCTTCTCGCCGTGATGCAGCACCACGATGCGCCCGGCGAGCTGCATCAGTGCGCGCATCACGTGCTCGATGATGAGGATCGTGAGCCCGTATTCGCGGTGCAGGCGGCGCACGATCTCGAGCATCGCCGCCACCTCCGCCGGCGTGAGCCCGGCCATCACCTCGTCGAGCATCAGGAGCCGCCCGCCGGTCGCCACCGCGCGCGCGAGCTCGAGGCGCTTCTGGCCCGAGAGCGTCAGCGTCTCGGCCAGGTCGCCGGCGCGCTCGGCGAGGCCCACCAGCGCCAGCACCGCGCGCGCGCGCTCGGCGGCGGCAGCGGGCGAGGCGGCCTGCGCCGCGCCGAACATCGCCGCAGTCGCCACGTTGTCCTCGACGGTCAGGCCGCCGAACGGGCGCACGATCTGGAACGTGCGCGCGATGCCGAGCCGGCAGATGCGGTGCGGCGGCAGGCCGGCGAGCGCGCGGCCGTCGAACACGATCGTGCCGCCGCTCGGCCGCTCGTTGCCGGCGATGAGGCTGAACAGCGTCGTCTTGCCGGCGCCGTTGGCGCCCATGATGCCGACGATCTCGCCCGCGCCGACGTCGAACGAGATGTCCGACAGCGCGCGCAGGCCGCCGAACTGCTTGCTCACCGCGCGGAGCGCGAGGAGGCTCACGGCGTTTTCCGCCGCGCCGGGAGGAGGCCGCTCAGGCCCTGCGGCGCGAACAGCACGAACACGATCAGCAGCAGGCCGAGCAGCACCATGTAGAGCTGCGGCGCGTTGGCCCACAGCAGCTCCGACAGCAGCACGAAGCCGGCGGCGCCGAGCAGCGGGCCCTTCATGTCCTCGCTGCCGCCGACGACGGCCATCGTCACGATCGTGAACGAGACGACCGGATCGAAGATCTGCGCCGGCTCGAAATAAGTCTGCCGCAGCACCATGACGCTGCCGACCGCGCCCGGAACAAGCGCCGACAGCGCGTAGGCGAGCAGCTTGAAGCGCACGGTCGGCACGCCCACGGTCTCCGCCGCCTCCTCGTTCTCGCGCAGCGCCAGGAGGCCGCGCCCGAAGCGGCTGCGGCGCACGAGGAACGTCATCAGCGTCGCCGCCGCGGCCAGGCCGAACATGATGTAGTAGAGCGTCTCGATGTCGGGCGCGCCGAAGATCACGCGGCTGAACTTGCCGAGCCAGCCTTCGACGACGATGACGACGTATTTCGCCAGCTCCGCGAGGCCGAAGGTGAGGATCACGAAATAGGGCCCGCGCACGCGCAGCGCCGGCAGGCCGATCAGCGCCGCGAACGCGAACGCCGCGAGCGCGGCGAGCGGCACGATCGCGGCGAGCGGCGCCTCGCCCCACAGCAGCACGGCGACATAGGCGCCGAGCCCGTAGAAGACCACGTGGCCGAGCGAGACGTAGCCGGTCATGCCCGAAAGCACGGTCCAGCTCTGCGTCAGCGCCACGTACATCAGCAGGCTGAGGCCGACGCCGACATGATAGTCGCCGGCCACCGCCGGCAGCGCCGCGGCGGCGAGCGCCCCTCATCGCACGATCCGCCGCCCGCCGAGCAGCCCTTGCGGCCGCAGCAGCAGGATGAGCACGAACACGCCGTAGACGAGGATCGAGCGGTAGGCCGAGGAGGTGAGCGCCACGCCGTAGGTCTCGAGCACGCCGAGCAGCAGCCCGGCCGCGATGCCGCCGGTGATGTTGCCGAGCCCGCCGAGGATGATGACGACGAACGCCGCGATCGTGAACGGGAAGCCCATGAACGGCGAGATCTGCTCGGTCATGCTTACCAGCGCGCCGGCGACGGCGGCGCTCGCGAAGCCGAGGCACAGCGCCAGTTGCTGCACGCGCTCGACGTTGACGCCGACGATGGCGGCGGCGTCGCGGCGCTGGATGAGGGCCTTGATCGCGAGCCCGGTGACGTGGAAGCGCAGGAACGCGAGCACGCCGCCGCAGAGGATCACGGCGACGGCGAAGGCCGCGACGCGGTTGCCGGTGATGGCGGCGTTGCCCCAGCGGTAGACGGTGTCGAGATACTGGTAGCCGCGCGGCGTCGCCGTGAACTGCAGCGCCATCAGGTTCTGCACGATCACCGAAACGCCGAAGAACAGCAGCAGCGAATTGGCCTCGAGGCGCTGCGCGGCCTTGCCGCCGGCGAGCAGGCGGCGGAAGAGGCCGTGATAGAGCGCGAGCCCGAACAGCGCGGCGAGGGCCGCGGCCGCCACGAGGCCGAGCAGCGGCGAGAGCGCGAGCAGCGTGAAGGCCCAGAACGCCACGTAGGCGCCGATCATCACGAGATCGCCGTGCGCCACGTTCAGCAGGCGCATCGTGCCGTAGACGAGATTGAGGCCGAGCGCGGTCAGCGCATAGAGGGCGCCGGTGACGAGCGCCGCGACGAGGAGCTGGCCCGACAGAAGCGCGTCCACCGCTCGGGCACCCGCGTAGCGTGAAGGAAGGGGCCGGCGCCCGGAGTGCCGGGCGCCGGCGGCGGCGGATTACCAGCCGGTCTTGGCCTTGAACGGGCTGGTGGCGATGGCCTTCGGCCACACGAGCTGCAGCTCGTCGCCCTGGATCTGCAGGAACGCGGTCGGCGTGATCGCGTTCTGCACGCCCTGGAACTTCACCGGCCCGTTGATCGTGTCGAACGTCATCGACGCGATCGCCTGGCGCAGCTTCTGCTTGTCGGTGCCGGCCTTGGCCACCGCCTGCTCGAGGATCTCGAGCGACATGTAGCTGACGACCGTGTCGAGATAGTCCGGCTTCTCGTTGAACTTCTTGACGTAGGCGTCGTAGAACGGCTTCGCGCGCTTCCAGTCGGCCTTGGCCGGCGACCAGTGGCCCATCGTGACGAGCCCGTTCGCCGACGGCCCCACCACCTTGCCGAAGAAATCCATCGTCGGGCCCACCGCGACGAACTGGAACGGCGCCGCGATGCCGATCTCCTTCGCCTGCTTCGCGTAGAGCACCGAATCGCCCGGATACGAGAGGACGAACAGCGCCTCGGGCGCGGCTGCCTTCACCTTGGTGAGGATCGCCGTCATGTCCTTGATGTCGGGCGGATACTCCTCGCTCACCTTCACCGCGATCCCGGCCTTCTGCAGCGCGGGCACGAGCGACGCCTTGATCTCCTTGGCGAGCGGCAGGACGTTGGCGACGATGCCGGCGGTCTTGTAGCCGTTCGCCTTGGCCATCGCGACCAGCTCGGCGGCCATCTTGTCGGGAATCGCCGAGGTCACGAACCAGATGTTGCCGGGCTTGATCTCGCGCAGCTGCACCGAGGCGGCGGTGTTGCCGACCATCGGGAACTTGTACTTCTCGAGCACCGGCGCCACCGCGAAGTGGTGCGGCGTGCCCCACGGCGCCAGCAGCAGCTCGACCTTGTCGTCGGTGATGAGCTTCTCGTAGATCTTCACCGCGTTGCCGGGGTTCGACTGGTCGTCGTACTGGACGAACTCGACCATGCGCTTCTTGCCGGCGACGTCGAGGCCGCCCCTGGCGTTCACCTGCTCGCGCCACAGCTCGTAGGCGTTGAGCTGCGAGGGCACGGCCTGGGCGAACAGCCCGGTCTTGGCCAGCGAAAAGCCGATCTTGATGTTCTGGGCGGCGGCCGGCGCGGCGAACAGCGCGGCGGCGGCCAAGGCGATACTGAACTTCCGGATCACGAGGGTCTCTCCCTGCTTGGTTGGAGGCACGGCACGAAGCGCTCTTAGGGCGGCGCTATGCGGCGAAGGTGCACGGGCCGGGGTCGCGCACGAGCTGCATCGTATTGCAGCGCACGCCGCCCCCGTATTTGTGCACCTCGTCGTATTCGATCGGAATCACCTCGACCTTGTGCTGCTCGAGCAGCCGGCGCGTCTTCGTGGCACTCGCGTTCATGATCACCCGGCGCGGCTCGAGCGTGATGCCGTTGGTCGGATAGAGGTTCACTTCCTCGCGCGGCGCCTCGATCAGCGTATAGCCGATCTCGTGCAGGTCGCGAATGGTCTGGTAATCGCACCAGGGCGGATAGATCAGCGCCAGCCTGGCGTCGAGCGGCATGATCCACATGTCCGCGTGCATCCAGCCCGGCACTTCCTCGTGGTAGTCGTAGAGCGGGCCGGGGCTCGCCGACAGCAGCACGCGCTTGTAGCCCGAGCGCTGCAGCACCGGAATCACCTGCTCGGCGCCCTCGCGATTGCAGTCGGTCGAGAGCATCAGCACGACGAAATCGTCGCTCATGCGCACCGAGGCGCCGATCTCGCACACGCCCTTGCCATGGACGGTGTAGAGGATCGGGCAGCCCAGCTCCATCAGCGCCTTGGCGACGTAGCGCGAGCGCCCGCGCCAATAGGGCGTCGCCTCGCGCGGAATGATGGCGCCGCCGTTGACGACGAAGCCCGCCGCGGCCGAGATGCCGCGCTTCATCGGCCCGTAGGCCGAGCGCGGCGGATCGTCGGCCCAGCGCAGCTCGTGCACCTTGACGCCGAGGCTCTCGTAGAGCTTGGCGAGGCCGTTGTGCTGCTCGCGCATCAGGTCGAGCTTCGGCGTGATGCCGTTGAACACGAAGAACGCCGAATCCTGCTCGTAGAGCTGCAGCACCTCGGCTTCGGTCGGCTTCACCATCGCCACTTCGCGCAGCCGGCCGATGCCCTGGGCGCCCCAGCGCTTGCCCCAGATGCGCTCGAGCTCGTCGAGGTAGGAAACCTCGGCGTGATAGCGGTGATATTGCGGAACGGCGCCTTCCTTGTAGTAGGGGAAGTCCTTGAAGGCGTCGGCGACCTTGCCGTGCGCCGCGCCGCCGCCGGGCTCGTTCTGGTCTGTCATCGCCGTTCCCTCGCGCGCCGCATGGCCTAGGCCTGCCGCTGGTTCGCGCCGATGCGGCGCGGCGCCTCGCCGAGCGGCAGGGCCTCCGCCGCCGCACGATAATACATCGCGCGGATGTGCGGTTCGAGGCGTTGCGCGCCCGCGCGCATGGCGGGCACGCGCTCGCGGCGGAATCGCTCCGCGGCCTCGCGCACGCGGCCGCGCATCGCGGCCTCGTCGAAGACGGTGATCCTGCGGTCGCGCATCACGATCCGCCCGTCCACGATCACGGTTTCGACCGCTTCCGAGGTCACCGAGAAGGCGAGGTTGCGCACCGGGTCGTGCAGCGGAACGAAGCCCCAGGCGCCGCGATCGAGCAGGATGATGTCGGCCTTCTTGCCGGGCTCGAGGCTGCCGACCTCGCGCTCCATGAGGCCCGAGCGCGCGCCGCCCATCGTCGCCATGCGGAACACGTCGGCGGCCGATACCCACTGCGTGTAATCGTGCGTGCCCGGCTTGTGGATGAGGCTGGCCGCGCGGATCGCCTCGATGAGGTCGGCAGTGTCGCTGGTGGCGAGCCCGTCGGTGCCGAGCGCCACGTTCACGCCGGCGTCGAGGAGCTTGCGCACCGGGCAGAGCCCGCTGCCGAGCTTCAGATTGCTCAGCGGATTGTGCACGACCGTGCAGCCGTTCGCGGCGAGCAGCGCGATGTCGCGCTCGGTCAGCCAGATGCCGTGCACGATCGCGAGGCGCGGGCTCAAGAGGCCGAACCCGTCGAGATACTCGACGACGCTCTTGCCCCATTGCACGCGCGCATGCACGGCCTGGAGCTTGGTTTCGAGCGTGTGGCTGTGGATCGGGATGTCGAGCGCGTCGGCCAGGCGCTTGATCTCGCGCAGCATCGCGGGGCTGCAGCGCTGCGGCCCGCAGGGCGCGATGACGATGCGGATGCGGCCGTCGCGGCCGTGCCATTTCTCGAAGTGGCGCTGGAAGAGGGCGAGCTGCTCGGCCGTGCTCGTGAACGGCAGCGCCAGGATCTCGTCCTGGATCGGCTGCGGGATGATCGAGCGCACATAGGGCAGGCAGTCGAGCAGCCCCACGTCCCAGAGGTCGACCGTCACCCAGGCGCGCAGGCCGGAGTCGAGATAGGCCTGGATCGCGGCATCCTGCGCCTCAGGCGTGCCGGGCAGGTGCACGTAGTCGTCTTGCACCGTGGTGACGCCGGCGCGGATCGACTCGACCGCGGCCAGCATCGTGCGGAGGTAGTAGTCCTCCTCGCTCAGCAGCGGAAACCCGAACGGCGGATAGCTCTGCAGCAGCCAGGGCTCGAGCGGCAGGTTGTCGTAGGCGCCCTGCTCGAAGCCCTCGTTGCTGTGCAGGTGCGCGTTGACGAGGCCGGGCATCACCACCGCGTCGGCGGCGTCGATCGTCTCGGCCCCGGCGAGACCGGCGCCGGCGTCCGGGCCGATGGCCGCGATGCGGTTGCCGCGCACCACGATGTCGGCGCGGTCGTGGCGCGTATCCTTCGCGTCGCCGGTGACGACGCAGCCGTCCTTGATGACGAGTACGGGCTCGGCGCTCATCCGGCCACGCGGCCGCGCGCGGCGGCCGCTGCGATCCAGGCCAGCGCTTTCGGAACCCACGGGCCTTCGGCCTCGCCGCCGGCATGGCTCGCCGAGAAATGGTCGCGCCCGGGCAGGACAACGCGCTCGACGGCGCCGCCTGCCTTGTTGAGCGCCGCTTCCATCGCTTCGGCCTGCTTCATCAGGTGCGGGAAGTCCTTGTCGCCATGGGCGAGCAGGAACGGCGGCGCCGTCTCGATGTTGTGGATCGGGCTCGCCGCACGCTCGGCGGCGGGATCGGCGCCGAGGAAGCGCGGCTTCATCGAGAGGCCGGCGCCTTCGCCGAACTGGAACACCCCGGAGATCGGCAGGCAGCCCTTCACCACGTCGCGCGGCAGCTTGCGTTTCGCGCGCCAGCCCTGCGTCACGGCCAGCAGCGCCGCGTAATGGCCGCCGGCCGAGTGCCCGCCGATGAAGATCCTCGCCGGATCGCCGCCGAAGCGGCCGCATTCGGCGTGCACCATCGCGACCGCATCGGCGCAATCCTCGAGGCCGGCCGGAAAGACGTGCTGCGGCGCGAGGCGGTAGCCCGGCGTGACGAAGGTGACGCCGGCGGCGGTGAAGGCCGGCGCCATGAACGACATCCACTCCTTGTAGCCGCCGGTCCAGCCGCCGCCGTGCCAGAATACGAACACCGTGCCGTTGGGCCGCGCCGCGCGGTGGAACGCGAGGCCCTGATAGGGATCGGCGCCGTAGCGCATCTCCGCGCCGGCGATGCCGGCGCCGCGCTTCAGGCATTCGGCGGCATAGGCGGCGCCGACGGGGGAGGCGGGCTCCTGCGGCGGGTAATCCTCGATGCGCATTGCCGTTCCTACTTGCCGAGCATCGCGCGCAGCACGCGCTCGGGCGTGAGCGGCAGGGCGTTGAAGCGCTTGCCGAGCGCGATCGCCGCGGCGTTGGCGATCGCGGCCGGCACCACGTTGATGCCGATCTCGCCCACGCCCTTGGCGCCGAACGGCCCGTCCGGCTCCGGCGCCTCGACGATGATCGAATGGATCTCGTGGGGCGAATCGAGCGCCGTCGGCACCTTGTAGTCCATCAGCGTGGGGTTCGCGAGGCGCGGGCCGTCCCACACCATCTCTTCGTTGAGCGCCAGGCCCATGCCCTGGACGAAGGCGCCTTCGAGCTGGCCTTCCACCGCGAGCGGATTGATCGCGCGGCCGACGTCGGCGGCGGACCAGGCGCGTTTCACCTCGATCTTGCCGGTCGTCTCGTCGATCTCGATGTCGACCACGAGCGCGCCGAACGCGAAGGCCCCGATCTGCGGGAACGGCAGCCCCACCGCGATCGCGCGCTTGGGGTCCACGCTCGGCCGTTCGAACACCAGCGAATTGTGGCCGATGATCGGGCCGCCGCGCGCCCAGTGCGCTCGCGCGGAAACCTCGAAGAAGCTCACGGCCTTGTCGGGCACGCCGACGATGCCGACGCGCCCGCCGGGGCGCAGCTCGAGATCGGCCGCGTCGCACTCGAGCATCTCGGAGGCGTGCTGCTTGATCTGCTTTTCCACCTCGAGGGCCGCCGCCACCACGGCGCGGCCGGTGGTGTAGGTGACGCGGCTCGCGGTCGTGCCCCAATTGTAGGGCGAGCCGTCGGTGTCGGGGCTGGCGAGCCGCACGCGCTCGATCGGAACCATGAGCGCCTCGGCGCAGATCTGCGTCAGCGCCGTGTCGGAGCCCTGGCCGATGTCGACCGCGCCGGTGTTGAGCACGATCGATCCGTCTTCGAGCATGCGCACGATCGCGCCGGTGGCGAGCAGGCCGCTGATGTGCGCCGTGCAGGCGGCGGCCATCGCGCGCTTCCGGCCGGGCGCGCTCGGCTCGAGTTCGGCGCGCTTGGCCCAGCCCGATGCCGCCTTCACCCGCGCGATGCACTCTTCGAGGCCGTTCGACCCCACCTCGGCGCCGCCGAACCACTTGTCGCCGGGGCGCAGCATGCTCTTCTCGCGCACCGCGAGCGGATCGAGCCCGAGGCGCGCGGCGATCTCGTCGATCTGCTGCTCGCCGGCGAAGCTCACCTGCGGATTGCCGAAGCCGCGGAACGCGCCGAAGCGCAGCTTGTTGGTGTAGACGAGCGTGCCCGACGCCTTCCTGTACTGGAAGCGATAGGGGCCGGGCGACATGAACAGGCTGTAGCCGAGCACGCCGGGGCTGTCGTCGGCATAGGCGCCGCCGTCGAGCAGCACCTCGACCTCGCGCGCCACGAGCGTGCCGTCCTTGAGCGCGCCGGTCCTGACGCGCAGCTTGAACGGATGCCGCGCGCGCACGATCTCGAAATCCTCCTCGCGCGTGAGGATCAGCTTCACCGGCCGTCCGGTCGCGAGCGCCAGCTTCACGGCGATCGGCTGGATGTGCGGTTCCATCTTGTTGCCGAAGCCGGCGCCCACGCGCGGCGTCAGGCAGCGCAGCTGCGCCATCGGCAGGCCGAGCGATTCCGAGACGTTCGCCTGGACGCGGAACACCGACTGGTTCGCCGACCACAGGGTCACGCGGCCCGTGGCATCGGGCTCGGCCAGAGCGCCGCAGGGCTCGAGCGAGACGTGCGCCTGCGGTTGCGTCGCGAACCGGCCCTCGACGATCACGTCGCAGCGGTCCCAGGCCGCGGCGTCGCCCTCGGTCAGCGAGGTGCGCGAGCAGACGTTCGCCGTGCTGCCGGTGTCGAACACCTTGAAGTAGGAGGCGACGTCCTCGTGGATGATCGCGGCGTCCGGCGCCAGCGCCGCCTCGGGCGAAAGGATCGCCGGCAGCTCCTCGTACTCGACGCTGACGAGGCGCGCGGCGAGCTTCGCCGCCGCTTCGGTCTCGGCGGCGACGGCGGCCACCGGCTCGCCGACATAGCGCACCTTGCCCTTGGCGATCGCGTGCTCGTCCTTGATGAACGCGCCCATGCGATGGTCGCCGAAATCGTCGCCGGTCAGCACCGCGTGCACGCCCGGCACGGCCAGCGCCTCGCGAATGTCGTAGGACTTGATCCGCGCATGGGCATGCGGGCTGCCGAGAACGGCGCCGTGCAGCATTCCGGGGCGGTAGAGGTCGGCGATGTACTGCGCGCGGCCCTCCACCTTTTCGCGCACCTCGGCGCGCGGCAGCGCGGCGCCGACGGCTTTCGCAGTCGCGCTCACGGCTTGGCCTCCTTTGCGGCTTCGGCCACCGCTTCGGCGATCTTGCGGTAGCCGGAGCAGCGGCAGAGATTGCCGGAAAGGCCGGCGCGGATCTCGTCGGTGCGCGGGTCGGCATTGTGCGACAGCAGCGCGTGCGCCGAGACGAGAACGCCCGGCGTGCAGAAGCCGCACTGCACGGCGCCGGTCGCCGTGAACGCCTTCTGAAGCCGCGCCATGCCCGCGTCGCGCTGCAGGCCCTCGAGCGTCGTGATCGCGGCGCCCTCGCAATTGGCGGCAAGCGAGAGGCAGGCGCGCTGCGGGCGGCCGTCGATCAGCACCGTGCAGGCGCCGCAGACGCCCTGATTGCAGCCGCGCTTGGCCGCGGTCAGCAGCAGCTGGTCGCGCAGCACGGTCAGCAGCGTATCGGAGAGGCCGGCCTGCACGTGGCGGATCCGGCCGTTGATCGAGAGCGCCAGCGTCATCTCGCCTCCAATGCGGCGCGCGCGTGAGCCACCGTCTCCGCGACCAGCCGCGGGATCACCAGCCGCCGGTATTCGGCGCTCGCCCGAACGTCGTCGACCGGGTCGGCGGCGGCGGCCAGCGCCTCGCCGGCGGCGGCGGCCGCGGCCGCGTCGCCGAATTTCGCCGACAGCAGCGCGTCGGCCGCGTCGGCACGGATCGGCCGCGGCCCGCAGCCGCCGACCGCGATGCGGACCGACACGCCAGCCGCGTCTCTCGCCGCCGACAGCGCCACCGACGCGATCGCGAAATCGCCGGAGACGCGCGCGAGCTTCCTGTAGAGGCCCGCGCCGGGGCGGGGCGGCGGCAGATGGACGCCGGTCACGAACTCGCCCGGCCCGCACGCCGTCGTGTACCAATCGACGAAAAAGTCCCGCGCCGCCACGCGGCGGCGGCCGGCGGCGTTCACGATCTCCACTTCGGCGTTCGCGGCGACGAGTGCCGGCGGATAGTCGGCGGCGGGATCGGCGAAGCCGATGGAGCCGCCGATCGTGCCCATGTTGCGGACGACGGGGTTCGCGATCTGCCGCGCCGCGTCGCGCAGCACCGCGAGCGTGCCGGCGAGGCGCGCGTCCGCAGCCGTCGCCGCGTGGCGCGTCATCGCGCCGATGCGAAAGCCGCCGTTCGCGAGTTCCGCGATGCCGGCCAGCTCGGGAATTCCCGCCAGGCTCACGATCGCCTTGGGCTCGGCGAGGCTCGCGTTCATCATCGCGACGAGCGTGGCCCCGCCCGACAGGCAGCGCGCGCCGTCCGTCTCGGCGAGCAGCCGCGCCGCGTCCTCGACCGATTTCGGCCGGTGATAGCCGGGCACGCTCATGACGCCGCCGCCGCTTCGATCTTGCCGCGGAAATTCTCCGCGAACTTGGCGCCGAGCGCCTCGGCCTTCTTCTTCATCATGCCGAGGCCGAACTTGCCGAGCCGCCCGGTCACCGACACTTCGGAGACGTACTTCACTTCCGTGCCGCCGCCCTCGGCCGGGACCAGCACCAGTTCGTTGTTCGACGAGATCACGCTGGCGCGCGTGCCTTCCTCGCCGCGCGTCACGGAAACCACGCGCTCCGGCGGCGCTTCCTCCTTCACCTCGACGACGAGGTTGAAGCGCGCCTTGATCGGCCCGACCTCGATGAGAATGCGCGCGCGATAGGTCTTGGGGTCGATCACCTCGATCGCCTCGCAGCCGGGAATGCAGCCGGCCATCAGCGCGGGGTTGGTGATCTCCGCGAAAACGCGCTCGCGCGGCGCGGCGACGACGAACGATCCTTCGATGCGCATCGGAGCGCCGTCAGCGCTGGACGCGCTTTACCCGCATTTTCTCGTCCGTGAAGCGGCCCTTGTCGATGACCACCTCGTTGTCGAGGATCACCGTGCAGTCGCGCATCGGCACGTCGTAATGGCCGCGGGTCTTGCGCTTGCCGCCGCCTTCGTTGTTGGGCCCGGTCGAGAACAGGAAATTGCCCGGAAACACGCGCGCGGCGGCGCGGCTGCGCTCCGGCGAATCGCCGGCGAGCGCGATGTTGTACCAGCGCGCCTGCGGATTGAGGCCCCAGCCGAGATGCGAAACCGCGTAGGGATCGCGGTCGTCGTCCGAGGCCTTGTTGTCCTCGAGCCACGCCTTCATCAGCTTCGCGTCGAGGCCGCCCTCGATCTTGGTGATGAAGCCGTCGCGCACCTCGACCCGCACCTGGTCCTGCACGTAGCGGCAGTAGGGCAGGATCACGATGTCGCCGGGCTGCATCACGACGGTGCCGTTGGCGCTGCCCTCGTTCGGAAAGGTGTGGATGTGCCCGCCGCCCCAATGGTCGAAGCGGCCCTTGGCGTCGGCGTAGCCGTATTGGCTCATCACCGGATATTCGCCGCAGCTATAGCGGAGATCGGTGCCGGCATCGCTCACGACGCGTACCTCGCGCGTCTTGGCGAGGCGTTGATGCGCGTGCAGGACGGCCTCTTTGAGGCCCGGCGGCGCCATCAGCATCTCGAGGTCGTCGGGCGCGTCGATGATCATCTGGACGCGCGTGCCGCCCGCGCGCACTTCCTTGAGCCACGAGCTGAACAGCGGAACGTGGAAGATCACCACCATGTCCGCGGCCTTCAAGGCCTCGATCGTGCCCTTGCACTGGCCGATCGTGGGTACGCCCACCTTCGTCCAGCCCGGCACGTTGTTGACGCACATCTCGTAGATGTCGGCGCCGAGCTGCTCGGCGGCGGCGAAGGCGGCGGCGATGTATTCGCGCCGCGTGCCGAGGTCGCTGACGGCCACAATCGTCTCGCCGCGCTTCACGTTGCACAGCTCGAACTGCTTCAAGTAGAGCATCGCGAGCTTGGCGGGATTGATTTCTTGCGGACGAAGCGCAGCCTCGGTCACGGCGGGATCCCCATCATTGCCATGGCGTGAAGCCGCGATTAGGAGCGAGTCGCAATTCCTTGTCAATACCGAACCCGTGTCGGTATTGATCCCGGGGGGCGCTGGCGGAGGAACCGACGATGGCGCAGGTGAAGAAGGCCGAGGTGCGCGAGGCGATCCTCGCCGCGGCGCTGCGGCTGTTCCGGAAGACGGGCTACGTCGACACGACGGTGAACGAGATCGCCGCCGCCGCGCGAACCTCGCGCGCGAACATCTACGTCTACTTCCGCTCGAAATTCGCGCTGTTCTACGCGGTGTTCGAGCCCTGGCTGCAGCAGCGCCTCGCCATGGTCGAGCGCGAGATCGCCTCCATCGCCGATCCGCGCCGGCGCCTGCGCCGCATCCTGGTGGCGCTCTGGCGCGAGATTCCCAGCGACGCCAACGGCTTCGCCAACAATCTCATGCAGGCGCTGTCGACCGCGGCGCGCGACGAGAGCTATTCGCCCGGGCTGCTGCATGCGGTCGAGCAGCGCGTCGCGGCGATGATCGACGGCTGCCTCGCCGGGGCGCGCGGCGGGCGCGCGGACAGCGCCGCGCTCGCGCATCTGTCGTTCATGGCGTTCGACGGTTTCGCGATGCACGCCCATCTGCGCGCCGGCGAGCCGTGCAGCGACGCCGTGATCGACACCGTGTGCGATCTGCTGTTTCCGGCGGCGCGCCGGGCCTTGGCGGCCGGTTGAGCCGGCGCCGGCGCGCGGCCGGCCTTGACTCGCCGGGGGCGGTGGTCTCACAGTTTTCGCGTTCGGCTTGCCTTGGGCGCTTTTCGGAGGAGGGGGCACTCCCGCGCCGCGATGGCCATTCGCGACATCACGAGCAGCGAACTCGCGCTTTTCGGCGACATCGTCGGGCGTCTGGCCAGCCTGCCCGCGACCGCGGACGTGCGCGCCAGCGTCTTCGGCGACGTCATGCGCCTGCTGCGCGCCGATTTCGGCGCCTCCTACGTGTGGCACGCCTCGACCGGGGAGAGCGAGCACCCCGTCAACCACAACATGGATCCCGCGAATCTGCGCCGCTACGGCGAGTGGTATCAATACCGCGATCCGATGACGGCGGAGCTGCGCCGCCGCCGGCGCGCGACTCTGGTCGATGCCGTCATCCCGCGCCGCCAGCTCGAGCGGACGGAGTTCTACAACGATTTCCTCGCGCGCGACGGGCTGCATCACGGCATCAACCTGTTCGTATTCGACGCCGCCGGGCGGCGCGATCTCGGCGATCTGCGCATCTGGCGCTCGCGCCGCCGGCCGGATTTCGAGGCGCGCGATCTCGGTCTGCTCGACGCGCTGTGCCCGTTCCTGCGCGACGCGCTGCTGCGCGCGACTCCCGCCGACGGCGCCCTCACCGCGCGCGAGCGCCAGGTGGCCACGCTGGTCGCCGAGGGGCTGCGCGATCGCGACATCGCGCACCGGCTCGGCATCGGCTTCGGCACCGTGCGCACGCACCTCAACCGCGCGATGGACAAGCTCGCTTGCGCGAACCGCGCCGAGCTGGCGGCGCTGATGACCCGCCGCGGGGCGGCGCCGTCGGCATTAATGTAGATGGCGGGCGAAGCGGGCCGGTCCTAGGATCGCGGCCGAGGCAGTTTCGGCGAAGGTTGGGGAGGCTCCGGGCGTGAATCCAGTTCGTAGCAGCGGGCGGCGGGCGGCATGGACCGCATAGCTCTGACCGCCACCGGCGCCCTCGCCGCGATGGGCGAAGGCAAGCTCTCGTCGCAGGAGCTCACGGCCGCGCTCGTCGAGCGCTGCCAGCGCCACGCCAAGCTCAACGCCTTCATCCATTTCGATCCCGCCGCCGCCAAGGCCGCGGCCGAGGCATCGGATAGGCGGCGCAAATCCGGCAAGGTCGGAGCGCTCGAAGGCGTGCCGCTGGTGCTCAAGGACAACATCGACACCGCGGCGATGCCGACCACGGGCGGCACGCCGGCGCTGAAGAACCACCGGCCGAAGCAGGATGCGCCGGTGGCCGCGCGCCTCGTCGCCGCAGGCGCCGTGATCCTCGGCAAGACGAACCTGCACGAGCTGGCCTACGGCATCACCAACAACAACGCCGCGTTCGGGCCGGCGCGCAATCCCTACGATCCCACGCGCATTCCCGGCGCCTCCTCGGGCGGCACCGGCGTCGCGGTCGGGGCGCGTCTCGCGCCGGCCGGGCTCGGCAGCGACACCGGCGGCTCGGTCCGCATTCCGGCGGCGCTGTGCGGAATCTTCGGCTTGAGGCCCACGCTGCTGCGCTGGCCGCAGGCGGGCATCGTGCCGATCTCGCACACGCGCGACACGGCCGGCCCGATGGCGCGCAGCATGAACGATCTCGTGCTGCTCGACGGCGTCGTCACCGGCGGCGCGCTCACCGAGGCGCCGGCCGAGTTGAAGGGCCTGCGCATCGGCGTGCCGCGCGGCCATTTCTGGGAAAACCTCCACGCCGACACGGCCAAGATCGCCGAGGACACGCTGAAGGCGCTGGCCAAGGCCGGCGTCGTGCTGGTCGAAGTGGCCATCCCCGACGTGGGCGCGCTCGACAACGCCGCCGGCTTCCCGATCGCGCTCTACGAATCGATCGTCGATCTAGACGCCTACCTCGCCGGCCACAAGTCCGGCCTCGACTTCAAGCAGGTCGTGGCGCAGGTCGCGAGCCCGGACGTGAAGGGCATCCTGTCGAGCCTGCTCGGCGAGATGGCGGTGCCCGAGCCGGCCTATCGCGAGGCGCTCACCGTTCATCGGCCCAAGCTGCAGAAGGCCTACGCCGACTGCTTCAAGAACCAGCGCGTCGAGGCGGTCATCTTCCCCACCACCCCGCTTCCGGCGGCGAAGATCGGCGAGGACGAAACCACGATGCTGAACGGCGCCGCGGTGCCGACCTTCGCCACGTTCATCCGCAACACCGGGCCCGGCAGCGTCGCCGGCATCCCGGGCCTGAGCGTTCCCGCCGGGCTCACGCCGTCCGGCCTGCCGGTCGGCATGGAGCTGGATGCGCCCGCGGGGACAGACCGCAGGCTGCTCGCCATCGGCCGCGCGCTCGAATCGATTCTCCCCAAGCTGCCGCCGCCGCGTCTCGATTAGCCAGGCGCGCCGGCGCCCCAACCGCCCTCAGGAGGAGGCCACAGCCATGCAGAAACGCTCCGTCACCCGCCGCGGTTTCGTCGCCGGCGGCGCCGCGATCCTCGCGGCGCCGGTCGTCCTGCGCCACGCGCGCGCGGCCGATCCGTTCAAGATCGGCCTGTTCTACGCCGCGAGCGGCCCCGCCGCCCTGTTCGGCCCCACCCAGAAGGCCTCGGCCGAGCTGGCCGTCGAGCAGATCAACAAGAACGGCGGCATCCTCGGCCGCCAGGTCCAGCTGCTGCTCGCCGACGCCGGCGGGCCGCCCGCCGAATCGACCAAGACCGCCGTGCGTCTGATGGTGCAGGAGAAGTGCGATCTCTTCGTCGGCTCGCACGACAGCGCCACGCGCGAGGCGCTGGTCGGCACGATCAAGGCCCGCGTCCCCTACATCTACACGCCGGTCTACGAGGGCGGCGAATGCGCGCCCAACACCTACGTGCTCGCCGACACGCCGGAGCAGCAGGTGCGTCCGTCGATCGACCTGCTGACGAAGGAAAAGGGCGTGAAGTCGGTCTATTTGATCGGCAACGACTATGTGTGGCCGCGCAAGACCAACGACCGGGTGAAGCAGTATCTCACGGCCGGCGGCGGCAAGGTGATCGGCGAGGAATACGTGCCGCTCGGCGCGCCCAACAAGTTCGAGGAGGCGGTCACGCGCATCAAGGGCGCCAAGCCCGATGCGGTGGTCATCACGCTCGTCGGCGCCGACAACGTGAACTTCAACCGCACCTTCGCCGGCTTCGGCCTCGACAAGGAGATGCTGCGCGCCTCGATGCTGCTCGAAGAGAACACGCTGCTCGGCATCGGCGCCGAGAACAGCAAGCAGCTCTATAACTGCATGTCCTATTTCTCGAGCGTGCCCGGCGCGGCGCACGACGCGTTCAAGGCGGCCTACAAGGCGAAGTTCGGCGAGAAGGCGCCGCAGCTCAGCATCATCGGCGTCGATTGCTTCGCCGGCGTCTACTGCGCGAAGGCGCTGGGCGAGAAGGCCAAGGGCACCAAGGCCGCCGATCTCATGGCCGCGTCCGAGGGCCTCACCTTCAGCACCGCCACCGGCCCGGTGACGATGAAGAACCGCCATCCCGACAAGCCGATGTACCTCGCCGAATGCGAAGGCAGCAACTTCAAGATCATCAAGACCTTCGACAACGTCGGTTCGGGCGAAGCCTGCAAGCAGGCTTGATCTTCGCGTCGCGGCGCCCCGGAGTATTGCGCGCGCCCGGCCCTCACTTCCCGTCGCCGCGCAAAGGGCGCGGCGATGGGCCCCTTCTCTCCCGCTGCGCGGGAGAGAGAAGAATGCGATACGCGCCACTTCCTTTTCTCTCCCGCGACATGGGACGTGAGGGCCGGCGGCGGATCGCGCGTTCGCGTGCGGGCTCGACGTAGTGGACCCCCTCGTCACGACGCAGTTCCTCAACATCGCGTTCGGCATCGCGACGCTCGCGGTGCTGGCGCTGGGGCTCGCGATCGTGTTCGGGCTGTTGGGCGTGCTCAACATCGCGCATGGCGAGCTGGTCATGGCCGGCGCCTATGCGGCGTGGATCGTGCAGTCGGCGGGCCTGCCCTATGCACTGGCCGTGCCGCTGGCGATGCTCGCGTGCGGCCTTCTCGGCTGGCTCATCGAGGCGGGGCTGATCCGCCCGCTCTATGCGCGGCCGTTCGATACGCTGCTCGCCACCTGGGGCCTCAGCCTGCTGCTGCGCAAGACGGCCGAGGCGATCTGGGGCCTCGGCTACAAGAGCGTGGCGCTGCCGCTGCCGGGCACCGTCGACGTGCTGGGCGCCGCCTATCCGCGCTACCGGCTGATGCTGATCGTGCTCTGCCTCGCCGGCGTGGCCGCGCTCGCCGCCTGGTTCGCGAAGAGCGGCGCCGGCACGCGCATCAAGGCGATGGTGGCGAACCCCGATCTCGCGCAGGCCGTCGGCATCCGAACCGGGCACCTCGCGCGCAACGCCTTCGTCGCCGGCTGCGCGCTGGCGGGCCTCGGCGGCGTGATGGTGGCGCCGCTCACGCCGGTGCACCCGTTCATGGGCATCGATTACATCCTGGAGAGCTTCTTCGTCCTCGTCGTCGGCGGGCTCGGCAGCGTCGCCGGCCTCGTCGCCGGCGCCGGCATCATCGGCGGGCTCGGCAGCCTGGTCTCGGCGGTCGCCGACCGCACCGCGGGCTACACGGCCGTGCTGGTGATCGCGATCCTGTTCCTCTGGCTGCGCCCCCGTGGGCTCCTGGCTCGCGCATAGCGCCGCGGTCGCGGTCGTCCTCGTCCTCCTGCCGCTCGGGCTCGGGGATTTCGCGGCCTATCAGTTGGCACTCTATTTCCTCTACGCGATCGCGGCGCTCGGCGTCGGCCTTTGCTGGGGCAGCGCGGGCTTCCTGCCGCTCGGCCAGGCGATGTTCGTCGGCATCGGCGGCTATCTCTCGGGCCTCGCGCTGATCCAGTTCAAGGGCAGCGCGCTGCTGCTCGTCTTGCTGCCGCTGGCCGCGCTGGCGCCGGGGCTGCTCGCCTTCGGCCTCGGCCTGATCCTGTTCCGGGGACGGCGCGAGACGGGCCCGTATTTCGCGCTGATCACGCTCGCGCTCAGCCTGCTCGCGTTCCAGATCGCGAACGGGTGGAACTCGGTCACCGGCGGCTTCAACGGCCTGAAGGGCATTCCCGGCCTGCCGGGCCTCGACGATTTCTCGCACGCCTACTGGATTTCCGCCGCGGCGCTCGCGGTCGTCATCGCCGCCACGAGCTGGCTGTCGAAAGCGCCGGCCGGCGTGCTGTGGCGCGCGGTGGCGCAGAACGAGCGCCGCGTCGCGTTCCTGGGCTTCGACGTCACGCTGACCAAGGCGGCCGTGTTCGGATTGTCGGGCGTGCTCGGCGGCATCGCCGGCGTGCTCTACGCGCCGCAGCAGAATCTCGTCACGCCGCAGCTCGTCGGCTTCACGCTCTCGGCCGAGCTGGTGATCTGGGCCGCGGTCGGCGGGCGCGGCAGTCTCTACGGGCCGATCCTCGGCACGATCCTCATCGGCGTGCTCACGGCCGAGCTGCGCAACACCTTCGCCTACTGGGAAGTGCTGCTCGCGATCATCTTCATCGTCGTCGTGCGCTGGGCGCCGCAGGGCCTCGTCGGCTTCGCGCTGCCGATCGTCGAGCGATTGCGCCCGCGCCCGCGCGGGCCACGGTGCACCGCGTGCTGGTACGCAACGGATT
>ERZ761602.2907-NODE-2907-length-25538-cov-5.941333_pt1 | contig 25538 bp, 14 predicted proteins | sample MGYA00512165_ERZ761602 | MGnify/ENA primary metagenome ERZ761602 (study PRJEB28899, sample SAMN02445085) | bioreactor sludge metagenome | biome: EBPR sludge; isolation source: Thorneside wastewater treatment plant | place: Australia: Brisbane, Thorneside...
GCGCGCCGATGCCCGGCGGATCGGAGCGCTGGATCAGGGCCATGACCCGTTCCACGGCGGCCAATGGAACGTGCAAGAAGGCGGCGACCTCCACCGGCGGTTCTGGCAGCAGGCCATCCTCATCCAGGCGGGCCAGCAGATAAGCCGCGATCGGCCGGTCGGCCAGGCTCAAAGCCGGGGCGATCTGGCGCAGAATGTGCTCATCCAGTCTTTCGCGCACCCGCGGTTCGAAGCCGTCCAGGTGTTCGTCCGCCTCGGTCGAACGGCTGCCGCCGGTTCCGGCCTGGCGCGGCGATAGGAATACCACGGCGGCCTCGCCGGCCTGGACGGTGGCGCAGGTCGGGCAGGGCAGCCGGGTCAGCCGGCGGCCGCAATTGGGACAGCGCAGTTCTTCCACCAATTCCAGCGCCGGGTTGGCGTCCATCTCCTTGCGCAGGGTCGCTTCCAACTCGGTCGTCGACATTTGCAAGAGGGTCATCGTCTGGGCCAGATGAGCTGTGGCCTGGTGCTGGCGCAGATCAGGTGAGAGATGGTGATGTAACATGGCTCGGTTCAGTATAAATGTGGTTAGAAAGCCGGTCAAACGATTAGTGCAAGAAACGTGCCTCAAATCATTAATCAAATCATGCGTATAGCCACCAAGAGGTGAAGTGTAGATCCTTTGCAGACGCCATATCTTTGATCGGGCTTGAGGCTATGCGCAGCCTCCCTGCCGTGACCCGCCAGCCTTTGTCTGTATAATCAGCGCATGTCAACCCACAATCACCGCGCCGTCCGGCCTGCCGATCGCATGGCCAGCATCCCGCCCTACTTCTTCCACACCCTCAATCAGCGCCTGGCTGAGCTGCGCGCGCGCGGTCTGGACGTCATCCGCATGGACGCCGGTTCGCCGGACCTGCCGCCGGCGCCGCATATCGTGGCGGCGTTAAGTCGATCGGCCGAGAACCCCACCCACCACGGCTACCAGCCGTACAGCGGCACACCGGAGTATCGCGCCGCCTGGGCCGCGTTCTATCGGCGTCGTTTTGGCGTCGAGCTTGAGCCTCTGAGCGAGGTCATCGGGTTGATGGGCTCCAAGCAGGGCGTCTTCAATCTTCACCAAGCTCTGGTCAATCCCGGCGATGTCGTCCTGATCCCGGATCCAGGCTACGCGGCCTACACAAACGGCGCGCTGTTTGCGGGTGGGGAGGTGGTCTACCTGCCGTTGCTCGCCAGCCGTGGCTTTCTGCCCGACCTGGCCGCCATCCCGGCGGAGATCCTGCGGCGCACGCGGCTGCTCTGGCTCAACTATCCCAATAATCCTACGGGCGCCACCGCGACCCTAGACTTCTTTGCGGCGGTGGTGGACCTGGCCCGCGAGCACGGCTTCCTGGTGGCGCATGACGCTCCCTACACGGAAATCACATATGACGACTACCAGGCGCCGAGTGTGCTGCAGGTGCCAGGCGCCAGGGACGTGGCTGTGGAGTTTCACTCGCTCTCGAAGACCTACAACATGGGCGGTTGGCGGGCGGGCGTGGCGGCCGGCAACCGCGCCGTCCTGACGACGCTGTCTGACCTGATCGGGAATTCCGATTCAGGAATGTTCCGCGGGATTCTGGAGGCAGGGGTGGCGGCGCTGACGGGCGATCAGACGTGGCTGGTTGAGCGCAATGCCCACTATCGGCGCCGGCGCGATCAAGTTGTGGCGGCGCTGCGTTCAGTCGGTTTGCACGTCGAGGTGCCCGCCGCCGCCATCTACGTCTGGGCGCGCTTGCCCAACGGCGTCGATGACCTGGCGATCACCAATGCGCTGTTGGAGGCGACGGGTGTAAGCCTGACGCCCGGCTCCATCTTCGGCCCGGCCGGGCGGGGCTATCTGCGCGTATCGCTGTGCATCGCTGATGCGCGCCTGGAAGAAGCGCTGGCGCGTATCCGGCAATTCCAGTGGCGCTGAGTAAGCTCGGACTTCCTGCCCCAAGGCAGTTGGGGCGCAGCGGCTCGCCAGCCTGCCCGGCTTGCGCTGCAGCTGGGGCAGGAGATGGGGTGACCCTTCGGCCGGCGGCCTCCACTCGGGGTGCGGCGCGACCTGTCCCCCAGGGAGTGGGTGCGAATGGGGAAATCGAGGCCGCGAGCGCATCCGCCGAACTTGCTTGAGTGCAGTCGGCGGCGCTGTCCGCACAAAGGTGCAGATTCGCTGCCGGGACCATTGCCTAGTTGCCTCACCGGCGTGGCCGCCCTATAATCGCCTCAGATTGATTCCTCCAGTTCCACAGGTTCGCCCGTGGTCGGACAGCTGGTTGGATCATTCAAATAAGGAGGTGGTTACGCCTCGCCGGAGTCCGAACCAGCGGGGTTAAATACTATGCATCCTGGCCTGAGTTCTCGGCGCCATGGGCCCGCCTCTCACAATTTTATAGACACGTAAACTTGAACGGAAAAGCATCCGTTCGGGGCTTTGCCCCCCATGTCTATGACACAAACAGCCGCGCCTCTTTGGGGCGCGGCTCTTTTTTCGTCAGTTACGGGTAGCCCGGTGGTGGCTGGTATGGCTCGGGCGTGTCGGTGGGCGGCGGCGGCGGCCGCGTCTCCGTCGCGATGGGCGGCCGCTCAGTGGGCGCTTCTGTCCGTACTTCGGCGGGCGGGTCAGTGGGCGCGGGTGCCTCGGTCTCCAGCGGCGGCCGCTCGGGGACAGTCGGCGTTTCCGTGGGCCGTTCGGGTTCCACCCGAGTGGGTGTGGGCGTGGACACGCTCAGCGTCGGCCGGATGACGGGCAGCAGCGTGGGTGTGCGCGTCGCCGGCCAAGACGGTGTTTCTGTGGCCGGCGGCGGCGTAGCGCTGGGCGGCACCGGCGTTGCGGTCGGCGGCGGGGGCGGGGTATCTGTGGCCGGCGGCGGGCTCGGGGTGGCTGTGGGCGGCACCGGCGAGAACGTCGGCTGGCCGGGTGCCAGGGTGATACTGGGGACCGGCGCCTGCAGCCAGGCTTCCACCGGCACCGGCGTCGCGGTCTCGGCGGACGGCGTGCCGGTCTGATCGTGCTGGACCTCCGCCAGGATGCGCACGTCGATGGCCGGGATCAGGGCCGCGTGTGGATCGGCGCTGTAATCGGCCAACAAGTGCGAGTGGACGGCCACCGGGACAAAGCCCGCCGTCACCGGCTGCAGCACCAGGCCGGCCGTCAACCAGGCCAGGCTCGCCAGCAGGAACGCCAAGACCAGGGTGATCCACCAGGGGTAGGCCCGACGGGCGACGGGACCACGGGGCATCGCGGCTCAGTTCTCCAGGGCCGGCTCGGCGGCCGGGCAATCGACGAAGCGCAGCCGGTAGATGGCGATGGGCTCGGACTTGCCTTTGAGCATATGCCCACCCAGCGGGTCGACCTGGAACAGGGCCCGCCGGCCGCGCAGGACTTCGCACGTCGACTGGCTGATGATGACGCCGCTCTCGCCGAAGGCGCGCGTGAAGTCTTCCAGTCGTTGCGTGGTGTTGACGGTGTCGCCGATGATGGTGTAGTTCATGCGGTCGGCGGCGCCGAGGCCGCCGGCGGTGACCGGGCCGGTGTTGATGCCGATGCCGGTGACAAAGAGCGGCTCGCCGCGCGCGGCCCGCTTGACGTTGATGGCCTCGACCACGCGCAGCATCTCCAGGGCGGCCCGGCACGCCTGAAAAGCGCTCTCGCGGGCCGGCAGGGGGCGCGGCAGCACGCCAAAGAAGGCCAGCAGCGCATCGCCTTCGAATTTGTCCACCACGCCGCCGTAAGCGGCGATAACGGGGGCGAGTTCGCTGAAGTACTCGTTCAGCCAGCGCAGCACCAGCGCCGGGTCGGCCTTCTCAGACAGTGTGGTGAAGCCGCGGATGTCGCTCATCAACACAGTGGCGGTGAAGGCCTGGCCCTCCAGCCGCAGGTTGCCAGACGCGAACGATTCACGGAGTTCCTCCCGCACCTCCGGCGAGACCGTGCGCCCCAGCAAATCGCGGTAGATCGAGCCCTCCTGCAGGCCCGCGATCATCTGGTTGAAGGCATGGACGAGCACGGCCACCTCGTCGTTGCCGTCGTCCTGCAGTTTGACCTGGAAGTTGCCCTGGGCTACCTCGCGCGCGGCCCGCACCATCTGATTGAGGGGCCGCGTGATGTGGCTGGCCAGCACCCAGCCGACGACGGCCACCAGACCCAGCCCGCCCAGGACCAAGAGCAACGATTGCAGCTGGGTCAAGAAGGTGGGCTGCGCCAGGAAGTTCTGGGCCAGGGCGGTGCCGGCCAGGCCCAGCGCCTCGCCGTTGCGCGCCGCCCACGGCCCGAGGGCCTCGCTGTAGGCGGCGCTGGTGGTCGCGACGGTCCGGATCAAGCTGTGCGTCGCCTGGAGGCGGCTGACCTTGGCGGCGCTGGCTGGGTCCAGACTGCCTTGCGCGGCCTCCCAGGGCAGGGTGGAGGCGAGGCGCTCTCCACTGCTGGTGTAGAAAGTGACGTGCGCCAGGGTGTTGGCGCGGATCTCGCGGGCGAGTTCGTCCAGCGGCTTGCCCACCAGGACCGCCCCGACGAGGCGGCCAGCGCCGTCGAAGACCGGACCGGCCACATAGAAATAGGCGCCCCAAGGTGCCGGCGCTACCCCGGCGAACTTGTCGCCCTGTGAGTCGCTGCGCTCGGCCAGGACAGCCTGGACAAACGGCCAGCCGGTGTAGGTGGCGTCGCCGCGGCTGACCGCGTAGTCGGCTCCGTCAGTGCGCCGCAACGACAGGGCGCTGACGCCGTCGGCGGCCAGCAATTCCACCGCCCATTCCTGGCTGTTGGCCGCGATGGGCAGCACCCGCAGGCGCAGCTGGGTGGCATCGCTGGCCGCCAGGGCCTCAGCCACGCCAGCGGTGTTGGCCACCAGCCGCAGCGTCTCCAGCAGCCGACTCTCCTCGCGCACCATCCAATCCGCGGTCAGGGTGGCCGCATCCAGCAGCTGCCGGTCAAAACGGTCGCGGATCGACTCGGTTACGTACCGGCCGATCAGGTACGCGGCCGCCAGGGCGAAGACGCCGGCCAGCAGCGCGAACGGCAGGATGATCTTGAGGCGCACCGGCCAACGCACGGTCGGCAGCGGGCTGGGGGTGCTGGCCTGGGCAGGGCCGCCCGTCAGCCGATCTAGAGCGCGCTCGATCCAGACGTCCGTGAACGGCTGGCGCAGAAAAACCTGGCAGCCCAATTGTTTCGCCAGCAGTTCGCGCCGAAAGTCGGGGTAGCGGTTGGTCATCAGCAGCTGGGCGCCGGGGGCGCGCTGCCGCAGATGGCGCAGCACTTCCAGCCAGTCGGCCTCCGGCAGGTGCAGATCGACCACGGCCAGCGCTGGCGTGACCGTCGTCAGCTGTTGCAGCACCTCCGCCGGTGTGGCCGCCGTCACCACCTGCTCGCCGCTCCGGAGGAAGTAGTCGGCCAGGGGCTGGGCGGCAGCCGAATCGTTCTGGATGAGGAGAATCGTCTGAGTCATCGGGACAGGCGCAACGCGTCGACGGAATGTCGGTCCATAAGAGCATAGAGTTTAGGGACACGCCGCGCCATTAATCCGGCGGGAATTTTGGTTGGAGATGGTCATGGGCCGTGCGCGGGGCGGACCGGGAAGGAGAGTATAATCCGCGCGACACCCATGGAAGGAAGGCGCATGGAAACGCGGATTGCGGCTGTAACTGTATTCCTGGACCGAGCCCGTGTGACGCGCTCCGGCCGGGCCGCGCTGCCGGTGGGCGCACAGCGGCTGGAGATCACGGACCTGCCGCTGGCGCTGATCCCGGAGTCGGTGCGGGCCGTCGGCCGGGGCACGGCGCGAGCCACCCTGCAGGGGGTCAGCGTCCGGTTGGACCACTTCAGCGAGACGCCGGCCGAGCTGGTCCGCGACCTCGAGGCCCAGTTGTGGGCGGCCCAGGACGCGGGCGCCGACCTGGCCGCCCAGGCCGCGGTGCTGGAGAAGGAGCGCAACAACCTGGACACGCTCGGCGCCCAGAGCGAGACTTTCGCGCGCGGGCTGGCCCTGCGCGGCCAGAAGCCGGAGGAGCAGGGCGCGATCTTCGATTTCCTGCGCGCGCGCCAGCTGACGGTGCAGGGCGAGATCCTGCGCCTGGCGCGCGAGAAGCGCGAGATCGAGAAGCGCCTCGACCAGTTGCGCCGGCAGCTGCAAGCCGCCCAGTCCGCCCAGCCCCGGCAGCGCTACACGGCCGTGATCGAGCTGGAAGTGACCGCGGCCGGCGACCTTGAGCTCGACCTGGTCTACGTCGTGACCGGGGCGCGCTGGCAGCCGCTTTACGATCTGCGCCTAGCGGAGCGTAACGGCGTTCTGGACGTCGCTTACCTGGCCCAGGTGTCCCAGAACACGGGCGAATTTTGGCGGGACGTGGCCCTGACGCTGTCTACGGCCCAGCCGGCCCTGACGCTGACTCTGCCGGAGTTGCAGCCCTGGTACGTGCGGCCCCAGCCGCCGCCGCCGCCGCGCGGCGTTGCGTTCCAGGCGGCGGCGCCGCGCGCCCTGGCCAAGACCCGATCGACCGAAGAGACCTTCGCCGCAATGCCGGCCGCGGCCCCGGCGCCGGCCCCGCTGGAGGAAGCGGACCTGGCTGCGCCGGAGACGCAGGTCTCCGAGTCTGGCGCGGCCCTCACCTACCAGCTTTCTGGCCGGGCCGATATCCCCGGCAACGACGAGCCGCGCAAGGTGACAGTGGCTATGTTCCCGCTGAAACCCAGCCTGGACTATGTCACCGCGCCCAAGCTGCAGGCGGCCTGTTACCGGCGCGCCAAGGTGCGGAACGACTCGCCCTACACACTCCTGCCCGGCCAGGCGCAATTGTTCGAAGGCGACGAGTATCTCGGCTCCACGCGCCTGGAACTGAACGCGCCCGGCCAGGAGTTGGAGCTCTTCCTGGGCGCCGACGAACGCGTGCACATTGAGCGCGAACTGGCCGCCCGGGACGTGGACAAGAACCTGATCGGCGACCGGCGCCGGATCCGCTACGCCTACACGATCACGGTCGAGAACCTGCGCGACTCCGCGCAGAGCGTGTGGGTGCGGGATCAGTTGCCGGTGGCGCGCGACGAGCAGATCAAGGTCCGGCTGGACTCGGCTGAGCCGAAGCCGGCCGAGCACAGCGACCTCAACCTGCTGGAGTGGCACCTGCTGCTGCCGGCCTCCGGGCACCACCTGATCCGGTTTGAGTTCACAGTGGAGTTTCCGCGCGCCCTGGAAGTGCTGGGGCTGCCTTAGGCGGCGTCGGTTCCCGGCCCGGAGAATCTGGCCTATGCCTCATCCTGCAACCCCCACCCAGGCTCCGCGTGAGCGCGCCTTTTTGGTCGGCCTGGAGGTGCGCGGCGCCCAGACCCTGCTGGGCGTGGAAGACTCGCTGACCGAATTGGCGCTGCTGGCGGATACCGCCAACCTGACCGTCGTCGGCGAGACCTACCAGAAGATCGCGCACCCGGACCCCAACACCTTTATCGGCTCCGGCAAAGTCGAGGATGTCAAAGCCTTCGTCGAAGAGACCCTGGCCGACGTGGTCGTCTTCGACGAAGAACTCTCGCCCCGGCACCAGCGGGAGCTAGAGGAAGCTTTCGGCCCGAACGTGAAGGTGCTGGACCGCACGGCCCTGATCCTGGATATCTTCGCCCAGCATGCCCGGACGCGCGAAGGCGCCCTGCAAGTGGAACTGGCCCAGTATCAGTACCGGCTGCCGCGGCTGACGCGCCAATGGACGCACCTGGCCCGCCAGGCCGGCGGCGGCGGCGGGCGCGGCGGCAACGCCGGGGTCGGTCTGCGCGGGCCAGGCGAAACACAGCTGGAGTCCGACCGGCGTGAGATCGGACGCCGCATCACGCAACTCAAGGCCGAAATCGAGAAGGTGCGCGCCCACCGCCAGCGCCATCGCGCCCAGCGGGAACGCAGCGCCATCCCGGTGGTGGCGCTGGTGGGTTATACCAACGCCGGCAAAAGCACGCTGCTCAACCAGCTGGTGGGCACAGCCGAGGTATTGGCGGCGGATCAGCTCTTTGCCACGCTCGACCCCACGACGCGGCGCGTGCTGCTGCCGAGCAAGCACCCGGCGCTGTTCACGGACACGGTGGGCTTCATCCAAAAGCTGCCGACAACGCTGGTGGCGGCCTTTCGGGCCACGCTGGAGGAGATCGGCGAGGCCGACCTGATCGTGCACGTCGTCGACGTGACCCACGTCAACGCCCGCCAGCAGGCCCAGGCCGTCCAGGACACGTTGGACGAGCTTAACGTCCACGATGTGCCGGTGCTGCTGGCGTTCAACAAGTCGGACCGGCTGACGGAGGCGTGGGCGGCGGCGGCGGCGCGGCTGGGCGACCTGTGGCCGCAGGGCGCGCCGATCTCGGCCTTGACCGGGGTTGGGGTGCCGACTCTGCTGGAGCAGGTGGAGGCGGCGTTGTACGCCAATCTGACGCCCCTGGACCTGCTCATCCCGTACACCAAAGGCGGCCTGATCTCGCTCTTCCACGAACAGGGGGTGGTGGAGCACAGCGAGCACCTGGCCAAGGGTGTGGCCCTGCGCGGCCGGGTGCCGGACCGGATCGCCGCCCGCTTCAAGCCGTACGTCGTTAAGGTCAAGCGTCCGCGAGCGGCGGGGCCGGCCCGCGGCGCGCGGTCCTGACGCTGCTGAGAAACGGTGAGATGCGGCTGGGCGGCTGGACGCTCGAGGAGCAGAACCCGAGATGTGGCTGACGAAACTCTCCGCTTTTATCGCGCGTTACCGCGGCCTGCCGGTGTTCATCGCCGTCGGACTGATCGTGCTCAACTTCATCCTCCGGCACTTTGATCTGGGCTGGCTGACCGACACGGACTTCCTGCTCCACGTCGGCGTGATCATCGGCCTGGTGGGTCTGTTGCTGGCCGAGGCGCTCGGCTGACAACGCGCGGCTGGGCGCCTCAGCCCCGCCGGCCGAGCTCACGGGCGATATCGCGCTCGGCGTCCCGCTTGGCGATGGTGTCGCGCTTGTCGTACAGCTTCTTGCCGCGGGCCAGGGCGATCTCGAGCTTCGCGCGCCCCTTGGTCAGGAAGATCTTGACCGGCACGATAGTGTAGCCCTTCTGCTGCACCTGTTCCCCCAATTTGCGAATTTGTTTCTTGTGCAGCAGCAGCCGGCGCGGCCGCAGCGGATCGTGGTTAAAGCGCGCGGCCGGGTCGTAGGTGGCGATGTGGGCGTTGAGCAGGGTCGCCTGGCCGTTCTCGATGCGGACGTAGGCCTCCTTGATCTGGGCCTTGCCGGCGCGGATCGATTTGATTTCCGTCCCCAGCAGGACCAGGCCGGCCTCCAGGCGTTCTTCCAGGAAGTAGTCATGCGCGGCCTTGCGGTTCTGGGCCACGACTTTGATTGAGTCGTCGGATTGTGAGCTGGCCATAGTCGTTTCGGTTAGGGGCCGGCGTCTTCACCGGCCCGTGTTCAGGTATTCTACCGCGCGCGCCAGTTCCACGTCGCTGCCGTCGGCGGCGGGCGTCACCGCATACGTCGGCGGCAGGCCCTGCCGGTCCAGCTGCCGGCGGGTGGGCGTGAACCACAGGTTGGACGTCACGTGCAGGCTGGAGCCGTCCGACAGCGGAAACACAAACTGCACCGAGCCTTTGCCGAAGGTGGTCTGGCCGATCAGGGGCGCGCGGCCCCGGTCTAGCAGGGCGCCGGCCAGAATCTCGGCCGCGCTGGCCGTGTTGGCGTTCACCAGGATGGCCAGCGGTGCCGCGGTGAGCGGACCCGTGGCGGCCGGCGCGGTGTACGTCTTTTCGGGCCCGTCCTTGGGCGTTTCATACATCACCACGCCGCCGCTCAGGAACTGGCCGGCGGCCTCCACCGCGGAATCGAGCAGGCCGCCGCCGTTGTTGCGCAGGTCCAGGACGAAGCGGCGGGCGCCCTGCGCTTCCAGGTCGCGCGCGGCGCGCTGCAGCTCGGCGCTGGTCTTGTCGCTGAAGCGGCTGATGCTGATCAAGCCGATGTCGGGTTGAGCGTCGACCAGGCGCCAGGTCACGGACGGCAGCGCGATGGGCTGGCGTCTGATCGTGAAGGTGGCGGTGGTCCCGTCGGCCCGCCGCACCGTGATGGCGACGGTGCTGTCCAGCGGGCCGCGAACCAGGGCGGTGACCGTGTCCGGGCTCATTTCGGGCGTGATGGTGGTCTGATCGACGCGCACAAGCACATCGCCCCTGGTGAGGCCGGCGGCCTCGGCCGGTGATTCCAGGAACGGGGCCAGGCTATACTCTCCGGTATCGCTGCGGCTGATCTCGACGCCGATGCCGCCGTACTCGCCCTGCAAGGAGTTAGACTCCAGTTCGGCCGTCTGCGGCTCGACAAAGACCGTGTAGGGGTCGCCGAGGGCGCTGACGAAGCCGCGCACAGCGCCATACTCGAGTTGCCGGGCAGCGGGCAGGGTGCCGTTGAAGTGCTGCTCGATCAGGGCGCGGGCCTCGGCCAGCAGCGGATACTCGACCACGGCCGGCAGGCCGGGCAGGGACCAGCGCAATTGCGGGTAAGCGGCCGACCAGGCGCGGGTGTAGTAGCCGCCCAGGAAGGCCGCGCCCAGGCAGGCCGCAAAGAAGACGGTGAGACCCGCGAATTCAAGCCAGCGGCGCATTGTTCTATTCACCTGCGTTGAAGGATTGCAGCAGTGGCGTCAGTTGATCCAGCTTGGGGAGCAGCACCTGGGCGCCATCAGACAGGGTGGCCGCCTCGACCATGCTGGCGTCGATCACGCGCGCCTGGATGGCGCTGCGCTCGATCTGCGGTCCCAGGCAGCCCAGCAGGGCGACGTCCTCGAAAGTCAGATCGGTGCGGACCGAACTGTACAGGATCTGGGCCAGGGCCGGAAGATGCGGGATCGTCTCGGGCCGCAGGAGTTTATCGCGGATGGCGAAGATGACCTGCTGCTGGCGGCGCATGCGCTGGAAGTCGTCGCTGTCGTGCCGGATGCGCGCGTAGATCAGGGCGGTGCCGCCGTCCATCTGCACGCGGCCGGCTGGGAAGTCGATGGCGATCGTGTCATTAGGGACGCTGCGGCGCGGATAATTCGGGTCATGGATCGGGGCCGGGATGTCAATCTCAATGCCGCCGATCGTGTCGATAGCCTGCTCAAAGGCCAGGAAGCTGACGACGACGTAGCGGTCGATGCGCAGGCCGAAGGCGTTCTCCAGCGTGGCCTTGAGCTGGGCCGGGCCGCCGCCAGGGACGGCATAGAGCTCGCCGTAGTGATAGGCGGAGTTGAGGCGGGCCTCGGTAACGGGCAGGTTGTTTGGCAGGGGCAGCCACAGGTCGCGCGGCAGCGACAGGATCTGAGCCGATTTCCCGGCGAAGTTGACGCCGAGCAGCAGGACTGTGTCGGTGCGCGCCGGGCGGGTATAGTCATTGCTGAAGCCGTCCAGCCCGACGACCAGGATGTTCATGCGGCCGGGTCCGTCACACGAATCCGGGAACGGAGCGGTCGCCGGCAGCACCGGGGTGGGGGCCAGGTCCAACGTGTGCGGGGCGGCGTAGAACCAGGTTGCGGTGGGTCCTGGAGCAACGGCAACTGGCTCAGGCGTAGTGGCCGGGCCGCCGGTGTTGGCTACTGACGGCGCCGAGGTGGCGGGTTGCGTGGCCGTGGCGGCTGCGGCTACCAGGGTCAGGCCCGGAGCAGGGGGCTGCTGCGGTGGCGCGGCCGTCGGCGCCGGAGAAGGCTGCGCAAAGGCGCCGGCGGCTCCAGCCACGCCCAAGCCAACGAGGAAGACCAGGGCCATGACGAGCCATTCGGCGCGGCCAAAGCGGATATCTTTCCAGGGTGTCATTGCGGCGGAAGTATACCACCCCCCCTTCTGCGCCCTACTCGCCAAGAGCAAATGTTCTAAATCAATTTGGCCTTGTTTTTGCGGCTTTGGGCGGCGGCGCATGGAATGGCTGCGGGAAACAGCGGCGGGCGTGGGAGTGTGGCCCGGTCAGCCAGGCGCACGCCCGCCGCGGGATGGCGGCCTGAACTGAAGCCTGCGATGGCCTGAAGAGTGGTGATCAAGTATCGATCAAGCTTAGCGGCGCGCTTCCCGAATAATTGGCACCCCAAAGCCAGCCTGGGCGGATTCCGGGGCGTAGCGGCCTTCCTGGAGCGATTCTGATTTGAGCCCACCGAGCAGGATCGGGGTAGCCTGCTGCCATCGATTAGTTCGTTTTTCGCGTCCGTAGCGCACTGACACAAACTGGTTGCTTTTCTCGGCGCCCGCCGGCCACAGTGTGTGGGCGGCGTAGGCTGCTGCCATTTTCGGTTTGCATACTGACACGAACTGTATGCTCTGCTGCCATTAACTGTGAATCCCTCCATCCATACAAACAGCCTTGACAGGCTCACCAGGTGTGATAATATTACTTCCGATAATGTAAGTTATCGGAAGTAATAACCATGAGCACTCTTATCACTGTCCAGAATGAGCCCCAGGCTGGGCTGGCAACGCCGAACCCTGGCTTGCGTGAGCGCATTGAGCACGAGATTGAGCGTGATCCCCGCCTGCAGTCCGAACACACGCGCCGCGCTTATCGGGTTGACCTGAAGGCGTTTGAGGCCTGGCGGCGCAACCGCGCGTTGACCAAGACCCTGGTCGAGGAATACGCCGCCCAACTGTCCCGGAACAAACGTTCTCCCAACTCGATCAACCGGGCCCTGGCGGCGGTGCGTTGGTGGGCGCGAAGGTTGGGAGACCTGGCGCACGAGAGCGAGATGCCCAAGGAGCAGCGTGATGAGATTGTGGGGCGCGTAGCCCGTGTCGTTACCGTGGCGGATGTGGGCGGGGACTGGCCGCAGCGCGGGCGGCACATCGCGCCCGACGAGCTGAGCGCCCTGCTCCAGGCCTGCAGTCGTGATCAGACGCCCGCCGGCGTCCGTGACGCGGCGTTAATCGCGATGGCGTGGTCCACCGGGCTGCGGCGCTCCGAGTTGTGCGGTCTGGCGTTGGCCGATCTCCAAGACACTGACGGCCAGACTCAGGCGCGCGTCAAGGGCAAGGGCAACAAGTACCGCACCGTCTACCTGCATCGCAGCGCCGCTCGCCGGGTGGCGGCCTGGCTGCGGGAACGCGGCTCTGAGCCGGGGCGCCTGTTCTGCCCGGTCCGTAAGGGCGGCCAGGTCGCGCTGCGGCGCGGACTCAGCGATCGCGCCCTCGCCCTGATCCTCGACAAACGCTGTCGTGCGGCCGCGTTGGAGGCGCGCCTGACCTGGCACGACTTCCGGCGCACCTTCGCCGGCAACCTGTTGGACGAGGGTGTCGATCTGGTGACGGTGCAGAAGCTGCTCGGCCACGCCTCGCCTACCACCACCAGCAACTACGACCGCCGCGGCGAAGACACCAAACGGCGTGCGGTCCAGCGTTTGAAGTTGCCCGACTAATTCAGCAAGGACGCCATGCGCGTGTTACTGCTTCTGTCCGCCCTGATGCTTGGATTGGCCGCCTGCAGCCCGGCACCCCAGACGCCGGTCTTGCCCCCCACCCCGACTCTGCCAGCGCCTGTGGACTTCGCAGCCGAGGGCCTCACCGGCCGCATCATCTACGCTGGGTCCAATCTGGGCGTCTGGGAACTCAATCCCGCCACAGGAGCCCAACGGCCGTTGTTTCAGCCGGCCGACCCGGCCAACGCCTGGGTGACGAGCGCGACCGTGTCACCGGATGGCCGGATCATTGTCATGGCTTATGCCCCACCGCCGGCCGCAGGTCAAATCCAGTTCGGCTTCACGGACCTGTATGAGCTGGTGGACGGTGCCGCGCCCCGGCCGCTGCTGCAGCGCGTCGATCCCCACGAGTCTTTCTTCACCCCCACCTGGTCCCCGGACGGGCGCCAGCTGTATTACGCCCATGCGCAGCCGCTCGCCGATGGCACAGCGGGCGTCACATACAACATCGAACGCCGCGCCTACCCGGACGGTGCCCCCGAGCGCGTCAGCGCCAACGCCTTCTGGCCCCGCCTGTCGCCGGATGGAAGCCGGCTGGTCTATGTCAGCATCGAACCCGAGACCTTCGCCAACGGCTTGATGATCGCCAGCGCCGAGGGCAGCGCGCCTAAGCAACTGATAGCCCCGGGCCTGTTTGCGGCCATCGATGCCCCGCTGATCTCGCCGGATGGAACGCAGATCATCTTCAGCGCGGCCGGAACGCCCTTGAGCAAAAGTCCCTCGGCGCCGTGGGGCCGGCTCTTTGACGCCCAGGCGGCGGAAGCGCACAATCTCGCCTCAGACTGGTGGCAGATCCCCGTGGAGGGCGGCCAGCCACAGCCCCTGACCCAACTGGGGTTGGTCAGCTTGTTCGGCGACTTCTCTCCAGACGGGCAGGTCTTCGCTTTCCTGAGCTTGACAGGGCTTTACCTCATGCAGCCCGACGGCACCCAAGTGAGCGTGCTGAGCGCGGGCGGGACATACGGCACACTTGAATGGGTGCCCTAGCCCCCCCGCCCTGCGCATAGACTAAGAGCGCTTCAAGAATAAGGAAAAGGGTATTACATCATCCTGAATGGCTATGCGCATTGTGGCGCGGCGATTCTCTGCTATATTTCTCGTATCTGGGGATGACTGGCTTCGACGGAAGAGGCTGGTTCCAGACTGCAAGCCGGGAGGCGCCGACCCCGTTAACTCAGCGCAACTCTTAAGTGCCAACCGCACAAACTATGCGGCTCTGCCGCTCGCGGCCTAACCCCGCGTGGCGCTGAGCCCCGGTCACCCGTCCGTGGTGACCCGTTGACCGCGAGCCCCTCCGACGGCGCGCGGCTCAGCGTAACAAGGCCGGAGTGCCGTCCTGCTGGCCACTGACAGGGCGAAAGACCAAATGTGGCTGGTCGGCCCAGTGATCCCTGCCTGGTGGGGCCTGGACCGGTGACGCCAAAATAGCCGGGCTACGCTTGTAGACGTCTGTCGCCGAGTCTTTCGGACGCGGGTTCGACTCCCGCCATCTCCACAACCGGGCCGGCCGCACCTGTTTGGGGTAGCGGCCGGTTCGCGTTTTATTCCCCCAGCCCAGCGACGGCCAACGCAACGGCCTGCTCGACAGTCAGCGCGCGCCCCGCTTCCCAGGCGGCCTGACGCTGGGCGGCGGGGAAATCGGGCAGCGCGGCTAAGGCCTTGTCCAGCTTGGCCTGCTCCACGGGCGAGAGCGGCGCCCGAATGGTCTCGCGCAAGGCTGAGGCCGCGCCCACCAATTGCAGCGCCTGTTCCCCCCGCCCTTCCATGGCCCGCAGACAGCCGATGTCTTCCAGAAGATAGGCCAACCCCCAATTGTCGCCAAGCTCACGATTGACGCGCACGCTCTCGACGTACAAGGCCCCGGCCCGGCGCAGGTCCGCCTGCGTCCGAATCACATTGGCCAGGTTGTTGAGCGAGATCGCAATCGCGGCCCGGTCGCCGACTTCCCGCTGCAGGGTGACGGCCTCCTCCAGGCATTGGCGCGCCTCCGCCAGGTCGGCCTGATCCAGGGCCACGTTGCCGATGTTGTTCAGCGAGACCGCGATCGCCCAGCGATCGCCCAGCCCGCGCCGCAGCGCCAGACTTTCATCGTGCAGCTGCCGCGCCTGCGAATAGTCGCCCATGGCCCGCGCCACGATCCCCAGGTTGCTGAGCAGGCTGGCGATCCGTGAGCGATCGTCCAGCCCGCGCCGAACAGCCAGCGCCGCCTCATACAAGTCGCGCGCCCGCGCCCGGTCGCCCTGCTGCGAGGCCAGCGACCCCTTGAACTGCAGCACCTGCGCCAAGCCGTCCTGATCGCCCAGCGCTTCGAAAGCGGCCTGGGCCTCGTCCAGCCGGGCCAGCGCTTCGCCGTACTGACCCTGCTTGCGCGAGAGCTCGCCGAGCGCGGCCCGGCAATGCGCCTGACCGGCCCGGTCATCAATCTGGCCGGCCAGCAGCAGCGCGCGCTGATAAGTGGCATTGGCTTCCGGCCAGCGCCCCACCAGCTCCAGCACCTGACCCAAACGGCGCAACACGTTCACCTGCTCGGCCAGCGGCAGCAATGGCAAGGCCCGCTGGTAATAGTCGATGGCGGCGGCATTCGCGTAGGCTGCCTGCGCCAGCTGGCCGGCGCGCAGCACATATTCGCGCTTCTTCAGAACATTGTCGCTGTGGTCGTAGTGGTGCGCCAACAGATTGACCAGATGGTCCAGGTTGCCGCCGCTCGTCCGCTCCAGGTATTGGCCGATCTGCTCATGCAGGTAAGCCCGGGTGGCGTACGGCAGGCTCTCGTAGACCACTTCCTGCGTCAGGACGTGCTTGAACAGGTAGGCCAGTTCCGGCTCAGGCTCATCCTGCGAGGTCAGATCCAGCCGACCCAAAGCGTCCAGGTCGGCGGTCACTTTGGCGAACTCGCCCAACTGCGGGTAGACGCCCCACAACATGGCCGCCCGAAAGAAGCGCCCGATGACGCTGGCGACCTTGAGCGTAGTCTTTTGGCTCTCACTCAATTGGTCGATGCGGCTCAGGATCAGGCTGTGCAGGCTGACCGGCAGATCCAACCGCTCCAGCGCGGCATGATCGGCCGGATCGAGACCACGGTCGTTGAGGTAGTTGAGCAGCTCCTCAATATAGAAGGGATTGCCCTGAGCGCGGCCGACGATGCGCTCGATCAGCGCCGGCGGCGCGCCGGTCGCGCCGCCCTGGAATTGCTCCAGCTTCAGGCGGATGAGATACTCGGCTTCAGCCGGGCTGAAATCCGTGAGCTGGATCCCGTGGAAATAGGGCAGCCCGCTCACCCGCGGCGCCTGCAGCCGGGTCAGATCCGGCGGGCGGTAGGCCATCAGGATCAACACCGGCAGTTCCGCGATCGCCCGTGCAATGGCCTCCAGCAGATCGTGCGACAGCGGGTCCAGCCAGTGGCAGTCCTCCAGCACCAGCAGCACCGGCGCCTCGCGCGCCCGGGCGCGCAGGCAGTCCACCAGCAGCGCTTCCAACGACGCCTTGCGCAGCTTGGCGTCGAAGGCGCGCGTCAGATCATTATCCGGGAGCGGCAGGCTGAGAATGGCGCCCAGCAGAGGCAGGCGCGGCAGCAAGGCCGGGTTGATCAGACGCAGCTGCACGTCCAGAGCGGCCACCTGTTGCTCGAGCGTCCAGCCGGCGTCCAGGGCGAAAAAACTGCGCCAGATGGGCTGCCAGACCAGGTAGGCACTGTTGGTGCCGTACGATTGACACTCGCCGCCGTAACCCACCAGCCCGCGCGCATTCGCCAGGGTGATCGCCTCGGCCACCAGGCGGGATTTGCCCATGCCGGCCTCGGCGCTGAGGCCCACCACCTGGCCGTGCCCGCGCAGGGCCTCCTCCAGCCGCTCGCCGATCAGGCGCAGTTCCGCCGCGCGGCCGACCATCGGCAGGGCGTAGCGCGGGCTCTGCAGGTGGATCGTCTCGCGCTCGCGCCGGCCCTGCAGGCCAAAAACGGCCACCGGCACGTCGCGGCCCTTCACCAGGATCTCGCCCAGGTCTTCCCAGGCGAAGGCGTGGCCGGCCGCGTGGCGCGTCACCGCACTCACCAAGGTCTGGCCCGGCTGGGCGGCCTGCATCAACCGCGCGGCGACATTGACCTCATGCCCGAGGACGCCGTAGGTGCGGCGCATGGTCCCGCCATAGGCGCCCGTCCGCACCCGCCCCTGGCTGATGCCGATCTGGACACCCACGTCCGAGAAGGACAACGGCAGCACCTGCAACCGCAGGGCCGCCGCCACAGCGCGCGCGGCGTCATCTTCGTGCGCCACCGGCGCGCCGAAGGCCGCGTACAAGTAACTGCCCTTGTCGCCAATCGTCAGGCCCAACAAGGTCCCATCGTACTCCGCCAGGATCCGCTGCACCTGGCGGATATACCCGTCCAGCTTGCGGCCAGCGGCCTCGTCCCCGTCATAGTCCAAGCCGCCAAAGCGCAGGAACAACGCCACGGCCGGGCGCAGCTCGGCCAAGAAATCGCCCTGCCCGGCCTTGAGGCGCCGATAGACCTCCGGCAACAGCCACGGCCGGGCCAGATCGTCCGCAAGGTCATCCGGCATCAGCGCCGTCCAAGCCAGCGGGTCGGCCCGGTGCCGCAACGCGCCCAGCACCGCGAAGCGCTCGCCGGTGTCTTCAGCGCGGCGCCAGGCCGCCACCGTCACCCGCTCGTCCAGCGCGGCCGCCGTGGCCTCTGTCAGGACGACCTCGCCCTTCCCGGCGTGATGTTCCGCGGAAGCCAGGTCATCCAGCAGCGCGCCGGCCAGGGCGTCGATCAGGCGCTGGGCGGGATCGCCGACGACAAAACGCCGCACCGGCCCGGCGGCCACTGCCACCTTCATCGCCAACGCCACGGTCTTGCCGGACGGCGTCGGAATGGCGCCGAAGGCCGTCATGGCGGCCTGCATGGCGACGGCACAGGTCACCGCCCGCAGCCCCGTATCGGCGTCAAACCAGCAGGTGATAGCGTCGCCGCTGAAACTGATGACGCTGCCGCCGAAGCGGTGGAGCTCGGCGATCAGAGCGTCATAGACCAGATTGAGGGTGCGGGTGAGCTCTTCCGCGCCGCGCTGCGCGCCCAGGTCATTGACCAGGGCCTCGGTCAACCGGGTGAAGCCGGAGACATCGGCGAACAGCGCCGCGCCCTGGGCGCGGTCCGGCAGACGGCGGCCCTGGGCCAGGGCCTGCCAGCGGTCGATCGGGAGGTAAACCCCAAGGGTTTCCATAGCCGGGGCGGTGTCGTCTTTTAGGTGTGCCTGGAACGCTTGAATAATACACCAAAGATGCTCCAGCCGGGCGCGGGCCCGGCTGGAGCATCAGTCACCGATCGTATCCAGCTGCGCCGAAAGGTCCGTCCCCGCGCCCGAACCATTAGGGCGTCAGCGTCCCTCCGCCGAAGTCATCCAGGACGGAGTTGCGCGCGTCGATGAACCACAGGCCAATGCGGCCGCCGCGATTGTTGAAGAAGGCCTGGTCGGCGGCGTTCAGCGTGACGGTGCCGATCAGGACGCCGTTCTTGTAGATCTCGACCTGACCGGTCGCCAGGGCGCGGGCGCCCAGTTGATCGCCGTTGTTGAAGACCACGGGGATGTTGGCGTAGATCGTCCAGGCCGGGCTGCGCAAGCGGAACGTCTCCACCCGCACGGCGCCCGCCCGCGCATCGTACAACACCTCGATCGCGCCCTTGCCCCAGTCTGGCGCGGAGCCGCCCTGAACTTTGAGCAGCAGATCCTGCTCGCGGCCGTTGGTGTCCACATTGACCAGGGTGACAAACGCCTCCTGGTTGACGCCGTAGACCGAGTTCGGGCCGCGCCACAAGATCGGGCCGCCGGCCAGCACCTTCAGGCGCTGACTGCGGATTGCATAGCCGCCAGTGGTGCCGACCCAGTTCTGACCCAGGCCACCATTGGCCCGGTTGAAGTTATCCAGCACCCCAGCCCCAGGGAAGCCGCCGGAGAGCGTCAGCGTCGCGGTGGCGGTGCTGCCCGCATACAGGTCGTCGGTCAGGTCGAGCGTGGGGCTGATGACGGTCCCGAAGTAGGCCGTCACCGCATAGCTCCCGGCTGGCAGCGTTACCGCGCCCAGGGCCGCCTGGCCGGCGTTGTTGGTAAAACCGGTGACCGTCTGCGTGCCGCCCGCGCCCGCCACGACGAAGACGACGGTCTTCTGCAACAAGGGTTGCCCGGCCGAGTCCAGCAGGGTGGCCTTCAGGCCTGTATCCGCGCCGGTCACGGCGGTGGCGGCCGCCGGCGCCAACGTGAGCGTGGTGCCGCGCTTGACGATGGTGTACGGCGCGGCCGCCCCACTCTCGGCGAAGCTCTGGTCGCCGGCGAAGGAGGCCGTCAGTGTGTAGGCGCCCGGCTGCTGGGCCAGCACCAGGGTCACAGAGGCGCGGCCCGCTCCGTCGGTCGTGGCTTGACGCGTGAGCGTGCCGAACGTGAACGCCACGGTCTTGCCGCTCACCGGCGCGCCCGCGCTGGTCAGCGTAGCCGCGAAGCTGACCGTGTCGCCGTACTCGCCCGGCGAGCCGGCCGGGTCGAGCGCCAGCCCGGTGGCCGCCGGCGGCGGATCATTCGGGCCGGGCTGAGGCAGCGCATTCGAGTCGACGTCCGGGATGTAGTAGGCGCCGCTGTTGGTGGATAGCGTCACCAGACCCACACCGCTGGCGGCCTGCACCAAGAAGCGCACATTCGCGGCCGGGGTCGCGCCCAGCGTCAGGGCCCCGGTCCACAGAGTCGTGTCGCCCGGGTCCTGGGTCAGCGCCAGCGGCAGCCATTGCCCGTGCCACGGCCCGCTCAGGGCGGTGTAGTTGACCCAGACCGCCTGCGCACCGGCCGACGGGTCCACGGTCACGCGGACGGCGAAGTGGATCTGGCCGCCGCTGACGGTCGAGTCTACGCGCGCCAAGGCCGGCGGCGCCGACAGCGCGGGCTGGTTGGCGCCGTTCGGGCTGGCGGCGACATGGTCGCTGTAGAACAGCCGGACGGTGGCGCTGTCCCAGCGCCGGAGTGTGCCGACCGGCGAACCCAGGCCACTCGAGATGAACTGGGCCGGCGTGAACATCAATTGCGTCGCCCCGCCCGCGTTGGCCAGCGCGTCGAAATAGCTCACGCGCCAGGGGCGGATGGGATAGTGCACGTCCGACGCGAACTCGGGGCGCGTGTCAGTCAAGTCGAAGACGGCCTCGCTCACCAGCGGCCGGCGGCCCGGCAGATCGGTGTAGCTGCCCTGCCACAGGCCGACGCCGCGCAGGACCATGCCATCCACGGTGACATTGTTGAGGTCGAGCGGCAGCGCCGGCTCGGCCGGGTTGACGACGGCGCCATCCGGGCTGACGAAGTAAGACGCGATGGCGGAGCCGGACGGCGTGGTCACCGTCTTGGTGACGAGCGTCAGGTCGGGCGTGATCGTGACGTCGGCGGTCTCCAGGCCCAGAGCCGCGCCAGGCGTGCCGGCCCCAGCCGGCGTGGTGCCGCCCACGATCGACGGCTCCCCGCCGCCCGACAGCCGGTCACCGGGCATGTCCACGCTCAGCATCGGCAGGCCGAAGAGCGCGGTGATCAGGTAGGCCTTCTCGTGGATGCCGCGCGTCGGGCCAGTGCTGGTGAGGTAGGCCTGCTTGGCGCGCACCAGGGCCTCGCCCACCGAGACCGGGCCGGTGCCGCGGCGCAGCTCCTGGCTGAAGTTCAAGTACAGGCGCTCGCTGTAGTAGATGAAGTCTGTGTCGCCGTACTGGTAGCCGGTGCCCGCGATCAGCGTCGCCTGCTTGCGCGCGAAGGCCTGGGCCCAATCCGGCTGCAGCGTGGCGCTGGTGCTGTCCGGGTCGACGATGTTGTAGCCGGAGTGGCAGCCGGCGCTGAAGATGATGGCGTTGACGAAGTCGGTCGACGACGCCGCTACCTCGGACGCCAGGACGCGCGTGGCGTAGTCCGCGGCCAGCGCGCTGTTGCCGCTGAAGTGGCCGGCCAGGAAGACCAGGTCATGCCGGCCGCTGTTCAGCAGAGCGGCCCGCAACTGGTCGGCCGTCCACGAGGCTGGATCGGTCGGCGGCACGCCGCCGGCCGTGATCAAGGTCTGGATGGGCTGGCCCAGGCCGGCCTCCAGCTCCGCCTCCACCGCCACGGCCGTCTTGGCCAGGAAGTCATACCCGGTCACCAAGGCCGTATCCGGGGCGCCCACCAGGCCGCCCGTCGTGTTGTTGAGATAGGCGTTGACCAGGCCGGTGGCTTCGGCCGCGGTCTCCACCAGGCGCCCGACGGCCAGGTCCGCGATCGGCAGATGATCGTCACGCACCGAGAGGGAGAGCGAGGCCCCGTACTCGTCCTGGCCCAGCACGTAATTCAGGCGCAGGCTGGCCTCCGAGGCCGAGGTCTTGTCGACCGGCGGGTAGTAGTTCGATTCGGGCGCCAGGCCGGCGCGGTCCGGATAGCGGAAGAACGGGATCGCCCGGTCGCCGCCGACGAGGACGATGTACTTCAGATTGGGGTTCAGCTCCCGGTAGTTGTCCGCCACCTGCTTGATGGCCTCGGCCACCAGGTTCTTGGCATACGGGCAGGCCGCGGCGCCGTCCGCCACCGCGTTGGCGGCGGCCACCCGGGCGTCGGTGTTGACCTGGACGATCTCGCCGCGCACTTCCGGCCGGGCCTTCAGGAGGGCCAGCGCCGTCTGGAGCGCGCTGACCTCGGCCGGCGTGCCGGCCAGGCGCGAGTAATCCACCAGGATGAGGGTCTCGAAGTCCCCGGCCACACCGGCCAGCGAGGTCGGCACGGACGGAGCGGTGACGCCCTGGCAGATCTGGTCCAGGACCTGGACCTCCAGCTCGAATTGATCGGTCAGGCTGAACGAGCCGTTGCGCCCGCGCACACGCACGTAGTACTCGCCGGTGTTATTCCAGCTGTTGATGGAGATGCCGTGGCGCGAGGCGCCGTTGTAGACCGAGACCGCCACCAGGCTGCGCGTCTGCGCGGCCGAGTACGCCGTCGGATCCGGGCTGTAGATATCGGGCGAGTAGATGTCCGGGCTGTAGATGTCCGGCGAGTAGATGTCCGGGCTGTAGATGTCCGGCGAATAGATGTCCGGGCTGTAGATGTCGGGCGAGTAGATGTCCGGAGCGAACTCGGCCCCGAGCTGGGTCAGCGTCTCTTCGGTGGTCGGCGAGGCCGTGAGCTCTTCATAGGCCTGGCCGATGTCCTTGTAGACGGTGAAGTCGTACACCGACGACAGGTCGCCCAGGCTGATCGTCATCACGCTGCCGGGCTGGATCGAGAACTTGTACCAGCGCGCCTGGCCTTCCTGGTCCAGGAGCTGGTTGAAGGACGCCGACACGGCGCCGCCGGGGACGGCCCAGAAGAGCCCGTCCAGGCTGTAGGCCGTCGTCCAGGTGGTGTTGTTCGGGCCGGCGCGGCCGCACTGCGAGAACTCGGATGTGTTGCCGTCCAGGTCGGTGGCGGTGGCGGTGACGAAGACGCCGGGGGCCACCACCGGGAGCGTGCCGGTGAAGTCCACGTTGCCGGCGCTATCGGTGGTGACCTCCAGATCGCCCAGGAACTCAGCGCCCTCGCCGAAGCCGGCCGGGTCGCAGACGGTGTTGGTGAAGAACTCGAGCCTGAACGTGGTCTCGGGCGTGCTGTTCAGGCGGCCGGCCACGAAGGTGCCGGAGGTTTCGCCGTCGTTGAACGGCGCCGCCGCCGTGAGCACCGGCGCGTTCTGGCCAAAGTTGGGGCCGTCGTCGAGATCGCCGGCGTCGTTGGGTGTGGGACCGTCCCCGCCCAGGTCAATGCCCAGTTCGTCGTTGGCGAAGATCAGGTTGGGGCCGACGACGGCCGGGATGCCGGCGATGCGGTTACGCACGGCGTCGTCGAAGCCCTCGCCCAGGTCCAGGCTGAGGACGCGCACGCCCGCCCCGCCGTTGTAGGCGATGCGGTTGCCGGCGACCGTGTTCTCGTCGGCGGCCTGGATCAGCACGCCGGCGCCGGCGTTGCCGAGCGGGGCCGTGCCGGCCGCGTTCAAGCCGATCACGTTGCCGCGCACGTCGACGGCGGTGGTGTCCGAGGACTGGATGGCGATACCGGCGCCGCCGTTGCCCGAGATCACGTTGGCCCAGCGGACGGCGCGCAGCTCAAAGTCGCCGATCTGGATCCCGGTGCTGCCGTCGCGGACCAGGATGCCCTCGAAGCGGTTGCCCAGAGCGGCCGTGCCCGGCGCGTTGAGGCCGATGTAATTCCCGAAAACCTGATTGTCAGGAGCCAGGGCGATGTCGATGCCCCGCCCCTCCTGGAAACCGGTGCCGTTGTTGCCGGAGATGACGTTGCGGTCGCCTTCATCGGCGCCGCCGATCGTGTTGCCGTTGGCGCCGGTGTCCAGGACGATGCCGGAGGCGTTGGGGAGCGCGGCCAGGCCGGTGGCATCCACGCCGATCCAGTTGCCGACGATGCTGTTCCCGTAGACGCCCTCGCCCGTCAAACGGATACCCACGCCGGCATTGCCGGAAATCAAGTTGTCCTGGATGAGCGTGCCAGAGGCGGCGTCCAGGTGCACGGTCTCGCGGCTGTTGGGGATGGCGTCCAGGCCGTCGGCATCCGTGCCGATGTAGTTGCCGACCAGTTGGTTGTCAGCTGTGCCGGCTGTGAAGAACACGGCCCGGTCCGGGTGGCCGCTGATCACCTGGCGCGCGTCGGCCGAGCCGGAGATGACGTTGCCGCTGCCGCCGACGATCTGGATGCCGCCGCCGGCGCCGGCCGCCGCGCCCTCATCGAGCCAATTGCGCTCGCCTTCGCCGCCTTCCCCGCCCTCAGGGAAGAAGATGGCCGCGGTGCCGGCCGCGTTCGTGCCGAGGTAGTTGCCGGCGATGACGTTGTCCGTGCCCTGCTGCACGCGGACGTTGAACAGGCCGTTGCCCGAGATTACGTTGCGCGCGGCCGGGCTGTCGCCGCCGATGGTGTTGCCGCTCAGGGAGTATGGCCCGAACAGGCTCATGAACACGCCGTGGTCGCTGTTGCCAAGCGCGTTCACGCCGGCCGCGTCGGTGCCGAGGTAGTTGCCGAGGACGGTGTTGCCGGTGGTGTCCCCGGCGCCGGCCGCGAAGAAGATGCCGTCCCGGTTGGCCGAGATCACGTTGCGGTCGGCCGGGCTTGTCCCGCCGACCGTGTTGTCGGCGGTGTTGTTGAGATAAATGCCGGAGGCGCCCACGCCGTCCGGAGCGCCGTCCGGGCGCAGTCCGATCCAGTTGCCGGCGATCGTGGAGCCGCCGCCGCCCTCCACCACGATGGCGTCATGGAAGGGACCGGTGATGGAGAGGCCGCGAATAGTGGAGCCGCCCCCAGAGGCCGCGATTGTCAAAGCCGGGCACGGGTCAACCCCATACCCGCCTTCCCAGTAGTATTCGCCGGAATAAAGCGAGCACTCGCCGCCGTTCAACGCGATCTGCAGCACCGCGTCGCTGCCGACCGCCAGCGTATTCGGGCTGGCGCCCGGCTGGCTGTAGCCGTCGACGATGACCGGGTCAGTGATGGCGGGCAGCGGCTCGAACGGGTAGATCGTCCACGGGCCGGTCCCCTCGTAGTAGTCGACGATATCGAACTCGATCGTGTCCAGGCCGGGGTTGCTATTCGCCGCGTGGAGGGCCTCGCGCAGGGTGCAGTCTCCTTCGTATTCCACGGGATCGCACGACTCGTCGTCGCCATCGTAGGCCACATTAACGACGAAGACCTCGCCTTCGGCCGCCGCGGTGCGCGCCGTGGTCTGGGCGAGGTCGGCCGCGCGCGCCAGGCCGCCGGCGGGGACCAGCATTGCCAGGACGACGAGCAGGTAGGGCAGCTGACCGAGTTTCTGACGGAGCAGGCGGCTGACGGCGCGCAGGGTTTGCATGGGGCTCGTCTCCTCATTGGGCGCCTGACCTGTCCCCACCCGGCTGCCCAAGGGCGCAACCAATCACGGCAGGAAGGCTCGGTGTAGGCGGCGTTGTTCAGACGCGCAGTATCCAGTTGCTATATAGAAGTCAGAATGCGGACGTACAGGAGAATTGTAATTTTGGAAGTAGCCGAAGCTCACTAGTACGATGGTCGCAATCGGCCCCGCCCGCACCAACCCCCTGTTGACCGGCGCGCGCCAGGGTTGGGAACCGGATAGTTTTTC
>ERZ761602.2908-NODE-2908-length-25532-cov-9.329199_pt1 | contig 25532 bp, 25 predicted proteins | sample MGYA00512165_ERZ761602 | MGnify/ENA primary metagenome ERZ761602 (study PRJEB28899, sample SAMN02445085) | bioreactor sludge metagenome | biome: EBPR sludge; isolation source: Thorneside wastewater treatment plant | place: Australia: Brisbane, Thorneside...
GAGATTCCCGATGGCACGAGACTGGCAGCGCTGGATGCGTCAGATCGGGAGGCGATGCGATGGCGTCACAAAAGGCTTCAGGCGACGCTCAGGCGCTCTCGGCCCTCCACGAAATGCTCCGCTACATCGAGCGTGAGCTGCGCTTCCTGGACGCCCCAGCGCACGACGCAGCCGCTTCCGCTTCCGTGGGCAAGGCCGCGACCTCGGTCAAAGCCGCGATGCGAGAGCGGTCTGGACGTAAGCGCAGCCAGCGGCGCTGACACCCTGAGCGCCGCACTTGACTAGCTCGGCAGGAGGACGCCAGCCGCGACGCACTTGGCACCTTCGTAAAGCTCAAACGCCCTGTCGGCGCGAAGGGCCTCCGCAGGCGCGTGTGGCACCAAAAATCGGACGTTCGCCAACCACTCCCTTCCGTCCGTCGAGGATTCGATTTTTTCAACCACCAACGTCCAGACAACGTCCTGTGGCCACGGCTCGTTGATGTCCAAAAATCTCACGATCGTCGCGTAAGGCGGCGCTCCTTCACCCAGAGGCGGAGTGGCCCGCCCCCCCTCTTCTTTCGATCTCCAAACCACTCTCGCGCGCATCAATTACCCCCCGACAGCGGCCGTGGCCGTACGCCCGCTAGGTCGTCAATGCCCAAGTATCTCGCTGGCCCATATCCATCGAGGTTTGGGAGCCGATACAGACTTGGCGCCGCATCAGGCAAATCGGCCTGGATGATACGATAGCGGCCGGCACCATGCAGTCCATCTCCGTGCGAGATAACCCCGTCGATTGTGTCAGCGAACCATTTTCCTTCTAGCGAATTGGGCCCGACGTTAAATCGACCCGTGCTCATCGCATCCGCAAATTCAGCATCGCTGACTGCGCGATAGGCCCTCGTGTGGCCGGGCGCTGCTTCCAGCTCACGCACAATTGCCGGTGCGCGAGTGGGGCCAGCTCTCAACAGGCCTCCGCCCGTCACCTCTCCGAGCGCAATGTTGCCAGCGATTTGGCCAGCACCATCCCACAGCGATCCGTTGTTCGCGTGCCAGGCAATGTTGCTTCCGGTGCGATTAGCCCAGTTGCTGATCTGGCCACCGATCTGCGCACGACCGCTGTCGGTGGTGAGCATGACGCCGGTATTGTAAGCGGCCCGGTAGGTCGAAACGTTCCAGTCGATGATCCCTTGCGCTGCGCGCACAGGATTCTTGATCGCCGAGAGCCCCATCTGTCCTAGATCGTGGCCGCCGCCAACAAACGCTCTGATGCCGCCCGCCGCGAATTGGGTGAGCGGGTCACCCCGCGCGGGACCGACAAACCAGACGCCGCCGCCAATCTCAGGCACGTCGATCGCTCTGATCTCGCCAGGGCGCGCCCAGGCGGAAATCGTCTCGGAACTTTGTCCGGCGCTGTTGGTGAAGAACATCAACGACTCGGTGTCGCTGATCGCCGCCGCGACGTGGAAATCAGTTGTGGCGGCGATGATCACGCGACCCTCGCCATCGAAGGTCCACGCCGTGAAGTCACCTCCCCGGATGCGTCCTGACTGCGAGGGCAGCGAGTAAATCCGCGTTCCGTCGCCACGGGTGGCGATGGCTGTTCCGGCCGGAAGGCCCGCTGCGGTCGCCGCGTCCTCTGTCAGAGCTTCAAATTGCAGCTGCGCAAGCTCTTTGATGCCGGGAGGCATCGGCGCCGTGTTCGATCCGGCCTGGCTTGCGTTCATCGCCAGCTTCTTCGCAATGGCTGCTCCGTTGCCATTACGACCAGCCACTCCGCCTGCGACCATCTCCCCGATAGTTTGTCCGATCACGTCCGGCGATCGTGAGCGATCAAATCAGGCGCCACCGTCATAGCCACAGTTATGCTGCCGCGCTGTCCTGGCGCGGTCTTAGATGAAGATTTGGCGACGCCGCTACGGTTGCGGCGCGGGCGCTTCCTGTATGCTCTCCAGATACGCGATCAGCTCATCCACCCCCTGCGGGTTGAACTGAAACTCCGGCATCGGATGCGCGACGCGCACGCCGTTGATCAGCTCTTCCTCCAGAACGTCGGCGCGGTAGCGCGAAAGCACGGTCCTGAACGTCGGGGCCGCTGGGTTGGGGCTGGCGCCATAGGGGCCCACCGCGTGGCACGCCGCGCATTGGGCTTCGGCGATGGCGCGCCCGTCATCACGCATTTGCTGCTCTACCTCCGCCCCCGCGCTCACCGCCTCGGGACTGGCCGGCGGCGCGTTCGGCGCGGCGCAGGCGGCCAACGCGAAACCCAAAAAGGCGGCAGCCGCGAAACCAACACGCATGACGAACTCCTGATCCCCAGCTTAGCGCGCCGAGGCGGCTTTCTATATACACAAAGCATGGCGATTCCCGCAGCCCTTCCCGATCCAGCCGTGGCGCAGGCGCGCGCGGCGCTCACGGACCGCACGCCGGTGGTCATGCTGATCGGGCGCGCGGGAACCGGCAAAAGCCATTTCATCCGGGATTTGGTCACCTCCGATCCGGGCTTTCCGCAAGCGCTGCTGGCGCCAACCGGCCTCGCCGCGATGAATATCGGCGGCCAGACCGTGCATTCGTTTTTCGGCTTTCCGCCGCGCCCGCTGATCGGCAATCACGAGAAGCCGAACTGGTTCTTCACCCGGACCGCGCGCGCCATCCGCCGTCTCATCGTCGATGAGATTTCGATGCTGCGCGCCGACGTGCTCGACGCCATGGATCAGCACTTGAAGGTCGCGCGCAAATCCTCGCGGCCGTTCGGCGGCGTGCAGATGCTGCTGGTCGGCGACTTCTACCAGCTGCCGCCGGTCGTGCGCGGCGACGAAGGCGCGCTGCTGGAGGAAGCGGGTTACGCCAGCCCGTATGCGTTCGCGGCGCACTGTCTGCGCGACGCCCCGCTCGCGGCCATCGAACTCACGGAGGTGCATCGCCAAACCAATCGCGACTTTATCGCGCTGCTCTCGGCTATTCGCGAACGGCGCGGCGTCGATGAGGCGGTGACCATCCTCAACACCGTGTGCCTGGAGCGCTCGCTGCCGAAGCGGCCGGTTCTGTTGTGCGCCACCAACGCGGTGGCGGATCGTTACAACGCGCAAGGGCTCGCCGCGCTCGAAGGCGTCACCGCACGCTACACGGGCGGCTTCGAGGGCGAAGCGCCGAAAGCGCAAGGCGATCGGTTCCCCGCGCCCATGGAATTGGTGCTGAAGCGCGGCGCGCGCGTGATCTTCACGCAAAACGATCCGGAAGGGCGTTGGGTGAACGGCTCGCTCGGCACGGTGAAGAAGCTCGATGACGAGGTGATCGTTGTCACGCTCGACGCCGGCGACGACGTTGATGTCGAACGCGCCACCTGGCCGCAAGCGCGCTGGACCTGGAATGCAAAGGAAAACAAGATGGAGGTGAAGGAGGAGTTCAAGTACGTGCAATTCCCCCTCGCCCCGGCCTGGGCGCTGACCATCCACAAGGCGCAAGGCATGACGCTCGACAGCGTCGAGATCGATCTCGGCCGCGGCGCGTTCGCGCCTGGGCAAGCTTATGTGGCGCTCTCTCGCGCGCGCTCAATGGAAACGCTGCGGCTGACGCGGCCGATCTCGGCGCGCGACGTGCAGGTCGATCCCGCGATCACGGAGGGCTTGGCGCGGCTGGGGGGGTGAGGGTTGTTCATGTACCGTGGTCCCTGCCCCTACCCGAACACCCGACGTGGACTGGCGTTATGTTCCGCGAACTCAACGCCGCCATCGTCGACCTCGATGAGCTTCACGTCATACCCCCAGAGATCGGCCGCGTGTTGCAGCACGCGCTCGGCGTCGGCCTCCTCCAACACAATCCCATCCATGACGCGATGCTGCAGGATGAGCTTGCGGTCGCCGGCGAGATCGACATCGACGATCTGAATCTCAGGATCCTGATAGGCGATGTCATAGCGCTTTGAGAGCGCGCGCCTGATCTTGCGATACCCGCGTTCGTCATGAATGGCGGCGACGCTCATATCCTCCTCGTCCTCGTCATCCAGGACGCGGAAGAAACCGAAATCCCGCATCACGCGCGGCGACAAGAACTGCGAGATGAAGCTCTCATCGCGATAGTTCGCCCATATCTCGCGCAACGCGCCGTAGGCGTCGCCATTGCCGGCGATGTCCGGCATCCATTCGCGATCCTCCTCGGTCGGCGTCACGCACACGCGTTCGATATCCGCGCACATGGCGAAGCCTAACGCGTACGGGTTGATGCCCGAATAACGCCGATCGTCGAAAGCCGGCTGCAGCACGACGCTTGTGTGCGAGTGCAGGAACTCCAGGAACGCGCCGTCGTTCAGCTGGCCCTTCTCATGCAAGCGCGTCATGATGCGATGATGCGCGAACGTCGCGCAACCTTCGTTCATCACCTTGGTCTGACGTTGCGGATAGAAATACTGGTTGATGAGACGTACGATACGTAGAATTTCGCGCTGCCATGGCTGCAAACGCGGCGCTGTTTTCTCCAGGAAATAAAGCAGATTTTCCTCCGGCAGCCCCAGCAGCGCCTTGCGCCGCGCCTCACCGTCCTTGTCCGCCTTCTTCTTCTGCCCCGCCGGAACGGTGCGCCACAAATCATTGAACAACTGCTCGCCGTGCCGACGGCGCTCCTCCTCGCGCCGCTCCTCCGAGCGCAGATCCGGCATGCGCTTGCGCGGATAGCGATGAATGCCATGACTTTGCAGCGCGTGCGCGGCGTCGATCACACGCTCCACCTGTTCTTGCCCGTAGCGCTCCTCGCATTTAGCGATGAACCCGCGCGCGAACTCCAGATAGTCGAGGATGCCGTCGGCGTCGGTCCATTGTTTGAAGACATAGTTGTTCTTGAAAAAGTGACTGTGTCCGTAGCCCGCATGCGCGATCACCAACGTCTGCATCGTCGCGGAGTTTTCCTCCATGATGTACACGATGCAGGGATTGGAGTTGATGACAATCTCGTAGGCGAGCCCCTGGTACCCTTTGCGATAGAGCGCTTCATTGCGCGCGAAATGCTTGCCGAAGCTCCAGTGCCGATAAAACAAGGGCATGCCCGTCGACGCGTAGGCGTCGAGCATCTGTTCTGTCGTGATCACCTCGATCTGATTGGGATAAGGGTCGAGGCCCATCTCCCTGATTCCGACCTCGCCGCAGGCTTCATGCACCCGCTTGATGAGATCGAAATCCCAATCCGGACCGCTGAACAAGAGCTTGGGTGCGGGGGCGGTTGCGGTCATGCCGCTTCCGCGCCTTCCGGGCGCCGCGCGAACAACTCGCGAAACACCGGATAGATGTCGCGCCGGTGCCGAACCCTTCTCATGGCGAAAGGAGAATCCGTTGAAACGCGGCGGTAGGCGCGCCAGAGGTTGGTTGACGACTCCGCGCCGCCCGGCGGCTCTTCCTCGTCGTCCATGCCGACTTCAACGTAGGCATAATACTGACAGATCGGCAGGATCGCATCGCGCAGTTGCTGCAGCACGACGGGATTATCGCTCGACGTGTTGTCGCCATCCGAAGCCTGCGCGGCGTAGATGTTCCACTGATCGATAGGATACCGCTCTCGAACGATCTCTTCCATCTTGAACAACGCCGTGGAAACCACGGTGCCGCCGGTCTCGCGGGAGTAGAAGAATGTGTGCTCGTCCACCTCCTGCGCCTCGTGGGTGTGGCGTATGAACACAACGTCCACATGCTCATAGCGGCGATCAAGAAAAAGATAGAGCAGCGAATAGAAGCGCTTCGCCAAATCCTTCATGTGCTCGTTCATGGAACCGGAGACATCCATGAGGCAAAACATGACGGCCTTGGCGATCGGTTTGGGCGTCGATTCCACCCGCCGGTAACGCACATCGACGGGGTCGATGTAGGGTATGCGCCGGCTACGCCGCAGCATTTCCTCCAACTCCGCGCGTAACCCTTGGAGGTCGTCAAATCGGCCGCCCTCGCGTTCGAGTTTTTCGATCTCCTCGCGCAGGCGCTGCACGTCGCCGGCTTTCGGCCGCTTCAGCGCGATGCGCCGCGACAGCGAGTGTCGCAGTGTGCGCGGCACAGAGAGGCGCGACGGCGGTCCGGCGGTTGAGAACCCGGCCTGCCGCCATTGCAGCGCTTCGGCGCCGGCGATCTGCCGCTTCGCCAGGTCCGGCAGCTCCAAATCCTCGAGATAGAGATCGAGATATTCCTCGTCCGACAACGCAAATCGGAACTCGTCCTCGCCTTCGCCGCTGTCGCTGGCGCGCGAACCATCGCCGGCGCCGCCCTCCGGGCGAGGGATCGTATCACCTTCGATGTACTTCTTGTTTCCCGGCAAAACATAGTCGCGCATGCCGCCCTGCGCCGCCCGGCGCAGCGTCGGCTCATGGACGCCGCCCGCGGGGATCGACACCTCGCCGCCCTTGCCGGCGTCCTTGATCGAGCGCTGGCTTGAAGCCTCTCGCACCGCCTTGCGCACCTGCGCGCGCGCCCGGCGCAAGAAGCGCTGACGGTTTGCGAAACTCTTGCCGCCAGGATTGAGGCGTCGATCAATGATGTGCATGGCGGCGCGTCACCCCGCCTGCTTCACGCGCATGTACCACTCGACCAGCCGCCGGACCTGGCGCTCGGTGTAGCCGCGCTCGACCATACGCAGCACGAACTCTTCGTGCTTCTTCTCGGTTTCGCTGTCCTTTTTCGAGCCGAAGCTGATGACCGGCAACAAGTCCTCCACCTGGCTGAACATGCGCCTTTCGATCACTTCGCGAATTTTTTCATAGGAAGTCCACGATGGATTCCTGCCGCCGTGACCCGCGCGCGCGCGCAACGTAAACTTCACCACCTCGTTGCGGAAATCCTTTGGATTAGCGATCCCCGCCGGCTTCTCGATTTTTGAAAGCTCCTGGTTGAGCAGCTCCCGGTTCAGCAACTGACCGGTATCGGGATCCTTGTAGTCGATGTCCTCGATCCAGGCGTCCGCGTAATCGACATAGCGATCGAACAAGTTTTGCCCGAAGTCATGATAGCTCTCGAGGTAGGCCTTCTGGATTTCGTTGCCGATAAACTCGGCGTAGCGCGGCGCAAGCTCCGCTTTGATGAACTCGAGCAGCTTGTTTTCCTGGTCCTGCGGAAACTGCTCGCGGCGAACCTGCTGCTCCAGAACATACATCAGATGCACCGGATCAGCGGCGACCTCTTGCGTGTCGTGGTTGAACGTCGCCGCCAGCACCTTGAAGGCGAAGCGCGTCGAAATGCCGTCCATGCCTTCGTCAACGCCGGCGGCGTCCTTGTATTCCTGCATTGTGCGCGCCTTAGGATCGACCTCCTTGAGGCTTTCTCCGTTGTATACGCGCATCTTCGCGAACAGATTCGAATTTTCGTGCTCCTTCAGCCGCGAAAGCACGGAAAAGCGCGCCAACATCTCCAGCGCGCCCGGCGCACACGGCGCCTCGGCCAACTCCGAGGACCGCACGAGCTTCTCGTAGATCTTTTTTTCCTCGTCGACGCGCAGGCAATACGGCACCTTGATCACGTAGATGCGGTCGATGAACGCCTCGTTGTTCTTATTATTCTTGAACGACTGCCACTCCGCCTCGTTGGAATGCGCCATGATGATGCCCTGGAACGGGATGGCGCCGATATTCTCCGTGCCGACATAATTGCCTTCCTGGGTGGCCGTCAGCAGCGGATGCAGCATCTTGATGGGCGCTTTGAACATCTCGACGAATTCGAGCATGCCCTGGTTGGCGCGGTTCAAGCCGCCAGAGTAGCTGTACGCATCCGGATCGTTCTGCGCATGCATTTCGAGTTTGCGGATGTCGACCTTGCCGACCAGCGAGGAAACATCCTGATTGTTGTCGTCGCCGGGCTCCGTCTTGGCGACGGCGATCTGGCGCAAGCGCGAGGGCATGAGTTTGGCGACGCGGAACTTGGTGATGTCGCCGCCGAACTCGTCGAGCCGCTTTACGCACCAAGGCGACATCAGACCCGTCAGCCTGCGCTGGGGAATGGCGTATTCTTTCTCGAGCCGCTCGCCCCACACCTCGGGGTCGAACAGGCCGAGGGGATGTTCAAACACCGGGCTGAGTTGGTCGCCGGCCTTGAGCACGTAGATCGGCTGCTCTTCCATGAGCGCCTTAAGCCGCTCCGCCAGCGACGACTTTCCGCCGCCGACCGGACCGAGGAGGTAAATGATCTGTTTACGTTCCTCCAAACCCTGCGCGGCGTGGCGGAAAAAAGCGACGATGCGCTCAATCGTCTCTTCCATGCCGTAGAATTCGGCGAACGCGGGATAGAACCGAACGGTTCGATTCATAAAGATGCGGCCAAGCCGTGCATCCTTTGATGTGTCGACCATTTTGGGCTCGCCGATCGCCGCCAGCAGGCGCTCGTGGGCCGTAGCGTACGCCATCGGGTCGTCTCGGCAGTGGTTCAGGAACTCCGCCAACGACATTTCCGCTTCGCGCCGCTGTTCAAACGAACGCGCATAGCTGCGAAAGATATCCTCGGACATCGTGCCTCCGTTCTCCCGAGCTCAAGTCTACATAGTGGGCCAAACCTCGGGATGCTTAACAAAGAGCCATGCGAATCTGGCGAGCGTAAGGTGGCGCGGCGAAGGCGCCGCTCCGATCCGCCTTAATGTTAAGTACAATGCCATGATTTGCGTGCGCTGCGTGGAAAATGCGCACGGGGAGCGCCGCAAGCTCTGAAAGTGTGCCCGCCCCGACAACGATGCACCGTCCGATGCAGCGCACACGGAAACAAAAACCCACACTTTACGCGCCCTTAAGGTCGCCTTTGCCACAATGTCGACAATCGGCGCGAGGGACTGGCGATGAGCGACAATGCGTGGCTGCTTTGGGGCGTTGACCCTGAAGCGCGCCAAAAGGCGGTGGCCGAAGCCGCGCGCCTTGGCGTGAGCCTCGCCGACTATCTTGAAAGCGTTCTGCGCGATGGCGGCGCGGCGCTGGAATCGGCGGCGGATGCACCGCCGGCCAAATCTCCCGCTCCACAGGACTATCCCGTCGCGCCGACGCAGAACATCAAGACGCTTGAGCGCCGCCTGACGCTCGCGATCGGCCGCCTCGACAGCACCGCGCAAGCGCTCGACAACTCATTTCTCGGCCTCGCCGCGCGCATCGACGTCGCCGAGGCCATGGCGGCCGAGACCTCCGACGCGCTCAACCAGAGCATGAGCGGCGTTGAGGGCGCCCTCTCCATCGTGCGCGCCCGCTTGGCGGAAGCCGAAGGCGCCTCTGAAGCGTTGGGCGACGAACAGCGCATGCTGCGCGATGCGTTGAGCCACCGCCTGGCCGGCCTGGACCAAAGAGTCGCGGGCGCGGAGACGGCAGTGCGCACCGCCGAACGCGGCTTGGGCGACCTTGGGGAGGCGCACGACGCGCTCAAGCGCGCGGTCGCCGACGATTTCACGGAACTGGCGGAAGCCACCGCGAGCCGGGTTGACGCCGGCCTGACCGAAATGCGCGCCGCCGCCGAGGCCGCCGCCGAGCAAGCCGAAGCCGCCTCCGCCCACTGGGTAAGCGAGATGCGCGCGCTGCGGCACGCCGTCGAAGCCCGCTTGACCGAGAGCGCCGCGGAGACGCGCAAACGAATGCAGGCGGCCATGGCCGATGGCGCCGCTCGTCTTGGCGCGCTCAACGAACGATTGGAGAGCGCCGAGCGCGCCGCGCAAGGCCTGTATGAAAGCCTGCGCGCCGAGATCGCCGGCGCGGAAGGTCGCGTCGGCGCTGCGGTCGAGGAAACCTCGGCCGCCATGCGCCAGTCGCACGCGTCCCTCGTCGCGGAAATGGCGCGCCACACCCGAGAAAGCAAGGCCGCCGTCGACAGCGCCCGCGCCGAACTTGGCGACGCCATCGCCGCGGTGCGCGAACAAGGGCAAGGCATCCTTGCGCGCCAGAAAGCCGCCGACGACTCCCTGGCCTCAACCAACGACGAACTCCAGCGCCTCCGTAGCGAAATGACCGCGGGCTTCACGGCCGCTGAAAGCGTCGCCCGTATCGGTGCGACGCGCCTGCAATCCGACCTTGACCAGCGCATCGGCGCCATGACCGCCCGACTTGCGGCGGCGGAGGACGACCTCAAGCGAACTATTCCAATCGCCAACGCCGAGACGCATCGGGTCGAAACAAGCACGCTTGCCGCCCTCGAGAAAATCGCTGGCGACATCGTCAAAGTGCGGGATGCGCAAACCGGCGCGACCGCCCGGCTAGAGAGCGTCGATAACGCCATGGCGTCCATGAACGCGGGTGCGGCGCAGCTGTCTCGCCGCATGCTCAAGCTCGAGAGCGACGCCGTCGCGCTCAGCGCGCTGAACGACCGTCTGGCGCAATTGGAACAGGGCGGCGGCGCCCATTCCGATGAGTTTGAACAGGCTCTTGCCAGTCTGCGCGACCAGGCGAACGCGCTCACCGCCGCGCTGGCTGGGGCGCGACGCATGGACGAAAGTCTCGCCAAACGCATGGACGAGCTGCAGCGGCGGATCGTTTCCTCGGAAGAGCGCGCTGACGGCGCCGCGCGCGAGGCCCGCAAAAATGCGGACGCACCGCCGACTTCAGAGGCCGTGGAGCGTCAGATTCTCGCGCTCCAAGACACGATCAACAAGACACGCAACGAATCAAGCGCCCAATCCGATGCCCTGCGGGAGATCGAGTCGCGACTGGCGGCTTGGGAGCAACGTCAAGCCGATGCTTTTGAGGCGCTTCGGGACGGCTTCGCCCAATTCATCTCCGACAATGAGCAACGGTTGCAGGCGATCGAGGCCGCCCCCCTGCTGGATGACGGGGTGACCGCGCAAATCGACGCTTTCCGCCAGCGCGTGGATCAACGGATTTCCGACGTGGAGCAGCGCAGTGTGCGTGCGCTCGAGCAAGTCGCCGACACCATGGCCGTCCTCGAGCAGCGCTTCATGCATCCGCGCGACGCGGAGGCTAAGTCGGCCTAGGCGTAAAGCGGCGGGCGCGGCGGCGCAACGTCGGCGTCGTTCGCTGCCGAGGCAAGCAAGGCGTTCGCCACCTCCAGTGCCCGCACGGCAAAGTCCTGCGCCATCGCGATGAGCTTGCCGCGCCAGGCCTCGGGCGCCGGCTCGACCCCCGACTCGACGCGCACAATATGATCTTCCGAAGCGCCTAGTCTCAACGCGAGCTCGTGGCGCCAGCCGGCCCCGAAGAGGGTTCGGCCGATCATCGCCATATCTTGCGGCGCAATGGATCGCTTGTCAGGTCTCGACACACGCGAACCATGCGCGCGATGTGGTTGGCGTCGCCTTAAAACGACTGCACATAGCTCAACGTTTACGCTTAGGTAACTGAGATTAGCTTTGCTTGTCCGATGCGACGAACGAAGCAGGCCATGGGCGCGATGGGGTTCGCGCTGGCGACGCTCTTCTTCATGCTGCTCAGCAACGCGCTGGCGCCAGCGGCGCGCGGCGCCTCCGAACCCTCGGGCGACAGCTTCTACGCGATTGACGGCGATACATTGGTCAATAGGAGGACGGGACAGCGTTACCGCCTAAGCAACGTCGACACGCCGGAAACCGGCGACCGTGCGCGCTGCGGCGCCGAGCGCACTCTGGGTCAACACGCCGCGCGGCGCACCCGAGCATTGGTGCGAAGCGCGACGCGCGTCGACATTCGCGCGCTCGGACGAAACGACAGCTACGGTCGGTCCGTGGCGTACATCCTCATCGATGGGCGCGATCTTGGCGAAACGCTGATTGCGGAAGGACTCGCCCGGGCATGGACCGGACGGCGTCTGCCGTGGTGCGATGCGCAGGGAAATCTGGCGCGATAGTTGTCGCTCCGATACGATGGCGCGCATGAGCTTCTATTCGCGCTACATCCTGCCGCCGCTGATCGATTGCGCGTGCGGCGCCAAACCCATCCGTCGGCAGCGCGCCAAAATCATTCCCAAAGCCCGCGGCGTTGTACTTGAGCTGGGCTTTGGCTCCGGACTGAACGCTCAGTTCTACGATCCGGCGCGCGTCGCAAAAGTGTACGCGCTTGAGCCCGAACCGGGGATGGTCGAGCGCGCTGAGCGGGCCGCCGCCCGCAGCGCCGTGCCTATTCAGGTCATGCCCGAACCTGCGGAAGCCCTCTCCCTGCCAGACGCAAGCGTCGATACGGTTGTCGTGACCTACGCGCTTTGTACGATACCAGATCCAGCCGCAGCCTTGGCGGGCGCGCGACGGGCGCTGAAGCCCGGCGGCGTCTTGTTGTTCTGCGAACATGGCCTCGCGCCCGACCCGGAGGTGTCGCGTACGCAAAGGTTTGTCGAACCGCTCTGGAAGCGGATCGCGGGTGGCTGCCACCTGACGCGCGAGCCGGTGCGCTTGATCGAGGGTGCGGGCTTCGAAATCAGGCAGAAGGAGGCGCTGTACCTCCCCTCGACCCCGCGCTTTGCGGGGTTCAACACCTGGGGCGAAGCGGTCGTGGCTTAAACGCCGGTTTGCTTTGCGCTTCTGCCGCACCGTCGCGGCTTGTGCATCGCCATTCTAGACCATATGCGAAGCGTCCCATTCAGCGAGTGATGCGCATGTCCAACATGGACGAGCTTATCGAGGTTCTGAGCCTCGAACCTATCGAGATGAATCTCTTCCGGGGCAAAAGCCCCAAGGACGCCAAGCAGCGCATCTTCGGCGGACAAGTCGTCGCGCAGGCTTTGACCGCCGCCTACAAGACCGTTGAGGATCGTGTCTGCCACTCCTTGCAGAGCTATTTCATCCGCCCGGGCGACCCTGCGCTGCCCGTTCTTTATCAAGTGGAACGCTCTCGTGACGGCAAGAGCTTCGCGACCCGACGCGTGATCGCCATCCAGAAGGGCGAGCAAATTTTCAACATGGCGTGCTCGTTCCAGTCGCCCGAAGATGGGTTTGATCATCAGAGCACGATGCCGGAATTCCCCGCACCAGAAGTGGTTGAAGACGATCGCGCTCGCCTGCGCGCACTCTTCGCAGACACGCCCGATCTGGCCGCGCGCTGGAGCCACGAAGAACCCATTGAGCTTCGCTCGGTGACGCCTGCGAATCTGCGGACGCCCTCGCCACTCCCCGCACATCACGCCGTTTGGTTCCGCGCCAGCCGCGATCTCGGCGACGACATGGCGCTCAATCAGTGCCTGTTGGCTTATGCGTCCGACTATTCGCTGCTCGGCACGGCGATGCGGCCGCATGGCGTGAGCTGGATGTCGGGCGTGCAAACGGCCAGCCTCGATCACATCCTGTGGTTCCACCGTCCCACAAATTTTTCGCGCTGGCATTTGTACGTGCAGGATAGTCCTTCCGCATCGGGCGCGCGCGGGTTCAATCTCGGCTCAATTTACCGGCAAGATGGGGTGCTTGTCGCTTCAGCCGCGCAAGAGGGGCTCATCCGCCGCCGCTGAACGTCAGCCAGCGTGGCGCTTTGCAAGCCCGCGCAAACCGCTCAGCACCGCCGCGCGCGCCGCCGCGTTGCCGGAGACATCTGGCCGCCGCAACGCGCGCATCGCGTCGATATGCACCTTTATCGCCGATGACGGCAGGCGGTCGTCTTCGACATTCGAAAGCAGCGAGCACAGACTGTGGGCCGCCGCGCTGAGTTCGGCCAGCCCAAAGGCGCCCGCCTCCGCGAAAATCTCATTGGCGCACCGGTACATCTGCTTGCCGCGCTCGGCCTCGCTGGAGGCGGCGAGTTGCGTGAGTTGCGTGAGCTTTTCATCCACGCCGGCGAGGCAGTCTTCGCGAATGCTCTCCAATCCCTCGTTGGCCCGGTCCAGGGCTTGGCCGGCTGTAATGCCGCCCGACTCCGCGAGCAGTTTCTTGAGGCGAACCTCTGGGTGAAACTTCCTGACGCTCGTCATATCATCACCCTTTGAGGTTTGATCATCATGTCGATCTCGTTCTGCGACATGTTGGGTTCGTCCGCATCGCCGAGCGGAGATTTCAAATCGTTTTCACGGCGCCCGTCGCTCCCCGGAGGCGGGCCCTCGAATTTGAAGCGCCGATCCGGTCCAATGTAATTGCCGACCTGAACGAACGGACGCTTGTCCTTGGCTACGAAGAGGATGCGCTGCAGCAGCGTGTTCGGGGTGATCGGTTTCGTCACGAAGAAGTTGGCGCCAGTGTCGCGTGCGCGCGCCACATCCTGCGCGCGAACGTGGCCGCTAATCAACACCACCGGGACATAGGCGTTGGCGCCGCTGCTGTGACGTAGCTCCTGCAGCATGCGGTAGCCGTCGCCATCGCTAACAGTTGGGTCGATCACGATCAGATCAAAGGTCTTAGCGCGCAGCATTTTCTCCGCCGCGTCGCTCGCCAAAGCGCGATGCACCTCGCTTACGCCGAAGCCCTTCATGATCTGCGCGAGAACGTCAGCCGAGTGCTGGCTGCTTTCCACAAGCAGCACGCTCGCCTTGCTCAAATTCAGCCGAGTGTTTGGATCGACGCCGCTCATCGCTTGCCTTCACAGCATCTCCCAAACGTCGTCGGGGTTGTCGTCATAGTGCCCGCCGCTCAACCGCGCGCGCACTTCCCCCAACGTAATGCGCTCCAACGCGCTGGCCGTCGCCACGCTCTGGGCACGATCGCTTCGCCTGGAGAGCTCGGCCGCGTAATCCCGAAGCGCCGCGATGTGCTGGATTACTGCATCCAAATGTTGCAATTCGCTTACCAAGGCGCCGTCGATCTGCGATCGCACTGCAATCGCGCAGATCGCGCCCTCGATCCTGAGGCCAAGGCTGCGCGCGCGCTCCAGCTCCTCCGCCAGCATAAGGAAGATGTCGCCGACCGGAATGACGGCGCCTCTCTCCTCTTGCTCTTGCATCTGGGGAGCAGCGCCCATCGCGGCGCTCCTCAGAACAGCTCGATCGAGCCCGCAGCGGTATTCTGCGGCTGAGGAGCGGCAGGCGCGCTGCGCTGCTTCTCGGCGCGAACGACCTCCGCATGCGTCGACTCAAGCAGCATCTGCCCAGCGCGCCCCGTGGTCGGCCAGAACCGTATCCGGCGCGCGCGATCGCCGCCCAGACTTTCGCCGACGCACGGGATGCCTTCCAGGCGCAGAAATTTGTGCGCAAAGGCGGCGTTCTTGGCGCCGATGTCGCTCAAATTCTGAATGACATGGGCGCCGCCAAAAAGCTTGGCTTGAAGGCGAGGCCTGTGGGCGCCCTTCTGAAGCAGTCCGTTGATCAGCAATTCCATGGAGTTCACGCCGTACTTCATCGAGTCGCCGCTGGTCTCGTCGTCTCCAGGAAGCAGGAAGTGATTCATGCCGCCAATCTGGGCGACCGGATCCCACATGCACGTCGCCACGCAAGAGCCGAGGATCGTGGTAAGAACCACGCCCGGTTCGACGACCACGGCATACTCGCCTTGCACGACGTGCAGCATGCGCTCTGGCGCCTGTGGTTGAGGGCGAGGTTGCGCGGCGGTCACGTCAGGGGTCCAAACACTTCTTGAATTTTCTGACGCAGTTGCGCCGGCGAGAATGGCTTCGTCACGTAGTTGTTGACGCCAAACTGCATCGCGCGCTGCACGAGTTCTTTATCCGCGCGGCCGGTAAGCATGATGAAGGCGGCTTTCTTGGTGGTGTCGTGCGCGCGAACCGCGCGAAGAAAACCAAGTCCGTCCATCTTCGGCATGTTGAAATCGGAGATTACCAAGTGCGCGGGGCGCGCGAGCAGCGACTTGAATCCCTCTTCGCCGTCCTGCGCATCGGCGATATCTTTGAAACCGATTTCCTGCAGCGCGGAGCGAATAAGCGCACGCATGGTGAGCTGATCGTCCACGACCAAAACCTTGATATCCGCCGCCGCTGGCATGTTAAGCCGCTCCCCTCAATTCCACCGCGCACAGTTCCAGCGCCGCCTGACCAATCGATGTGAGCGTTACCTGCCGCTCCACCGCGCCAATTTCGAACGCCGACTTTGGCATCCCGTAGACGACGCAGCTGGCCTCATCCTGCCCCAACGTGGCCGCGCCTGCGTCGCGCATCTTCTTGAGCCCTTGCGCGCCATCGCGCCCCATGCCGGTCAGAATGACGCCAACGGCTCTCCGCCCATAGATTTCCGCAACTGAGGTGAACAATGCGTCAACGGAAGGCCTGTGCCCGCTGATTGGCGGCCCTTCGCGCAGTTGACAGCGCGGCTGCATCCCCCCTTGGACAACAAGATGCTGCTCGCCACCAGGCGCAATGTAGACGTGACCTGGCAGAATCGGCGCGCCGTCCGTCGCTTCCTGAACCTTGGGCGCGCACACGCGATCAAGCCGCGCCGCGAAGCTCGCGGTAAACGTCGGCGGCATGTGCTGGGTGATCACCGTCGCCGGGCAATTTTCCGGGAAGCTTTGCAGAACAGTCAGCAGCGCCTCGACGCCGCCCGTGGACGAGCCGATCGCCAAGAGCTTGTTGCTGGGCCGATACCCTGTTTGGCGCGCGATGGCGCCGCGATCGCCGGCTGGTCTTACCCGCGCACGCGCCGCCGCGCGCACCTTGTCCGGCAATCCGTCAAAATCGGGTTTTCCGACACAGTCGAACGCGCCCAACTCAAGCGCTTCGAGCGAGATTGCGGCCCCGGCCTGCGTTAAGGTCGAGACCATGATCACGGGCATGGGGCGCAGCCGCATGATCTTTTCGAGAAACTCGAGTCCCGTCATTTTGGGCATCTCAACATCCAACGTGATGACGTCGGGATTGAGAGTTTTGATCGCCTCGCGCGCCTCTATCGGATCGGCCGCCGCGCCGACAACCTCGATTTCCGGATCGGCGCTGAGCACGCGCTTGATGACGATCCGCATCGTGGGCGAGTCATCAACAACGAGGGTTCGGATCTTTTTCATCTAAGCATTCTGCCTGTAGATTGTGAGCCCATCGCTGACGTAACCGTCGACATCGATGCGCTCAGAGTGGCCGATATAGAGTCGCCCCTCCGGTGCAAGCATGGTTTTGAAGCGGTTCCACAGGAACGCTTGCGTTTTCTCCTCGAAATAGATCACGACGTTTCGGCAAAAAATCACGTTGAATTTGCCTTGCATCGGCCACGAACCGATCAGGTTAAGCTCCTTGAACGCGATAAGCGCGCGAACTTCGTCGTTGACGCGCCATTGTTCGTTATCGCGATCGCGGGTCAGCCAGCGGTCGCGCAGCGCAGCGGGTATCGGAGACACCGCATCATCGCGATAGACCCCCAAACGCGCTTTCGCGACGATGTTCGGATCAATGTCCGTCGCCAGAATACGCACATCATGCCGCGCGGCGTCGGGGAAAACTTTAAGCAGCGTCAACGCTATCGAGTATGGCTCCTCGCCGCTCGAACACGCAGCCGACCACAGCCGCACTCGGCCGCCCCGTCGCGCATGCTCCACAAGCGAAGGCAATAGGTTGCGTTCAAGGTGCTCGAAATGGTGGGGCTCGCGGTAAAACCGCGTCACATTGGTGGTGAGCGCGGCGAGCATTTCATTGCGTTCACCTACGCCTTCCGGCGTGTTGATGAACTCGCAGTACGCGTCAAAGTCAGGGATACCCAGTTTACGCAGGCGCTTCGCCAGGCGCGAGTAGACAAGCTGCGCCTTCGCGTCATTGAGCGCGATGCCCGACTGTTCCTTGAGAAACGTCGCGATCTGTTCGAAGTTCCGGCGCGTAAAAGCATACTCGCCCTCGATGATGGACTCCGAACGTCGCTGAGGAGCTGGTAACGCGCTCATGCCGCTTCCGCGTTCTCCTGTTCCGGCAAGATGTCATCGAGTTCAATCCACGAGATCATCCGCCCTTCCATGGCGACGATGCCGCGCACGAAGCGGCTGACAGTGTCACAGCCGACATTCGGCGTCTGCTGGATCGCGGAACGTTCCGCGGCAAGGATTTCCGAGACGCCGTCGACAAGCAGTCCGACGAGCCTTTTTCCGATATGCGCGACGATGATGACGCTGCGTGCGCTCGTTTCCGCGACCCCAAGGCCAAGGCGCGCCTTCAGATCGAGGATTGGCAACACCGCGCCGCGCAAGTTGATGACGCCGCTCACGAACGGCGGCGAGTGCGGCAACGGCGTGGCCGGCGTCCATCCGCGAATCTCGCGCACCGCCATGATGTCGAGGCAAAACTCCTGCTCGCCAATGCGGAAGGAGATCAGTTCCAGGGTATCGTTCAAGATTTCACCGTTTGTCATGGCTCAACTCGCTTTCGCCAGTGGCGCGTGCCGCTCGTGCAGTCTCTTTTCAACAACAGCCTCTACGTCGAGGATGAGGGCGACTCGTCCATCGCCGAGGATCGTCGCCGCCGCGACGCCATCGACGCGCTGATAGTTCGCCTCCAAGGACTTGATCACCACTTGCCGCTGACCTTGAATTTCGTCGGCGACCAGCGCCGCGCGGCCGCCGCCTTCGCTTTCGACAAGCAGAATGACGCCGGTGGTGGGGTCAACAGGCTTGTTCCGCAAACCAAGCGCCACGCCGATGTCGATCAATGGAACGTGCGCCCCGCGCACAGCTAGAACCGCGCTGCTCGGCCCCAAGGGCCGTACGTCTTCAGGGCGTGGGCGTAACGTTTCGACAATGGCCGTCAGCGGCGCGACAAGAGTCTGGTCGCCCGCGCTGATCACCATGCCGTCAAGCACCGCAAGCGTCAGTGGCAGCGACAACGTAAAGGTTGAGCCCTTTCCCGGCACGGACGAGATCACGATCCTGCCGCCCAGAGCTTGAATAGAGCGCTTCACGACGTCCATGCCGACGCCGCGCCCTGAAATGTTCGAGACCGTCGCCGCCGTTGAGAACCCCGGCAGGAAGATGAGGTTGTCGACCTCGTCGTCCGTGAGCACGGCGTCGGAGCTGATCAGGCCCTTGTTCACCGCGATCTCGCGCACGCGCGGGCGGTTGATGCCTTTTCCGTCGTCGGAAACCTCAATGACGATACGCCCAGACCGGTGCAGCGCAGCCAGGCGCACGGTTCCCTCTTCCGGCTTGCCAGCCGCCACGCGATCCTCTGGTGACTCCAGACCGTGATCGATGGCGTTGCGCAGCATGTGGGTGATCGGGTCGGAGAGGCGTTCGATGACCGTTTTGTCGACTTCCGTCGCCTCGCCCTCCATCACCAGGCGCACTTGCTTGCCGGTCGTTCCCGCGATCTCGCGCACGAGCCTCGGCATCCGCTGGAACACCGACTTCACGGGCTGTGCGCGAATGGCCATAACGCTGTCTTGAATCTCGCGCGTGAGCTGCTCCAACTCGTCGAGGCCCATCGCAATGGTCGATGAACGGGCCGCGCCGCTTTCGGCCACGCGCTGCGCCAACATCGCCTGGTTGATCACGAGTTCGCCGACCAGATCGATAAGGCGGTCAACGCGCTCTAGATCGACCCGGATTGTCGCGCCGCCACTTGCGACGGTCGCGCCCTTCGCGGCGCCCGCGCCCTTGTCAGCGCCCTTCTCTTCTCCCTGCGACGACTCGACGGCGGGCGCCTCGACAGCGAGCGCCGGCGCCGCAATGGCTGGTTCCGCCGAAACGGGAGGCGGCGGCGGGCTCTCAAGGCGCACCAGCTCAATCGGGCAATCGTCGCCGACGAAATCAAAGACGTCGCGGATCGCGATCTCTTCGACCGTGTCCGGCAAGCTCACCGTCCAATTCAAGTACGGCGTTTCCGGATCGTATGCATCAGAGCTTGGCAACGCGGAATCGTCCAACGTCACCTCGATATCGGCCAGCCGCGAAAGTTCTCGCAGGAACAACAGCGCGTCGTGGCCGTTGGCGTACATCGTTTTGGTGGGACGAATTGTCAGACGCCATCCGCTGCTTGGCGCTGAGTCCAGTTGGCCAAAGTCGAACTGCAGGGGCGTGAACCCCCACTCGTCCTTCGCCGGCGCGGGCGCTTCCTCCACCGCCGGCGCTTTCGGCGCCTCGCCGCTCGCCAAGGCCTCAAGCTCAGCCGCCATCGCGCGCGCGCGCGCTTCGTTGACGACGCCCTCGCCCTTCGCCGCCTGCACGTGATCGGCGAGCACGTCGGAGGCGCGCAGCATGACCTTCAGCGAGTCGGGATCCGGATCGAGCTTGCCTGAACGCATCAAGTCGAGCGTCGTTTCGAACACGTGCGCGAATTCGACCATCGCTTCGAAGCCGAACGCGCCCGCACCGCCTTTTACCGAGTGGACCGCGCGGAACACGGCGTTGATCGTGTCCGCGTCGCCCTCGCCTGCTTCAAGCGCGAGCAAACCCTCTTCAAGGCTTGCGAGCAATTCATCGCATTCCTGGAAGTAGGTTTGTTTGATTGCGTCCATCGGATCCATGGGACCGCCTTACGCTGAAACGCGACGAACGACGTCGAGCAACGTATCCGCCTGGAACGGCTTCACGATCCAGCCGGTGGCGCCCGCGTCGCGCGCACGCTGTTTTTTCTCCGCACTGCTTTCCGTGGAAAGAACGAGTATCGGCGTGGCCCGGTAGCGCTGATCCTTGCGGACGCCCTCGATGAAGCCGTAGCCATCGAGATTGGGCATATTGATGTCGGTGATGATCACATCGGGGGTCGACTGTGACAGCTTATCCAAGCCGTCGACGCCGTCCTCCGCCTGCACGACGTTGAAGCCCGCGCCCTGCAGCACCATCAACAGCATCTCCCGCATCATGCGGGAGTCGTCGACGGTGAGGATAGTCTTGCTCATTGCGTTGATTCTCCCTGCACCAGGTCATGCGCCGCCATCAGCCGCGCTCCCTCGCGAAAGGCGTCGGAGGCATTGGCTATGGAGAAGTCGACGCCGTCCTCTCGCCATTGTTTCCGCGCCGCGAGCAAAGCCTGGAGGCACAACCCTCCCAGCCTCTGCACCTCGGACGCATCTAGTTCGAGCGGCTGGCCGCGCGCCGCCAGGATGTCCGCCCAGAGCGGCTTGGCGGCGCTTAAATCTAGAACAGGAGCCAGTTTCATGGGCCGGCCTCCGCGTTAGAATTCCTGCCAGTCGTCGTCCTTGAGCGCCGCCGAGCCGCTGCTCGCGAACTGCGCGACCCGTTGTTTTTGCTGCTGCACTGGCTGACCCGTGGGCTTCGCCTTTGTCGGGGGACTCTTGATCTGCGCGGCGGCGCCGGTCTGGAAGCGCGAAATCAGATGCATCAGCTCGTCGGCTTCTTGCGTCAGCGAGTGACTTGCCGCCGTCGATTCCTCGACCATCGCCGCGTTTTGCTGCGTGACCTGGTCCATTTGGTTGATCGCCGTATTCACTTCCGCGAGCGCGGTCGCTTGCTCTTGCGCCGAGGCGGCGATTTCCGACACCAGCCCGCTGATCTCGTTCACCTTGGTGACGATGCCTTGCAGCGCCTTGCCCGCTTCGCCGACGAGCTCCACGCCCGTGCCGACGTGTTGCGAGCTGGCTGAAATGAGACCCTTGATCTCCTTGGCCGCTTCCGACGAGCGTTGCGCGAGCGCGCGCACTTCGGAGGCGACGACCGCGAATCCGCGTCCCGCCTCGCCGGCGCGCGCCGCTTCGACGCCCGCGTTCAACGCCAATAAGTTGGTCTGGAACGCGATCTCGTCGATGACGCCGATAATCTGCGAAATTTGGTTGGAGGATTTTTCGATCTCGGCCATCGCCGCGACCGCCTCTTGCACAACCTGTCCGGACGATTCCGCGTCCGAGCGCGCCGTCGCCACCACGCTGTTGGCCTGCTTGGAGCCGTCGGCCGTCTTGCGCACCGTCGCCGTGATCTCGTCGAGCGCGGCGGCTGTTTCCTCGAGGCTGGCCGCTTGTTGCTCGGTGCGCCGTGAGAGATCGTCCGAGGCCTGGCTGATTTCGCCGGCGCCCGTGCGAATGCCGCCGGCGTTGACGACGATGGTTTTCATCGCTTCCTGCAGCGAAGCCATCGCGCTGTTGTAGTCGCTGCGCAGCTTCTCGTACTCGCCCGGGAACGGTTGATCGATGCGCGCCGTCAGATTGCCGCCCGCGAGTTCGCCCAACCCATCCGCCAGGCCGCGCACCACACGCGCCTGCTCTTCCGCGCGCGCAGCGCGCTCGGCTTCGGCCGCCTTGCGGTCGTGCTCGATCTTGGTGATGTCGCTGGCGAACTTGACGACCTTGAAGGCCTTGCCGTTGCCGTCGAGGATCGGGTTGTACGTCGCTTCGATCCAAATCTCGCGACCGCCCTTGCCGAGACGCCGGTATTTGCCCGCGTCGAACTCGCCGCGATTAAGTTTGTCCCAAAACGCTTTGTATTCCGGGCTGCGCGCGTACTCTGGCTCGGCGAACATCGAGTGATGCTTGCCTTTGATTTCATCAAGCGAGTAGCCGAGCGTCTGGCAGAAGTTCGGGTTCGCGTTGACGATCGTTCCGTCCATATTGAACTCGATGATCGCCTGCGAGCGCCCAAGCGCGTCCAGCATGCCAGAGTTCAGACGCGTCGACGTGACGTCCGCCCATTCGAGCACGTTACCGATGTAGTTGCGGCGCTCATCAAAGATGCCGCTGACATTCAGCTGAATTTTCAGGTCGCCAATCGTGATGTCGGTCCGATACGGCAGACGCGATGGATCGGAGAGAAGTTGGCGCTGGTGCGCCGGGTTCTTGTGGAACATGTCGATGCATGATCCGACAACGCGCTCTGGATCAAACGTCGGCCAAATCTTGCGGAACGCGTCGGCGTTGTCGCGCAGCAGCTTCCTGGTTGATTCGTTGACGTACGTCACCTTGAAGTCGCGATCGATCATCATCATCGCGGCGGCTGACGTGGCGAACGCCGCGCTCTTCGCCGTCGATTCACTAAACGTCTTAGACGCATGGCGGCCAATCAACGCCGCGACCGCACCGGCCGCTGCAAGGGTGAGGCCCACCAGGCCCAGCTGCATCCACAACGTCATCCACAAGCCGTCGATGCGGTGCTTCAACATCACGTCGAGATCGCCCGCGGCGGCGTCAAAGGATTCTGAAGAAATGCGCGGGAAATCTGCTTCCGTGGTGCTCGACGCGATCGACGTTGCGCCGGCAATCGACGCGCGTTCCTCGTCGACCATCGCATGGCCGATGGCCCGCAGCTCCTGCTGAAGGCGCGTCAGATCCGCCGAAGCATGCCCCGAGTCATCGTTTTCAATCGCTCGGCCAAGTGCGTCTGCGGCGTTGTCCGTGAGCTGCGACAGGCCGCTCAACGCCGCATACAGCTTGAAAGCACGTTCCGGATCGCCGGTGGATTCCACGGCAGCGTCGACCTTGCCCTCTTCCGCCAACATTTGAGGAATTCGAATCGCGATAGCGTCTTGCAAGTTGTATGTCGCGAGTTCCGGATCGAGCGTGAGATTCGAGCCGTCCGCGACGGCGACCAGCAAGGTCAATGCGGCGGTGTCGCGCTCCACCCCTTCAGCGGCGTTCGCGAACGCGGCGAATTCCTCGGTCACGCCAAACCGTTCATTCAGCGCATCATCGCCAACATTCGTGTTGCCCGACTGCCATCCCGCGAACAGCTGGCGCAAATACGCCGTGCCTTCCCGTTCCTTCTCGGAGAAGCCGATCTGATCAACGGAGTTGCTCACCAAGGTGGCCACGCCCACGCCCGACGCGACCACGAATAGCGCCGACATCAGCGAGAGCCGTGCGCCGATCGACAAATGCGAATTAAGCTTGCTCAGCATTGTTTGCCCCTGGTGACTGGCGCCCGCGCCAACCCGACGCGCACACGCGCGCCTACCGATCACAATCTGGGGTAATTTAGTTTCGTTAATGTAAGGTTGCCGCACGCAGCGATTGTGTTGCGAATAGAGCCGCCACACCTGGGCTTGCGTTTAGCGGCGCGCTCTGTGGGCGCTCAGGCGCGCGCGTTCACCTTCTCCAAGCATCGTTGACGCAATGGAATAAGAGGAACATCCGCCGCGATAACCTGGCGAGGAGCGCAGCGGCACCCAACGCGTGTCGATAGTGGCGCCCGCCGCGTCCACGTGATCGACTCGAATGAAGCGCGGTCTGCCGCCGGAAAATCCATCCCGGCATACCGCGCCGCTGATCGAGAGCCCCTCTTCACGCGCCTCGACATTGGCTGAACGGAAGGAGACGCCCGGCGTCGACACTATTTCTAACTGGGGCGCTGCCCAAGCGGACGCACTTGTCACCATCGCCGCCACGAAGATCAGCGCTCGCCGCCACATGTAAACGCTCCGTTAACGAAGCGTTTACGTGCAAATGCCCTGCCAGGAAAGCGCCTAAGCTTGGTTCTCAGAGCTCGATGCTGAGCCGAAGCCCTAAAATGAGAGCGTCCGAGGCGGAGCGATCGCCGCCGGGATTATGCACCCACTGCACATCCGGCTGGAGCGTCACGTGCGGAGCGATCTCGTCGGCATATGTGGCCTCGATTTGGAACTCCGCTTTCGCCATCGGCACGCCAGCATCAATTTCGTTGCGCCGGTGGCCGTCCGAGATCACGCCTTGGTTCACGCCAATGGAGAACACGCTTTCCGGCCGCCCCGCGAACACGCGTTCGACCAGCACCCCCGCCTGCCAACCGCTTTCGAACGGCGTCGTCTCGCCGTCGGAAACGCCAGCGCGCAAGAATGCGGTGGTTGCGCGCGCCCCATCCGGATCGTTAAGCGGTTGCTCGAACAGAACGTACGCGCCTTGCGCCCGCTCCTGCTCCGGATCGCGGATATCATCCTGCCGCTCAGTGTAGCGCCAAACGCCTGCGGCGACCTTGCGCGCGCCTTCAACGCCGGCTTCCGCGATCAACAGCGCTCCGTTGTCGAAAGACCAGTCGACGCCATCCGGGTCGCCGAGCACGCCCGCGTTGGCGTTGAGCGCCGCCGCCCGCACATAGGCGTCGTTGTCAAAACCGCGCTGGAAACGCACCGCCAGCGCCGTCGATGGAAAAATCGAAGGCCCGTTCGGGCCGGTGGCCGCGATCTCCGACCCGATGCCGAAAGCAGGCGCCATCAGCAGACCCGCTGCGTCATTGGAATAGAACTCGCTATTGAGGTCATAGAGGCCTACGCGCAGCGAGGCCTCGCCCCACTCTTGCTCAAGCCAAGCCTCGAACAGACGCAACCTCTGGCGCGTGACCTCGATATTGTCGACGCCTTGAAGCGTGCCGACATCGTCGTTCGGCGCGCCGCCAGAATTGTTCAGCACGTCAATGTGAAGGGTCGCGCCACGCCATCCAGCCGCGCGGTCCAGGTCGATGTCGGCGATCAAATCGAGATTGTCGACAAAGCGCCCGCGCTGGGTGACGCCGCCGTTCACGGCGCCGATCACATCCGCGGTGTAGGACACCGAGAACTCCACCGCCTTCGGCGCGGGGGTCTCCTCGGCCAAAGCGGTGTCCACCATAGCGGTCGCCCCCGCCAGTACACCGGCCGCGCCGACGAGCCACCGCCCGCCGACTGTCGCAGCCTTTTCTTCTGTGTGCTGTAACACCGCGCTCTCCCCCCGCAGTCCGCGTTGGGCATGGGTTACCTCGGCACACATTAAGGTAGTCTCATCGCGCCCGCTCTGGGGACGGCTTTTTCGTAAACTAACGGTTAGCGCGCATGCCCCGCCCCCTTGCCACGCGCGCGCGCCTCTGCGATAGGAGCGCCCCTCAGGCCGGGGCCAAAATCCGGGCCACCTCAGGATGCGGGCGTAGCTCAGGGGTAGAGCACAACCTTGCCAAGGTTGGGGTCGTGAGTTC
>ERZ761602.2909-NODE-2909-length-25525-cov-9.347232_pt1 | contig 25525 bp, 29 predicted proteins | sample MGYA00512165_ERZ761602 | MGnify/ENA primary metagenome ERZ761602 (study PRJEB28899, sample SAMN02445085) | bioreactor sludge metagenome | biome: EBPR sludge; isolation source: Thorneside wastewater treatment plant | place: Australia: Brisbane, Thorneside...
AAAAACTTCTTGTAATTATTTAACTCATGCTGTATAAACATATGAAGACAGGACGGTTCCCGCCTTAAATCAGCAAAGCACTACTTGGAGGAGACAATGAGAAGTACCCGAAGTTTCTTGGCATTCACCGCCGCATTTTCCCTGGCATTTCTGGCGATCCCGATGTTCCTTGCCGCTCCGGCATATGGACAGGATAGCCGCGTCGCGCTTCAGCGCGGATACCGGACCGGATATTCGGATGGCTACATGGCCGGATATCGCGACTCGATCGACAATAATTCGCGGAGCATCGCCCGCCACAAGGAATACACGCAGGCCGACAGGGCGTATAACAAAGACTACGGCCAAATCGACGATTATCGTGACGGGTACCGTCAAGGCTTTGAGACCGGTTATTCGACCGGCTTTGAGAAGCGGCCTTTTGAATCGTCAGTGCCGCAGAGCCTTGCGAAACGCGGCTTGAGCTCAGTTCCGCCGGCGGAAGTTTCCGCCAAAATACCGGTAAGCACACCTGAAGCAGACGTTCCCGATGTCCAAGCCCCGGTTTCAGCAACGCCTGAGCCGGCGGATACGGTCGCGTCATACACGCCACAGGCCGATCCGCCGCAGCAGCCGATCCAACGGGCGTCATACACATCAGCGAGCAATGACATCATTCTTATCCCGCGGGATACGGAACTGATCATCGAGATACAGGAAGACCTCAATACCGAGCAAAACCGCGTTGGGGACAAATTTACTGCCCGTGTCGTCTCGCCGGTCGAGATCGAGGGAGCCATCATCGAAGGCCGCATCGAGAAGATCGTAAAGCCCGGCCGCATCAAACGCCGCTCGCAGATGCAGCTGACCTTTGACCGCATCGTCCTTAACGAGCAACGCTGGAGCAATTATTCGGCAACGCTCGAAGAGGTTTTGCCGGTAAAGGGCGACAACGTGCTCACCGTCAGCGACGAGGGCACTGCCGTTGGCAAACGAACCCTTAAGCAAGACGGCGTCAAGGTTGGAGCCGCGACCGGTGCAGGCCTCGGCATCGGTGCGATCACGGCCGGGCCGGTCGGTGCAGCGGTCGGAGCCGGTATCGGAGCGGCATTCGGCGTAGGTGCTGTCGTTGTCGAACGCGGAAAGCACATTCGCCTGATCAAGAATCAGCAGCTCAAGATCCGCACGGCCTACGAAACGCGGATCCGCTAATCTGGCAAACCGGGCAATTCGCTCGGACAGCAAATTGAAAGGGCTCGAAACGGCGTTCTCCTCCAATGCCGGATCGGGCCTTTTTTCCATCGTTCTTTCGCGTCCGTTCGCCTGCAGAATCCGTATCCTGCTCTTGGTCGAAAGCCCTTAAAGAAGCTTTTCGCTCCGTTCAACTTTTTTTCGCTTCAGAAAATAACAGTGCTTTACTAAGGTATTCGCCTTCGGTAAACTAATGTGTTGGTAACAATTTCTAATAACGGGATAGAGAGAACAGTAATGAGTACAGGAACAGAAACAACAGCCGCAACCGCCGGATTGCGAGGCGTAGTTGCAGCCCAAAGCTCGATCGGCGACGTCGATGGCGAGAAGGGCATACTAATTTATCAGGGCTACGATATTCACGACCTTGCGGAGCACTCGACCTTCGAGGAAGTAGTTTTCCTTCTCTGGAACGGTCGGCTCCCGAAACAGGACGAACTCGCCGATCTTACGGCTCAGTTCCGTGCGAATTATTCGGTCCCGTCGGAGGTCATCGCGGCGATGAAGACCTTCCCGAAGGACGCCGACCCGATGGACGTGCTCCGGACGGCAGTCTCGTCGCTTGATTTCTACGATAAGGCCGGCCACGCGACCGACCGTGAAAATGCCACCAAGGCCGCTATCAAGCTGACGGCACAGATGGGAACGATCGCCGCCGCATGGGACCGCATTCGCAATGGCAAGGACGTTATCGCACCGGACGAGAACCTCAGCATCGCCGAGAATTTCCTTTATATGCTTCGCGGCGAGCGGGCCGAGGCAGATGAGGCCCGGATGTTCGATATCGCACTGATCCTTCACGCCGACCACGAACTTAACGCCTCGACCTTCACTACCCGCGTCGTATCCGGAACGCTTGCAGGAATGTACGGAGCCGTCACGGCAGGTATCGCCGCTCTCGCCGGCCCGCTGCACGGCGGTGCGAACACCAATGTGATGAAGATGCTCATCGAGATCGGCGACCTTGATAAGGTTGACGAATTCGTCGAAAAGGCACTTGAAGAAAAACGCAAGATCATGGGCATCGGCCACGCCGTATACAAAACGGAAGACCCGCGTGCAACGTGGCTTCGTAAGTTCTCAAAGACCATGGCAGAGAAGGCCGGCGAATCGAAGTGGTTTGAGATGTCGCAGCGGATCGAGAAGCTGATGCTCGAAAAGAAGGGAATGTTCCCGAATGTCGATTTCTATTCGGCTTCGACCTATTTCCTTATGGGTCTTCCGCTCGATCTTTACACGCCGATCTTCGCGGTCAGCCGTATTTCGGGTTGGACGGGACACATCCTCGAGCAGTACGCGAACAACAAGCTGATTCGGCCGCGTGCCGAATATATTGGCGAACGCGGGCTTAAGTACGTCCCGATCGCCGAACGGTAGTTCGCAATACAGGACAAAAGGAAAAGCCCCGTCGAACGGGGCTTTTCTAGTTTGGAGATCCATTGAACGCGGCCGGCGATCTAACGACGTGCGTACGGTTCTGCCCGGCCGCCGAAGCTAACCGCCGGACCCAAGTTCCTCGAGCTATTCTTCGTCGTCGATCAGGCCTTGCTCGACAAGTTCCTGACACTCGATGCAGTACCGGGCCCAGGGGATCGCGGCCAGCCGTTTCGGGTTGATCGGCTTTTCGCAGTTAAGGCAGATGCCGTATTCGTCATCGTCGATCCGCCTTAGAGCTTCATCGATCAGCGCAAGCTGCCGGCTCTCGTTCTCGGAAACGGCAAGCTGCACGTTCTTTGAATAGTTGCGAACGGCAAGATCGACCGGATCCGGAGTTTCCGAATCATCGATCGAGAGATCATTGCCTTTTAGTTTTTCAATAAGCAGTTCACGCTCGTCTTCGAGCTTCTGCTTTATCTGCTTGAGGTTCAGTTTGCTCATTTTTGGTAGGGATAGCCCCTTATTATCGTAAATGCTCGATAAAGCTGTTCTAACAGGAACACACGAGCCATCTCGTGTGTAAAAGTTAGAAACGATAAGGATAGCCTAATGTCCGCCCTTTCGGCAACCTCAGACGAGAGCCCTTCGGCTCCGCCAATGATAAAGACAACATCCCGCTTCGACGAATTCATCCACTTTTCGATCTCGGCCGCGAGTTGATGCGAGGTCATCTGTTTGCCGGTGTCCTCAAGTGCGACCACGAAACTCGCCGGGCCGAGTGCTTCTAGAATGGCCTCGCCTTCTTCTTGCTTGGCGATGCCCGGCCGCCCTTCGCGGACCTCGGCTACCTCGCTCCGGACAAATCGCGAAAGCCGCGAAAGGTACTCATTTTGCAGGTTTAGGAGATTCGGTTCTCGGGTCTTGCCGACCCAGACAAATCTGAATTTCATTTCGTGGAGCGGCCTTGAGGCAATTTCGGCCCATTTTGCCTAGAGGCCTTCCGGGATCTCGACCCGGCGGGCGTCAAGCCAAAGCCTTTCGAGGTCATAGAACTCGCGGGCGTTCTTCTCAAAAACATGGACGATGAAATCGCCGAAGTCCATCAGCACCCACTCCGCCGCCGCATAGCCCTCGATCCGGTTCGAACGCAAGCCCAGCTTCTCTTTAAGCTGCTCGCGAACCTCATCGGCGATGGCCTGGACCTGTCGCTGGTTCGCTCCGCTGGCAATGACGAAAAACTCCGTAAAGCTCGTGATCTCGCGGAGGTCCAGAGCGACGATATCGCCCGCTTTCTTGTCCGCCGCACAACGGATAGCGAGCCGCACCCCCTCATCGATCTCGTCGAAGGGCGTTTTCGTAGCCGCGATCTCGATCCGGGCGGTCTCGCGTTGGAGAGATTTTTCCTGAATTTCTTCCATTAGGTATAAAGTTCGTATTTTTCGATGTATTTTGCAACTTCCGCAGGAATATCGTCTTGCCTCTCAAGTTCACCGTCGCTCAGGTCCTCGCGAAGTTCCGTTGCCGAAACATCGTGGCGGACAGCATCTGTGATGTAGATGTGATGGCTATCATCGGCGATGCTTTTGGTCAGTTTGTTCCCGTTCGTCCGCAGATCAATGATCCGCTCTCTGACCCGCTCGGTCACATGATCGGAACTAAGCTCGAAACCCGGCCGGCTGACCACGATATGGTTAACAGCGAGCAAAACCTCTTCCCAGTTCTTCCATGTCCTGATGTCCATCCACGAATCGGCTCCCATCACGAAAAAAAGCGTGTCGCCGGGATGCAATTGTCCCAGCTCGGCGAGCGTTTCGATGGTATAACGCTTTTCGCGTTTATCGAGTTCCAGGGTCGAGACCAACAACTGAGGCTCGTCGGCGGTCGCGATCGAGAGCATCGCGTAGCGGTGATAGCCCGACGTCGGACGCCGGTCTGGTTTGTGCGGAGCATGGAAGGCCGGTAGGAAATAGAGCCGGTCGAGATGAAACGCAGGCGCAAGAGCCTTGGCAACGCCAATGTGTCCGCTATGGACCGGGTCGAATGTTCCGCCAAAGTATGCGATCCGGCTCATAGTTTATCCATGCTCCGCGAGCCGTATCTCGATCTCTTCCTGCTTCAGCTCGTCCAGCTTCCGGGCGACCATTGCGACGAGTTCCTTGATGTTCTTGTTCGCCGCGGACGATATCTCGATGAACTGCCGACCGTCGGCTTCGGCGGCCTCGCGGAGAGCCTCAAGCCGTTCGGGTTCGTCGAGGGCGTCGATCTTTGTAGCGACGACGATCTGCGGACGGGCGGCGATCTCCGGGCTATAATTCGCAAGTTCTCTATTGATCACCCGATAATCCTCGACCGGGTCGCGGCCCGAAAGCGAGGAAACATCGACGAGGTGCAGGTTCAATTTTGTCCGCTCGACGTGCCGCAAGAATCGATCGCCAAGCCCCGCACCTTCCGATGCACCTTCGATCAGGCCCGGAATATCTGCGACCACGAACGTCCGATAGTCACCAAGATCGACAACGCCGAGATTCGGCTCCAGAGTTGTAAATGGATAATCGGCGATCTTTGGCTTGGCGGCCGAGATCACGCTGATGAGCGTCGATTTGCCGGCGTTAGGGAAGCCGACCAGCCCGACGTCGGCGATCAGCTTGAGCTCGAGCTGCAGCTCGCGTTCCTCGCCCGGGCGGCCGGTGTAATGATACTTCGGTGCCTGGCGGGTCGGCGTCGCAAAGTGCGAATTGCCCCATCCGCCCTTGCCGCCCTTCGCGGCCAGATATTTTTGGCCCGGCTCAGTAAAGTCGAAAAGCAACTCGTTGCTCTCCGCATCGAAGACCTGCGTGCCGACCGGGACGCGGACAACGACCGACTCGCCATCGCGGCCATGCCGGTTAGAGCCCTCGCCGTGCCGTCCGCGTTCGGCCTTGTGTTCGGGATTGTATCGAAGATGCAGGAGCGTGTTAAGCCCTTCGTCGGATTCGATCCAAACGTCGCCGCCAACACCGCCGTCGCCGCCCGAAGGGCCGCCGCGTGGGACGAACTTTTCGCGGCGAAAGGCCGTTACGCCATTGCCGCCATCGCCGGCCTTTACCTTGATCTTTGCCCTGTCTATGAACACGAGAACTAATTCTAGAGGTTTAGGGGCGAACGGCAAAGCCGCGAGGGAATACAAAAACGCCGCCTCAAGCTAGTTGAAGCGGCGTTTTCGTCAACCTCACCGAGCACCGAAGTGCTCTGAAAGGGTTGGCAGACGACCATGTACACGATCTGTCTGCCGATTTTGTATCCCGAAGCCGTTCGACGGGGAACTTTTCTCCGGTCAGCACCCGGACCGCCGAAGCTATCCGCTGCACTCTAAGTGCCAGGTGCCTTTAGGTTTTTGTTGTGGTGGCTTTCCTCCACCGCCGGTTACGAACCCGGCAACGAGGCCCGGGAACAAGTCCCAGGGCGGCTTTGCACCCGACAGGCGGTTCCTTTCCCGCGGGCGTCACTCGTTTTTATCCGAGCGACTCGCAAGAACTTTCGTTCCTGCCAGCAAGCCTTTCGGCTTCGGTCCGAGGCGTCAGAGCATTGGATGTTCCGCCGATCCTTGCTCTCGTTCAGGAAGCGTCACCGCTTTCGTATCACTTCCTCGTACCGGTCAAAAGCCCATGAGCGTTTTGACTATGTAGGCATCTTACACCCGATTTTCAGCAAGTCAAGTAGAAAGTACTTTAGGTTTTTCGGTTCAGATCAGTGCCAAATTGTGGAAAAGTTTTCACGCTGCCTGTGGAAGAAAATGTGGAAATCTCCGATTGCGGAACAAAATAAACGGTTGGCTTTTTCATCCAAATCTATACTACAGAAAAAATCCTGTGGAAAACCCGGTTTCCAAGCAAAGAAAAATATTTTTGAAGTAATGATTTTCTGAAAAAAAGGTTGATCTCGGCAGTATTTCCGGTGGAAAAACACGTGTTCGGAATTTTCAAGACAGGTCGAATCCGCGATCTCTCGCAAAAACGATGGCTTGCGCCCGCGACCAAACGCCCAGTTTATTGAATATGTTCGAGACGTGGTTTCGGACTGTCTTGTCGCTGATCGAAAGCTGATCGGCGATCTCGGCGTTCGAACGGCCTTCAGTGATCAGGGCCAGTATCTGCCGCTCTCTTTGGGTCAGTTCGCTGAAAGCTGGGTCTTTCGGGCCGACTGCCCGGCCGAGCCCAAAGAACTGTTCCACCTCTTCACAAAACCTTGCCCAGGCCGGCTCTTGGCTGAGCAAAACGTGGTTACGCGAGTCGAGCTCTACGTATTCCGCTTTCGGGATGCCGGCGGCGATGATTCGGCCTTCCATGACGGGCACAACTTCGTCGCCGCGTGCGTGAAGTACAAGGGTCGGACACGTCACCTCGCCGAGTAAATGCTCCACGTAAACCTCTCCGCGGGCGCTTAGCAGACGAGCGGCGATCTCTCCTTCCGTCGTCACCTTACACAGGTCATTGAACCAGTCGAGCTGTTCATCTGTCGCGTCGGGAACGAACCGGGAGGTGAATACCTGCCTGAACGATGGGTTCCGGTCTGCCCAACCGACCTGAATGAGGTTGATCATCGCCCGGTACATTTGTTCTTTCTTCGGGTCATCGCGTCGAAAAGGCCCGCGGGCATAGCCGCCGTAGATCACCAACCGCGAGACTAGCTCCGGATGTTTGACCGCGAAGGCGATGCATGCGGCCGAGCCCTGCGAGATGCCGAGCAGCCCGAACGGTTCGTTGATCCCCGCGGCCTCAATGACGGCCTCAAGATCCTCGACCCAGCGATCGAGCGAGAGGTCGTTGACAGCGCGGTCGGTCATGCCGCATCCACGTTCGTCGTAGCGGATGAAGCGGAAGTTCGAACAGAGAAACTCCATCCAGTGCCGCCAAACCGGGCTTTCCCAATCGTATTCAAGGTGTGTGAGCCAGTTCGCGGCACGAACAAGCGGCGGCCCCGAGCCGGCATCGGCCCACGCCAGCTTCGTGCCGTCGGTGGACTTTACATAACGAACGCGCTGAGAGATCTGGGCCATATTGCAGGGTTCGGGACAAATGTCCCGCTTTCGAGAGGGAAGATTATCAGAATCGGGACGAAAAACCCATTGAATAAAATTTCAGGTCGGTCAATCCTTTGTCATGAGCGAGGAGAAATCAATGACAAAACGAGTCTTGTTCTTTATTTACGGTGTTCTAAGCTATTTGGTATTTTTCGGAACGTTTCTTTACGCCATTGGATTCATCGGCAATTTTGGCGTGCCGCGGACGCTGGACGGCCCGCCGGAAGGGCCATTTTGGACGGCCCTGTTGATAAATTCGGGCCTGCTCGGCATCTTCGCGGTTCAGCACAGCGTGATGGCCCGCAAGTGGTTCAAGGATGCCTGGACGAAGATCGTCCCTAAGCCCATCGAGAGGTCAACTTATGTTCTGGCTTCGAGCCTCGCCCTTATACTTGTATTTTGGCAATGGCGGCCGATGGGCGGGGTTGTTTGGGCGGTCGAGAATCAGATCGGCGTCATCATTCTCTATTCGCTGTTCGCCTTCGGCTGGGCCCTGGTCTTGGTAACGACGTTCCTTATCAACCACTTTGATCTCTTCGGGCTCAGGCAGGTCTGGTATTACCTTCTCGACAGGCCGCTTCCGCCGCTTAAGTTCGTCACACCCGGGCCGTATAAGCTCGTAAGGCACCCGCTTTACGTCGGTTGGTTCTTTGCTTTCTGGATGACGCCGGTAATGACCTACGCCCATTTGCTTTTTGCGTTGGCGACTACCGGCTACATTTTGATCGCGATCGTCTTTGAGGAACGCGACCTCGTCCGCGAGCACGGCGAAAACTATGCGGCATATCAGCGCACGGTGCCGATGCTTGTTCCGTTTACTGCCGGGACTTCGGAGGGCACGGCAAAAGCTGCGGTTGAGAATCGCACGGTCGTTTAAAATGCTAAAAATGCAATAAAAAAACGACCGCCCAAAAAAGGCGGTCGCTTTTTGTAGCTAAAACTAAGACCTAGGCGGCTTTCGGTGCGAGTTCGGCTGCTCCTTCGGCATACACACTGATGAATTTACCCTTGCGGCCCTTATCTTCAAACTTCACAAACCCTTCAATCAGCGAGAAGAGCGTGTCGTCCTTGCCGCGGCCGACGTTCTTGCCCGGCTTCCACTTGGTGCCACGCTGACGGGCAAGAATGTTGCCGCCGAGAACGTGCTCACCGCCAAACTTCTTAAGTCCAAGCCGCTGCGCGTTCGAATCGCGTCCGTTTCGTGATGAACCTACACCTTTCTTATGTGCCATAACTAAATCCTCTTGATGCCTTTAAGGCAGGCAATTAAAGCTTTTCGATCTTGATCTCGGTATATCCCTGGCGGTGGCCCTGCTTGCGCTTATATTGCTTGCGGCGCTTCTTCTTGAAAACGATGACCTTCTCGCCGCGGCCGTGTCCGATGACCGTAGCTTCAACGCTGCCGTCGCCGATCTTGATATCCGAACCCGCACCGGCTACCAGGGCCGGGATCGTTACCTTGCTTCCGGCTTCTGCGTCGATGGTCGGAACGCGGACGACCTGTCCTGCCTCGACCGAAAATTGCTTGCCGCCTGTTTTAACTATTGCAAAGCTCATCTTATTTCTCCGCTCTTCTTGTAAAGCGAATCTCGGCAGTCGCCGAAAAACTCAAATAATATCGAAACATCGGCGATAAGTCAATCGAAACCGGCCCCAATATCGTGCTTGGCATTTTATCGTTCCGCCCGGCGAAAACTGTGTTATATTCGCCCCAAAAACCAAAGGAGGAACGAAAGTATGGAACAGGCAATGGAACAATTGGTCCAGCAGCCGGAGACTGCCGAGGCAAAGGTCGCAGCAATGGAGCGGGGAGCGAACTGGTTCTTCTGGATCTCGGCCCTTTCGGTCATCAATTCGCTTTCGGTTACGTTTAGCGGCTTGACCGACCTCCTCTTCGGGCTCGGGGCGACGCGTTTGGTCGATGAAAGTTTTCGCCAGAATACGCTTGCCGGCGTTAATCCGGCCGGGCTTTCGTTCAACCTCGCTATCGCCGGACTTTTCGCTTTATTCGGCTACTACGCCCGAAAGGGAAGTGATATCGCTTTCGTTTTGGGGATGTTCCTCTATGCGATCGACGCGATGATCCTTATCGGGTTCCGCGACATCTTCGGCTTCGGGTTCCATCTGGTCGCCCTGTTCTATATGTTCAACGGGCTTCTTGCGAGCCGGCGACGGTACGACCCTTCGGTCTGAACGGCTTAGACGTTTGCCGGGTCGATAACGACGCCTACGAAAGGAAGGTTCCGGTATCGTCCCGCAGCGTCGAGTCCATAGCCGACGACAAATTCGTTCGGTATGGTGAAGCCGATATAGTCGATCTCGAGCGCCTTGTTGATCCGCGGTTCCGGCTTGTCGAGGAAAGCGGCGAGCCGGATGGAGTTTGCCCCGCGAGAGCCGAGGAGTTCAAGAAGCCGCGTCAATGTGAGTCCGGTATCGACGATATCCTCGACCACCAGCACGTCCTTGCCGCGGATCGGATTGCTTAGGTCCTTCAGTATCTCCACGTCGCCGGAAGAGACCGTTCCGTCCTTGTAGCTCGATACCGACATGAAATCGATCGTAAGCGGCAGGTCGATCGCCCGCATCAGGTCGGCCATGAAGACGCAGGAGCCTTTTAGCACACCGACGAGCACCAATTCATTGCCTGCGTAATCCGCCGCGATCTGGCTTCCGAGTTCGGCGATCCGTGCCGCGATCGCCTCTTCCGAATACATAACGCGGAGGTTCGGGTTCGAGAACTCGGTCGCCGCGGGCTTCGCACTTTCATTCGACATAATCTTGAGTGGTTGAACCGATAGGATTTTAGCAATACTATTCAATGGTCGGGCCGGATTCAAGTTGCTGGCCTTTTCATCGATATGAGCCGAACCTCGATCAGCCGCGACGAGATAAAAGAGATGGTACGCCGAGTGCTTGACGCTTCCGCGGCCGGTATCGCACAGCCCGCCGGTGCGGCGCCCGCAGCGGAACCGGAACACGTTCTCGTCAATTCGCTCAAACCGCGGCAGGACCGCTCTTTCGAACGCGATGAATCTTCGAAGTCCTTGCTTACCGAGGACGACATCCGCGGGTTGAATGAAGGCGACAGGCTACGGATCTCGCCGGGTACGAAGTTCACGCCGCTGGCCTCCGACCTGATCCGCGAACGGCGTATCGAACTCATTACAAAAGAGCCGCGGGCTGCCAAGATCCTCGTTCGCTCGATCGCTCTCGGGGCAGATCACGGCGGGTTCGAATACAAGGAAAAGATCAAGGAACATCTATCGGGCCTCGGCCTCTCGATCCGCGATTTCGGGACGAATTCGAAGGAGCCTGTAGATTATCCCGACCACGCCGGTGCCGTTGCTGAATGCGTCAGCCGCGGCCGTGCAGACGCCGGGATCATCGTCGACGGTGCAGGCATTGGTAGCGCGATGACGGCGAATAAGTACCCGGGCGTTCGTGCCGCGGCGTGTTATTCTCCGGCACTCGCCCGCAATTCCCGCGAGCACAACGGTGCGAACGTACTTACGATCGGCAGCGGACAGAACAGCCTCGCGGAAGTGCTCTCGATCGTCGATACCTTTCTTTCGGCGGAGCTGACCGAGGACCGGCACAAACGCCGCGTCGCGAAAATTGAAGATATTGACCGCCAGTATCGGCGGTAAAGTTGAGAAGAAATGTCTCAGGAAGCAAATTACGAACGGCTGATCGAGCAGATAACCGACCTCGTCATCGCCAAGCTTGATGCCGGGCATGAAACGGGAAGTTTCTGCCGGGCCGATGTCGCCCGGATCGTCGATGCCGGTGCCGAGCGGATCGGCATCGTTCTCGGCGAAACGGCGACGGCTCACGACTGGGCGAGCCTAATCGACCATACTCTGCTTAAGCCCGAGGCGAGCGAGGCGGACATTCGTCGGCTCTGCGAAGAAGCGGCCAAGTATGGCTTTGCCTCGGTTTGCGTCAACCCGGCTTGGGTCAAGACCTCCGCCGAAATTCTAAAGGGCACGGGCATTCCGGTCTGCACCGTTATCGGGTTTCCGCTCGGGGCAACGCTACCGGACGTCAAGGCCTTCGAAGCCCGCCGAGTTATCTTCAACGGAGCCCGCGAGGTCGATATGGTCATCAACATCGGAGCGCTCAAGTCCGGTGACGACTGCGCGGTCGAGGACGATATTCGTGCCGTAGCCTCGGCCGCACATGAGAACGGCGTGCTATGCAAGGTGATCATCGAGACGGCGTTGCTCAGCGATGAAGAAAAGGTCCGGGCATGCCTGGCCGCGCGTAATGCCGGTGCGGACTTTGTGAAGACCTCGACCGGTTTTGCCAAAGGCGGAGCGACCGTTGATGACGTCGCCCTTATGAGGCGGACGGTCGGGAAGGCACTCGGCGTCAAGGCCTCGGGCGGTGTAAAAGGAATCGAGGACGCAAAGGCGATGGTCGCCGCCGGCGCGACACGGATCGGTGCAAGCGTCGGCGTGAAGATAGCCCAAGAGGCCGAAGGCGTGAAAAGCTCGGTCCTTACGACCTCAGCATATTGAGTCGGGCTTTTCCGCCGACACTCCAAAAAACACTGCGTCCTCCGAGTTAAGATGTTCTTTAACGCGGAGGACGCTGAGGTTACGCAAAGATCGCTGAGAAGAGGTATCGGGAAGCGCGAACGGAGCTTCGCTTTACTCTTCTACCCGTTACTCGCTGCCTTTCAGGCTGAAATTGTAGTTGATCGTGCCCTTTGCCTTGACCGGCGTTCCGTCGAGCTCGAAGGGGCGAAACTTCGTCTTTCTCGCGGCGTCCTCAGCCGAGTCCCGCAGCATCTGATGGCCGGAGACGGCTTTTGCCGAGGTCACATTGCCTTCTTCATCTATCTCGACCTCGACGGCAACGCGGCCTTCGATATTAGAACGGCGTGCGATCTGCGAATATATCGGCATCACCATCCGCGTTGCGTACGTATTCGAAAGAACGCCGACGCTGATGAATTCCGGCCGAACTTTTGGCTCCTCAACCGGAGGTTGGACGACCGGCGGCTCCGGCTTCACCTCGGGTGCCGTTTCGGCCTGCTTCGGCTGGTCGTTCGGATTTTGCGTTTCCGCAACCGGTTTTTGCTCTTCCGGCTTTTTATCGTTCGCGGCGAGTGCCGCAACCGAACGCGTCAGTCCGGTCCTAGCCGCGGCGTTCTCAGGATCGAGTTCGAGGGCCTTTGAATAATCGAGTATCGCTTTTGGCAGATCGCCAAGTTTTTCGTAGGCACTTGCCCGATTGAAAAAGGCTGATGAATCGCTCGGGCTGAGCTCGATCACGCGGTTAAAGTCAGCGACCGAACGGTCGAAGTTCTTCAGGTTGAAATGCGTCCGACCGCGGCCGAGAAAGACCGTCGGGTCGTCCGACTTCATCTCGGCGGCCTTGTCGAAATCAGCGAGTGCCACAGTGTATTCGCCTTTGGCCGAGCTTTCGATCGCCCTACGCTGGTAGAAGGTATAATCGGGCGGAGTCGGCGTCGGCACCGGTTTCGGCTTCAGTTGCTCTTCGCTTTTGGCACGGATCGCCTCTATCAAGGCAGGGCTCGCACCGGTCGCTTTCAGTTCGTTCGCGATCTGTTCGGTATAAACGAAAGTGATGCCTCGCTCGGCAACGGCTGCGGCAAGGATGCGGTTGCGCTCCTCGATCGAGACCTTCTGCGACCGCAGTCCGATCATTAGGTCGGCAAGGCTGAGCTGCGGCGATTGTGCAAGACCATTGACGGCGGTAACGGTCATTACGAAAAGAACGGCAGACGCAAGGAGCATCGTGCGAAACGGTTTCGATTGCGGGTTCGTTTGGGCGTTCATAGGCGTGTTATTTTGGGCCGGCGCGGAGGAATTCGGGCCGGGCTAAGGCTATTCGGTATCGTTGATCAGGTCATCGACCGTGACCTTTTTCTTCTCCGGTGTCGGCTTTGGGGCTTCGGCCGCTTTCTGGCGTTCTCGTTCTTTTGCCGCTGCGGCCTGCTGCTTGCGGCGGGTTTCCTCGGCTGTGTCGGCCGGACGTGTTTCTGTCTCAGCAGGCGGATTTTCGCTCACCTCAACCGGGGCTTGTTCCGTTGGTGCGGGCTCGGCCGGCTGCTGTTCGGGCTGAGTCTGAACCGGTTGTGAGACGACCGCTGCCGGAGCAACAGTCGGCGAGGCCGGGGCATCGCCACCGGAGAAAACTACGAACCAGATCGCGGCAATTGCGACCACGAAAAGCGCTCCACCACCGGCGATCATAGGCATCATAGACCGCGAGGCCGGCTGCTCGGCAAAGGCAAAATCTGCTTCGCTGTCGTCCTTCACTGAAAACCTGAACGGCTCTTCGAAAGTGTTCCGGTCGGCCTCTCGGGTCTCCTCGGACGGCATATCCGTGTAGGACAGGTCGGTCTCGATCGGTTCATTTGCCTGCTCGAAAACGGCAGCGGGCTTGGCCTCGGCGGCAACCGCCGGTTCAGCTTGAACGGGAACGGCCGGCGCTGCCATTTGAACCATTTCCTGTTCCACGTCTTTAGTAAAAGCTTGCGGCCGGGCGTCCTCGATCAGCGAACCGAGCTCGATCTCGGGCACCGCGGAAACCGGCTTTGCCGGCGCTGAAGGTATCTCAAGCAGTTCGATCAAGGGCGCAACCTCTTCCGCCTCGACGACCGGAACGGCCTCGTGAGAGGCAGCGATCACCTCAACCGCCGGCGTCACACCCTTATCTTCCTCAAAGATCTTTCGCAGGCGGTCAAGCCGCGATGCGGCCGGCATCGCAACTTCATCCACGGGCGTGGTCGGAACAGCAGCGGGCTCGGCCGTTGCAGTGACGACAGGCTTTCCGCGAAGTTTTGAGAGCAATTCTGCAGCTTCGCGTTCGTCCATTGCCTCCTCGCGGAGCCTTTCGGACGTAAGCTTCCTCGCTTTCTGCAATGCGGCCCGCATTTCAGCAGCGGCTGAAAATCTGGCGTCGCGGACGATCTGCATCGAGCGCGAGATCACATCAACTATTTCCGGTGGAGCGAGCGGTGCGAAGTCCGTTACCGGACGCAACGGGTCCTGGTTGCCCTCGATAAGTTCGATCGTCCGTTCGAGAGCATCCACCGGCTTTTTCCCGGTAATCATGTGGTAAAGCGTCGCCCCGGCAGAGTAAACATCGCTCCGCGGGTCGAGCGGCATTCCCATGTCAAACTCGAACTTCTCGCCGAAATGGTTAATGATGACGTTCTGCGAGGCGGAGTCGAGGTTGTCCCAGATCTGCTCGAGCGGCGAATAGGCGATGTCGCCGTCAAAGAGGTTCGGCTGGACGTTGGTCGTAATGTTGAGCCCGCTTTCACCGGCAACGGTAAAGGCAATAAGTTTTATTCGGCCCTCAGACGTCAGAACAAGATGCTGCGGACGAACGCGCTGATGTATCACCCGCGGCTTGAAGCTATGCAGGTAGTCGAGTCCGGCAAGCATCTGGTCTGCCCAGTCCATCACCTGGCTGACCTCAAATCCGATCCCGCCCGCATCAAGCGTTAGGCTGAGCGGGTCGCCGTCGACTGATTCGAGCACCAAGAAATGCCGGCCGCTCTCGGAAAAATGGTCATTGACGTGGATCAGCGACTCGTGCCGGATACCCTTGAGCACCGTTCCGCTGTTTACGAAGGTAAGGCGAAGCCGTTCAAAGTCAACTTCAGCCGCGGCTCTCGGCATTCGCACTTCGCGGACCACGACACGAGCGTCGCCGGTCGTATCGTAAGCATCCGAGATCAGGAACGGATCCTCCGTTCGGTTCGACGCGGAGAGGTGATATCTTCCGTTATTGAGAAACTGTTGGGTAGCGGGCATAGTATCGGCGAGAAAAAGCGAGGTTCGGCCCGTAGGCTCCTAGAATTATAGCATAAGTCGTTCAAAATGGAAGAACAATGTTGAAGAATGTTAAAAAAATCATCCACTCTTTGCGAACCGGAAGCAAATCTAAGTGAAACGGGAATTATTTAGGTTTGAGACGGAATCACGTGGCAGATAAATTGAGTCCGAAACCGAGCCGGAGTCGAAACAACTTATGATGGCCTCGCCTGACCGAAATGAGATCACGCCCGAACCGCTCTACCTGAATCGGCGGAATTTCATCCGTGCGGGCGTTTTTGCCGGTTCGGCTGCCGTGACGGGCCTCATCTATCGTGCATACCGGCCCGATACTATCGCACCTCTGCCCGAGGAAACACCGCGAGCCTTTGGCGAGCTCGCCAAGCGGCCGGAGTTTCAGGCCGCAGAGGCACCAAACTCTTTTGAGGACATAACGAATTACAACAACTTCTATGAGTTTTCGACCAGCAAGACCGCGGTCGCCCGCGAAGCTCAAGCTCTCAAAACAGACCCATGGAGCGTTGAGGTCGGCGGTTTGGTCGAATTTCCCCGCACTCTTTCGTTACAAGACATCCTGAATTTTCCGCAAGAGGAACGCATTTATCGGTTCCGCTGCGTTGAAGCTTGGTCGATGGTGATCCCGTGGGTCGGCTTTCCGCTCGCCGCACTGCTCGAGCAGGTCAAACCGACATCTGAGGCGAAGTACGTTGCGTTCGAGACGGCCTACGATCGCTCGGTAATGCAGTCTTCATTCTCGGCGGGCATCGATTTTCCCTATGTCGAAGGCTTGCGGCTCGACGAGGCACTGCACCCGCTCACGCTTCTCGCGACCGGGCTCTACGGCCGGCCGATGCCGAAGCAGAACGGGGCACCGATTCGGTTGGTCGTTCCGTGGAAATACGGCTTTAAGAGCATCAAGTCGATCGTCCGCATTACGCTCACCGATAAAGAACCGCCGACGACCTGGAACATCGCCGCCCCGCGGGAATACGGCTTTTACTCGAACGTAAATCCGAACGTCGACCATCCCCGCTGGTCGCAGAAAAGGGAACGCCGGATCGGTGAGATCACGATGCGGGAAACGCTGATGTTCAACGGTTACGAGAAAGAGGTCGCCGACCTTTACCGCGGAATGGACCTCGAAAAGTTCTACTAATGGACAACGCCCGCTTCTTAAAACTTATACTGGGCGTTAACGCCCTACTTCCGCTCGGTTTGCTGCTCTTTGACGCAGCGTCGGGCACGCTCGGGGCAAACCCGATCGAGTATTTCCTGCGGGCGACCGGCGTGATGACCTTGGTGATGCTCCTCGCGACCCTGGCCGTTACGCCGCTCCGGAAGCTGTTTGGCTGGAATATTTTGATCAAGAGCCGGCGAATGCTCGGCCTTCTGGCGTTCGCATACTGCTCGATCCATCTTGTCACATACAGCATTTTTGACAAGTCCGGCAACATAACGGCGATCGTAAGCGACGTGGCGCAGCGGCCGTTCATTGCGGTCGGAATGGCTGCGTTTTTGGTGATGCTGCCGCTCGCCGTGACCTCGACGAACGGTGCGATAAAGAAGCTCGGCGGAAAGAAATGGCAGCGGTTGCACCGTCTAAGCTATCTGGTTGCGATACTTGGGGTTGTGCATTTCTGGATGATCGTAAAATCCGATCTTTTTTATCCTGCACTGTTCGCAGCGGGTCTCGCAGTGCTGTTCGGCATCCGGCTTTTCTATCGGCAAATTGCCAAAAAGGAAGGTCAAAAGCCGGGCCTTGCGCTCCGTCCGGATTGAAGCGTTTTGCGGAAGTCCGTCCCGTCTATCTCGATCGTCCGGCACATCTCATAAAGCCGCGAGCGGAGCCGAACGCCGATCCGGTCCTCGAGGGTCTCCTCGCGTTCGTTCGATGTGCGGTCCGGATAATTCGTCGTGAAGATGGTAACGCGGGCATCGTTGTAGCGAGTGTTGATGATATACGCCATCGTGTCGCGGACCCAATCGGTCGGCTTTGAGGCTCCCAGTTCATCAAGCACCAAAACCTCCGCGTTCAGCACCGGTGCCAAAACGGCCAGTTCCGATGCCTGCGTCCGCGGGTTGTAGGAATCCTGGATCTCTTTCAAAAGCGAGCCGAACTCATAGAACAAACAAGAAAAACCGCGCTCGGTCAGCCCCTTGAGGATCGAAACGGCAAGATGCGTTTTCCCCACGCCGACCGGGCCAGAGAGTAAAAGCCCTCGGTCTTCCGCGGGATATTCGTTCGTAAAATTGCTTGCAAAAAGCAGGGCGAGCTTTTGCGATTCGTTCTGTGCCGTGTAGTTGCTGAAATGGCACCGGGAATAGCGACGCGGAACGCGGACCTTCTCGAAAGGGTCGGTATGGCGGCCCGTCTTCTGGCATTTGCATGGCCGAGCTCCTTTGCCGGCGACGATCTCCATTCCGGTGCCAAAACAGACCTCGCACACCTCGCCCGCGGGCTGTTCGTCCGCAACGGTCTTTGTTCGCTTCTTCTCAGAAATTGCCATCGTGAAAAAGGATGATAACAGATGAACGAGCCGGGTTGTAGCGCCGCCTGCCGAGCATCGATATCGGCGGATATGCTATATTTTTATTTGCTGAATTGCGGCATCTATGGGAGTTTTTCGCAGTATCCTCATCAAGCTCGGACTCGCGGACCTTGAGGCAGACAGAACGCCGATCAGCGTTTTCTTACTCGATGACGACAAGCGTCGGCACACGTGGTTCCAGAAGCGTTTTTCGGGCGACGAACTTGCCATAGCCGAAACGGTCGAGGAGGCGAAGGCGTTGCTCGAAAAGGGCTCTTTCGATGCCATTTTCCTCGATCACGACCTGCTTCCGCACCATTACGAATCGAACGACCACGACGATTACGCGAGCACCGGATACGCGATCGCCGAATGGCTCGACGAACGCCGCGAACTGCATCGTGCGGCGACCATTGTCGTTCATACACGCAATGCCGACGCCGCCATCCCGATGGTCCAGAAGCTCCGCGAATCAGGCCGCAACGTCGAATATTGCGCCTTCCCGATGCTTGACCTCAAGATCCGTTCCTATTGGAAGCGCTAAAAAAGCAGGCCCTCGACCCCGGCCTGCTTTCCGTCTTTATTCGGCAATCAATGTTTCGCCGGGTTCTTTTTGATCTCGCCGATCAGTTCCGCTATCGCGTCCTTGAAATCGGCATTCTCGGGCTTTGTCGCAAGGTGCTCGATGGCCATCACGTATGCCGTTTTGAAGGCTTCTTCTTTCGCTACCTTAATGTCCGGTTCAACGCCCGTTCCTTCCCAGTTCGTTTTCGTGATCGGGCTGATAGCCCGGCCCGTCGAGATGAAGGCCGAGAAATGATCGCCGAGCCGAAACATCCCGCCCGGATGGGCTCCGCCGCCGGTCGTTTCGCCGATGATCGTTGCCCGCTTGAGGTTCTTGAGGTTATAGGTGAATTCCTCGCCTGCCGAGAACGTCCGCTTAGCGGTAAGCACAAAGACCGGCTTATCTCCATACTTTCGGCCCTTGACTTCCGGTTTCGTCCAGAATTCCTCTGTACGGTCACCGGCCCGCCAATAGAGGCTGTTCAGATGCACCGGTTTATCTCCGAAAAGATATGACGAAATGAGCGCGACCATCTCCGGCGAGCCGCCGCCGTTCTGCCGAAGATCGATGATCAATGCCTCAGTATTGGCGATAAAGTTCATCGCCGCCTCGACCGTTTCTTTCCCGATCTCCGGATCGGAAAAGCCGTTAAGCTTGATGTAGCCGATGTTCCCGCGGAGCCGTTCTACGGTTTCGAAGCCTGCGTTGATGCTCAGGACATTGTTCCTGTGCTTGATCTTTTCGGCTTCGGTCGGAGCGGCCTGCGGCTGCCGGACCGGGAGAGCATCCGCCGAAAACCGCACCCGCAGATGCCGGTCGTTCGTCGCCGCCTGCAGGTCCGCGGTCAGGGCTTCGGCGAATGCCTTGCCGCTTGTGATCGCATCATATTTGCCGTCCGCACGGTTCTTTTCGAGCATGCCCGCGGTCTTCTCGGCAACCTCCGGGAAGACATAGTTTGCCTTGAGGTCCTCTCTGAGTTCCGCGATGACGGCGTTCCGCGTGGCCGAATCTATCTGCATATCGGCGCCCGCGGCCGGGCCTTGGCCAAAGCAGGCTGCGACAACCACCAGAACGATGAACAGCACCACCTTTATCATTAACGAAGAAAAATACATATTACTGCCTCCGTAGTTCTAACTTTCGTTCCTAGTAACCAAACCGTATATAAGAAGCCGGGCGGTCCGCTCCGCACGGCCGCGGATCTCTTCGAGCTTGCCGAGCTCCTTTGCGCTCAAGCTGAACGGCAGCAGCGAGTTCGTCGCCGTTAGCATCGCCATTGCCGTCGCGGTCGCGTCCACGTCACGCATCGTGCCGCTCGCTATGCCTTCGCTGATCACCTTTGCGAGTATTCTCGCTTCCGTCTCAAAATGGGCCTTACGCCGTTCGAGCAAAGCCGGGCGGATGCTCGCGAGCAGCTCATTGATGCTCTCCGTATAATGCTGAACGCTCTTGAACCGGAAGACGACGCGCTCGACCAGCATCTCGGCAAGCCGCTCGTCGGGTGCCGAATCCTTTGCCGCGATCACGCGAAGCCTTGCCGTCAGGCGATCGACGATGCGGTCGATGTGTGAAAGGGCGATCTCCTGTTTGCTTGAAAAGTGAAGATAGACCGAGCCTTTGCCGATGCCGGTCTCGCGGGCCAGGTCGTCTATCGTCATCTTCTTGTAGCCATAACGGGCCAGCAGGCGGTCGGTCGCATCAAGAATGTCGCTTTTTACGTCTCGCTTGTTTCCGGTATCCATATGATCCTCGGATGACGAATGACCAGATTCGTCCAACAGTCATAATATGCTCTTTACGCGGGGTTGTAAAGGAAGGTTCCGCTTTTTCCGCGAAACTAGTCTTTCAGGTACTTCTTTCCCTTGAGCTTTGCCGGGAGCAGGCTGTCTGCCTCGTCTTCGGTTTCTTTGCCGTAGCCGAGTTCTTTCATTAGCTTGGTCGGGGCATTGCGGAGCTTCATCGGGACGGGCAGGTTGCCGAATCGCTTTGCATCGGCAAGGGCTTCGGCGATCGCGTCATTCGCTGAGCGGTCCTTTGCCGCACGTGCCAGATACGCGGCTCCATGGGCAAGGTTGAGCGTGCATTCGGGATAGCCGATGGTTTCGACCGCGCGGAAAACGGCGTTCGCGACGACCAATGCCGTCGGCTGGGCAAGCCCGACATCTTCCGAAGCAAAGATCACCATCCGGCGGGCGATGAACTTCGGGTCCTCGCCGCTCTCGATCATCCGGGCGAGGTAATAGATCGCCGCGTCGGGGTCGCTCGCACGCATTGACTTAATGAACGCGCTGATGACGTTGTAATGCTCTTCGCCTTTTTTGTCGTAGCGGAGAAAGCGGTTCTGGAGGGTCTCTTGAAGATTCTCGGTCGTCAGCTCGCCGTAAAGTTCGGCGGCGTTCTCGATCATCGTCAGGGCCTGGCGGGCGTCGCCATTCGCCAGCTCGGCAAGCCATTCCTTCGCCTCGTCGCCAAGCTCGTATCCCGAGCGGCCGATGATGGCGAACATCTCTTCGCGTGTGAATTCCTTGAGCGTAAACACCCGCAGCCGCGAGAGCAGTGCCGGTATTACCTCAAAGCTCGGGTTCTCGGTCGTCGCTCCTATTAGGACAAGCCCGCCCGATTCGACGAACGGCAGCAGAAAGTCCTGCTGGGCCTTGTTAAAGCGATGGATCTCATCGAGAAAAAGCACCTTCGGCCGGCCCATCGTCGGCGTGGCGATCAGCTTCCGGATGTCCTCCTTGCCGGCGGAAACGGCGGAAAGCTCAAAGAACTCGGCTTCGATCGCGTTGGCGTAAATGCGGGCGAGTGTCGTCTTTCCCGTTCCGGGCGGGCCCCAAAGAATGAACGAGAAGATGCTCTTTTGCTCGATGGCGAGCCGGAGCGGTTTGCCCTCGCCAACAAGGTGTTCCTGCCCGATGTAATCATCGAGGCTGGCGGGTCGGATCCGGCTGGCGAGCGGTTCGGGCATTGGCGGCTTCAGTATTTGTATGAAAGAATCTAACACATAATTTTCGGCAGCGGCATAAGCAAAGAGGCCCGCGAATGAGAACACACATCAAATTTGGGACGATCCTCGGTATCGAGATCGGCATTCATTACAGTTGGCTGATCATTGCCGTGCTGATCACGCTTTCGCTCGGCGGTTACTTTGGCCAGTCGCACCCGGAATGGGGCGATGGCGTAATCTGGGCGATGGCGGTCGGTTCGGCGGTGATGTTCTTTGCGGCGATCGTTATCCACGAGATGTCGCACGCCCTCGTTGCACGTGCCTACGACATTCCGGTCAAGTCGATAACGCTCTTTGCACTCGGCGGCGTAGCGCAGATAGAGAAGGACGCCGAAACGGCCAAGACCGAGTTTTGGATCGGCATTGTCGGGCCGATCACGAGCGCCGTTATCGGAGGGCTCTGCCTCGCCGCGGCGTATCTGCTCGGCTGGACGTTCGGCGCCGATACGTCGACACCCTTGATGGCCGTTTTTGTCTGGCTCGGTTACATCAACATCGCGCTCGCAGTATTTAACATGGTGCCCGGATTCCCGATGGACGGCGGCCGGGTGATGCGGGCGGCGATCTGGGCGGTCGTGAAGGACCGCGAGCGGGCGACCAAGGCGGCGTCGCTGATCGGCCAGACCATCGCCTTCGGCTTTATCATCTTCGGCATCATCGCCTTCTTCCGCGGTTCGGGCATCGGCGGGCTCTGGATCGCATTCATCGGCTGGTTCCTGCTGACCTCTGCACGGGCGAGCTATGCTCAATCGGAGATGACGCAGGCCTTCGCCGGGCTCAAGGTCCGCGACCTGATGACGACCGAATGTGCCCGCGTCGATCCGCGGACGAATCTGCAGTCGCTGGTAGATGACAATATTCTAAAGGCCGGGAACCGCTGCTTTTTGGTCGAAGAAAATGGCGAATTGCTCGGGCTTGTGACGCCCGCTGACGTTCGCTCGGTCGAGCGGACGATGTGGCCGATGAAGACGGTTGACGACGTTATGCGGCCGTTCGAAGGGCTCCACACTGCCGCACCCGAAGCGACGATCGTCGAGGTACTGGAAACGATGGGCCGGGCAGACGTCAATCAGCTTCCCGTGCTCGAAGGCGGCCGGCTTGTCGGAATGATCTCACGCGACCGGATACTCAACTACCTCGTCGCGAGAAAAGAGCTCGATATGTGATCGCCGCCGATCACATCCGCTCGGCTTCAAGATTTGCGGCAACGCATTCGCGGCAGAGAAATCCTTCCGAAATGCCTTGCTCGGCCTTTCGCCGGAACGTTTCGTGCGTGTCCGCATCGACGAACGCCGTCCGGCCGCATTGCTCGCAAAGCATCTCGTGCGGCGTTGCAGCGGTCTTCACGCTCGATTCGGTCTTGATCTCCTCGAACCTGTCCGCGTCAAATTGTGCTCGTGTCGTCATCTGAAACTACCTCTTCATTCTCGGCCGCATTTTGCAGGACGGGGAAGCGGCCGGCCGGATCGCACTCGGGGTCACCTATAGAATACTCCTAAACCCCGCCCGAAGGTAGGCTCGCCGAGGGTTCTGGTCGATAGCCTCGGTCAGGTTGTTTCCCGCCCGGACTTCATGCCCTTTGGCGAAGAGATCACGCCCGACGGCACGCACCGCAAGGCGGACCTGAAATACAACTTCGGCGACAACATCCGCCAAAAATTCACCGGCTACCAAAAGGACGAAGAGACCCAACTCGACTTCGCCGAAGCCCGGATGTACCAGAACCTCCACGGCCGCTTCACCGCCGTCGATCCGCTCCTAGCCTCCGGCAAATCCGCCAACCCGCAGACCTTCAATCGGTATGTCTATGTGATGAACAACCCGTTGATCTACACCGACCCAACGGGTTTGCAAGCCGGCAATTACACGGGCTCGGTCTACTACAAAATACTGGAGGACGGAAGGTGGGCATTTTCGAACAAATCCGGAAAGGGATACGACACTCGATATACCGGAGGAGCCAGACGAATAACAGCCATAGACGGGTACCAGTACACCGTATCCTCACGAGGCTGGCGTCAACATGGCCTTGACGTAGTAGCGGCTCGCGGACGAACTGAGTCGACGCCTCAATCCCCGAAGAACCAAGACGCAATCAATACAGCGTTGTTGAAAGACCTCGGTATGAGAGCACCGGCAACGCAGAAGTTCCTTTTGATCCTGATGCTATCTGGCGTTGCGGGTGGTGCGGGGGCTGCGGGGGCGGTTGGCACGCCTACCTTCTTTCTTGTAGTTGGTGGAGAGGCTCTTCTCGCGGAACAGGGGGTCCGCCATTTAGGTCAGGCCGAGCGTGAGCAAGCCTTGATGTTAATGGGCAGCACTCAACTTGAGGCAAGTGGCACGATCGATCCCTCAAAAGTAGCGTTCAGTCAGGATAGTGTTAGTCCGAACTTTAAGGATCCTCAGTACGGCAGTATTGATGATCTGGCAGAAGGATTGCGAAACGGAAAAATTGATCCGAACAGTGTTGAACCGATTAGGTTAGTTGAGATAGATGGTAAGATACAGAGCCTTGATAACAGGAGGCTCGAAGCATTTAAACAAGCAGGAGTTGAAATTCCGTATCGATTGGCAACTCCCGCTGAGTATTCAGAAGCAGTCAGAAGGGGTAGGTTTTCAACAAGAAACGGAGGGACATCGGTCCGAATACGGAGATAGCGTAGAAAGATGATTGACACCGATAACATTCAAACGCGAGAACAATTTGTAACCTTTGTCCACTATTTACGGGATGTCTATAGAAACGACCCAAATAGATGGGAAAATAACACAATCGAATCTTTTCTGGATGCCTTGGCGGGATGGGTCGAAGATATGGATGGCGCATACCTTAATTGGAATAAAGAGATGCCGCAGGACATCAACTGGAGCATACTTGCGAAGATGCTCGATGCCGCGACGGATTATGAATAGCGGATGCTAACGTACACAAATCCTGAACATTGGGGTAGTGGACTGCCGAGTTTACCCATCAGGTTTTTGGGATTGTTCTTGCGGCGACGGATGCGGGGGTTTGGAAGACGCAGTATGACTACGGCGAGCTGGACGCGAACGGGAACGTCAATGCTTCGAAGAACACGGGCAATATCGCCCGGCAGACTCTGACGGTTCCGGGTACGAATTTTGTCCAGAGCTATCGGTATGATTCTCTCTATCGCTTGACCGACGCCGCGGAGAAGACCGGCTCAGCGACGAACTGGAGCCAGACGTGGGGCTACGACCGCTACGGCAATCGCATCGGGTTTGCACAAGACATTGCCGGAAACACCAATGCCCCGAACCCGACCGTTGACCCAAACACGAACCGCTTCAACGCCGGGCAGGGCTTTGGGTATGACGCGAACGGCAATGTCGTTTCCGATGTTGACCCGCTCACTTCGCTCCCGCGGCAGTTCATCTTCAACGGCGACAACAAGCAATCGGAAGTTAAACGCGACGGCGTGACCATCGGCCGGTATTTCTACGATGACGAAGGCAAACGCGTCAAGAAGGAAACCGACACCGAGACAACCATTTTCGTCTATTCCGCCGGTAAGCTCGTTGCGGAGTATTCGACGCAGCTTTCGCAGTCGCCGAGCATTGCCTACACCACGACAGACCATCTCGGAACGCCGAGGGTGATCACGGACCAGTTTGGGCAGGTGAAGGCCCGGCGGGACTTCATGCCCTTTGGCGAGGAGCTTTATTCGGGCGTCGGCGGCCGCACGGGCGACACCGGCCTCAAATACTCCTCCAACCAGGACGACATCCGCCAAAAATTCACCGGCTATCAAAAAGACAAAGAAACCGGCCTCGACTGCGACGAAGCACAAATGCTGCACAAAATGGGAAAGGGCCGCCGAGATGGCAGCCCTAAGCAGTTGATAATATTGGTGGCCAGGGACGGAATCGAACCGCCGACACGCGGATTTTCAGTCCGCTGCTCTACCAACTGAGCTACCT
>ERZ761602.2910-NODE-2910-length-25523-cov-16.349223_pt1 | contig 25523 bp, 22 predicted proteins | sample MGYA00512165_ERZ761602 | MGnify/ENA primary metagenome ERZ761602 (study PRJEB28899, sample SAMN02445085) | bioreactor sludge metagenome | biome: EBPR sludge; isolation source: Thorneside wastewater treatment plant | place: Australia: Brisbane, Thorneside...
AGTGCCCCCCGTCGGAGAGGTCGGTAAGCCGAGTTCTGTTCCGGCTCGCGCCGGCAGTGATCATTCATCTAGGCCCACCGTTGCCGGTGGGCTCGAGCGACCAACCCGGAGTCATCGCGCGGGCCACGCGACCCCTGTCTGGTCTTGCTTCGGGTGGGGTTTGCCGTGCCCCGCCTGTCACCAGGCGGGCGGTGCGCTCTTACCGCACCGTTTCACCCTTACCTCCTCGCGGAGGCGGTCTGATTTCTGTGGCACTTTCCTGCGAGTCACCTCGACTGGCCGTTGACCAGCACCCTGCCCTGTGAAGCTCGGACTTTCCTCCCGTGGCACGTTCGGCGAACCTCCCGTGCCACCAGCGATCACCTCGACCTCTCCGACGGAGAGCCGGCAAGGAATACCCTCCTCGCCGCCCGCCGGCAAGGGGGTTCACGCGCGCGCGTCGAGGCGCGTCGTGACGTAGTGCTGGAGCGCGTCGCGCAGCGAGCGGAACGACACGATCTCGGCGAGATCGACGGCGGCCCCTCGTCGGACGCGACGATCCTGACGCCCGCGCCGGCGCCGGGATCCTCGATGCGCGGGAGCTCGATCTCACCCCCGACGCCGTACTTGAGGATGTGGTGCACAGCTCCGCGTCGCGGCGTGCGACAGCTCGGCGAGCGCGGTCGGTGACGCCGCGGCCGCCGGGGTGCGCGAGGCCCGCGGTGAGGCGGCGAGGCGTTCGAGCATCGTGACGATGTCGGCGGTGGCGTCGAGCAGCTCGACGAGGCGCGCCGCGACGCCGTCACGCACGCCCGCGACGACCACCGCACCCGGCGGCCGGCTAGCGGCGGCGCACGGCCGGCGGCGGCACTTCGACCGCGCGCCGCAGCGACGCCATGCGCTCGGTCCGCGGGCGCTGCAGCTCGAGCGTGACGTCGCGCGCGGTCGCGCCCATCTGGCGCAGGAACACGAGCAGCGGCCCCGCCGCCGCGACGAACATCCCGGTCTCGGCGGCGCGCAGCGTGAGGCGCGCGAGCGGCAGGTAAGGACGCATGAGCCGCCGCCCGCGCGGCGAGCTCGCCGCCTCGAGCTCCTCGACGGCGACGAGCTGGCGGGCGACCTCGCCGGCGAGGCCGTCACGATCGAGCGCCCGGAGCTCGTCGGCGGACGCGTGCCACGGCGGGGGCAGGACCGTCGCCGCGTGATCGATCGCCCAGCGCGCGACCGCGACCGCGACCGCGCGATCGAGCAGGTGCTGGCTGTCGCGTCGTCGAGCCTGGGCGTCGAGCTCCGCCAGGCGCTCGTCCGGTGGGACCTCGCGCAGGGCCAGGACCAGGCTGGCGTAGGCGGTCTCGATCAGCCGGCGCGGATCGGCGAAGCTCGCGATGCCGCGCAGATCCCACGGCAGGATGCTGGCGACGAGCACGGCCCGCGCGTGATCGCGGTCGCGCGCGGGACAGCCGTTCGCGATCGCCGACGCGACGTCGTCGATCGCGGGCGCCCCCGGCCCCGGTGGTAGCGGTGTGAAGTCCACGACCGTCTCTCCACGATAGAGCGAAGGCCCTCGCGCCACCATCCTCCCGAAACGGTGACGCGCCCGCTCCCGGGCGCGGGTGAGGCGTCAGGGAGGCGTCGGCGTGTCGGTGCCTACCTCCGACGGTTCGTCGCGCTCGTCGGGCTCGTCGCCGTCGTCGCCCGCGCCGACGATGACGTCCGGCGGCGACGCGAACGGCGGCGGCGCGCTCGCGTCGGCGCACGCGCGCGTTTCGCCCAGCGCCGCGGTCGCCACGCCGCCACCACCGGCGAGCCGCGCCAGCTCCTTGCCGCCGCCGGCGTCGACCACGCGCACGGCGTCGCCGTCGACGAACGCGAGCCGCGCGGCGTCGAGCCACACCGGCGACGGGACGCCGGTGCCCTTGCCGACCACGCGCGAGCGCCCGCTCGCCGCGTCGACGACGTGCACCGCGACCTGGCGCGCGGCCGCGTCACCGCACGGATCCTCGGCGGCGGTCGCGAACGCCAGCCGCGCGCCGTCGGGTGACCAGACGACGCTGTGCCCATCGATCATCGCGCTCGACGCGGGTCCCGCGGGCGTGACGACCTTCTTGCTCTTGTCGATGCGCACGGCGCTCGCCGTCCCCGCGTCGTCCCAGTCGGCGGTGACGCCGGCGACCGGCAGCCGCCGTCGCTCGGCGCTCAGGCTGCGGATGCGGAGACCGTCGCGCGGCGCCGGCAGATCGGTCCCGCGCTTCTGCCCCTGCCGCCAGTCGATCGCGTACACGCGGGGCGGCTCCTTCTTCGCGCCGGTGCGCGCCCCGACGACCCGCGCGACCAAGGTCGCCTCGCTGCCGCGCACCTGCCAGCCGAGCGTCACCTCGTGCACGTCGCGCAGGGCGACCTCGCGTCCGGTGCGACCCGTCGTCAGGTCGACGACGCCGATGCGCAGCTCGCGGATGAACGCGTCGCCGCCCGCGCGCGCGATCTCGCCGTACGCCGCGTACGCGACCATCGCCCGGCCCTGCGCCGGCAACGCACCGGCGACCGAGCCGCCGGTGCGCGTCAGCCGCACCCACCGCCCGCGGTCACCGATCCCGGCGGCGTACAGCTCGGCGCGCTGCTCGACCTTGTCGACGCCGCCGCCCGGCCGCGGGATCCGCGGCGACGCGGTGCGCGCGACGACCACGAGCGCGCTCGACAGCGCGTCGGCCATCGCCGCGCGATAGCCGTCGGCCGCCTGGACCCAGCCCTGCCCTTCCGGCGTCTGTCGGAACGCCTCGAACGCCGGCAGGACGAGCGAGCGCTCGCCCCACTTGGCCCAGTCGCCGCTCGCCGCGATCGCGAGCGGCGCGAGCACGCCGCCGGTCTCGCCGAGCTTGGCCCTGGCCACCGCGACCAGCCAGGCCGCCTCGAGGTGCCCCGGATCGGCGGCCAGCGCCGCCGACGCCTCGCGCGCGACGCCTGCGAGATCGCCCTTCTTCTCCGCCGCGAGCGCGCGCGAGAACGCCTCCCGCCCGGGCCCACGCCGCCATCCGTAGGCGTCGAGGCTGGCGAGCCCCACGGGTCGCACCTCGTGGGCCACGACCGTCACGGCCGCCGACGCCGAGGTGGCGTCACCGTCGATGGTCACCCGCGCGCGTGGCTCGCCGGAGCCCGAGCCGGAGCAGGCGGCGGCGAGCGCGAGCGCGAGTCCGTGTGCCAGGCGAGCCTTCCCCATGGACAGCGTCGCGCATACCACGGAAACGTGGTACGCACCGCCCCCGTGCGCCCCGCCCTCTCCGTGACATACGTCGTCGTCGGCGGCGGCGCCGTCGCGGCCGGCGCGTGCCAGGCCAAGAGCCCGCCGCGCGCGGTCGAGGTCATCCTGCGCGACGCGCAGGGCGCTGCCGCCCTGACCCTGGTTCGGACCGCGGTCGGCTGCACCGCGGAGCCCGGGGCGCTGGTCATCACCGCCAACGGCCAGGTCACGAGCGGCGGCGGCTTCACCTTCGGCCCCGGCCCCGCCGGCCCCGAGCTGCGCAGCCCCTCCGGCGCCATCGCGCGCGTCGTCACCGAGGACGGCCCGCCGCGCCGCGTCTCGATCATCGACCCGATCGGCGTGCCGATGGTGCGGCTCACCTTCGCCGCCGACGGCGTGACCGCCATGGACGCCGCCCGCGCCCCGGTCGGACGGATCGAGCACGCGCCCGACGGCCTCCGCCTCGTGACCGGCTCCGAGGCCGACGCGAGCCGCAAGCTCGGCGGGCTCGTCACCGGCGCGAACGACGTCGCCCTCGCCGATCGCTTCGCCATCGCCGCGCCACTGCTCGCCCCCGCCCCGCTCGCCCTCCCTGCCCGCGCGTTGCTCGCCTGTGAGCGGCTCGCAGCCCTCACTCCAGCCTTGAAGTAGTCCATGCCGCCCCAGACCAGCATCCGCAACGTCGCCATCATCGCCCACGTCGACCACGGCAAGACCACGCTCGTCGACGGGCTCCTGCGCCAGGCCGGCGCCTTCCGCCAGGGCGAGGTCGTCGCCGAGCGCGCGATGGACTCGAACGACCTCGAGCGCGAGCGCGGCATCACGATCCTCTCCAAGTGCACGTCGGTGACCTGGAAGGGCGTGCGCATCAACCTGGTCGACACCCCGGGCCACGCCGACTTCGGCGGCGAGGTCGAGCGCGTGCTCGGCATGGTCGACTCGGTGCTCCTCGTCGTCGACGCCTACGAGGGGCCGATGCCGCAGACGCGCTTCGTGACCCAGAAGGCGTTCGAGATGGGCCTGCGCCCGATCGTCGTCATCAACAAGATCGACCGCCCCAGCGTCGAGCCCGAGAAGGTCATGGACCCGGTGTTCGACCTGTTCGACTCGCTGGGCGCGAACGAGCATCAGCTCGACTTCCCCGTCATCTACGCCTCGGGCCGCGAGGGCTTCGCCATCCGCGACCTCGCCGACGAGAAGAAGGACCTGACCCCGCTCCTCGATCTCATCGTCGAGCAGGTGCCGCCGCCCGACGCCGACCCCGAGGCGCCGCTGTGCATGCAGGTCGCGACCCTCGCCTACGACGACTTCCTCGGCTACGTCGCCATCGGCCGCATGCGCGCCGGCGTCTCCAAGGTCGGCGACCGCGTGCTGCTCGCCCACCGCGACGGCTCGAAGGAGGAGTTCCGCGTCCAGAAGGTGCTCGGCTTCCAGGGCCTCAAGCGCTTCGAGCTGGCCGAGGCGCGGGCCGGCGACATCGTCGCCTTCACGGGCATGAAGGAGCTGAACGTCGGCGAGACCATCACGTCGATCCAGAGCCCGACGATCCTCCCGCTGCTCAAGATCGACGCGCCGACCATCAGCATGAACTTCCGGGTCAACGACGGCCCGTTCGCCGGCAAGGAAGGCAAGTACGTCACCTCGCGCAACATCCGCGAGCGCCTGCAGCGCGAGATCAAGTCGAACGTCGCGCTGCGCGTCGAGGACACCGCCGAGGCCAGCGCCTTCAAGGTGTCGGGCCGCGGCGAGCTGCACCTGTCGGTCCTCATCGAGACCATGCGCCGCGAGGGCTACGAGCTGTGCGTGTCGCAGCCGCAGGTCATCACCCAGACCGGGCCCAAGGGCGAGCTGCTCGAGCCGTACGAGCACGCGGTCATCGACCTCGAGGACAAGTACACCGGCCCCGTCGTCGAGGAGCTGGGCCGGCGGCTCGGGCAGATGAAGGAGATGCGGCCGAGCGGCCCGGGGCGCGTGCGCCTCGAGTACCGCATCCCGTCGCGCGGCCTCATCGGCTACCGGTCGCAGTTCCTGACCGACACCCGCGGCACCGGCGTGCTCTACACCCAGCTCGACGACTACGACGTGTGGGCCGGCGCGGTGCGCAGCCGGGTCAACGGCGTGCTGATCGCCAACGAGGTCGGCGAGACCAACGCGTACGCCCTGTTCTCGCTGCAGGACCGCGGCGTCATGTTCGTCGGCCCGGGCGTGAACGTCTACGGCGGCATGATCGTCGGCATCCACTCGCGCGACAACGATCTCGTCGTCAACCCCAACAAGACCAAGAAGCTGACCAACATCCGGTCGGCCGGCGCCGACGAGAAGCTGATCCTGGCCCCGCCGCGGGCGATCACGCTCGAGTACGCGCTCGAGTTCATCAACGACGACGAGCTCGTCGAGGTGACGCCGCAGTCGATCCGCCTGCGCAAGTCGGTCCTCGACCACAACGTCCGCAAGCGGTTCGAGAAGGCGGCGGAAGCCGGCCTGCCCGACGACGACTGATCCGACGCCGGCCTAACCCCTGTGCGGTGATGGCGGGAATCCCCGGGCGCAGGCATCCTGTGGCCACTTCGTGGCCAAGGTCCTGCTCATCGACGACGACGCGCACGTCGCCCGCGCCGTCGCCCGCGTGCTCCGCTCCCACGGCATGGTGACGACGGTGGTGGCGACCGCGCCCGCCGGCCACGCCGCGCTCGACGGCGCGACCTTCGACGTCGTGGTCTGCGACCTCGCGCTGGGCGGCGACAGCGGCCTCGTCTTCCTGGACGCGATGCGCGCGCGGGGCGACCAGACGCCCTTCGTGCTCACCACCGGCTACGCCGGGGCCGAGCGCGACGCGGCCGAGCGCGACCCACGGATCGCGGCGGTCCTCCTCAAGCCGTTCGACGCCGGTACCCTGGGTCGGGTGCTGCGGGGGGCGATCGCCTCACCGCGAGCGCCGCGCGCGCCCTGAGGTACGATGGGGGAGCGAGCATGGAGGGACCGGTCGGACGAGGTGAACGCTTCGAGCTCCGGGGGGAGCTCGGCGTCGGCGGGAGCGGCACCGTCTACCGCGTCTTCGATCACGGCCGCGGCGAGGAGGTCGCGCTCAAGACGCTCCGCCGGTCGACCGGCGGCGATCTGTACCGGTTCAAGCGCGAGTTTCGCGCGCTCGCCGGCGTCCACCACCCCAACCTGGTGAAGCTCCACGAGCTCTTCGCGGTGGGCAACGAGTGGATGTTCACGATGGAGCTGATCGACGGCGAGCGCTTCGATCGGTGGGCGCGTCCCGCCGGCGTGCTCGACGAGGCGCGCCTCCGGGACGCGCTGCGGCAGCTGGCGGACGCCCTCGTCGCGCTGCACGCGACCGGCAAGATCCACCGGGACATGAAGTCCACCAACGTGATCGTCGAACCCGGCGGCCGGCTGGTCGTCCTCGACTTCGGGCTCGCGGTGACGCCGGAGACCGTCGATCGCACCCACGAGGGCGGTGCGGTCGGGACCATCGCGTACATGTCGCCCGAGCAGGCCGCCGACCTGCCGCTCGGGCCGCCGACCGACTGGTACGCGGTCGGGGTGATGCTGCACGAGGCCCTGACCGGCGAGCGCCCGCTGCGGGGCTCGCTCCACGACGTGCTCGTCCGCAAGCAACGCAACGACGAACCGCCCGAGCTGCCCGCGGACGCGCCGGCCGATCTGGCCGAGCTGTGCCGCCAGCTCATGGCACGCGACCCGGCGCGCAGGCCCACCGGCGAGGCGGTGCTCGCCGCGCTCGGCGCGGAGCCATCGCCGGCGACCCGGGCGCTCGTCGCGGAGCTCGCCAGGGGCACGCCCACCACCTGCGATCCGGTGGCGCTCGACCAGCTGCGCGAGGCCTTCGCCGCGAGCCGCGACCACCTCGTCGCCGTGTTCGTGCGCGGTCCGCACGGCAGCGGCAAGTCGGCGCTCTACCGGGCGTTCGTGGAAGAGCTCCGAGCCACCTCCGATGCCGTCGTCCTCGCGGTGGTCGACACCGAGCGCGAGCAGACGCCGATGCCGGCGGTCGACCAGGCGATCGATCAGCTCAGCGCGTTCCTCCTCGGTCTTCCCCACCGCGAGGCCGACGACCTCGCGCGGGAGGCGGCGCCGCTGGCCCGCGTGTTCCCCGCCCTGCGCCGCGTCCCGGCCCTGCGAGGTCCCCCCCTCCCCGGGCGCGCCTCGTCGCCCGCCGAGGTCTTTCGCGAGGGCGTGGACGCACTCCGCCGCCTGATCGCGCGCATCGCGGCGGATCGCCCGCTGGTCTTCGCCGTGGACAACGGACGGGGCCCCCCGCCCGAGCTCGCCGGCCCCATGGTCGAGCGCTTCACCGCGGGCGGCCGCGCCGATGAGCCCCGGGTGCTCCTCCTGATGGTGCTCCGGCCAGACGCCGTGCCGGGGAACCCGCTCCTCGCGCACTTCGAGCGGTGGCGTGACGAACGTGGCGGCGATCTCCGGCTCGTCGACCTCCCCGGTGAGGTCGGCTAAGATCGGCGCGAGATGGCGGCGACCCCGGAGGGCGACGTGGAGCGGTTCGAGATGCGCGGCGAGCTCGGCGTCGGCGCCACCGGCGCGGTCTATCGCGTCTTCGATCGCCGGCGCGGCGAGGAGGTCGCGCTCAAGACGCTGCGGCGCGTGCACGGCGCCGACCTCTTCCGCTTCAAGCGCGAGTTCCGCAGCCTCCTCGGCTTCGCGCATCCGAACGTCGCGTTGCTGCACGAGCTCTTCGTCGTCGACGACGAGTGGATGTACACGATGGAGCTCGTCGACGGCGTGCGCTTCGACGCGTGGGTTCGCGACCAGCCGGTGCGCGCGGCGATCGACGACCTGTCCGACTCGACCGTCCAGGTCCCGCGCGCCGGCGTGGGCGCCGGTCGCCTGGACGAGGCGCGCCTGCGAGCGGCGCTCCGCCAGCTCGCCGACGCGCTCCACGCCTTCCACGCGACCGGCAAGGTGCACCGCGATCTCAAGCCGTCCAACGTGCTCGTCGAGCGCGGCGGACGCGTCGTCCTCCTCGACTTCGGCCTCGTCGTCGAGCACGGCAGCGCCGATCGAACCCACGAGGGGGGATCGGTCGGCACGCTCGCGTACATGTCCCCGGAGCAGGCGGCGGATCTGCCGGTCGGCCCCGCGACCGACTGGTACGCCGTCGGCGTCATGCTCTACGAGGCGTTGACCGGCAAGCGCCCCTACGGCGGCGCCGCCATCGACGTGCTCCAGCAGAAGCGCATCGCGGATCCGCCGCCGCCGTCGTCGGTCGCCGAAGACGTCCCCGCCGATCTCGAACGCCTCTGCCTGGCGCTCCTCCAGCGCGACCCGGCCCGCCGCCCCGACGGCGCCGGGGTCCTGGCCGCGCTCGGCGCCGAGCCGTCGGCGGAGACCCGCGCGATCCTCCTGGCCAGCACGCGACCGCGCCCGCCCGCCGATGCGCGCGCGCTCGCGTGGGTGCGCGAAGCGCTCGCGGCGAGCCACGATCACATGGTGGTCGCGATGCTCCACGGGCCGCACGGCGCCGGCAAGACGCGCGTGCTCGAGGCGTTCGTCGACGAGCTCGAGACCGATCCCGACGCGCTCGTGATCGCTGGCACCGACGACATCCGGGTGCAGACGATGCTCCCGGGCCTCGACCAGGCCCTCGACCGCCTGAGCGCGCACGTCCTGGCCCTGCCGCGCGAGGAGATCGACGCGCTCGTCCACGACGCGGCGCCGCTCGCGCGCATGTTCCCCGCCCTGCGCCGCATCCCCGCGCTCCAGCTCCCCAGCCTGCCGCTGGCGCAGCCGCCGACGCAGGAGCGCATCGTCCACGACGCCCTCGGCGCGCTCCGGCGCGTGTTCCGCCGCCTCGGCGATCGCAAGAAGCTCGTGCTCGCCGTCGACGACGCGCGGATCTGGGACGACCCGGAGGCCCGCCTCATGACCGACCACTTCGTCGGCCCGGAGATGCCGCGCATGCTCGTGCTCCTCGGCGTGCACCCCGACAGCTTCGACGGCAACCCGGCGATCGACGACTTCCGCCGCTGGGCCCGCGACCACGGCGGCGATCTGCGCTTCTTCGAGCTGGCGCCGCCGGCGTAGGCGCGCTCAGCCTTCGCGACGGCTCGCGACGTCCGAGAGGGCGGCGGCGATCATCGGATCGGTGAGGACCTCCTCGAACGAACGCGACCACGGCCGGCGCCAGTTCGGGCGCTCGTCGCTCGTGCCCGGCACGTTCTGCGGCGCGGGCTCGAGCCAGAGATCCTCCATCGTGACCAGGACCATGTGCGCCGGGCTCTCGGCGAGCCGCTGCTGGCAGGCCGTCATCGCCGCCACGCAAGCCTCGTCGTCGTCCGCGGCCGCGACGGCGCGGCCGGCGAGGACCGCGCGTGTGCCCGCGCGTCCCTCGTGCTCGGCGGCGGCCTGGGCGTCGTCGATGAGGCCGAGCGCGCGCTTGTCGTCGATGTCGGCGCCGCGCCAGTAGCCGGCGAAGGTCGGCGTGTCGTGGGTGTTGAGGCTGGCGACGTGATCGGCCGCCGGTACGGCCATCGCCTCGCCGGGACGACCGGGCATCGCGAACTGGCCCACGAACAGGTTGGCCACGCCGTGGCGTCGCATCGCCGGCCGCACCTCGTCGGGGACGGTGCCGAGATCCTCGCCGGCGAGCGCGCAGTGGTTGCGATGGGACTCGAGGGCGAAGACCGCGTAGATCTCCTCGGGGCGGTAGCGGACGTAGACGCCGTCGGTGGCGGCGAAGCCGCGCGGCACGCAGTAGAGGCGGTGCAGCCCCATCACGTGATCGATGCGCAGCATGCTGGCGCGATCCATGTGGTGGCGGACGCAGTCGACGAGGTAGCGATAGCCGGTCGCGCGCAGCGCCCGCGGATCGAGCGGCGGCAGCCCCCAGTCCTGGCCCCCGACGAAGAGCGCGTCGGGTGGCGCGCCGGCCGAAAGGTCGAGCAGGAAGAGCTCGCGGTGGCGCCACACCTCGTAGGCGTCGCGGCTGACGCCCACCGGGAGGTCGAGGTAGAGGCCGCCCGCGTCGCCGAAATCGAGCTTGAGCTCGCCGAGCTGCGCGCCCATGCGCCACTGCGCCCACGCGTGGGTGCGAACGCGCGCGCGGTCGACGCCGGCCGGCACGTCGTCGAGCGACGCCACGTACGGCACGCCATCGCGCAGCGCGGCCGGCCACGCGTGCCACGGCGCGCGCTGGGCCTCGCCGATCGCGCGGAAGACGGCGTAGTCGGCGAGCGCGCTCGCCTGCGCGCGCAGCTCGACCGCGGCGCGCACGAGCGGGCTCCGCCACTGGTAGGCGGCGACCTCGTCGAGGAGCGCGCGCCGCCACGCGTACTGCGCGCGGTAATCGACGAGCGGCAGGGCGGCGAGCCGCTCGCGGATCGAGGTCACGTCGGGGCGTGCGAACGGATCGTCATCCGGGTCACCCAGGGCGTCGGACTCGACGTCGAGGTAGAGCTCGTTCCAGAACAGCCGGCTCGCCGGCGCGTACGGGCTCGGCTGGCACGGCTCCTCGAGGAACGCCGCCAGCATCGGCAGCGTCGCGACGTAGTGGCCGCCACGCGCCTGGACCTCCTCGAACAGCGCGCGCAGGGCGCCGAGGTCACCGGTCGCGCCCGTCGACGGCGCGCGCACCGCGTAGAGCGGCGCGAACACGCCCCAGCGGCGAGGCACGTCGCCCGGCGCTCCCCACGCCCGCGTCGGCGACGCGATGACGTGGCTCTCGCCGCGGGCGCCGCGCACCTGCCAGCGCAGCGTGTGGTAACCGTGCTCGCCGCCGAGCGACATCATCGCCGTGCGCACGCAGTGCGCGCGCCGCCCGAGCCCCGGTGGGTGCTCGTGCCCGCCGGCCGGCAGGTCGTGGAGACGGCCCGAGGACCGGTGCACGTGCCCGTGCTCGGTGGTGACCTCGAGCTCCCACGCGCCGTCGTCCTCGGCCGCGACCCGCAGGGGCACCGCGAGCGGCGCGTCGTCCCAGGCCACCACGACCGGCGGCACGAGCTCGTCCCAGCGGCGTCGCTCGATCTCCGCCCAGGCCGCGTCGAGCCGGTCGACCGCGTCCACCGGGATCCCGAGCGAGCGCAGCACCGCCAGCAGCGCCTCGTCCGAGGCCGTGACCGACTCGCCCTTCCACCCGGTGTACGAGGGCTCCAGCCCGGCCGCTCTCGCGAGCTCGAGGAGCTCGGGCCGCATGTCAGAGCGTCAGCCACCAGTTGGGGAAGATGCCCATCTCGAGGATCACGAGCGGACACACCGCCATCACGAACGCCAGCCCGGCCGAGCGGGTCACCGCGATCTCCTTGCGCGCGTCCTTGAAGTACATCGAGGTGACGATGCGCAGGTAGTAGAAGATGCTGATCGCCGAGTTGATGACACCGACCGCGGTGAGCCACAGGAGCTGCTGGTCCTGCGCGTCCATCGCGCTCTTGAACACGTAGAACTTGGCGAAGAAGCCGCCGGTGGGCGGCATGCCGCCCAGCGAGAGCAGGAGCACGGTCATCGCCAGGGCCGCCCCCGGGTGGCGCGACGCGAGGCCCGCCCAGTCGTCGATGTCGAGGCGCTCGTTCGCCTGGTTGCCGACGTACGCGACCACCGCGAACGCGCCCATCGTCGTGAGCGAGTACGCGATGAGGTAGTAGACCAGGGACGCCTTGCCCGACGCCGAGCCCAGGCCCATCGCGCACAGACCGACGAGCAGGATGCCGGCGTGCGAGATCGACGAGTACGCCAGCATCCGCTTGATGTTGTCCTGGCGGACGGCGGCGATGTTGCCGACGGTGATCGTGATCGCCGCCAGCACGACCATCGGCGAGGCCCAGCCGATGACGCCGTAGGGCAGCTTGTCGCCGCCCATGTACTGGCCGAAGACACGCATCATGGCCGCGAACGCGGCGGCCTTCACCGCCGCCGCCATGAAGGCCGTGACGGGCGTGGGCGCGCCCTCGTACGCGTCGGGCGCCCACATGTGGAACGGCACCGCCGCGATCTTGAACGCGAACGCCGCGATGAGCAGGAACGAGCCGACGGTGAGCAGGCCCAGGTTGCCGCTCTGCAGGCGCTCCTGGATCTGCACCAGGCTCGTGGTGCCGACCGCGCCGTAGACGAGGGCCATGCCGTAGAGCAGGAAGCCGGTCGCGAACGCGCCGACGAGGAAGTACTTGATCGCCGCCTCGTTGCCGCGCCTCGAGCGCCGGCGGAGCGCGGTCATGACGTACACGCCGATCGACATCGTCTCGACGCCGAGGAAGACGGTGACCAGGTTCGCCGCCTGCGCGAGCATCACCATGCCGGCGGCCGCGAGGAGCAGGATGCCGTAGTACTCGCCGATGACCCAGCCGTGCGCGCGCTGGTGCGCGGGCGCGAGGAGCGCGGCGAGCGCGGTGACCACGCCGAACAGCCCCGTGAGCACGTAGCCCGTGCGGTCGGCGACGAGCATCCCGTCGAGGAGCAGCCGCGACTGGCCCGCGCCCATGTGGCGGTAGAGGGCGACCGAGGTGACGGTCGCCGCCAGCGCACCCGCGACGGTGAGCGCGGCCAGGGCCGTGCGGTCCTTGCCGGTGTAGAAGGCCTCGGCGAGGACGAGCAGGATGCCGCTCAGCGCCAGGACGAGGAACGGGGCGATGTAGAGGAGATCGCCGGTCGCGAACTGCATGTCAGTGACCTCCCGGGGGCTGCGCGATCGGCTGGACGGTCGGCGCCGTGTCGGCGCCGGGCGCCGCGGTCATGCCGCCGCCGCGACGGATGCGCTCGATCGCCATGCGCGCGCGGCCGGGCATCTCGTCGCTGACGAGCCGGGCCGGGCCGTCGCCCTCCGCGAGCTTCGCGTGGTACTCGCCGAGGAACTTGTTCACCGACGGCTCCATGCGCTTGAGGAACGGGCGCGGGAACACGCCCATGACGAAGATGAAGACGACGAGCGGGATGAACACGGTCTTCTCGCGCACCGTGAGATCGGGCAGCGCACCGTTGCGGGCCTTGTCGAGCGGCCCGAAGAACACCTTCTGGAACATGAAGAGCAGGTAGACCGCGCCGACGATCACGCCGGTCGCCGCGATGGCGCCGAGCAGCCGCGGGTGCGGCAGGTACGTCGGGTAACCCTCGGGGAAGGTGTCGGCGGCGTTGAAGGTGCCGAAGAGGGCCAGGAACTCGCCGATGAAGCCGGAGAGCCCGGGCAGGCCCGCCGAGCCCATCACGATGATGAGGTAGAGCGCGCTGAAGACCGGCATCTGCTTCCACAGCCCGCCGTACTCGGCGAGGCGGCGGGTGTGGCGCCGCTCGTAGAGGACGCCGATGCCGAGGAACAGGCCGCCCGTGGTGAGGCCGTGCGAGAGCATCGCGTAGATCGAGCCCTCGATGCCGGCGGGCGTGAGCGCGAACAGGCCGAGCGCGCAGAACCCGAGGTGCGAGACCGACGAATACGCGACCAGCTTCTTCACGTCGTCCTGGGCGTACGCCACGAGCGCGCCGTAGACGATGCCGACCACGGCGAGGATCGCGATGTAGGGCGCCAGCACCGACGCGCCGTAGGGGAAGAGTGGCATCGCCCAGCGGATGAGGCCGAAGATGCCGAGCTTGAGGAGCACGCCGGCGAGGATGACCGAGCCGGGCGTGGGCGCCTCGACGTGGGCGTCGGGCAACCAGGTGTGCAGCGGGAAGAGCGGGATCTTGATGCAGAAGGCCAGCGCGAACGCCGCGAAGCACCAGACCTGCGCCTTGTGCGGCAGCACCAGGGTCTGCAGCTTCTCGAGGTCGGTCGTGTACACGCCGGTCACGTCGGCGTAGCTCACGTAGACGTAGAAGATGGCGACCAGCATGAGCAGCGAGCCCACCATCGTGTAGATGACGAACTTGATCGACGCGTAGATGCGGCGCTGCCCACCCCAGATGCCGATGAGCAGGTACATCGGGATGAGCATCACCTCCCACATCACGTAGAAGAGGAAGGCGTCGACCGCGATGAACGCGCCGATCATGCCGGTCTCGAGGACGAGCATGGCGGCGACGAACTCGCGCACGTTCTTCTCGATCGACTTGGTCGCGCCGAGCAGCGTCAGCGGCGTGAGGAACGTGGTGAGCAGGACGAGCCAGAGCGTGATCCCGTCGAGGCCGGTCTTGAACCGGACGCCGAGGCCGGGGATCCACGACGCGTCGGTCACCATCTGGTAGCCGGCCGCGTTGCGGTCGAAGTAGGTGAGCGCGAACAGCGAGACGATGAACGTGATCGTCGAGGTCGCGAGGCCGATGCCGCGCGCGACCGCGTGCTCGCCGCGCGGCGTGCACATCGCGAACAGGGCGCCGACGAGCGGCAGCCCGAGGATGAGGGGCAGGACCCAGGCGCCGTTGTTCATGGCGTACCTCCCGCGGCGCCGGCGGTGGAGCCGGCGGCGGCGCCGGACGTGTCGATCGCCGAGACCACGGCGGGCAGGTCGACCTTGCGGGTCACCTTGCGCCACTCCTTGGGCTGGCCGTCGGGGGCCTTCTTGCCCCAGACCGGGTCGGCGATGAAGAGCGTGACGCGGCTGGCGATCTCGCCGCGCCGCTTCACGACCACCAGGCCGGTCGTGTCGGGGTCGGGCTGACCGTCACCGTCGAAGTCCCACTTCACGATCGAGTCCTTGCGCAGACCATGGCCGGGCTTGGCGGTGAACTCGACGCCGGCGGGGACCGCCCGCCACGTGAAGCTCGGCTCGTCGGCGCGCGACGTCCACAGGAAGATGGCGGCGGCGCCGATGACGATGCCGACGAGGTAGCGCTGCACCATGCCGTTCTGGATCCAGCGCGACACGCGCGAGAACGTCTGCACCGCGAAGCCGACGCCGTTGACCAGGACGGTGTCGATCATGAAGCGATCGACGATCTCGAACAGGCCGCGGGCGAGGAAGCGGAACGGCCGGACGATGACGGCGTCGTAGAGCTCGTCGACCCAGAGCTTGTTGTACGACGCGTCGTACAGGCCCTTGCCGGCGCCGTCGGCGGTCCAGCGCTCGATCGCGGGCGACGGCCCCTTCCGGTAGAAGTACGCGGCGAGGCCGATGCCGAGGAGGCCGGCGGCGGTGGCGCAGCCCATGAGGATCCACTCGGTCGACACCGAGAGGTGCGGCAGCACCTGGATGCCCTGCTCGCCGTGGAAGACGGGCTTGACCGAGTGCGCGAGCCAGTCGGGCAGGAACGACGAGCCCGGCGGATGGCCGAACACGTGCGGCATGCCGATGTAGCCGACGCCCGCGGCGAGGACCGCGAGCACGACCAGCGGGCCGACCATGTTCCACGGCGACTCGTGCGGGTGCGCGACCTGCTCCTTGCCGCGGTACGGCCCCTCGAACACGAGGAAGTAGAGGCGCCACATGTAGAACGCCGTGCCCAGCGCCGCGACGATCAGCGTGCCCCAGAGGGCCTTGCCCAGGAACGGCGGCCAGCCCTCGTGGTGGGAGGCCCAGGCGCCGGCGAGGATCGAGTCCTTGGAGAAGAAGCCCGACGTCAGCGGGAAGCCGGCGATGGCGAGGCAGTAGACGAGGAAGCAGAGCCGCGTCCACGGCAGGTACTTCTTGAGCCCGCCCATGATGCGGATGTCGCCCGAGCCCTCCATGCCGTGCATGACGCTGCCGGCGCCGAGGAAGAGGCCGGCCTTGAAGAAGGCGTGCGTCCCGAGGTGGAAGATCGCCGCGGTCCAGTTGCCGGTGCCGACGCCGACGAACATGAAGCCGAGCTGGCTCACCGTCGAGTAGGCCAGCACCTTCTTGAGATCGGTCTGGGCGAACGCCATGAACGCCGCGGCCAGGGCCGTCAGCGCGCCGGTGATGGCGACGACCGCCATGGCCGTGGTGGAGTGCGCGAACACCCACGACATGCGGGCGACCATGTAGACGCCGGCGGTGACCATGGTGGCCGCGTGGATGAGCGCCGAGACCGGCGTGGGGCCGGCCATCGCGTCCGGCAGCCAGACGTAGAGCGGGATCTGCGCCGACTTGCCGGCGGCGCCGATGAAGAGCAACACGCAGGCCGCCGCGGCGAGCCGCTCGCGACCCCAGAACACCTGCTCGTAGACCTCGGGCTGGCTCTCGCCCACCAGCCGCAGCGCGGTGAAGTCGAGCGACGTACCGCCGTCGATCCCCTGCGTGGCCCAGTAGAGGAGGAACATGCCGAGGAGGAACGCGCAGTCGCCGATGCGGTTGACCACGAACGCCTTGCGGCCGGCCGTGGCGTACGCCTCGTTCTCGAACCAGAAGCCGATGAGCAGGTAGCTGCAGAGGCCGACGCCCTCCCAGCCGATGAACATCACCGGCATGTTGGCGCCGAGCACCAGGATGAGCATCGCGCCGGTGAACAGGTTCAGGTAGCCGAAGTACGCCGCGTAGCGCTTCTCGTGCTCCATGTACCCGGTCGAGTACAGGTGGATGAGCGTCGAGCAGAACGTGACGATGAGCGTCATCACGCTCGACAGCGGGTCGAGGCGGAACGCGAGCTCGACCTTGAAGTTGCCGACCTCGATCCAGGTGTAGAGGTGCTCCTTCAGCTCGAAGATCGAGCCGAGGTTGCCGGCCTTGTACGCCTTGTAGGCCTCGCGCAGCGGGCCGATGCACAGCCACGCCGCCGTGAAGAAGGACGCCGCGATCGCCGCGACCGCGATGAAGTGGACCGTCTGACGCGACAGCTTGCGGCCGAGCGTCAGGTTGATGAACGCGCCGATGAGCGGCAGCGCCGGCACCACCCACAGGAAGTTGATCGCGTTGCTGGAGGCTTCCATGGAGCGCTGCCGCCTAGTGCTTGAGGAGGTTCAGCTTGTCGACGTCGACGTGGCGCCGACCTCGGAAGATGGCGACGACGATCGCGAGGCCGACCGCGACCTCCGCCGCGGCGACCGCGATGACCACCATCGCGAAGGAGTGACCGCCGACGTCGCCGTGCATACGGGCGAACGTCAGGATGGTCAGGTTGGCGGCGTTGAGCTGCAGCTCGATGCTCATCATGATGATGAGCACGTTCTTGCGCAGGAGGACGCCGGCGGTGCCGATGCCGAACAGCACCGCGGCGAGCACGAGGAAGTGGCCGTAGCCGACGTTCATCAGCATGGCGTCACGCGCCTCCTTCGGCGGGGGGCAGCTCGTTCAACTGTTCGGCGTCGTCCTTGAGCGGACGGGCGATGGCGATCGAGCCGACGACCGCGACCAGGAGCAGGATCGACACGGCCTCGAACGGGAAGATGTACTCGGTGAAGAGGTTCCAGCCGACCGACGCGGTCGAGCCCCAGTCGTACCCCTGCGCCGTGTCGGCGGGGGCCGCGAGCTGCGGCGCGGTCACCGTGGTGTCGACCGAGAGGAGCACCGTGGCCAGGCGGTAGAGGAGGTACAGCATGGCCACGCCGGCCAGCGCCTTGCCCGCCTTGCCCGGCTTGGCGTAGGGCTCGTCCTCGGGCTTGTTGAGGATCATGATGACGAAGACGAACAGCACCATGATCGCGCCGGCGTAGACCAGCATCTGGATGATCGCCAGGAAGTGCGCGTAGAGCATCATGTAGAGCGCGGCCAGCGCGAAGAACGTGCCGACCATGCCCATCACCGCGGCGATGAGGTTCTTGCGGGTGAGGACGAAGATCGAGCCGCCGACCGTCATGAAGGCGAACAGCCAGAAGGCGAGCGCCATCCCCGTCGACGCCTTGGGCTTGCCCGGCTTGGGCACGCCGGCGTCGGCCTGCTTGGTCACGACATCGCGATCGGGGACGCCCTTGCCCGCCGGGGTCGCCGAGCGCGGCGGCGGCTTGACCTGCGCCGGCACCGGCTGCGCCGCCGCGCTGGTCGCGGCGAGCGTGCTCAGGCCCGCGAAGGCGAACGCGAACGTCAGGACGTAGATGAGGACGCGCATGCTCATGCCGCGGCTCCCTTGATCTTCGCGAGGAAGTCGCCGCGGAACTTGGTGATGAAGCCCATCATCGGCCAGGCGGCCGCCTCACCGAGGGCGCAGATCGTGTTGCCGGCGATGCCGTGGGCGATCGTCGCCATCAGATCGATGTCGCCGGGCTTGCCCTCGCCGTGCGCCACGCGGCGCGCGACCTTCTCGAGCCAGCCGGTGCCCTCGCGACAGGGGGTGCACTGGCCGCACGACTCGTGGGCGTAGAACTTCATGATGCGCCAGACCGCCATCGGGATGTCGGTCTCGTCGTCCATGACGACGACGCCGCCCGAGCCCGCCATCGTGCGCAGGTTGCGGCCGCCGCCCATGTCGAAGAGCTGGCCAGGGAGGACCTCGACCGGCTTGATGCGCTCGTCGGTCATGAGCGCGTCGAACTCGCAGAGCACGTCGAGCTCGCTCTCGTCGAGCGGCGGCATCGAGGTGCCGCCGGGGATGACGGCCTTGACCTTGCGGCCCTTCCACACGCCGCCGGCGACGTCGTCGATGAGCTCGCGCATCGTGATCGACATCGGCAGCTCGTAGACGCCGGGCTTGTTGACGTGGCCCGAGACGCACACGGTGCGCGTCCCGCCCGAGCGGCCGACGCCGAGCTCGGCGAACCACGCGCCGCCCTTGTCGACGATGAACGGCACGTTCATCAGCGTCTCGACGTTGTTCACGATCGTCGGGTTGCCGAACAGGCCCTTCACCGCCGGGAACGGCGGCTTGAGGCGGGGCTGGCCGCGCTCACCCTCGAGCGAGTTGAGCAGCGCCGTCTCCTCGCCGCAGATGTACGCGCCGGCGCCGCGGTGCACCGTGAGGTGGCACTCGAAGCCGGAGCCGAGGATGTTGGCGCCGAGGTAGCCGCGCTGGTACGCCTCGTCGATCGCCTTCTGCAGGACGACGACCTCGCGCATCATCTCGCCGCGGATGTAGATGTAGTTGTGGGTCGCGCGCAGCGCGTACGCCGAGATCACCATGCCCTCGATGAGGAGGTGGGGATCCCAGAAGATCATCTCGCGGTCCTTGCACGTGCCCGGCTCGGACTCGTCGGCGTTGCACACGAGGTGCACCGTCTTCGCGTCCCTGGGGACGAACGACCACTTCATGCCGGTGGCGAAGCCGGCGCCGCCGCGGCCGCGCAGGTTGGAGGCCTTCACCTCGGCGGTGATCTCCTCGGGCTTCATGCCCAGCGCCTTGCGGAGGCGCTGATAGCCGCCCAGGCGCTCGTACCCGGCGAGGGTCTTGGCGTCGGGGTTGCCGAAGTGCGCGGTGACCAGCTTGGTGTTGCGATCGGCGGGCATCAGACGACCTCGCCCTCGGGGTGTGGCTCGGCGCGCAGCTCGTCGACGATGCGCCCGACCTGGTCCGGCGTGACGTCGAGGTAGTACTGCGTGCCGCAGATGACCGCCGGCGCGTTGGCGCAGGCGGCGATGCACTCCTCCTCGACGATCGTGAACTTGCCCGCGGTGCCGCCCTTCTTCACCCCGAGGCGCTGCTCGAACGCCTCGAGCACGTCGTACGCGCCGCGCAGCATGCACGAGATGTTGGTGCAGACGCGGAGGATGTTCTGCCCCGCCGGCTCGCGGCGGTACATCGTGTAGAAGGTCGCGACGCCGTACACGTGCGCGAGCGGTAACTCCAGGGTGCGCGCGACCAGCTGGAGCGCGTCGTCACCGAGGTGACCGTGCTCCTTCTGGGCGAGGTGCAAGGCCGCCATCACCACCGGCTTCTTGGTGGGATAGCGCTCGCACAGGGCCTGGATCTTCTTGGTGGCCTCGGCGGTAAATTCGAGTGACATCGGCCAGTTGCCTCTACCCGGGGACAGGCCGGCGGAAAATACGGGCGCGGGGAAGGGGAGTCAATTGGAGGGGCAGAGTTATTTGACCGAGCAGGGTCATGGTATTCGAGGCCATGGCCGAGACCGAAGCTCCGCCCGACGCCACGGACGCGCTCACGCGCATCGAGCGGATCGCCGTCCGCCTGGCCCGGGCGGCCAACGAGACCGAGCTGGGCGTGCAGGTGCAGGACAAGTTCCTGCGGTCGTTCACCTACTCGCTGGTGCGGGCGTGCCTCGGCAACCGGACGCTGTTCGAGGGGCTCGACGACGTCATCGCGCTGAACCCCGACCGCGGCGTCGTGTTCGCGACCAATCACCGGAGCTTCTTCGATCAGTTCGCGGTGCTGCTCGGCCTCTACCTGACGGGCACGCCGTGGTGCAAGACGATCCGCTTCCCGGTCCGCTCCAACTTCTTCTACGAGCGCCCGCTCGGGATGGTCATCAACCACGGGATCGCCGGTGGCGTCATGTACCCGCCGATCTTCCGCCAGGCGGAGCGAGCCTCGTTCAACAAGGACGCGATCGACCGCCTCATCAAGCTCCTGGCCGAGCCGGGAGTCGTGATCGGCGTCCATCCGGAGGGCACCCGCGGCAAGGGCCCGGACCCCTACGAGATGCTGCCGGCGCAGCCGGGGATCGGACAGATCGCGCTGAACGCCAAGCCGATCGTCCTGCCGGTCTTCATCCAGGGCCTCTCCAACAACTTCGCCGGTGACGTGCGCGACAACTACAAGCCCGGCATCCGACGGGAGCGTCCGATCATCGTGGTGATGGGCAAGCCGGTCGACTACGCGGCGCTGACGACCAGCAAGCCGCGCGTCACCCTCTACAAGAAGTGTGCGGATCTCATCCGCGCCAAGATCCTCGAGCTCGCGCCGCGCGAGCGCGAGCTGCGCGCGCAGTGCCTGGCGGGCGAGATCACCGACGACGACCCGCGCTGGGTCGTCAACCGCCCGCACAGCGCCGTCTACGCGCCCCTGCGCGGGTAGCCCTACCCGCGCGGCGTGGCGTAGCCGCGACCGCCGCGCGCGACGATCGAGCCGATCGCGCCGAGCGCGCAGGCCGCGACGTAGACGTAGAAGCTGTAGCCGAAGGCCATCGAGTCCTCGCGGAAGTACTTGCGGAACAGGATCACCGTCGCGATGGCGCCGCCGAGCGCGGCCACGGCGCCGAGCGTGGAGAAGATGGTCACGACCGACATGCTCCGCCGCGACCCGAGGGCGAGGACGCCGACCACGACCAGGAGCCCTGCGGCGGCGACGGACCCGACGAGCGCGCCGATCGAGCCCTTGCGCACCAGCTCCACCTTCGTGCCGTGTCCGCCGCGCGTGACCTCCTCCCAGTCGGCGGTCTTGCACGCGCGCGCGCCGTCGCGCGTCCGGCACATCTCCACGCCGGTGAGCCCGACGCCACCCTCCTCGCCGCCGGGCGCGGTCAGCCACCGCATCGTGAACGTGCCCGCGAGCAACATGACGGCCGCGACGAGCGCGAGCACGGCCCCGATCCGGCGTGGACTCATGCGCGCGACGGTACCAGACGTCCGGACACTTCGCGGACGTGTACGCTCCGGTGCATGAGCAGCCCGCGATGCCCCTTCTGCGATCAGAACTCGCTCCGCTCCGACGACGAGCGCGCGATGCAGACCTGCCGGGAGTGCGCGCCCCGGATCGGGCTCATCCCCATGCCCCCGTCGCGGCGACCACCGGCGCCGTGCGCGCGCTGCAACCACATGGTGTTCATCCGCGTCATCCCCCGCGAGCACTCGTCGAGCCGCGACGGCGAGATCAACGCCCAGCTCTCGGCCCCGATGTACGTGACCCACACGCCGACCAAGTACCGCGGGTGGTTCGCCAACACCGTCAACGAGCTCGAGATCGAGAAGGCCGGCGTCGGGCTGCTCGAGACGTACATCTGCAAGAAGTGCGGCGCCGTCGAGTGGTACTGCGTCGACGTCGAGAAGATCCCGGTGCACCCGCACCTCATGAGCGAGGAGATCGACTACACGAAGCGCGGCGAGGGCCCGTATCGCTGAACCGGCGATCCCGCACCCGGATCAGAGGGCGCCGCCGGGATCGAACCGCTCGGCGACGGCGTAGAGGTCGTCGCGGAGCTTGTCATAGGCGCGCGCGCCCAGGTGCTCGGCGAACTCGGCGTCGAGCACGCTCAGGATCTCGAAGACGTTCGCCAGCATCTTGCGACCGCGCGGGGTGAACACGACGAGCGTGGCGCGCGCATCGCTCGGCTCGGGGCGGCGCTCGACGTAGCCGCAGCGCTCGATCTCGGCGACGAGCTGGCCGGCGGCCTGGCGGGTGATGCCGGCGCGCAGCGCGATCGCACCGATGCGCGACCCTTCGGTGTCGAGGTTCGACATGATCTGGGGGAACGCCGGCGTGAAGTCGGTGAAGCCTCGCGCGTGCAGGGCGTCCGTGAGGCGGCGGTTGTACGCGCGCAGCATGCGCGCCACCGAGCGGTAGAGGGCGCGATTGCGGAAGCGGCGCAGGTCGGCGGGAGCCTCTCGGGATTTCGCCATCGCCCGCCATGATACGCCAGGATGAGAAAGCAGGTTGACAATCGATACGAAAGCCGGTTTCCTATATCCATGGGCGACGAGATCGAATCCAATCGGGAGCTGGGACGGCAGTTCTTCGCCGAGCAGGATCGGCTGCGAGGAGGACCGCCCGAGGCGCTGTGCAGCGACGACTACACGGCGCGGCTCGGCTCGAACCCGCCGATGCCGCGCGCCGGGCACGAGGGCTTCGCCCAGGCGTTCTACGCCGCGTTCCCCGACCTGCACCACGAGGTGGAGGACGTGATCGCGACCGCCGAGACCGCGGTCGTGCGCTTCGTGCTGCACGGAACCCACACCGGCGCCTTCTTCGGCATCCCCGCCTCCGGGCAGCGCATCGCCGTGCCGGCGCACGTCATCCTGCGCATCCGCGACGGGCGCGTGCGCGAGCTGCTCGGGGTCTTCGACGAGGCCGGGATGCTCCGCCGGATCGGCGTCTTGCCGGGCTGATGCTCGAGGGTCCGGATCGTCGACGTTGCATGCGCGCGCCCGCGGCGCGACGATGCTGGTATGCGCGTCATGGTGGTGGGGGTATCGCTGGTCGTCGGGTGCTCGGGCGCGGGCGATCCGCCGGGCACGCTCACGGCGGAGGTGTTCTTCCCGGGGTACGGTCCGAGTGCGATCGATCTGGAGAGCGGATTCGTGACCACGCCAGGTCCGGCCACCGTCGACCTGCGCCTCGAGCCGGACGGGCGCATGCACGCCACCGACGCGGTCGCGGCGCTCGGCCCCGGCTCGCTCGGCGACGTCGACCGCATCCCGGTCGCGAGCTTCGACGTCGCGGCGGCGCCCGTGGCCGGCTCGATCTACGTGGTCAAGACCGCGGAGGTCGCGGCGATGGCGCTGGAGGTCACCGACCGTCTCGAGCAGGACGGCATGCTGATCGGGTTCCGGCTGGCGTTCGTGCGACTACCGTCTCGCCCCGTCTTCGTCGCCGCCGCCGGGACCGAGCCGCAGGTCCGGGGGCGCGGCCGGGTGACGTCGACGCCGGCCGGGATCGCGTGCGAGAGCACGGCGGGCGTGGTCGACGACGCCTTCGCCTGCAGCGACCCGTTCGATCCGGGCGACGCCGTCACGCTCTCCGCGACGGCCATCCCGCTGTGCAACGAGTACCCCGGGCTCGAACGACCATCCGTCTTCGACGGCTGGTCCGGCGCCTGCGCCGGAACGACAGGCGCGACGTGTGTCATCCCCGCCGGCGCCGGCGAGATCACGGCGTTCCCCGTGTTCCGCGCCGCCGGCCGTGTCCAGGTCACCAGCAACCAGCCAACGGCAGTCTCGGTGACGGTCGACGGCGTGCCCTGCGCCGGCGACTGCCTGCTCGCCGTCCCCGAGGGCACGACCGTGCGGGTGAGCGTGAGCCCGCCGCAAATCGCCAGCTTCGCCGGCGGCGGCGGCCCGACGCCGGGCTGCAACATCGGCGACGAGCGCGGTTGCTGCATGGTCGCGGTGACGCCGGTGCCGTACTGCTGCACCACGTGCAACCCCGGCACCGTCGACGCGACGTCCTGCACGTTCACCGCCAGCGGGCTGGCCCAGGGCGTCACCATCAACGTGAACTGACCGATCAGCACCGCAGCTCCGACGCCGTCGACCCGATCGCGCGGCCGGGCTCGTCGAACGTGCCGTCGAACGTCCCGTCGATCGTTCCCTCCGAGCAACGCCAGGTCCTCGACGTCCGCCACGACGCGAGCGCCGCGCGCAGGCGCGCCTCGAACGTCGTCCCGTGCCCCTAGCGCGGTCGGCCATCCCGACTGGTCTCGCTCGCGCCGAAGCCCATGCCTCGCATCGCGAGCGTGACCTCGCGTTCCAGCGCCTCGTCTCCCGCGTCGGTTTCCGCACCACCACGCCCGATCGGATCGCCCGTCGGGTTCTCGACACGCGCCGCCGCGCGCTTCCGGCTCGCGCGCTTCTCACGCACGAGGTCGGCGCCGAGCTGCCGCTCGGCCTCGTACTGGTTGTGCGCGCGGCAGAGGACGCGGATGCCCTCGACGGTCGGCTTGCCGCCGAGCGCGACGGCCGTCCGGTGATCGAGCTCGATGAAGCCGCGTTCCGTGCACCGCACACCGTCGTCGCTCTCGAACGTGCATTGCTCGCCGTCCCGCTCGTGCACGGCGCGCTGCACCTCGGCCGGCACGTACCGCGCATCCGCATCCGCGCCCCGCGCCTTCGCCTTGCGCGGCCGGTCCGTCTTGCCGAACTTCTGCTTCTCGAGCTTCTCCAGGAGCGCGTCGAGCGCCCGATCGATCACCTCCGCCAGTCCGCCACCCGGGTTCCGGTGCCGCAACAGCGCCTGCGCGCGCACGAGCTTGTCCTGCGTCTCCTTTCCGAGCGTGACCTCGAGGGCGTACCGCCCCGGGGCGAGCGGTCGGGTCCGTGTCACCTCGGGCGCAGGAGGTGGCTCCGCGGCCACCTCGTCCCCGCCGGCGGGCGCGGGCGGTGGCTCCGCGGCCAGTTGCCCTGACTGATCATCTAGCGGCTCGAGCGGCACGAGCGAGGCCGGCAGATCCGGATTCGGTGCGAGCCGCGCGACGAGCTCCTCGAGCTCGAAGCGGGTGCGGTGCGTGGCGGCCGCGAGGATCTCCTCGACGTTGGCCTCGTCGAGGTGCGGCGCCAGCATCACCACGGCCGTGAGATGCACCAGTCTCGCATCGGGAACCTGATCGAAGACGAACGCGGGCATGAGTCCACATATCACGGAGGAATTCGACCTCTCAGAATCGCCGTAGCGCGACGCGGAGGCCTCCGGAATCGCGAATCGACCCGACGTGCTTCGTCGTGCGTCTGGCGGCAGCACACACGCGCTGGACGAAGATCGCGACGAGGTCCTCGACGACGCTTCGCTCGCGCCTCTGGAGCTCGTCAAGCACAATATCGTTTCCCGGCCCAGACAAGGTGGGCCGAGAGAGCACAGTGTCCGGAATCCGGACATCCAATCCTCGCCGGCGATGTGAGGCGTTGGCAAGGAGAAGGGAGAAGGAGAAGGGAGAAGGAGAAGGAGAAGGAGAAGGAGAAGGAGAAGGAGAAGGAGAAGGAGA
>ERZ761602.2911-NODE-2911-length-25517-cov-350.521404_pt1 | contig 25517 bp, 26 predicted proteins | sample MGYA00512165_ERZ761602 | MGnify/ENA primary metagenome ERZ761602 (study PRJEB28899, sample SAMN02445085) | bioreactor sludge metagenome | biome: EBPR sludge; isolation source: Thorneside wastewater treatment plant | place: Australia: Brisbane, Thorneside...
CTTGAAGTCGCCACCGGCCGTGTAGTTGTCTGCCTTGGCAGTCGTCGCACTGAAGTTGGCACTGAGGTTTTCGTTTGCCAGCACCCCCGACAGGTTGCCGCCCCAGGCGTTGCCGTTGCTGCGGTAGAACGCCCCGACCTCACCGCTCACCAGCAGGTCCTGGCCCGGGGCAGCGAAGCGCGGTGCCAGCGATTCGGCGATGATCGTGCCGCCGATGCTGTCGCCGCCCAGGCTGACCGGCGTGACGCCGGCAATGACGCGCAGCTTGCTGACCCCGTTCGGGTCGAGATACGAGAGCGGCGGGTTCATGTGGTTCGGACACGAGGCGATCAGGTCCATCCCGTCGACGATGATGCGGTTGCGGTCGTCGGCGAGGCCGCGGATCACCGGCAGGCTGGAGACCCCGCCGGCGCCCTGCAACTGGACGCCAGGGACGTCGCGCAGCAGGCTCGCCGTGTCGCTGGTCGCCGGACGCAGGGCGCGCAGCGTTTCCTCACCCACTCGGCTTGCCGCCGGCACGGGTTGCAGGCGGCTGCCCTCGACGACCACCGGGTCGAGCTGCGCCGGCCGCCCACTGCCGGCAGTCGCCGTTCCATCGGCGGCTGCCGCCGGCACCATGCCACTTGCCCCGAGTACGGCGATCGCCGCTGCCATTCGATTGATCCGGAACTTCATGTCCTCCCTCCTCCGTTGTCGCCGTTGTCAGCCGGCGATTCTCGCAGAGCCGGATGGCCGTCGGAATGCGACACATTGTCGCGGGACGTCTGGTCGAAGTGCCCGCGGGCCGCTTCACATCGCCGGCCGTCTGCGCCCAGCGCCGCTGGGGCCTGCTCTGCGGGTGCGGCGACGCCTCTCCCGACGCGCCCGATGGCCGTGGGGCATGGTTGTCCGCCACACCTGCCGCTTCCTCCTGGTCCGCTGTGCTGGGTTGGCGGTGGCGCCGGCGGCGGGCTATCATGGACACCCCGCGACCTCATCGACGCCCGACAGGACATGCCATGCAGCCACTGCTCCGGATGCTCTTCAGCCTCTTCCTTCTCGTCGCACCGGCCGCTCTCGCCGCGACCGAAGGCGACCCGCATGCCGCCGACCGGCAGGCGCTGATCAAGCTGTTCCGCGAAATGGAGGCAGCGATCAACGCGCAGGATGTCGAACGGATGATTGCCCAGATGCACCCGCAGGTGACGGTGACCTGGCTGAACGGCGAAGTGTCACGCGGCCACGATGAGGTGCGCGCGTACTATCAGCGAATGGTCAAGGGCGACAAGCGGATTCTCGACCGCTACCTGACGACGGCCAAGCTCGGCAACCCGGCACGCTTCTTCGGCAACGGCGAGGTGGCGGTGGCCGACGGGACGATGGCAGACCAGTTCTTCCCGGTTGCCCGCGGACCGTTCTCGCTCGATTCCAACTGGACCTCGACCTCGGCCAAGGTCGAGGGCCAGTGGCAGGTGGTTTCGCTGCACCTGTCGGCGAACGTGTTCACCAACCCGCTTCTGGCCGAGGCGGAGCGGGCGATCTGGTATGTGGGCGCCGGCACCGGCATCGCTGCCCTGTTGCTCGGCTGGCTGCTCGGGCGCCGTCGGCGGAGCTAGCGCGGCGCCATCTGCTCGGGGGCTCCAGCCGCAGCGCAGCCGGAAGTGGAAAGCCGGTGCCGAGAGGCAGGGCGAGTCGAGGTCGAGCATGGCGCCGTGACCGGGAATCGGCGGGCCCCAGGCCTTGATTCCGCGCTGCCGCTTCAGTGCCGGCAGCAGCAGGCCGCCGACGAAGCCGAGGATGCCCGGCAGGCAGCGAGATCATCGCCGCCGCCGCGGTCGTGCGCGGCGTCAGCGGCGCCAGCCAGGCCGCGACCCATGCGAGCGATCCCCTCGTGTGGTCTTTCCCCTTGTGTCGCCATCGTTCTCGCCGACGGGCCGGGTATGCGCCCTGTCATACTGGAACGGCCGCCAGGAGTAAGGGTTTCCCGTACGTGTCAGCCCCAATACTCAGATGCCCGGGGCACCTTTATCATTCGCAGCAACGTTCCACTCTGGGGTCTTGGGTATCATGCTTCATACGCTCAGTGCGCTGTTCGCGCTGTACGCCTTCTGGGTACTGCTCTCCGGTTTCTTCACCCCGTTCCTTCTCTCTGCTGGTCTCGGTTGCGCGCTGGCGGTCGTGCTTTTCGCACACCGGATGGATGTCATCGACGACGAGGGGCACCCCATCCACGTCGGCTGGCGAGCGCTTTGCTCCTACTGGCCGTGGCTGCTGAAGGAGGTCGTCAAGTCCTCCTGGGATGTCAGTCGGCGCATTCTCGATCCTCGCCTGCCGATCTCGCCGGTGCTGGTTCGTTTCAAGCCCTCGCAGAAGACTGAACTCGGATTGGTCATTCATGCCAACTCGATCACGCTGACGCCTGGCACGATCTCGGTACAGGTCGAGCCAGAAGAATTCCTGGTACATGCTCTGACCCGTGAAGGCGGCGCCGCGCTTGCGGACAGCGAAATGGACAGGCGGGTCGCAGCGCTGGCGGAGGGACGCTGATGTTTGCTGCTGCGACTCTGGCGCTGCTGCTCACCATCGTTCTCGCGCTGGTACGCGCGGCGCTTGGGCCAACGGTCTTCGATCGCCTGCTCGCGACGAACACGATCGGAACCTGCGCCGTGCTGCTGCTGGCGGTAATGGGCTTCCTCAACGGTCGGCCGGAGTTTCTCGACCTGGCGCTGGTCTATGGACTGCTGAACGTGATCGGTACCATCGCGGTGTTGAAGTACTTCCACCGCGCCGGTCTCGGCGCGGGCGCCAGCGAAGAGGGTCGACTGTGAGCCTGCTGATTGATGCCGTCAGTTGGCTCTGTCTCGTCGCCGGTGGCTTTTTCTGCGTCGTCGGCGCGATCGGCTTGCTGCGGATGCCCGACTGCTACTCGCGCTTGCATGCCGCCAGCGTCACCGATACCCTTGGCGCCGGCCTGATCCTGCTCGGGCTGATCCTGCAGGCGGGTTTCACTCTGGTTGCCGCCAAGCTGCTGATGATCGGACTGCTGTTCTTCTTCACCAGCCCCGCCACTGCGCACGCGCTGGCCAAGGCGGCGATGATGCGGGGCGTCCTGCCGAAGCTGGCCGACGACCCGGCCTCGCCAGCGACTCCGTTGCCGACGGCGGCAGCGGGATCTGCCCACCTGGAGTCCGTACCATCGAAACCCTGATTGTCAACATCCTGCTGACGCTGATGATGGTTACGGTGATCGTTCTGGCGCGGACCCGCAAGCTGTTCTCGGTGGTCGTGCTGTTCGGACTCTACAGTTTCCTGATGGCGACCGTGATGGTGGCGCTGGACGCGGTGGATGTGGCAATGACGGAGGCCGCCGTTGGCGCCGGCATTTCCACCTTGCTGATGCTCGGCGCGCTTCATCTCTGCCGCCGCAAGGAGGCGCTGCCCAGCCACGAACCCTGGCTGCCGCTGACGGTCACCGTCGTCACCGGCATGGTGCTGATCTACGGCACCTGGGATCTGCCGGCATTCTCTGACCCGGCGGCAGCCATTCACCAGCACGTCGCGCCGCGCTATCTCCAGGATGGACCGCGCGAGACCGGTATTCCAAACATGGTCACGGCCGTCCTCGCGAGCTACCGTGGATTCGACACGCTCGGCGAGACGACGGTCGTCTTCACCGCCGGCATCGGCGTCATCGCCCTGTTCCGGCGGCGCCGACCGGCGGCGCCGGACGCAGCGAGGGACGCAGCGAGGGAGGAAGCATGAGGGGGGACATGGTCTTGCGGGTGATTGTCAAGTTGCTCATCCCGTTCATCCTGTTGTTTGCGCTCTATGTGCAGTTCCACGGCGATTTCGGTCCCGGCGGCGGTTTCCAGGCGGGGACGATCTTCGCCGCCGCATTGGCTCTCTACACCATGATCTTCGGTCTCGAGAACATGCGTCGCATCGTACCCGACCGTCTGGTCGAGGCGATGATCGCTGCCGGCGTACTGCTCTTCCTGGGGGTCGGAATCGCTGGTCTGCTTCTTGGTGGCAACTTCCTGGATTACTTCGTCCTCGATCGCGATCCCGTTGCCGGCCAGCACCGTGGCATCTTCTGGGTCGAACTGGGGGTGGCGATCACCGTGTTTGGGGTGATGCTGAAGCTCTTCTGTCTCTTCGCCGCCCGCAATCTCGGCCAGGAATGAGCACGTGAGCCTGTTGAGCCACTACTCCTACGGGGCGATGGTTTTCCTGCTGATGGCCGGCCTGTATATCGTCATTGGCCGCGGCAATCTGGTCAAGAAGCTGGTCGGCCTGGGAATCCTGCAGACCTCCGTATACCTGCTTTACCTTGCTCCGGGCAAGATCGTTGGCGGAACGGCGCCGATTGTGAGTGAGGACTTCAGCCTCTACTCCAACCCGCTGCCGCACGTCCTGATACTGACGGCGATCGTCGTTGGCGTTGCGACGCTGGCCCTCGGTCTGGCGCTGGTCGTGCGCATCCGTGAGGCCTACGGCACGATCGAGGAAGACGACATTCTTGGCTGTGATCGACAGTCGGAAGCCGAAGAACCCTCGCCATGAATGCCGCCGAGCATCTGCCTGCTCTGCAGGTTGTGCTGCCGCTCGCCGCTGCCCCGCTGGCGGTGCTGATACGTCATCGCCTGACGGCGTTTCTGCTGGTCCTGGCTGCGATCTGGAGCGCTTTCGCGATCAGCGTGCTCCTCTGGCTGCAGGTCGGCGATAGCGGGCCGATCTCTTACGCCATCGGTAACTGGCCGCCGCCCTGGGGTATCGAATATCGCGTCGATGCGCTCACAGCGCTCGTGCTGATGCTGGTCTCCGGCGTGGCAGCGGTGGTTCTGCCATACAGTCGCGCCAGTATCGAGCACGAAATCGCGTCCGACCTGCACTACCTCTTCTACGCCATGTTCGCGCTCTGCGTCGCTGGACTGCTCGGGATCGCGATCACTGGTGACGCCTTCAACCTCTTCGTCTTCCTCGAAATTTCCTCGCTCTCGTCCTACGTGCTGATCGCCCTCGGCCGGGACCGCCGGGCGCTGGTCGCGTCGTATCAGTACCTGCTCATGGGTACCATCGGCGCCAGCTTCATCGTCATCGGGGTCGGTCTGCTGTATCTCGAGACCGGCACACTCAACATGATGGGCATGGCGATACGCCTGCAGGGCTTGACCGGCGACCGGGCGGTGCTCGCGGCATTGGCCTTCCTGACGGTGGGCATTTCGCTCAAGCTGGCGCTGTTTCCGCTCCACCAGTGGTTGCCCAACGCTTACGCCTACGCCCCGTCGGCCGTTTCGGCCTTCCTCGCCGCCACCGCCACGAAGGTATCGGTCTATGCCCTGCTGCGCTTCTACTTCTCGATATTCGGCGAAACCGCGATCTTCCAGCGCCTGCCGATGGCGGACTTCATGCTGCTGCTGGCGCTGGCCGGCATGTTCCTCGCCTCGACGGTGGCCATTTTCCAGCAGGATCTGAAGCGTCTGTTCGCCTATTCGAGCGTCGCCCAGATTGGCTACATCGTGCTTGGCATCTCCTTCGACTCGGTCACAGGCGTGACCGCAACGCTCGTCCATATGGTCAACCATGCCGTCACCAAAGGTGCCATCTTTCTCTTGCTGGGCGGCGTGATGCTGAGCCTCGGCGGCATCACGCTGACCCGCGTGCAGGGAATGGGGCGCAGCATGCCGCTGACCTCCTTCGGCATCGTCCTCTGTGGTCTGAGCCTGATCGGCGTCCCCGGCACCGCGGGCTTCGTCAGCAAGTGGTACCTGATCCTCGCAGCGCTCGAACACGGCCAGTACTGGCTGGTCGGCGCGATCCTATCGAGTTCGCTGCTGGCCGTCGTTTATGTCTGGCGTTTCGTCGAGGTCGCCTATTTTCGCGCTCCGCTGCCCGGAGACGAGGTGCGGCGCGAGGCACCGCTGTCAATGCTGATTCCCGCCGGTCTCTTGGTCGTGGCGACGATCTGGTTCGGCTTCGACACCTCGCTGACCGTTGGCATCGCGAGCGATGCCGCACAGGAGTTGGTGAGGAGCGGACGATGAGTGCGACGACGCTCGGCTCGCCGCTTTTGTGGTCGCTGATTCTGCCGATCCTCGGGGCGATCTGCATCTCGCTGTCCGGGCGGCGGCCGAACCTGCGCGAGGGCATCACGCTGACGACAGCCGTCGTGTTGTTCGCGATCGTCGCGCGGCTTCTCGGCCCGGTACTTGCCGGCGAGCGCCCCGAGTTGGTGCTGCTCGAACCCTTCCCCGGTCTGCCGGTGGCCTTCCGCGTCGAGCCGCTGGGCATGCTCTTCGCGCTGATCGCCTCGGGCCTGTGGATCGTCAATTCGATCTACTCGATCGGCTACATGCGCGGCAACGACGAGAAGCACCAGACGCGCTTCTACGTCTGCTTCGCGCTGGCGATCGCCGCCGCGCTGGGAATCGCCTTCGCGGGCAATCTGCTGACGCTCTTCCTGTTCTACGAAGTGCTGACGCTGATTACCTATCCGCTGGTCACCCACGCCGGTACCGACAAGGCGCGTGCCGGCGGGCGTACCTATCTGGCGATCCTGATGGGCACCTCGGTGCTTTTCCTGCTGCCGGCGGTGATCTACGTCTGGCACCTCACCGGCACGACCGACTTCCGCCCGGGCGGCATCCTGCCGGCCGGTATCGACTCGGGTTCGGTGACGATCCTGTTGGCATTGTTCATGTTCGGCATCGGCAAGGCGGCGCTGATGCCCTTTCACCGCTGGCTGCCGGCGGCAATGGTCGCGCCGACGCCGGTGTCGGCGCTGCTGCACGCGGTGGCGGTGGTCAAGGCCGGCGTCTTTTCGGTGGTCAAGATCGTCGTCTACGTGTTTGGCCTCGACGCCCTCACCGGCGCCACCGACTGGCTGGTCGCCATCGCCGGCTTCACGATCGTCGCCGCGTCGGTGGTCGCGCTGTCGGCCGACAACCTAAAGCGCCGCCTCGCCTACTCGACGGTCAGCCAGCTCTCCTACGTGATCCTCGCCGCAGCGATCCTCGCGCCGCTGTCGGTGGTCGGTGCGGCGCTGCACATCGCCGCGCATGCCTTCGGCAAGATCACTCTGTTCTTTGCCGCCGGTTCGATCTACACGGCCGCGCACAAGACCGAGGTCAGCCAGCTCGATGGCATCGGCCGCCGCATGCCGTGGACCATGGCTGCCTTCGGCATCGGCGCGCTGTCAATGATCGGCCTGCCACCGGCCGCCGGCTTCGTCAGCAAATGGTACCTGGTGTCGGGGGCGATGGCGCAAGCGCATTGGTTCGCGCTCGCCGTCGTGCTGCTGTCCACACTGCTGAATGCCGCCTACTTCCTGCCGATCGTCTATCGCGCCTTCTTGCGCCCGCTGTCGGCCGACGCGGTCGCGCATCCGCACGGCGAAGCGCCGCTGCCGATCGTGCTGGCTCTGTGTATCACCGCGGGCGGCACGTTGGCACTGTTCTTCTTCCCCGAAGTGCCGCTGGCGCTGGCGCAACAAATGGTGATGACGCCATGAAGATACACGAACACTGGCTCGACGATCCGCGCAACGTAAAGAAACTGTGGCGCGGCTTCATCGTCGTGCTGGCGCTGACGGTAGTCGCCGGCGGTTTCGTCGACCTGCATCCGCACTTCGAGATCGAGCGCTGGTTCGGCTTCTACGCCGCCTACGGTTTCGTCACTTGTCTGCTGATGATCGTCGGTGCCAAGGGTCTCGGCGTCTTCCTCAAGCGCAGCGACCGCTACTACGCGAAGGACGAAGACGATGAGTGAAAGCCTCGTCGTTCATCCGGCGCTGGTCATGATCGCCGGCGCATTGCTGCTGCCGGCGCTGCGCGGTTCAGCGCGCGACGCCGGCGTGCTGCTGGTTCCGGCGCTGACACTGGCGGCGCTCCTGGCTCTGCCCGAGGGCGACTTGTGGCAGATGCAGTGGCTCGATTACCAGCTCGCGCCGCTGGCCGTCGACAAGCTGTCGCGCCTCTTCGCGATCATCTTTGCGCTGATGAGCCTGGCGGGCGGTGCCTTCGCGCTGCGCCAGCCAAGCCGGCTGGAGATCCCGGCCGCCTACCTCTACGCCGGGTCGGCGATCGGCGTCGTGCTGGCCGGTGACCTGATCACCGTCTTCCTGTTCTGGGAGTTCATGGCCGTCGGCTCGACGCTGGTGCTGTGGAGCGCCGGCACGCCAGGTGCGTGGGCGGCGAGCCGACGCTACGTGGCGGTGCACCTCGCCGGCGGGGTCATCCTGTTCGCCGGCGTCACCGGACATCTGCTCGACACCGGCGACGCCAGCTTCACGCGCATGCAACTCGACTCGGTGGCGCACTGGCTGATCCTCATCGGCTTCCTGATCAACGCCGGCGCGCCACCGTTCTCGGCCTGGCTGCCCGACGCCTATCCGGAAGCCTCGTGGAGCGGTACCGTCTTCCTCTCGGCGTTCACCACCAAGACCGCCGTGTACGTGTTGCTGCGCGGTTTCCCCGGCAGCGAGATCCTGATCTGGATCGGCATCTTCATGATCTTCTACGGCATCGTCTATGCCCTGCTCGAGAACGACATGCGGCGCATTCTCGCCTACTCGATCGTCAATCAGGTCGGATTCATGGTTACCGGCATCGGCATCGGCACCGAGATGGCATTGAACGGCGCCGCAGCGCACGCCTTCAGCCACATCATCTACAAGGCGCTGCTGCTGATGTCGGCAGGCGCCGTGCTCGCCGCCACCGGCCGCCGCAAGTGCTCGGAACTCGGCGGGCTGTTCCACAGCATGCCGCTGACCACCATTTGCGGCACGATAGGCGCCTTGGCGATTTCCTCGTTCCCGCTGACTTCGGGCTTCATTTCCAAGTCGATGGTGACGCAGGCCGCAATCGACGGTCATCTGCAGGTCGTCTGGCTCTTCCTTGCCGCCGCCTCGGCCGGCGTCTTCCTGCACGCCGGAATCAAATTCCCATGGTTCGTCTTCTTCCAGAAGGATTCCGGCCTGCGCCCGCCCGATCCGCCAGCCAGCATGCGCTGGGGGATGATCGTCTTCGCCTTTCTGTGCATCGCGCTCGGCATCTGGCCCGATCCCCTCTACGCACTGCTGCCGTATCCGGTCGACTACGTGCCCTACACCGCCGCGCACGTCATCACGCAGTTGCAGTTGCTGCTCTTCTCGGGTCTGGCTTTCTTCGTGATGCTCGATTACCTCAAGCGCACGCCGACGATCACGCTCGACACCGACTGGCTGTGGCGGGTTGCCGGCCCGGCGGTCGCCCGCGTGTTCGCGGCAGCGCTCGGCAAGCTGCGCACAGCCTTGTCCGGTGAAATCGACCACGGCTTCCAGTCGCTGGCGCTGTTCATCAGCCGCCACCGCCAGCCCGACGGCCTGCTGATGCGCTCGTGGCCGACGGGCAGCATGGCATGGTGGGTCATGGTGCTACTACTGACCTACCTGTTGCTCTACTACGTATGAAAGGAGCCGGCCATGCGTATGGCACGCCGGACCCTCGAGGCAGGGTCTCCGCCAGACTGCGACAGGAGCTGCTCGGCTGGATCTTCCCGCGCCTCGCCGAACTGCCAGCGGTTCAACGAGAGGATGCCCTGAACAGCCAGATCGAGTGCTACCGGAAAAACCGCGAGCCAGCAAAAACCACACCATGACGCCACCAGGCACTCCTGGCGGCGACGCCAGCGTGGTGCGCGTTCTGCTCCCGATCGATGCCGGCGACGATTCCCGTTGGGGCGTCAACCGTGCCATCCGTCGGCACCGCGAGGGCCAAGTGCTGGAAGTGATCCTGCGCAGTTTCGGGGAACCGGATGCGCACTGGCGGCTGTCGCACGAGAGCGCGTACCTGCCGGCGTCCGTCGTTGGTCGGGAGGTCGGTCATGTTGGCCTTCGGGCTCACGTCAGCGATACGCCAGCAGGCCCAGTACCAGCAGCACGACGGTGGCCCAGCCCAGTCGGTCCACATAGCGGTGCAACGCGGCTTCCATGCGCGCACCGCCCCAGGCCATCAGACCAGCCACGAGAAAGAAGCGCGCACCGCGTCCGATCAGCGAAGCGATCGTGAAGGGCAGCAGGGCCATCGACAGGGCACCGGCAGCGATGGTGAACATCTTGTAGGGAATCGGCGAGAAACCGGCGATGAACACCGCCCAGAAACCCCAGCGACCGAACCACTCGACGGCAGTCTGATAGGCTGGCCAGTAACGGCTGTTCTGCAACCACGGCAGCAGGAAATCGATGGCGAAGTAGCCGATGAGATAGCCAAAGAGTCCTCCGGCGACGGACGTTAGCGTCGTCAGCAGCGCGAGACGCCATGCATGCCGTGGATTCGCCAGGCACATCGGCGCCAGCATCACGTCGGGCGGGATGGGGAAGAACGAGGACTCGGCGAAACTCAAGCTGCCCAGGTACCAAGGCGCATGCGGATGCCGGGACCAGACCATGGCGCGGCGATAGAGCGGAGAAAACAGCCTCATGGGCGAGCCCCTCGGCGCTTCGCCGAGACGTGCCATATCCATGCCTGGGAGATCAGCAGGTAACTGGCGACGGCCGCGAAGCTTGCGGTCATCGCCAAGCCGGTGAACAGCGGCATGCCGATTGACCCGAGGTTTTCCCAGAATCCGGTGGGATCGGCAACAGAGATCGCGGTCGTAGCAGACGTTCCGGTTGCCCAGGCGCCGAGGTGATAGGCGGCGTAGTAGATGGGCGGGACGGTCAGCGGGTTGGTCACGAGCGTACCGGCGGCGGCAACCGGTACGTTGGCGCGTAGGAACACCGCTGCCGCAGCGGCGAGCAGGATCTGGGCGACGGGGATCAGGAAACCGATGAACAGCCCGATCGCCACGCCCATCGCGACGCCCCGGCGAGACCAGTGCCACAGCTTCGGGTTGGCGAGATACGGCGCCAGCCCGCGCAACCAGGGATTGGCCTCGAGTTGCTCACGAGTCGGCGCCAGTGCCCGCAGGCGTTGGATCACGGCAGACATCGTCCTCAATCGTTGCCGCTCCGGAAGCCCAGCAACTGCAACAGGCTGGCGAAGAGATTGAAGATCGAGACGAACAGCGTCACGGTGGCCAGCACGTAGTTGGTCTCACCGCCATGGATGATGTGACTCGTCTCATAGAGGATGAGACCGGACATCAGCAGCACGAAGGCGGCGGAGACCGTCAGCGACAGCGCGGGAATCTCGAAGAAGACCGCCGCCAGGCCGGCAAGGAAGGCGAGCAGGATTCCGACCAACAGGAAGCCGCCCATGAAGCTGAAGTCCTTCTTCGTCGTCAGTGCGTAGGCCGACAGCCCGACATGACTCATTGCAGTCTCCTGCGGTTGAATACGAGGGTTCACAACAAAAAAAGGCGCTGGCGGAGCGGTGCCAGCCGGTAGCCCGAGCAACCTGAGCACGGCGATGCTCGTGGTGCCCGAACCAAGCATGGCCCAGCCAAGTGCGTGATTTTACTGGTCACCAAGCCGAACGACAGGCTTTCCGTGCGACCACTGCCGCGACTGCCGACGACGATGCTGCGGCAATCAAACACAGGAAAACCGGCGGGACCAACGAAAGTATATGAGCCATCATCGCGCAGCGTCAATATCGACCCGGGAACACAAGTCTTGACGCATGACCCTGCCGAATCGGACCCGTTTGCCGGAAGCCCCCGCTTTGGTCGCTGATGCGGCCAGATCGCAGGGGTCTGTAGGCAAGTGAGCGCTGGTTGCGCGGGTGGTGTGGGGTCCACTTCAGTTTGCAGCGCTGATGAATCGCGGTGATGCGACCGATGCTACCTTGTCAAGCCGGTCGGCGCGCAGCGCGGCGCGCCGACCGCGCGCCACCTGTACGCTGGAGAGCAGGAACAGTCCGATGACGAAATATCCGCCGGTCAGCAAGAGGGCGCTGCGGTGGTCGCCGTCGGATGCCCAGGTGACGATGCCATAGGAGAGCGGTCCGGCGATGGACGACAGCTTGACCGACAGTCCCCAGAAGCCGTAGAACTCGGCCAACCGGGACGACGGGGCGAGTAGCCCCACCAGCGCGCGGCCAGCCGATTGCGTGGCGCCCATGCACAGGCCGGCGAGACTCGCCGCGATCCAGAACAGCGTTTCGCCGGCCGCAGCAATCGGTGCGGCCCAGGCGATCAGCACGGCGAAGATCCAGCCGACGAGGGTCAGCGCGATGGCGCGCACATGACCGATGCGATCCTGCACATAACCGAGACCGAAAGCACCGATGGCGGCCGTGATGTTCACGGCGAACACCAGCAGCAAGGTCTCGCGCGTGCCGAAGCCCATCGCCTGTCCGGCGTAGACGGCCGCCAGGGTGATGACGGTCTGAATGCCGGCCTGGTAAAACAGGCTGCACAGGAGGAAGCGGGCGAGATCGCCGAATCGCCGGGCCTGTCGCAGGGTGTTCCCGACTTCGTGCCAGGCTGCGGCGAGTGGCGCCGCACACGGAACAGGATCGGTCGTGCGCGGCACGGCGCGCTCCTGCAGCAGCAGAAAGGTCGGCAGGCTGGCCAGCGCAAAAATCCCGGCGGTGATCAGCATCGTCACCGGCACGAACTCCGATGCGACATGCCCCTGCGCTTCGGCCCAGGTGACATAGGTCAGGCACAGTCCGAGGGTCAGCAGTCCGCCGAGGTAGCCGAGGCTCCAGCCCCAGCCCGATACCCGGCCCAGGGCGCGCGGTCGGGCGAGCTCCGGCAGGAAGGCCGCGATCAGGTTCTCGCCGCTGCCGAAGAAGAAGTTGGCGGCGATGACGCAGGCGACGGCATACCACAGCAACTCAGGCTGAGCAAAGCAGAGCAGGGCGGTAGACAGGGCGCAGCCCACGGTGGAGATGGCCAGCAGTTTCTTCTTGGCCGCGTGCCGATCGGCGTAAGCCCCGATCAGCGGTCCGGAGAGGAGAATCAAGAGATACGAGACTGACAACGAGGCGGTCCAGGCGAAGGTGGCCCATGGCGTGTTGCCCGCGACCACCGCGACGAAGTAGGCGTTGAACAGCGCAGTGATGACCACGGTGGTGAAGCCGGAATTGGCGAAGTCGTACATCGCCCAGGCCCACAGCTCGCGTGGTCTGACACCGGGTTGCAATACGTCCTTCACAGGAACAACCTCCGCCGCCGCAGATTCTGCACCACCCAGAGCGCCGGCAGCGCGGCGACGACATGCTTGCGTGTGTGGTCGCTGACGCCGCCGCCGGTCAGTGCGAACACCGGTCGATCGGAGAAGTCGAAGAGCAGCGCGAGCAGGCTCATCCCGTCGCCTCCCGCTCCGCCAGCAGCCGATCGATCACCCGCCACAGCCGCCACAGGTCGGGCAGGTCTTCGCGCCAGAAGCCCCAGGAGAACAGGCTGGAAAAACTCAGATCGACATGCCCGAGGACGCGATGGATCAGGAATACTTCGGCTTGGCCCTCAGACACGGCGGCGGACAGCGCCAGGCTTTCCGGGTAGGGGATTAGGTTGTCGTTGCGGCCATGTACCAGCAGGAGCCGCGCCTGCAGCGGCTTCAGGTCGTGGTGGGCGAGATTCAGGCGCTCCATGTCTGCGCGCATGGCCTCGGGCAACCCGGCCAGCAGCTCGGGGAAACGCGCCGGGTCGCTGTTGACGGCAAGCGCATAGACCGCCTTGCCTTGCGCGCTCAGTCCGGCCGCGAGCGGTGCCAGATCGGCTTCGGGGTCGCGGCCGCGCAGTGCCACCATGCGCTCGAAGCGTTCTCCATCACTGGTGTCGGCCAGGTAATCGAGGCTGGCATGGACGAGCACCATTCGGCCGGTGTCGTCCGGGGTGATGTGCCGCCACCGGCCTTCGTGCTCGAACCAGCCGGTGGTGAAGAAGCGCATCGCGCGTGGCAGGTCGTGGTAGCCGCCGAGACCGACGACGAAGCGCACCCGTTCGCGGATGTCGGCTTCGAGCGCGGCGAGCAGCGCGGGACCGACCGCGTAGCTGAAGGCGAACATTCCGGCGCGGCCGTCGGTCGCAAGTTCGGGGCGGTCGGCCAAATAGCCGAATGCATCGGCTATTTCCCGCGCATCCGACGGGCGCACGCGCATCTGGCGGAAGCCCGGCATTTCCGGCGCCAGCACCGCGAAGCCGGCGCGCGCCAGAGTGGTGGCAAAGGCGATGAAGCGCGGGTCGTCCTTGGCCAGCGGCACCGCGCCGGGTACGGCGACCAGGGCGGCGCGCGCGCAGCGAACGGTGCAGGCTTCGAACGGAACGGGCAGATAAAGGTCGGCGCGGCGCGCACGCCCCGCTACCGTGTAGGCAACGGTTTGCCGCAGCGGCGCGGGCGTCGCCTGCTTGAGCCTTGAAGCGCCCTCGGCTGCGGCGATGTCCTGCAATACCAAGGCGGCCTCGTAGTGTCGCGTCGGGGCGCAGCCGGCCAGTACGAAAAGGAACGGGATGAGGAGCGCGGCAGCGCGCCTGGCGCGGCAAGCCGCTTGCCAGCCTTGGTTCAACTCGGGCATCGCTGACCCAGGCTGCGTTTCCCGATGCAACAACGCACGCTTCGCTCTTTCTTCGGGTCGCGGCGCAGCATCTTGCCGATGGGCGACTTCGGCAGCGCTTCGCGGAACTCGTCGTGATTCGACACCTTGTACCCGGTCGGATTCGCATGGCAATGCGCGACCACAGCCTCCGCCGCAAGCGCCGGGCTCTTCTTCAGCATCATGGTGCGGATTCCCTGTGCGCAAAGTATGGAAGACCCAACGGTGCAGGCAAAAGTATATGAGCCCTCATCAAGCAGCGTCAATCTCGCGCTTGCACCCCGGAACCTCGCAAAAGTCAGAGAAGTCATCCGCATCCTCGCCGCAGTGCCCTGGGCCATCCGCCCGGTCTGCCCGGGCGGATGGCCCAGGGCACGAGTCGTGCGACGACGGGCAATGTTCGGAGAGCGCTCATGGACTCCAGCCACAGCGCAGCAGGTAGTAGAAGACCGGTGCCGAGAGGCAGAGCGAGTCGAGGCGGTCGAGCATGCCGCCGTGACCCGGAATCAGCGAGCCCCAGTCCTTGATTCCGCGCTGCCGCTTCAGTGCCGACAGCAGCAGGCCGCCGACGAAGCCGAGGACGCCGAGCAGCAGCGAGATCATCGCTGCCGCGGCGGTCGTGAACGGCGTCAGCGGCGCCAGCCAGGCACCGAGCACGCAGGCGCTCAGGATGCCGCCGACGGTGCCCTCGACGGTCTTCGCCGGCGACAGACGGGGCGCGATCGGGTGCCGGCCGGCGAGCTTGCCCCAGAGGTACTGCAGGACATCGCCGACCTGCACGACGAGCAGCAGAAAGACGAGCAGCCAGGTATTTTGCTGCTCGTCGCCAGGCAGCGTCAGCAGGGCGGGAATGTGCGAGATGCCATAGACGCAGAGCAGCAGCCCGGCCTGCAGTGGGCGAAAGGACAACCACAGCTTGCCGGCAGCGCCGCGCAGCAGTCCGCAGAGCGGCAGGACGAGCAGGACGTAGAGCGGAATCAGGCTGCCGAACAGCAGGCCGGCTGCGCCGCAGAGCAGCAGATACTGCAGCGGCAGGACGATCCCGAAACTGCTCCAGCGCAGTGCTCGCGGAATGGCCGCAGCGACATCGCCAGCGAGGAACTCGCGCAGTGCCGCCAGCGATGCCAGCGCAAAGAGCAGGATCACCCCCGGCCGCCCGGCCAGCAGCGCCAGACCGAAGGCGATGGCGATCAGCCACCAGCCGTCGATGCGCTCGTTGAGATTGTCGATCAGCGCATGCGGTTGCCGGCGTGCCAGCAGCAGCCGGAGCAGCCGGGCGACCAGCGTTGCCAGCAGCAGCACGACGGTGATGCCGCCGACCATTCGCCACGCTTCGCTCGGCAGTTGCGGCAGCAGTTCGGTGTCGCGCCACCATTCCATGCCCGGCAGCGTCGGCTCAGCGGCCGCCGCCGGGCGCTGGCTGCTGCCGGCGGTGCCAGTCGGTGAGCAGGGCGATCTCCGGTGCGCCGATGGCGACCGCCGGTCGGGCGCGCCGCACCAGGGCCACGGCCTCGGCTGCCGTCGTCGCCTGGCCGCTGCGCAGCAGCCAGGCGGCGACGACCAGTGCGCTGCGGGCGAGGCCGAGTGCGCAGCAGACGAGAACCGGGCCGGTCGCCAGCGCCTTCTGCAGCGCAGCCAGTGCGCGGTCGATTTGCCCATCGTCGGGTGGCACCAGATCGAGCATCGGGATGCTGGCGTGGGCCAGCCCGGGAGTGGGGCAGGGCAGCTCGGCGCAGACGTCGACCACTGCAGCCAGCGGCAGCCGTTGCCGATCGGCAGCCGTCGGCAGTCGTCCCAGGAGGACCCCCGGTACGACGACATCGGCACTGGCGAGCCGGCGCGTCCACCAGCGCTGGTTGAGCCAGGCGGCGATCTGGTAGGGAGCAAGCAGACAGCGCACGGCGACGGGCATCGAGCCGTCGGCTCGCTTGCCAAAAGCAGCGCCGTCGAGCAACAGATAGATCAGCGCTACCAGCGCCAGCGATGCTGCCGGCCAGAGCAGCCAGAGCCAGCTGCCACCGGCGACGATGGCGGGACCAGCGACGCCGACGGCAGCGGCGGCGTAGGCCAGTGCGAGGCAGCGTCGCCGGCGACCGGCGCCGATCCGCAGCCGCCGCAGCGGCGAGCTGCCTGAGTCGGGAAACAGCCAGATTGCCAGGCAGCCGAGCCAGAGACCGGTCGGAATGTCGAAGAAGTGGTGCTGCCAGGTCGTCAGCACCGAAATGCCGATCAGCAGCGCGACGCCGTGGACGACGAAGTGCCAAGCGCGCGGGACGACGCGCAGATACAGTTCGAGCAGGACGACGAGCAGCGCGATGTGCAGCGACGGCGCCTGGTTGTACGGTTGGTCGAAACTCGTCAGGAGATCGAAGAGCCAGCCGAAGATCCCGTCGACCTCGCCCCGCTGCAGCGTGCAACGCAGCGGGAAGAGCAGGAAGCAGCCGATGGCGATCAGTTGCGTCGCCAGGAGGCGGCAGGCATGCGTATCGAGTTGCCGGCGCGTCCGGCAGAGCGGCAGCGACAGACCGTAGAGCAGGTCGATCAGCCAGTAGGGAACGATCGTCCATGGCAGCAGCGGAATCCACTCTTCCCAGTCGAACCTGATGAAGCCGACGTCGCTGCGCTGGCTGCTGACCCAGGTGGCGAAGCCGTAGCTGGCGAAGAAGAAGGGTCCGAGCAGCAGCAGCCAGGCGATCGCCCGCCGCCATGGACGGCGCTCGCCGGCGGGAAACGGTGGTGGTGCCGCCGGGTTCAATCGCGCCTGGCCAGCGAGACGCTGAACATTCCCTGCTCGTCGATCCACTGCGTCAGCTTTCTGAAGCCGGCAACCCGCACCAGTTCGTCGATCTCCGCCTGCGTCCGCCGCCGCATGATCCAGGGCTTGTGCCCGCGATGGCTGGTCAGAGTGCGGGCGATGAGCTCGAGCTGCGGATGCCACGGCTGGCCGGTGTAGATCAGGTAGCCGCCGCGGTCGATGGCCTGCGCGAGTCCGCGCAGCGAGCTCGCGACGAGCTCGTTGTCGGAGAACAGCTCGTAGAGGCCGGAAACGGTCACCAGGTTGGGGCGCGGGCTGAGCGCCGCCAGCTCGGCCTCGGCGAAGGCGTCGCCGGTTTCGCAGCGGGCGATGTCGGCGAGCCCGGCGGCGTCAACGAGCGTCTGCGCCCGCGCCACGTTGCTCGCGTCGAAGTCGCGCAGGAGCATCGACTGCGGGCGCGCGGGCAACTGCTGCGCCGCCTCGACCAGATAACGCCCGTGCCCGGCGGCGGGGTCGAAGATGCAGACGGGCTGGCCAGCGGCGCGCAGCCGTTCGCCGGCACTGGCGATCGCCGCCAGCAGGTGCGTGCGGCGGATACGGACGCCGCGCCAGCCAGGCGAGTCGAGATAGCCGCGATCGATCAGCCTGCCAAGCAGCAGTCGGCCACGCGCCTGGTTGCGGTAGACATGATCGAGGCTGCTGCCGGAATCAAAGCCGGATCTGAGGCCGATGGCAATGCCTTCGCCGAGCCGACCGAGCGTGCGCATGGCGAGGCGGGTGCAGGCAAAGCTCAGCCGCCGCGGCGAGAGCAGGGGCAGCGGCTGGCCGAGGCACATCTCCTCGTCACGCGTGTAGCCGCTGCGATCCGCCTGCAGCAGCGAGTCGGCAGCCGGGGGCGCAGAAAACATGCGCTCGATGAAGGCGCGGATCGCGTTCAGTGGCAGCTTGCGCTCGCGCTCGCCGAGGGTGTCGTGCAGGAATCCCGGCAGCAGGTGGCACTCCCGGATTGGCGACCCGAGGCGTTCGAAGAAGCGCTCCTGCGGCTGGCGATGAACGACCCAGTCCTTGCCCGAGATCAGCAACTGCAAAGGCACGCGGATCGCCTGCGCATCGGCGACGACCCGGTCGGCGGCATCGGCGAGTTCGAGGAGGACGCGCGCCGAGATGCTGCGGGTGATCAGCGGGTCCGTGTCATAGGAGGCGATCCGCTCCGGATCATGGGTGAGGAAGCGCGCCTTGACGTACGAGGTGATGAAGAAGTTGCCGAACAGCCGCCGCATCAGCGCCAGTCCCGGACGCGCCAGCGGGACGTAGAGGCGGACCTCGAAGGCCGGTGCCGTCAGTACCAGGCAGCGCAAGCGCGGCGCGTAGTCGTGCACCCAGGTGGCGGCGATGACCGCGCCGACACTCTGGCCGATCAGCGCGATGTCCTGCGGCCCGATGCCGTAGGTGTCGCCGATGTGCGCGACGAAGGCCTCGAGATCGCGGACCAGGGCGGCAAAGCCCGGGCTGTCGCCGCGTGGACCGGGCGAGCGTCCGTGGCCACGCGCGTCCCAGGCGAACATCGCGAACGTATCGAGCCCGAGTTCGTCGACCACATGCTGCAGCCGCCCCGAATGCTCGTGACCGCGGTGCAGGAGGATCAGCGCGCGTGCTTCGCCGGTTGCCTGCAGCGGCGGCCAATGGCGATAGAAAAGAGCGCTGCCGTCGTGCGTCGTGAATTCTCTTTCCTGCGCCTCGCGCATCTCATTGCCCCCTCTTGTCTGTCGTCACGGCTGCCGGCTGCGGTCTTCGCCGGCGATGCCACGCCAGACCCGGTTGCCGATCGTCGGCAGCAGCAGCACGGCGACGATCGTCAGCACCCAGGCAAGCCACGGACCGGGCGCGACGCCGCAGCCGAGCAGCAGTCCGAGTGCACCAAAAACCAGCGCGCGATCGCTCTTGCCCATTGGCCCATCGTTGCGCCGCCCGCTGCCGTTGCCGGTGGCGACCACGGCCGCCATTTCGGCAACGTTCGCCAGCACGACGACGAGCACCGCCAGCGCGCCGCCGGTCGCCGGCAGCAGCGCGAACGGCAGATACAACGCAGCATCCGCCAGCAGGTCGGCCAGCTCGTTGAGACAGGCGCCGAGCCTTGAGGCGTGGCCGAATTCGCGCGCGAGCAGACCGTCGATCGCGTTCAACGCCATACGCAGCAGCAACCAGCCGGGCAGCAGCAGGAACCAGACCAACTCGCCAGCCGCCGCCGCCAGTGCCAGCCCGCCGCCGAGCAGCAGCGATGCGGCGGCCGTGCCGACGGTCACCTGATTGGCGGTGACGGCGCGCGCATGCAGGCGGCGCGCGGCCGGTCGCAGCAGCGCCTGAAAGCGCGGTTTCAGCGAGTAGAGGGTCATCGACGGCGACAGGAAAATGGTGGCCCAGCAAACAGCATGCCGCCCGCAGGCGGCATCGGCGGCTGCCGGAGCCCCGCTGCCGGGGCTCCGTGCGCGTCCGCTAGAACTCGAAGTCCTCCTCGTAGAACTCCAGCGGACCCCGGGCAGCGGCGCCACGATCCTGCTCGCCCTTGCGCAGTTCGACGCGGCGAATCTTGCCCGAGATCGTCTTCGGCAACTCGCCGAACTCGAGCCGCCGCACGCGCTTGTACGGCGACAGGCGGCTGCGCAGGAAGACGAAGATGTCGCGCGCCAGTTCGCGGCTCGGCTCATGGCCGGCGCGCAGCGTCAGGAAGGCCTTCGGTACCGCCAGCCGCAGCGGGTCGGGACTGGGAACGACGGCCGCCTCGGCGACCGCATCGTGCTCGATCAGGACACTCTCGAGTTCGAACGGGCTGATGCGGTAGTCGGACGCCTTGAAGACGTCGTCGGCGCGGCCGACGTAGGTGATGTAGCCGTCAGCATCGATCGATGCCGTGTCGCCAGTGTGATAGAAGCCGTCGCGCATCACTTCGGCGGTCTTTTCGGGATCATCGTCGTAGGCGATCATCAGGCCGAGCGGACGTTGCGAGAGATCGAGGCAGATCTCGCCCTCCTCGGCGACGTGCCCGTCCATGTCGACCAGGCGTACCTGATAGCCGGGCATCGGGCGGCCCATCGAGCCGAGCTTGACCACCTGGCCGGGGGAGTTGCCGACCTGCGCCGTCGTCTCGGTCTGGCCGAAACCGTCGCGCAGCGTGATTCCCCAGGCTTCCCGGACCTGGTCGATGACTTCCGGGTTGAGCGGCTCACCGGCACCGATCAGTTCGCGAACCTTGACCGGGTATTTCTTCAGATCTTCCTGGATCAGCATCCGCCAGACGGTCGGCGGCGCGCAGAGGGTCGTCACCGAACAGCGGACCAGCGTCTCGAGGATCGCCGCGGCGGCAAAGCGCGCGTAGTTGTAGATGAAGATCGTCGCGCCGGCGTTCCACGGTGCGAAAAAGCAGCTCCACGCGTGCTTCGCCCAACCGGCCGAGCTGATGTTCCAGTGCACGTCGCCTGGCTGCAGCCCGAGCCAGTACATCGTCGACAGGTGCCCGACCGGGTAGCTCTGCTGGCTGTGCAGGACGAGCTTCGGCTTCGACGTCGTGCCGGAGGTGAAGTAGAGGAGCTGCGGGTCGGTTGCCTTCGTCGCGCCGTCGGGCAGGAAGTCGTGCGACCCGCTGTAGGCCTGTTCGAGTTGCTGCCAGCCGGCGACTGCGCCGCCGACGGTGACGCGCGTGTAGTTGCCGGGCAGGTCGTTGAACTTGTCAGCGTGCGTGTGGCCGATGATCACGTGCCGGATCTGGCCGCGGTCGAGGCGGTCGCGCAGATCGTCCGGTGCCAGCAGGGTGGTTGCTGGGGACAGCACGGCGCCGAGCTTGATCGATGCCAGCATCGTGTCCCACAACGGCACCTCGTTGCCGAGCATCATCAGGATGCGGTCGCCGCGGCGGACCCCCTGCTGGTGCAGCCAGTTGGCGACCTGGTTCGAGCGCCGCGACATCTCGGCGAAAGACATCTTCTGCTCCGAACCATCCTCGTTCACTACCCAAAGCGCCGGCTTGTCGTTGCCGGCAGCCATCACATCGAAGTAATCCAGCGCCCAGTTGAAGTCGTCCAGGACCGGCCAATTGAAGTCACGATACGCCGTCTCATAATCGGTGCGGTGGGCCTGAAGGAAATCGCGGGCCTGCACGAAGGCCGAATAAGACATCTCTGCTCCTTTCTTGTTGATGAAACCGCTCTGGCGCCGATCTCCGCCGGACCCCCTGCGTGGGCGTCCGGGCATGCCGGCGTCTCTCCCCGACGGGTGCTCGTCAGCAGCATCGGTCAGCGCGGCCGGTCGCGGCGCGCGTCGTCTGCCTGTCGTCTGTCGCTGGCCAGTCCCTGCCATGCCTTGCAGGACAGCATTGTAAGTGAGTTGTCCGCTTCGCAACCATCGTTGCCGCAGTCTGTCGATGGCACGACCTCGCGGCGGGTAGGGCGGCGCCAGTCTCGTGGCCGGCGCCGACGGCAGTCGCTGGGCGCCAGTGATGGCCGCCGCCGGTGGGCCAACGGTCATGACTTTCGACACAGCCCTGATGATGAAGGTCATGACCGTTTCCCTCATCCTCGGCCCTTCTCCCGCGCACGGGAGAAGGGAGATTCGCGAGTCGCTGACGCGACTTTCACATTAACGGATGTCGAAGACCGGCGGGAAATGCCCTTCCTCGACCTTGCGTGCGACCGCCTGGCCGATCTCGACCAGCTGCGGCCTATTCTTTGGCTTGTCCATCTCGCGCAGCGTCTTCGCGTCGGTATCGCTGTAGTCCGGTCGGACGTTGGCACGCAGCCAGTCACCGTCGAGGTGGGCGTTGTAGCGCAGGTAGGTGAGCAATGGCGGTCCGCCGGCCGGATGGTCGGTTGCCAGGTCGCCGACCTCGCGATCGATCACCCGTGCCGTCGGGCTGACCGACATCCACTGCAGCAACTGCTCGTTGAGCGCCAGCGCGTCATCCATCAGTGAGGCCAGCCCGATGACCGCCTCGGCCGCTGCCGGCGCTGTCCTGTCCGGGTCGAGGGCCGTCTCGTTGATGCCGGTGCCACACGAAACGAGCAGCAGCTTCTCCGCTCCGGCCGGCCACTGCAGCGCATAACCGCGCAGCCAGGCGAGCATCAGCAACTGCAGCGCGGGGTTGTTGTGCGGACTGACGCCGCCGTCGACGAAGACCCCGGCCTGCTCCTTGCCCAAGGCATCGCGGCCGACGGCCAGCTTCTCGGGATCGAAGTAGTGCGGCGCCGCGGTACTGGCGCGAACGATTTGCCAGAGCAGGAACTCGCTGTTGGAGAGCGCCTTGCCGCCTGGCCTCGGGCTGAAGTAGCGGCCGCGCGGATTGTTGTGCACGACCCATGGGCTGCCGGTATCGAAACGCTTGAGCATGATCGCCAGGCCGGTGCGAATCCGCGTCGGGTCGCCGAGCGTGATGTCGCCGAACTGCCGCTTCAGCGCCTTCTCGAGCGGTGCCTTGGAAAACTTGGCCCGCAGCAGTCCCCAGCGCAGCACGTCCGGATCGAAGATGGCATCGCCCAGCTCGTGGTAAAGGCTCTCGAGTTCGTCGGCCGACATCCCGGTCGCCAGCCCGGCGGCGAGAATGGCGCCGGTCGAGGTGCCGCCGATGAGGTCGAAGTAGTCGCAGAGGCGGAACGCCGCATCACCACCGGCGCGGGCACGCAGCAGGCCTTCAATCCGCTTCAGGACCTGAACGGTGAGAATGCCGCGGATTCCTCCGCCATCGAGGGCCAGGATTCTCTTCGGTCCGGGGCTGAACAGATGTTCGTCACGATTGGGTCGCTTCATGATGGCAGTCCTCACGGCTGTGGTGCACTGGTTGCAGGATGCTGCAGCGGCGGGCAGGTCGCCAGCGCCCGGCGGAGTCGCTGGGCGCGTCACGAAAAGCGGGCCGGCGAGTCGCCGGTCGGCATCCGCCATCACCCGGGCGGGCGGGGGTCCCCCTTGCCCTGCAGACAACCATTCTAAGGGCTTTGCCGCGGTCGTGGCGGGTCGCGGCGTGCTTTCGCCGCACCGGTCTGCAGGGGCGGCCGGGCCCGCCGCCGGTGGTCGGCGGGGACTGCCATTCGGCAGGCGGAGCGGCGGCTGCTAGAATGCCGGTCCATGCAAGTCAATGGCACCCCGTTGCGAACGATCTGGCCCGTCGCCGGCGCGCGTGCCGTCGACGTCATCGACCAGACGGCGCTGCCGCATGCCTTCCGCGTCCACCGGCTGCACCGCCTCGAAGACGCGGCCGAGGCGATCCGCTGCATGCAGGTACGCGGTGCGCCGCTGATCGGGGTGACCGCCGCCTACGGCCTGGCGCTGGCGCTCGACCGGCGTGCCGATGACGAAGCACTGCTGGCGGCGGCGCATTTGCTGGCGGCGACGCGGCCGACGGCAGTCAACCTGCGCTGGGCGCTGGCGCGGATGCAGTCCCGCCTGCTGCCGCTGCCACCCGCTGCGCGTGCCGACGCCGCCTGGCTCGAGGCGGCAACGATCGCCGACGACGACGTGGACCAGTGCCGGCGGATCGGCGCCCACGGCCTGCAACTCCTGCTTGCCGGTCGGCGCGGCGAGGCGCGACTCGAAATCATGACCCACTGCAACGCCGGCTGGCTGGCAACGGTCGATCATGGCACGGCACTGGCACCGGTCTACGCCGCTTTCGACGCCGGCATCGACGTGCACGTCTGGGTCTCCGAGACGCGTCCGCGCAACCAGGGTCTGCTCACCGCCTGGGAACTGCGTCAGCACGGGGTGCCGCACACCGTCATCGCCGACAATGCGGCCGGGTTGCTGCTCGCGCGTGGCGGTATCGGCGCGGTGATCGTCGGCGCCGACCGCATCGCCGCCAACGGCGACGTCGCCAACAAGATCGGCACCTGCCTGAAGGCGCTGGCGGCGCGCGCCGCCGGCGTGCCGTTCCTGGTCGCCGCGCCACGGTCGACAATCGACTTCGCCTGTGCCAACGGCGCGGCGATCCCGATCGAGGAGCGCGCCGGCGACGAACTGCGGCTGCTGCACGGCTGCGACGCCGCCGGTGTGCCCGGCGAGCTGAGGCAACTGCCGGCCACTGCCGCCGTTGCCAACCCGGCGTTCGACGTCACGCCGGCGAGCCTCGTCGACCGCATCATCAGCGAACGCGGCTGCTGCGCCGCCGACAGCCTGCGCGCGCTCTACCCGGAACAGGCCGATGGTTGAACTGCGGCAGCAGTTGATCGATTGCGCGCGGCGCATGGGCGATCTCGGTCTCAACCGTGGTACCGCCGGCAACCTCAGCATGCGCGCGCCGGCGGATGGCGAAGCGGCTTTCCTGATCACGCCGAGCGGCATGGACTACGACGCGCTGCAGGTCGACGACATCGTCCAAGTGCGCCTCGACGGCGTCGCCGTCGGCCGCCGCCAGCCATCGTCGGAGTGGCGCTTCCACCGCGACCTCTACGCCGACCGCGCCGACGCCGGCGCCATCCTGCACGCGCATTCGCCTTTCGCCACCAGCCTTGCCTGTCTGCGCCGCGATATCCCGGCCTTTCACTACATGATCGCGCGCTTCGGCGGCGACAGCCTGCGCTGCAGCGATTACGCCACCTTCGGTACGCAGGCGCTGTCGGCAGCCGTGCTGCGTGCGATCGACGGGCGCTGCGGCTGTCTGCTGGCGAATCACGGCATGCTCGTCGTCGGCCGCGATCTGCCGCAGGCGCTGGCGCTCGGCGTCGAACTCGAGGCCCTCTGCGAACAGTACTGGCGCGCCTGCCAGGTGGCGCCGCCGGTGCTGCTCGACGGCGCCGAGATGACCCGCGTGCTGGCGAAGTTCGCCGGCTACGGGCAGCAGTCCTGAGCGGCGTCAGGCCTGCACCGACCACCGCGAGCATGTTGCGAATCAGCGAAATCCGCCTGCCGATCGAGCATGCCGCCGCCGCGCTGCCGGCGGCGGTCGCCGCGCGCCTTGGCGTCGAACTGGCCGACATCCGCTCGCTGAGCATCTTCCGGCGCAGCCACGATGCCCGCAAGAACAGCGCACTGGCCTTCATCTACAGTGTCGACGTCGCGCTGGCGGATGAAGCGGCGGTGCTCGCCCGTCTGGCCGGCGATCGCCACCTGCAGCCGACGCCGGACATGCGCTACCGCTTCGTCGGGCGGGCGCCGGCGGCGCTCGCCGAGCGGCCGCTCGTCGTCGGCTTCGGGCCGGCCGGCATCTTCGCCGCGCTGATCCTGGCGCAGAGTGGCTTCCGGCCGATCGTCCTCGAACGTGGCAAGGCGGTCCGCGAACGTACCCAGGATACCTGGGGACTCTGGCGGCGCAAGCAGCTCGATCCCGAGTCGAACGTGCAGTT
>ERZ761602.2912-NODE-2912-length-25507-cov-10.971004_pt1 | contig 25507 bp, 22 predicted proteins | sample MGYA00512165_ERZ761602 | MGnify/ENA primary metagenome ERZ761602 (study PRJEB28899, sample SAMN02445085) | bioreactor sludge metagenome | biome: EBPR sludge; isolation source: Thorneside wastewater treatment plant | place: Australia: Brisbane, Thorneside...
GCTCTTCGCCAGGCCAAGCCGAGCAAGCTCGGCTCTACAAGAGCTGATGCGCCGTGGCTTCATGTAGAGCGGAGCTTGCTCCGCTGCTCTTCGCGAAGCCAAGCCGAGCAAGCTCGGCTTTACAAGAGCTGATGCGCCGTGGCTTCAGGTAGAGCGGAGCTTGCTCCGCTGCTCTTCGCCAGGCCAAGCCGAGCAAGCTCGGCTCTACAAGAGCTGATGCGCCGTTGCTTCACGTAGAGCGGAGCTTGCTCCGCTGCTCTTCGTGCTTCCAACCCGAGCACGCTCTATCTGAGCCGGCTGAGCCGGCTCCACTCACGCCTCGTTTTCGGGCACGATTGTGCCGTCGAAGCATGGCCTCGGGACGGTCCCATGGACGCAGCCGAATTCGCAGCACAATTGCAGGCTTGGGCCGCAGGCGACGCCGAGGCCGGCGATCGTCTTTACGCCGGCGCTTACGAAGAACTGAAGCATGTCGCCAGCCGCAGCCTGCGCGCCTACGGGCGCGGCGACCAGTTGTCGACCACCTTGCTGGTCAACGAGTGTTATCTCAAGCTGGCGCGCAGCGGCGCGGTCAACTCGGAGACGCGGCAGCATTTCCTGGCGCTTTGCGCGCGCGCAATGCGTCAGATCATTGTCGACTCGGCCCGACGGCAACTGGCAGACAAGCGCGGTGCCGGTGGGCCGGCGCTCAGCCTGGAAGACCTCGGCGCCGAACCCGGCGCTTCGATGGCGCTGGGTCCGGAAGCGCTGACCGCGCTCGACCAGGCGCTGACCGACCTCGACCGCCGCGAGCCGCGCCTCGCGCGCATCGCCGAATGCCGCATCTTCAGCGGCATGGAGTGCGCCGAGATCGCGGCGACGTTCAATGTCACCGAGCGAACGGTGCAGCGGGAATGGCTGCGGGTGAAGGCGATTCTGATGGTCGTGATCGAGGGGTAGGGGGCGACTTCGGCTTCTGTGGGTCCAGACTTGTCTGGACGCTCTCATTGGCAGGGGCAAAAGCGTCCAGACAAGTCTGGACCCACAAAAGCAGCGTTCAGACAGGTCTGGACCTATAGAAGCAGCGTCCAGACAGGTCTGGACCTACACAAGCACACGCTCGCGGCGGGCACGCCGCTCTTAAAGTTTGGACAACATCGCATCCACGCGTCGGGCCCATTCGGCCTCCAGCGGCTGCGGCCATTGCGGCCGCTGGCCGGAGCGCGCCGCGCGTGCCAATGCCGAGTCGAACGGCTCCGGCGTGAACGGCGCCAGCGCGGCGGTCGACCATTGCCATCCCATCGCCGCCAGTCGAGCGCCGCGGCTGGCGCTGCACTCGGCGGGAACGTTTCCTTGCTGCTGCGCTCGCCCTTCGATCAGGAATTCGCGCAAGGCCGTGCGCTCGGCCTGATCGCATGCATTGCCGTTGGCGTTCGCCCAGTCGGCAGGTGCGAGATTGACATCCGCGCCCAGCGCATGCGCCAGCGCCAGCACCGTCGCCGCACGTGGCGCCTGCGCCGGATCGCGCGGCAGCAGTTGCGCGGCAACGCGCGCCGCGGCGTCGGCGTGACCCTGCTCGAAGAGTGTCCATGACAGCGTTTCCAGCGGCCCGGCCAACGCCGCCGAGGCGCCGCCGTGGATGCCGAGCGCAAGCTCCATCGACTCGATCGCCGCTCGCGTTGCCGTGTCGCCGTCGCCGGTGGCGAGCGCGGTGCCGGCCCGCGCCTGCAGATAACCCACCTGCGCCAGCTGATCGTCGCTGCGCGCAGAGGCCGCCGCGTAGCGCTGCACCAGCGTCGCGGCGCTGCGAAAGCGCCCGGTGCGCATCAAAAGCGTCGTGTAATTGCGCGCAATGATCGCCATCTGCGGATGGTCTTCACCGAGCTGGTTACCCGCGCGTTCCAGTAGTGCGCGAAACTCGGCGTCGGATTCGCCGTAGCGCCCGGCGGCGCCATAGGCAATGGCAATGTTCGCCGGCACCGTCAGCAGGGCCTCCTGATGTTCCAGGCGCGCGGGATCAAGAAAATCGAGCGAGCGCCGATAGGCGGCGACGGCGGCATCCGCGTTGCCCAGGCGCCGTTGCAGGATGCCGTAGCTGTTATGCACGCTGTGCCGGAACAGCGCATCGTCGATCTCGTCGAGGCGGGCGAACAGCGCCGCGAAGGCCGTCTCGGCTTCCGCGAGCTGCTGTTGCTCGATCAGCACTTTCGCCTGAACATAATCGGCGCGCAGCGAGTACTCGCGGTCCAGGTCGGCGCGGAATCGCGCGAGGTCCGACGCGATCCGATCCAGCTCGCCACGCGCGAACGCCGATTCCAGAGATTGCACACGCAACCGGGCCAGGACCTTCGGCTCGACCGCGTGCGCATCGGCAAGCGCCAGCGCACGGTCGATCAGCGCCCCCTCGGTGCGGTAATCCTCGAGCGCACGCTGCAACTCGGCCAGGCGTTCGAGCATCAGCAACTGGAACATTGGGTCGGCATCGTCGGCCGTGAGGAAGCGCTGCGAGGTCGCATCGACCACTTCGGCAACCGTCACCGCGCCGGGATTGCTGGCGTAGGGATTGGCGCTGGCGAACATCGTCGCAACCGTGTCGAGGATGCGTGTCGTGCGCTCGGCGTAATCGCGCGTGCGTGCCGCCAGCCCGAACGCCGCAACGCTGGTTACGCCGACCAGCAACAGCGCCGCCGCTGCCAGCGCCACGCCGAGCCGATGGCGACTGACGAAGCAGCGCAGCAGATAGCCGCGCGTGTGCCGGCGCGCACGCACCGGGCGTTGCTGCATATGACGTTCCAGGTCTTCGCGGAAAGCGAGCACGCTGGGGTAACGGTCTTGTGGATTCCACGCCAGGCAGCGCAGCAGCATGCTGTCGAGGTCGCCGTGCAGCAGGCGCTGGCGCTTGCGATCGCCCACCCGGCGACTCGGCAGTACTGGCACCTGATCGTGGCTGAGACGTTGCAGCGGCAGCTCGCCGGGTTGCTCGTCGTAGGGCCAGGCCGCGGTCAGCAGGTGGTACAGCAACAGGCCGAGCTGGTAGAGATCGCTGGCCACGCCGACCGGGTGCCCCAGTAGTTGTTCCGGCGATGCATAACGCAGCGTCAGCGGCACGGCGCCGGTGGCGGTGCGCACCGCGCCGAGCAGGGTCGAGGCCGGCAGCAGTTTGGCGATGCCGAAGTCGATCAGCTTGATGCGACCGTCGCTGTCGACCAGCACGTTGTCCGGCTTGACATCGCGATGCACGACGAAGTGCATGTGCGCATGATGCAAGGCGCTGGCAATCGCCAGCGCCGCGTCGAGCACGGTCGCCACCGGAACGATCCCGGGCTTCCAGTGCTGATCGATCGGCACGCCGCTGATCTGCTCCAGCACCATGTACGGACGCGCGTCGACGCTGCCGACTTCGATCAGGCGGGCGATGTGCGGATGCTGCAACCGCGCCAGGATGCGCTGTTCGGTCAGAAAGCGCTCGCGCTCGACGCCATCGCCCAGTGTGGCGCGCAGCAGCTTGATCGCCACCGGTTGTTGGCTGCCGTGCACATCGCGCTGCGCCGAATAAACGATCGCCATGCCACCGCGGCCGATCTCGCCGGTGATGGAGTAGCCCTCGATCAGCGGCGGCGGGCGTTCATCCTCGACCAGCTGCAGCGAGCCGCCGACACCGCGCAGCTCCACGGTATCGACCTCCGCTGCCACCCGCAGCAGCTTGCGCAGTACCGGCACCAGCTCCGGCGCGCTGCGCTCGAGTTCGTCCAGACGTCGCTGGCGCGCCGCGGGTTCGAGATCGAGCAGCGCTTCGAGATGCGCGTCGAGCGCGGCGACATCCAGTCCTTGCTCCACCCGGTCCATCCAGCAGCTGGCGACGGCGATCATTCTGCACCGATCAGGTGGTTCGCGGCCGATGTGCCGCACAGCGGCTCACCGTCGCTCCTGTTCTGGTGGGTCCAGACTTGTCTGGACGCTCTGCTGCTCCGTCGGGAATCAACAGCGTCTGGACAGGTCCAGACCCAGCAAAGCCCTCGCTCACGACTCGAACCCATCGCGCAGCAACTCGTCCACATCTTCGTAGGCGCCGCGATCGAGCGGGCCAATGTTGTCGGGCACCTGCGCACGATCGAGATTGCGCCGCAAACCGGCGATGTCGACCGGCGGTTCGTTGCCATCGGATGTGCAGCGGTCCAGATTCTGGGAATCGGCGCGCAGGTGGTATTGGCCGGCCGCCGGATCGACGAAGCCCGGTGCATGCGCGTCGCCACCGAGCGCGCCGGCACTCGTGTTGAGACAGGCGGCGGCCACTGCGCCGGCGCCCAGCGTCAGCGCAAGACCGCTGGGCACCTGCAGGATCGAGCGTTGCAGCGCCACCGAGGTGCCGGCCGCCGCCTCGATCGCGCCGACGTTGAAGCTGTTGTCGGCCAGCGTGGTGAAATCGACGTCCAGCGTAGCGCTGTTCTCCACCGTCAGCAGGCGACCGATGGTCTGGTTGCCGACGATCAGCGCATTGTCGAGGAAGGCGATCGTGCCGGTGCCGTTGACCCGCAACAGCGCGTTGTTGCCGGCCATGTTGCCGACCAGCCGCGTGTGCGCCAGCGTCAGTTGGGAGCCCGCCAGCACCTGCGCCGCGCCGCCATTGCCGCCGCTGCCGGCGTCGTTGGCGGCGCGGTTGCCGTCGACACGCGAGCAACTGTCGTCGCCGACCATGCACGAGTGGGTTCCGCGCCCCAGCGTGGCGATCGCGCCGGCGGTCAGGAACAACCCACCGCCACCGAGCACTGCACGGTTGTCGCGGATCCACAGTCCGGCGCCCACCAGGCGCGTCCCGGCGCCCTCCAGATAAACGCCACCGCCCCGTTGCGGCACGCCGCCCAGGTTGGCGAGGTTGCCTGCGATCGTCACCTTGCGCGTCGGCGTCGACGACAGCAGCAGGGTGGCGCCGGCGCTGGCGTGGATGCCGCCACCGTCGCGCGCCCGATTGCCGTTGAACTGGGTGGCGCCATCCTCGTCCAAAGGCAACACCTCGCAGCCAACCAGCGCCATGCCGCCGCCATTGCCAGCGGCGACATTGGAGAGGACATGGGCGTCGCCAAGGCGCACCCGCGCCTGGCTGCAGTAGAGCCCGCCGCCGTGGCGGGTGGCGACATTGCCGGCGCCGGGTGCGCCGCCGATCTGGCTGCCGCCACGCAACTCGACGGTGGTCAGCGCCACGCCATCGCCCACCACCGACAGCCCGCCGCCATCCTGCGCCTGGTTGTCGAGGACCTTGCTGTTGTCGAGGACCAGCGTGCCGGTTCCAACCGACTGGATGCCACCCCCGGCGGCGGCGTTGTTGCCGCCGGTGATGTCGAGGTTGACGAGTTCGATGTGGAAGCTGGCGCCGCCATCATCGATCGCCAGCACCGGACCACCTCCCGCAATCGAGCGCACTTCGCTGGTCGAGGAAGGCTCGGCTGCGCCGCAGCTCGCGTATCCGCCGACGATTTGCAGCTGGCGGCCGCTCAGCACCAGCGGCCCACCCAAGGTCACCGCGCTGCTGGCGAGGCGAATCTGCGCGTTGTTCGGCGCCGCCGCCACCGCCGCGAACAGCGACGCATGCTGGCAACCCGCGCCAACACCGACATACACCACCGGCGCGCCGCCTCCTGCGAGCGCAACGCCCGCCGTCAGCAGGCTGAAACCACCGAACACGTACCGCTGCCACCGTTGCATGACCATCGCTCCTGACAAACCCGATCTGGGTGCTTGCCGTGGAGTACGCAGAACCAGCGCGGAAACGACATCGAGTCGCCTGCCCCCACGTACAGCGGAGCTCGCTCCGCTGCTTTTGCTTTTGTAGAGCGGAGCTTGCTCCGCTGCTTTTGCTTTCGTAGAGCGGAGCTTGCTCCGCTGCTCTTCGCCCAGGCCAAGCCGAGCAAGCTCGGCTCTAAAAGGGCTGGTGCGCCATTGCTTCGCGTGGAGCGGAGCTTGCTCCGCTGCTCTTCGCGAACCGCAGCCGAGCAAGCTCGGCTCTACAAAAGCCCGCGAGTCGCATGCCGCGCGCTTGCACATTGCCGGCGACCATCCCAACATCCGAACCATCGACGAGGAGCCACTGCATGGCGCTCGATGGCATGACGCTGGGATTGGCGCTGTCAGGCGGCGGCTATCGCGCCACGCTGTTTGGCCTTGGCAGCCTCACGCGCCTGAATGACGCCAGCCTGCTCGGCAAGCTCGACCTGATCACCAGCGTCTCGGGCGGATCGATCCTCGCCGGCATCCTCGCGCAGCGCTGGAATCAGCTCGATTTCATCGACGGGCGCGCCGCCAATTTCGAACCGGTCTTCGCCCGCCAGGTGCGCGATTTCTGCAACCGCACCATCGACATCGGCGCCGGCCTCAAGGGTCTGGCCAATCCGTTCAAATCCGCCGGCAAGTACCTGATCGACTGCTACGACAAGCACCAGTTTCGCGGCCTGTCGCTGAAGGACATTCCGAAGGCGAATACGCCCGGGCTACCCACCTTCATCTTCTACGCCACCAGCCTGCAGACCGGTCGCAGCTTCCGTTTCCGCCAGGACTACATCGCCGACTGGAAGCTCGGAGTGTCCAATCACACCGATCTGCCGCTGGCACTGGCGGTGGCCGCCTCCAGCGCCTTCCCGCCGCTGTTTTCGCCGATCGTGATCAAGACCAATCCGAAGTCGTGGACGGGCGGGCTTGCTGGTCCCGAACGTGACGCCATGCGCGGCCGCCTGGTCTTGAGCGACGGCGGCGTCTACGACAACCTGGGCCTGGAAGTGCTGCAGCAGGGCAAGGTCGATTACGTGCTGGTCAGCGACGCCGGAGCCCCCTTCGAACTGGAAACCCGCCCGGCCCGCGGTCCGCTGCAGATGGCCCGCGTGCGCGACATCCTGATCGACCAGACTCGCGCCCTGCGCAAACGCATGCTGATCCGCGACCTCGCCAGCAAACGCCAGAAAGGCGCGTACTGGGGCATCGACACCCTGATCGGCAGCTACAAGGATCCCCGCGCCTTGCTCAAGGACAGCCCGGAAACCGCCGCGATGGCCAGGGTGCCGACACGGCTTGCCGCGTTTGAGCCGGAGGTGCAGCAGCGGTTGATTCGCTGGGGCTATGCGCTGGCGGATGTGGCGCTGCGCAAGAAGGCCGGATTGGGGGTGGGGTAAACACGGACTCTCCATGAACCCATGCCGCCAGGGGCGTAGATCAAACCGCCGCCGCGGAATCGTGTGGAAACGCAAAGGCAACCCGCGGTGGATCCGACGTCAGCACGCAGAGCCGGCACTGACGTCGGATCCGCCGCAGCACTTCTCTCGCCTGGATCGTGATCCTCGCGCGCGGCTTGATCCGACCTGCCCGACTGCGCAAAACCGCTGTTGGCGGAGTACCGTATGTGGGAGCAGCGCGTGAGCCGGCCAGATGTTTGGCGCGAGGCCGGTCTCCTGTAGTGAACCGCCGCGTCCAGGAGGCGATCATGGATGACGATCCGCTGTATCACGAGGGCATGCGCCAGTTGCAGGACGCGCGCGACACGCGGCGACTGGCCGACCGGCTGGAACAGGTGATCGTCCACGACACGTTCACCGCCGACGATCGTGCGTTCATCGAGAGCCGTCCGATGTTCTTCGTGTCGACCGCCGATGCCCAGGGTCGACCTGACTGTTCCTACAAGGGCGGTCTGCCGGGATTCGTGCGCGTGATCGACGAGCGCACCCTGGCGTTCCCCGACTACGACGGCAACGGCATGTACCGATCATGGGGCAACCTCAAGGTCAATCCACAGGTCGGCCTGCTGTTCCTCGACTTCGAGAACCCCAGGCGCATCCGCGTCAACGGCACGGCGCGGATCAGCGCCGATGATCCACTGCTTGCCGAGTTTCCGGGTGCGGTGTTCGTCATCCGCGTCAGCGCCCTGCGTATCTTTCCGGCCTGTCCGCGCTACATTCACAGGATGCAGATGGTCGAACTCTCGACCTATGCACCGAAGGCCGACTACACACCGCCGGTGCCGGCGTGGAAGAGTTTCGAGGTGTTCGTCGATGCGTTGCCGGCGCGTGACCGGGCGCCGGGCGAGGAAGGGAGGTCCTGAGTTTGAATGGAATCACGCTTTCGCGCGCGATGCGTGCCCGACAGTCCCCGAACTCCACCCGGAGCGCCCATGCCTGAATTCGAACTCGCCCAACTGAACATCGCCCGCATGCGCGAGCCGCTGGAGTCCCCCGGCATGGCGGATTTCGTCGCCAACCTCGAACGCATCAACGCGCTGGCCGAGGGATCGCCCGGCTTTGTATGGCGCCTGAAGACGGACGATGGCGACGCCACCGCATTGCGCCCGCTCGGCGACGACATGCTGGTGAACCTGTCCGTGTGGAACGACGTCGAGTCGCTCAACCACTACGTCTACAAGACCGCGCATGTCGAGATCCTGCGTCGGCGCAAGGAGTGGTTCGAGCGGATGGACATGCCATCCTACGTGCTCTGGTGGGTGCCCAAGGGACATCGTCCGGACGTCGTCGAGGCCATCGCCAGGCTGGAGGCGCTGAGGACGAATGGGCCGACGCCGCAGGCGTTCTCGTTTCGCGAGGGATTTGCGGCGCCGGATGCGAGGATCTCATGAGCGCGATGCCCGATGAGTCGCAAAAAACGGCCGTGATCCTGCGCCCGGGGCCGACGCTCACCGTTGGCGGCATCAAGACCGAACTCGGCAACCGCGTCCTTGGTCACTTGCTGGTGCGCGGATGGGTGGTCGAGTCAGCACTGGCGCCCGGCATCGTCATTGCGAGATGCCTGCTTCGGTTCGAAGCTGCACATGAACCATGAACCTCGTCATTGCGAGGAGCGCAGCGACGAAGCAATCCAGTGCTCCTTCTTCGCTCTGATTCCGCAGCCAGAAAACCAAGCAGAGGCACTGGATTGCTTCGCTGCGCTCGCAATGACGCTTGACGTCGACCATCTTGCGCGTGGCTGGCTCGCTGATCAAAATCCTGAATGACGCCAGTTCTTGCCAGCGAATTCGATGAAACAGCCGTGCGTCTACATCATGGCCAGCGGCCGCAATGGCACGCTCTATACCGGTGTGACGTCCAATCTTGCACAGCGCGTTTTCCAACATCGCGAGGGCGCTGTCGATGGGTTCACGCATCAATATTCGTGCATGTTGCTGGTCTGGTATGAACAGCATGAATCGATGGAAAGCGCGATCCTTCGCGAGAAGCAGATCAAGGGTGGCAGTCGTCGGCGGAAACTGCTGCTGATCGAAACGCAAAATCCGAGCTGGTCCGATTTGTACTCGCGGATCCTCTGGACTTTCCAGGACTGAGTTTGCCGCGATTGCGAGAAGCGCAGCGACGAAGCATTCCAGCGCCCCTTCTTTGCTCTGATTCCCCAGTCAGAATACCCAGCAGAGGCACTGGATTGCTTCGCTGCGCTCGCAATGACGAACCGTGAACCTGTCATTGCGAGGAGCGTAGCGACGAAGCAATCCAGTGTCCCTTCTTTGCTTTGATTCCGCAGTCTGAAAACCAGGCAGTGTCACTGGATTGCTTCGCTGCGCTCGCAATGACGAACCGTGAACCTGTCATTGCGAGGAGCGTAGCGACGAAGCAATCCAGTGTCCCTTCTTTGCTTTGATTCCGCAGTCAGAAAACCAGGCAGTGTCACTGGATTGCTTCGCTGCGCTCGCAATGACGAGGACCCACGCTTCTCGTCGCCTCACCCCATCTGCAACAACCCGATCAGCTCGTTGACGTTCATTCGGGTGGCGGTGTCCTGGTCGGCGAGCACGCTGTCGGCGATTTCGCGTTTGCTGCCGTGCAGCGCCAGGATCTGTTCCTCGATGCTGCCCTTGACCACCAGTTTGTAGACGGTGACCGGGCGGGTCTGGCCGATGCGATGGGCGCGGTCGGTGGCTTGTTGTTCGACGGCGGGGTTCCACCACGGGTCGAGGTGGATCACGTAGTCGGCGGCGGTGAGGTTGAGGCCGACGCCGCCGGCCTTGAGGCTGAGCAGGAACACATCCCCGCTGCCGCCCTGGAAGGCGTTCACCGCGGCCTCGCGCGCCTTCGGTGAGGTCGACCCGTCGAGATACTGGTAGCCGATGCCGGCCTGGTCGAAGGCGCTGCGCACGATCGCGAGGTAATCGGTGAACTGGCTGAACACCAGCGCGCGGTGGCGGTTTTCCTTGAGCTCGGCGACCAGTTCCAGCAGTTGTTCCAGCTTGGCACCGGTGAGGTTCAGTTCCGGCGCGACCAGGCTCGGGTGGCAGGCGGCGCGGCGCAGGCGGGTGATCTCGGCGAGCACGTGGAAGCGTTTGGCTTCCTCGGGCAGGCCACCGCTGTCGAGGCGCTCGATCGCCTGGCGGCGCACCGCGGCGAGCAGCTTGGCTTCGCCGGGGCTGGGCTCGATGGTCAACACGATCTCGGTGCGCGGCGGCAGTTCGGCGAGGACCTGCGACTTCAGCCGGCGCAACATGAACGGGCCGATCAGCCGGCGCAGGGTCTCGCGCTCGGGACCGCGCGAGTTACGCTCGATCGGTGCCATGAAGCGCTTGGCGAAGTGTTCCTGGCTGCCGAGCAGGCCCGGATTGAGCACACGCATCAGGCTCCACAACTCGCCCAGGTGATTCTCGATCGGCGTGCCGGTGGTGGCGATGCGGAAATCGGCATGCACCCGGCGGATCGCCAGCGTGCGTTGCGCCGCGGCGTTCTTGATCGCCTGCGCTTCGTCCATTACCAGCGTGGCGAAGCGGATCTCGGCAAAGGTGTCGATGTTCAAGGTCAGCAGGCCGTAGCTGATCAGGATCACGCAGCCGGGACCAAGCTGGTCCAGCGCCTCGGCGCGATCGCCATCGCCATAAACGCGCAGTTCCAGCGACGGCGCGAAGCGCTGCGCTTCGCTGCGCCAGTTGGCGACCACCGAGGTCGGCGCAACCACGATGGCCGGTCCGACTGGCGCGCGCGCCAGCAGCAACGCCAGCGCCTGCAGCGTCTTGCCCAGGCCCATGTCGTCGGCGAGACACGCCCCGGCACCCCAGCTGGCCAGGCGCATCAACCAGCGGAAGCCTTCGATCTGGTAATCGCGCAGTTCGGCGTCGAGGTTCGCCGGCACCTCAGGATTGATGTCGCCGGCCTCCGCGATGCGCTGCAGCTGCGTCTGGAACGCCGCGTCGAGGTCGACATCGGCGCCGGCATCGATCAGCGGCTGCAGCGCCGTCGCTGCCATTGGCGCCAGCTCCAGGCGCCCGCGCTGGTCGGCCAGCGCGCGCACCTGACGCAACTGGCGCGCCAGCTCCTGGCTGAGCGCGACGATGCGCTCGTCGGCCAGGCGCACGAAGCGTCCCTGCGACGACGGCAGCGCTTCCAGCAGGCTGGCCAGCGACACCACCTGACCATCGTCGAGCCTGAGGCCACCTTCGGCGTGGAACCAGTCGCGCTGGGCGCGCACCTTGAGCTGCAACTGGCCGACGTTCTGCCGCCGCGTCAGCGACCAGCGCTTGTGCTCGGACCAGTCGAGCAGCACGCGCTCGCCGAGCTCGACCAGTTGCGACAGCGCCTCCAGCGCGGCATCGGCGGCGGGGATGTCGAGGTCCTCGCCGCTTTCGCCGCCGGCCAGCAGCGGCGCGTCGCGCAGCAACTGCTCGAGTTCGCGCTGTTCGTTGGCGAGCACGCGACGCGCGCGCACCGGGGTGCCATCGCGCAGGCCGAGGATCTCGGTGGCGCCGACCGCGGGGATGAAATACACGCCGTCGACGCCGAGCGGCCGCGTGCGCAGGCGCAGGCGCAGGCCTTCTTTCAGCGGTTCGACCAGCACATGGATGCGCGCGTCGACATCGGCGACAACGGCGGCGGCGCCGAAATCGGTATCGACCTCGATGCGCCGCGACAACTGCGGTGCCAACGCCAGCAGCGCCGGCAGCGCGCTGTCCGGAAAGGTGGTTTCGCCGCCGAGCGCGCTGGCCAGCTTCAACGTATCGCTGTCGAAATCGGTGAGCACCAGTTGATCGCGCGACCATTCCGCCGCGCGCCGCGAATCGGCGCCCGGCGGCGGCTCGATCTGCACCCGGGCGCGGCCGTCGCGGTCGCGCCGGATCAACAGCCGCGGCGCCTGCTTGAGCACGCGCAGCGGCCGGTCGTCGCCACCGGTGACCACGTGCGGATAGTCGACCAGCGCGTCCAGCATCGGCGAGCCGAGTTCAACAAAATCGTCGTAGCTGTTGGCGATGCGCCGCCACTGCCCGAGCACTTCCAGCGTGCGCAGATCGTCCGGGTCGACGCGACTTTTCGCGTCTTCCGCGGCACGCGGATTTTCCAGCAGGCGCCCGCCGGTCCAGCCGCCCTTCGCGGTCGGCTTGAGCTCGCGCACCTCGATGCCGACCCCGTGGTCGCCGCGATAGTGGTGGCTGAGCTTCACCCGGATGCGCGAGTGTTTGCCGGCGACCACGCGCTCGCCGGCCGGCTTGACGTAGGCCTCGATCGCGCGCAACGCGCGCTGCCAGGGTGCCTCCGGCTGCCGCCATGACCACGGTCCGCCCGCCGCCGCAGCATCGTCGCCGAGCGCGGCGGAGAAATGCGCGGCGATCCAGGTCCAGCGCGACTCGACCAGTTGCGGCAGCAACCGCGCCGCCCACGCTGCCAGCGACGCCGGCAGCGCCTGCCCGCTCCAGTGACACAGCAGCAACTGCACCCAGCCGACGAACAGCCGCTGTTCGCTCAGCGCCGGCTTCGGTGCCCACGGCAGCGCCTGCGCGCTGAGGCGGGCGAAAGCGTTGATCTCGGTCGCCGCCTCACCGAGGCCGTAGCCGGCGGCCGGCTCGTAGCCGCGCACCAGTTTGTTCAGACGCGCCAGATTGACCGCGTTCGGATCGGCAGCCAACGCGAGTGCGTGCAACAGGCCGACGCTGCCGAACAACGGTGGGCGCGAATGTCCGGGGCGCGCCAGTTGCGCGTCCCAGGCGGATTGCAGCAGCGCCAATGCCTCGGCGCGCTCGCCGTGCACGGCAGCCTCGAGGCCGGCGCGCAGCGCAGCGACTTCTGGACCGCCGAAGCGCGCGGCCTCTTCCAGATCCATGCGCAACAGCGCGTGTTGCGCCAGCACGAAATTTGCCGGTTGCGGATCGCCCATCTGGTCGACGCAGACGAGTGCATGCCGATGCCAGAAGCTGCTGCCGGCGTCCGGCGCACGCAACTCGGCCGCGAGCTGGCGCATGCAGATGTCGAGGCGCACCGAGGGATGCAGCCGCAGCATCTGCGCATCGTCGACCGGCGCCACCAGGATTTCGAAGCTTGCGGCGACCAGCGCGCTCTCGACTTCGTAGCCGTTGAACTGGGCGCAGGCACGGGCGAGGGTCTTGCGATCGCCGCCGGCCAGCATTGCCAGGCGCAGTCCGAGCACTACAACGCGCGGCAACATGTAGGAATGATGGCGGTTCCACAGCAATTCCAGGCTTTCGACCTTGAACTTCTGCAGCCAACGCGCGGCGAACTCGCTGGCGACCAGGTGGTCGAGGCCGACGCGGCGACAGGCGGGGTCGTTGAGCTGCATGCCGGCGTTCGGAACCTGCGCCAACGCGATGCCATGTCGCGCGAATTCGTCGGTGATTTCGCGCGCCACCGGGTGGTTCGGCGAGGCCGGCGCGGAACAGCCGATGCGGTAGACGCGATCGAGCACATCGGAACCGACCCCGCCCGGCATCAATGCCATCAGACCAAGCCAGATGCGCGCGCGCGCATCGAGTGCATGCAGATTGGGTGGCGAATCGGTCACTGGGGTCGTTGGCGAGTGCGGGGCGGAGGCGCACGATAGCGCGGTCGGCAAGCGCTTTTTTGCTTCCGCCGAGTCTGCAGCGACGTGGAGGTTGCGACCAGGGGCCGATTGCTGCGCTAATGCGCGCCTGGTCCCGGTGGGAATCCCGATGAGCGCGCGCTGGACAACACGCTGGCTGGCCCTTGCGGCAGCCTGGAACATCCTCGGTGGTTTGTCTGCGTTGTGGGACCCAGGCGCGCATGCCGGGCTGTTGTACACGACGACGCTTGCGCTCGCCGATCCGCTGGCCCTGTTTTTCTATCGCTGCACCTGGATCAACGTGATCGCCTGGGGCCTGGCCTATGCGTTTGCGGCGGTCATGGCGGAATCGCGTAGGGCCGTGCTGATGGCCGGTGCGATCGGCAAGACCGCTTATTGCGTAGCCAGTGTCGCGCTCTATCTGGCCGGGGCCGGCAGCATGGCGCTACTCGTGGCAGGCGCGGTCGATCTGTTGTTCGCCGCCGTGTTTGTCGTCGGATTCTTTTCCGCGCCAGCACGCCGTTACCCGGACGAGGCCGGGCGGCCCTACATCACGCGTTTGTAGGCGTAGCCGCTGAGCGGCAGGAACGCGGCAAGTCGCGGCACGCGAACGCCGGGCTACGCCAGCAGCTCGCCTGCTCCAGCATCCAGCAGCGCCTGCGCAACGGCGATGCCGAGCGTTTCCGGCGCATCGATCGATCCGCTGGCCTCGGCCCGCAGCAGGCGCCCGCTGTCGGCGTGGCCGACCATGCCTTGCAGGAACAAATGATCGCCAGTGCGCAGCGCCAGCGCCGCGATCGGCACCTGGCAACTGCCGCCGAGCGCCTTGTTCAGTGCGCGCTCGGCGTTGATGACGAGCGCGGTGTCGGCATCGTGCAGCGCGCGCACGCGTTGAAGGGTGGCGCTGTCGCCAGCGCGGGTCTCGATGCACACCGCGCCCTGCGCTGCGGCCGGCAGCCATTCCGGGGCAGTCAGGCGTGAGCGGATGCGCGCGTGGAAACCGAGGCGCTTCAAGCCGGCGACGGCGAGCACGATGGCGTCGTACTGGCCGGCGTCGAGTTTCGCCAGCCGCGTATTGACGTTGCCGCGCAGGTCGCGGACCTGCAAATCCGGCCGACGGGCCTTCAGTTGCGCGTGGCGACGCAACGACGAAGTGCCGACGATCGCGCCATGCGGCAACGCATCGAGGTCGTCGAAATGGTTGCTGACGAAAGCATCGGCCGAATCCTCGCGCTCGAGGATCGCCGCCAGCGTGAAGCCGGGCTCCAGTTCGACCGGCACGTCTTTCAGCGAATGCACGGCGATGTCCGCCTCGCCGCGCTCAAGCGCCAGCTCCAGTTCCTTTAGGAACAATCCCTTGCCGCCAATCGCCGCCAGCGAGCGGTCGAGTACCTCATCGCCACGCGTGGACAGCGGGACCAGTTCGACCTTGAGCGACGGGTCGAGCGCGCGCAGGCGCGTGGCGACGTGTTCGGTCTGCCACAGGGCGAGCTGGCTTTTGCGGGTGGCGATTCTTAGCAACATGAGGTGCGCGCGGTGTTGGATCGTGTCGCCCAGTAGAGCAGGAAAAGGGAAAAAGGAAAAAGGAAAAGGGGGAAGATCTGGAAAAGGGAAAATGGAAAAAGGAAAAGGGAAGAGCGCGAACTTGACTCGTGGCATACGGCCGTCCAAGGCGTCGCCTGCGGGTGCAAAGACCACCAGCTCGCGGCAAGTCGCTTCTGGCTCTCCCCTTTTCCCTTTTCCATTTTCCTTTTTCCTTTTTCCAAAAAAGGAGAACCCGCGCTGGTGGGAGGACCCAGCGCGGGTTCGGTTACCGCAACCTCAGATCAGTGCGCCGTCGCTCCCTCGGCATGAATGCCCGTGTTCTGGCGCACGTACAGCTCTTCCCACATGTCCTCGGCGCGCTTCTCGCGGCCGAGCAGGGAGCCCAGCAGCACGCACAGGAAACCGAGCGGGATCGAGATGATGCCGGGGTTCCTGAGCGAGATCAGCGGCTCCGTCAAGCCGACGATGCTGGTATCGCTGCCGGCGACCGAGGCGATCTTCGCCTGCGCGCCTGCCAGCACGCCCTTGGCTGCATCGACGCTCTTTTGCGCCAGTGCGCGGGCTGCGTCGTCCACCGCTGCCGCCAGCGTCGCCTCCGCCGCAGCGATCTTCGCTGGCGCCGCATCGATGATCAACTGGTTGGCGGCGCGCACCTGGATCGGGTAGGTCATGTTCGGGCTGACCATCACCAGTCCGATCGCACTGAATGCACCGACCACCATGCCGAGCACGATGCCCTTGGTATTGCAGCGCTTCCAGTACAGCGTCATCAGCACCGCCGGCAGGTTGCTCGAAGCTGCCACGGCGAAGGCCAGCGCGACCAGGTGAGCAACGTTCTGCCCCTTGGCCAGGATGCCGATGGCGATGGCGACCACGCCGACGATGACCGACGAGATGCGCGCGGCGCGCACTTCTTCTTCCTGCGTCGCGTGTTCGCCCTTGACCACACCGACCCAGATGTCATGGCTCATCGCCGAGGCCGAGGCCAGCACCAGGCCGGCGACCACGGCGACGATGGTGGCGAAGGCCACGGCGGCGACGAAGGCGAGGAACAGATTGCCCATCACCGAGTTCGCGCCACCGCCGATGTACTGCGCCAGCAACGGTGCCGCCATGTTGCCGCCAGCATCGATGCCGGAAATCGTCGCCGAACCGACATTCATCGCCGCACCCAGGCCAAGGAACAGCGTCAGGACGTAAAACCCGCCGATGATGCCCATCGCCCACAACACGCTGGTGCGTGCGTCCTTGGCCGTCGGCACGGTGAAGAAGCGCATCAGGATGTGCGGCATGCCGGCGGTGCCGAGCACCAGCGCCATGCCCAGCGAGATCTGGTCGATCGGGTTCTTCAGGTACAAACCGGGCTCCAGGAAACGCTGGCCGAGCTCGCTCGCCGTCATGTTGGCGGCCGGGTCGCCGAGCAGCTTGGCCACCTGCGCCTGGATCATCGGGTCGTTGACCGCGGCCTGCAGGAAGGCCGGCATACTGAAGCCGTATGGCAGCCAGGTGAAGAACACCAGGATGATCGACGCGGTCACCAGCAGCACCGCCTTGATGATCTGCACCCAGGTGGTCGCCACCATGCCGCCGAACACCACATAGGCGAGCATCAGCACGCCGACCGCGATCACCGAGACCTCGTAGTCGATGCCGATCAGCGTCTTCACCAGCACGCCGCCGCCGACCATCTGCGCGGTGAGGTAGAAGATCGACACCACGATGGTGCTGACCGCGGCCACCGTTTTGGCCTTCTTCGGATCATTGCGGAAGGCGAGGATGTCGCCGAGCGTGTACTTGCCGATGTTCCGGCAGGGTTCGGCGATCACCAGCAGCACGGTGATGTAGGCGACCAGCCAGCCGACCGAGTACATGAAGCCGTCGTAGCCGTACAGCGAGATCAGACCGGCGATGCCGAGGAAGGAGGCTGCCGACAGGTAGTCGCCGGCGATCGCCCAACCGTTCTGGATGCCGGAGACCGACCGGCCGGCGGCGTAGAACTGCGAAGCGCTCTTGACCCGGCGCGCGGCCAGGTAAGTCACGAACATGGTCAGCGCGATGATGCAGCCGAACACCAGGAAGGTCAGCCATTTGTACTCGGGGGCGACCGCGCCCTGGGCGAGAGCCGGCAGCGGCAGCAGCGCTGCAGCGGCGATCAGGAATGTTTTCGTGTTCATCGGTTGCCTCCGTTCTTCATCGCGTCGCGATTGATCTCGGCGGAGAGCGCATCGAACTCGCGGTTGGCGCGTCGCGCATAGATCCAGGCAATGCCCCAGGCGACGATGAACTCCGACCAGGCGAAGAACAGGCCGAAATTGATCACGCCCCAGATCTTGGTCTTGAACAGATCCTGGAAATAAGCCGCCCCGATCGGCAGCATGAAGTAGTAGACGACCGAGATCGCCATCAGACCCCAGAGAAACCGGCTCTTGCGCCGGTGCAAGTCGCGAAACCGCGGGTCCGCGTTGACCGCGGCCCAATTCATCGTTGCCATGATTCACCCCTCCCGTTGAGTACCCAGCGGCTGCGATGCAGGTACGCATCGACCGTGATGGCATCGTCGATCCGGGGCGGTCGGGCGACAATTAGCTATTGGTCGAGGAAACGCAGTGTAGGAGCGACGTGCACGTCGCGACTGCGCGCTCAGTCGGTCGCCGTTTGTTCGCGGAAATCGCGTCACCGGTCGCGACGTGCACGTCGCTCCTACAAACAACCCTCGAAGTGGGTGACCGCGACCAGCTCCACATCGCTCGCCAGCGCATAACTGGCAGTCCCGCGACGGCCGTCGGCAAGATGCAACTGCGCGCGTTTGATCGGCACCCGCGCGATGCGTCCCTGGCGCACGAAATGGATGCCGCCGAGCGCCGGCCACAGGCGCCAGTCGAGCGCCTTGACCACGGCTTCGGTGGCGCAGAAGCGTGCGCGCAGGTGCTGCAACTGCTGCTCGTCGCTGCATGCCTGCCACTGCGCCAACTCGGGTGGCGTAAGCAGGCGGCGCGCCAGCCGCTGCGGATTGACGAACCCGCGGTCGCTCATCACATCGACGCCGAGCTGCCTGGTCGCGCCGATGGCCAGAACCGCGATGTCGTCGTCATGAGTCAGACTGAAAGAGTGCGCCAGTTGCGGCGCCTCGGGCTTGCCGTTGGCGCTGCGGCGGATCACCAGATCGGCGTCGTCGACTCCCGCATATCGTGCCAGCGACGCACGCACGCGCACCCACACCCAGCGCGAGCGCGCCGCGGCGTCGGCCTGCGCGAGTTCGGCGGGCAGGGACCACCACCACAGGTGGGCGTGTCCGGGGTTGAGCAAGCGAAAGCGATCCTGATCAAGGCGAGGGCAGAATGCAGTGCTTGGCATCGCGAAGCAAAGGCGGCGCCCGGTTGTAGGAGCGACGTGCACGTCGCGACCGGCGATGCGGCGGAACTCATGTCGCGACGTACACGTCGCTCCTACCCACGCACTGCTCCTCCAGCGCATGATCGCCGGAACTCCCAACGCGGAAGGCTCCCGATGAAGATCGTCGTTATCGTGCTGCTGGTACTGGTCCTCGCCGTGGTCGCGTTGTTCGGCACACGCAGTTATTTGTCGCGCTCGTCGCCACCGACGCTGGACCTGGTGCAGGGCAAGCTGCGGCCGTGTCCGGGCTCGCCCAACTGTGTCAGCAGCGAGGGTGGCATGGGCGAACAGGTGATCGAGGCGCTACCCTATCGCGGCGACCGCGCGGCCAGCGAGCGCGCGCTGACCGCCGCGCTGGCGACACTGGAGCGCAGCAGCATCCAGCGCCGGCAGGGCGACTACTGGCATGCGCTGCAGGTCAGCGGATTGTTCCGCTTCATCGACGACATCGAACTGCGCTTCGACGATGCCAACCGGGTGATCCACCTGCGCTCAGGCTCGCGCGTGGGTTACTCCGATCTCGGGGTCAATCGCAAACGCAGCGAAGCGCTGCGTGCGGCCTATCTGGCGCAGCCCTGAGCGACCGACGCATGCAGCGCCAGCTCAGTCGTTTGCAGCTGCCGCCGACGGCCGACTGGCTGCCGCAGTTCTGCCAGCCGTCGACCGTGTATTCGGCGATGCTGCTGGCGCAGATCGTGGTGGTCATCGGCGTGCTTTCGCCCGGGGAATCGTCGACCCCCTGGTGGCGCGCGCTGAGCACCGGTACCGTGCTGGCGCAATGGATTGCGCTCAGCACCATCGCCGTGCTGTGTCTGCTTCGGCCGCGTCTGGTGCGCTTGCCCAGCGGGCTGGCGCTGGCCGCGGTAGGCGCCGTGCTGGCGTTGACGTCCTGGCTGATGGCGTGGCTCGGCTTCGTGCTCGATCGCCAGCTCGAGTGGGGATTTCTGTCGGCGCAGCAGGATCGCGACCAGTTCGTGATCGGCGTCGTCGTCATGGTGGTGCTGATGGCGGCCTTGGGACTGCGCTACGGTTATGTGCACGTGCAATGGCGACTGCAGATCGAGGCACAAGCGCGCACCGAAGTCGAAGCGCTGACGGCCCGCATCCGACCACACTTTCTGTTCAACAGCATGAACACCATCGCCGGGCTTGTTCATGAAGATGCCGATCTTGCCGAGCGCGTGATCGAGGATCTTTCCGACCTGTTCCGCGCCGCGCTGGCCGCTGGCGAACGCGCGCATCCGCTCGGGCGCGAGCTCGAACTGTGCCGCCGCTATCTGGCGATCGAGGGACTGCGTCTCGGCGAACGCCTGCGCATCGAGTGGGATGTCGACGCGGCGCCGATGGACCTGCCGGTGCCGCCGTTGTTGCTGCAACCGCTGGTGGAAAATGCCGTTTACCACGGCATCCAGCCGTTGCCCGAAGGCGGCACGCTGCGGCTGCAGGTGTTGGCCGACGCCGGCGAGTTGCGTGTACTGATCGAGAATCCGCGACCGCTGCAGCCGCCGGCGCGCGCGGGTGGACACGGCATGGCCCAGGAAAACGTGCGCCGCCGGTTGCACTATGCGTTTTCCGAGCGCGCGTCGCTGGAAGTGCAGCAGCGGGCTGGATACTATGGCGTGAAGTTGCGCTTGCCCCTGCTGGCGTTACGCGAGAGCCGATCATGAAGGTGCTCATCGTCGACGATGAACCTCTGGCCCGCCGCCGATTGGCGACCCTGCTGGCGGGCGTGGATGGCGTCGAAGTGATCGGCGAGGCCGCCGACGGCGCACAGGCGCTGGCGGCAGTGGACCGCCACGATCCCGACCTGGTGTTGCTCGACATCCGCATGCCGGGGATCGATGGGCTGGAAGTCGCCCGCCGGCTGACCCTGCGCGACGACCCGCCGATGGTGGTGTTCTGCAGCGCCTACGACGAGCACGCGCTGGCCGCGTTCGAAGCCGAAGCCATCGACTACCTGCTCAAGCCGGTGCGGCGCGAACGCTTGCTGGCCGCTCTCGAGCGGGTGCGCCGTTTGAATGGGGATGTCGCGGCCGCCGCCAGCAAGGTGCGCCAGCGCAGCCACATCTGCGCCCGCGTGCGCGGCGAGATGAAACTGGTACCGATCAGCGCGATCATCTATTTCCTCGCCGACGCCAAATACGTGGAAGTGCACTTCGACGGTGGCGAGGTGCTGATCGAGGATTCGCTGGTCTCGCTGGAAGAAGAGTTCGGCGATCGTTTCGTGCGGGTGCACCGCAACTGCCTGGTGTCGCGCGAACGCATCGAGGGCCTCGCCAAGAATTCCGATGGCGAGATCATCGTGCGCCTGCGCGGATGCCCGACAACCCTCGAAGTCAGTCGTCGCAACCTGCCCCAGCTACGCCGGTTGTTGCGCCTGTTGTAGGTCGACCAGCCCGGCGAGGCTGACTCGCAGCCAAACACGCGCACGCCGTGCTTGCATGCGGTCGGCGGCTCGGCTATAAAGCACGGCTCTTTCGGCCCCCGCCGGGGCTTAGCTCAACTTGGACGAGGTGAACCATGGCGCGCGTATGTGCAATAACCGGGAAGCGCCCCCTGGCCGGCAACAATGTGTCGCACGCGAACAACAAGACGCGTCGCCGTTACCTGCCGAACTTGCAGTGGCACCGCTTCTGGGTGGCCGGCGAGAACCGTTTCGTGCGTCTGCGGCTGTCGATGGCAGCGCTGCGTACGGTCGACAAGAATGGCATCGAAGCCGTGCTTGCCGATCTGCGCGCCCGCGGCGAAAAAGTCTGATCAGGAGGCGATGAGCCATGCGTGACAAGATCAAGCTGGTGTCGACCGCCAATACCGGTCACTTCTACACCACCACCAAGAACAAGAAGACGACGCCGAACAAGCTGTCGTTCATGAAGTACGATCCGGTCGTGCGCAAGCACGTCGAGTACAAAGAGTACAAGATCAAGTAGGAGCGACGTGTACGTCGCGACCTCACGGCAAATGTAGGAGCGACGTGTACGTCGCGACCGCTGTACCGGCAAAACACAAGTCAAGTCGTCGCGCCCTGCAGAACGACAAACAGAACCCGCCTCACGGCGGGTTTTGTATTTCCGGGGCTGGCTTTTGTGGGTCCAGACCGGTCTGGACCCAGACAGACAGGGCTGGACCCACGAAGACAAGTCTGCGCTCACCACGGCTGGCTGCCACCGAGTGCCCCATCCCGACGACTTGCTGTTAAATTGTGGCCTCTGTCCATGCGTTGGGGAATGTCATGCGCCGTCAGGTCACCCGAGTCGATCCGCTGTCCGCATCCCGCGTGCTCGCCCTGCTGCTGTTCGTGCAGGGATTCGTGCTCGGCGCCATTGCGCTCGGGCTGCGTGTCGCCGGTATCGACTTGCCGCTGCCCATGAACCCGCCGCCGGGCGGCAACACGATTACCCTGCTGCTGTGGACGCCGCTGACTTTCGGAGCGGTCGGCGCGATCTCGGGGGGCATCCTGGCGATGACCTACAACTGGGTCGCCAAGCGCTTCGGCGGCATCGAATACGAGATGGAAAAGAGCATCTGACCGGAGCCCTTGGTGGAACGCCAGCGCCTGATTGAATCGCTTTCCGCAGCGGCAGCGCTGAGTTTTCTCGCCATCGGCTGTTTCCTCGTGCTGCGGCCGTTCCTGTCGGCGCTGATGTGGGCAGTGATCTTGTGTTACGCGACCTGGCCGGCCTCGCACTGGCTGGAGGGCAAGCTCGGCGGTCGACGCACGCTCACGGCGACGCTGATGACCCTGGCGGTGGCGTCGATCCTGGTGCTTCCGTTCGTCATCGTCGGCTTCACGTTGGCCGAGAACGTCAGCGCGTGGTCGCAGGCGATCAAGGAATGGGTCGGACGCGGGCTGCCGCCGCCGCCGCACTGGGTCGCCGATCTGCCGATGTTCGGTACCGATCTGGCGGCGCGCTGGAACACGCTGGACACCGCGGCCGGCGTCACCGAAGTGGTGCGTCTGATCCTGAACCCGCTGCGCGAAGCGGCGATCACCGGCGGTGCGCTGCTCGGGCGCGGCACGCTGGAGCTGGCACTGTCGGTGTTCATTGCGTTTTTCGTGTTTCGTCGCGGCGACGAACTTGCACTCGGGCTGCAGCAGGCGCTGACTCGGCTGATCGGCCCGCGCGCGCGGCAGTTCATCGCGGTCGCCGGCGGCACCATTCAGGGTGTGGTTTACGGAATTCTTGGTACCGCGCTGGCTCAAGGACTGCTGGCGGGCATCGGCTTCCTGCTGATCGGGGTGCCGGGTGCGCTGTTTCTGGGCCTGCTGACTTTCTTCCTGTCGCTGATCCCGATGGGGCCGCCCCTGGTCTGGGTGCCGGTAGTCGTCTGGCTGGCAAGCGGCGACCGCTATCTGGCCGCCGGCTTCATGGCCGTCTGGGGTTTCTTCGTGATCAGCGGCATCGACAACGTGGTCAAGCCGTACCTGATCAGCCGCGGCTCGCAGATGCCGTTCGTGCTGGTGTTCCTCGGGGTCATCGGCGGCGTGGTTGCGTTCGGCTTTCTCGGCGTGTTTCTTGGGCCGGTGCTGTTGGCGGTGGGCTTCACGCTGCTGTTGGCGTGGAACCGCGGCGAGGCCATCGACGGCGACGCGCAGCTGGTTGCGGCGCCGAGTTCGACCGCCGAGGTCCATCCGTCGGAAGCGTGACGACCCGACGCGGTTTCGGGCGTATCGTCTGCACTCCCGGCGGCGCCGGGATCGGAATCGCACCTTCGGGGGAAGACTGCGACATGCACCGCTGGTTCTGCTGCCTGCTGCTGACTCTGGCGATGGTCGCCGGCCCGGCATTTGCCGATCCCGCGGTTGTCCCCCAAGGCTGCCCGTCGGCGGAGCGCCGGGCCGAACTGACCGAACTGGCCACTCGCGACCACCAGGACAGGCCGGATCAGCAGCGTCGGCGCTGGGAGGAGCTGATCGCGGCTCACCAGGCCTGTGGCGATGTCGCCGCGGAGGCCACGGCGCTGGGCGCGTGGAGCGACCACCTGTTGCGCCTGATGGAGCGCGACGAGGCGCTCGCCGTCGAGAATTCGCGCTACGCGCTGGCGGTGCGCGCCGGGCTGGACCGCCAGCGCGCCGAGTCCGCGGCGCGGCTCGGCAAAGCCTTGTCCGATCGCGGCGAACTCGATCTCGCCGAGCGCCGGCTGCGCGAGGCCAGCGTGGCCTTCGAACATCTGGGCGCATGGGCCGAGGCTGCCGACGCGCAGTCGCGGCTGTCGCGTTTCAAGCGCATGGCGGGCGACTATCTCGCTGCACTCACCGACGAACAGGCGGCGCTGAATTTTCGCCGCCGCATCGATCCGCCGCCGAATGTCTGGCGTTCGCTGCTCAATCTGGCGGTTCTTTACGAGCAACTGGAGTTGCCGGAGGATGCGCGTCGGCGCTATGCCGAGTCGCTCGACGAAGCCGAGCGCGAGGGCAACGAGGCCAATGTGGCCATCGTGCTCGCCGGCTTCGCCGGTTTCCTGAACGACTTCGGCGCCGCCGATGCGGTGCAGGCACTGGCGATGGCCGAGCGCTCGCTGGATATAGTCAGACGCAGCGGCGACATCGTGCAGATCAGCTCGGGCCTGCTGCAGGTCGGGCGTGCGCAGATGAACTTGCGCCACCTGGATTCGGCTGAGCGCGCGCTTGCGCAGGCCCTCGAGAAGGCCGTCGAAGCGCAGCACAAATCGATGCAGGCGCACATCCTCTTGCGTTACGGCGAACTGGCGCAGTTGCAGGGCATGCCGAAGCTGGCGCTGGAGCGCGTGCACGCGGCGCGGGAACTGTACGCGGCGACCTCCAATCGTCATCGCCTGGTCAAGGTGTACGCGTTGCTCGAGCAGATCCACGAGAGCCTGAACGATCCGCTCAGCGCGGCGCAGGCTGGACGCGAACGTTTTCGCCTGCGCGACGAACTGATCGGAGCCAAGGCGACCGGAAAACTGGGCGAGTTGCTGAGCCGTTTCGAGCTCGGCGAGGAACGGCGTCGCAGCGAGTTGCTGTCGCAGGAAAAGGCGGTCACCGAACTCAAGCTGCGCGCCGAGAGCCAGCAGCTCAAGCTGATTTATCTGATCGCCGCCGTCATCGGTGTTGCACTGCTGCTGCTCGGCTGGCGCCATGCCACCGCGCGGCGGCTGTATCGACTGCTGCACGAACAGAACCAGGTGGTGCTGGCCCAGGCGGCGCAACTGCGGCAAGCCAATCAGCAACTGACCGAGCAGTCCGAACGACTGTACCGCGCCAGCATCACCGATGGACTGACCGGGGTGAACAATCGCGCGCAAGGCATGCAGCGCCTGCATGAACTCGTGCATGCCAGTGCGGCCGGCCGGCGCCAGGCGGTGATCTTGCTCGATGTCGACCTGTTCAAGTCGATCAACGACAACTACGGGCATCCGGTGGGCGATCAGGTGCTGGTCACCGTGGCGCGCGTGCTGCAGCAGGCGCTGCCCGAAGGCGCCGAGCTTAGCCGGGTCGGTGGCGAGGAGTTCATGGTGCTGATTCCCGATGCCGATCAGCGGCAACTGTTCGATATCGGCAACGCGCTGCGTGCGCAGGTGCGCGCAGCGACGGTCGAGGTTGCCGGTCAGCGTATCGGCGTGACCATCAGTGTCGGCATCTGCGCTGTCGCCGACCTGCCGCATGTCTCCGCGCATCAGGCCTACGCTGCCGCGGACGACGCGCTGTATCGCGCCAAGCGCGGCGGTCGCGACTGCGTGTGCGTCCATGCGCGCACCGAGGTCGACGCGCAGACCGAAGGTTGAATCGGCGCGCAGACCGAAGCCTAGTGTGGTTTGCCATTAATTCGTTGAATAATTTCCGCGCCTTTTGACCCGA
>ERZ761602.2913-NODE-2913-length-25496-cov-5.293778_pt1 | contig 25496 bp, 17 predicted proteins | sample MGYA00512165_ERZ761602 | MGnify/ENA primary metagenome ERZ761602 (study PRJEB28899, sample SAMN02445085) | bioreactor sludge metagenome | biome: EBPR sludge; isolation source: Thorneside wastewater treatment plant | place: Australia: Brisbane, Thorneside...
CCCGCGGGTGCGGCCGGATCAGGCGTGGTCACGATGGGCGCGCGCGAAATCCGCGGCGTCGCGACGCCACGCCCGGATCACGTGATTGACAATGTCGGGCAGCGGGCGCGCATCCGTGAGGATCACGGTGCCCGACTGCTTGTAGATTGGCTCGCGCGCGGCGTAGAGCGTGCGGATCCGCTCCGCCGGATCGGCGACCTCGAGCAGCGGCCGGTTGCGGTGCCGCGCCGTGCGCTCGAGGATCGTGTCGAGCGATGCGTGCAGGCAGACCACGACGCCCCGGCTCTGCAACCGCTCCAGCATGCCCGGCTGCACGACGAGTCCGCCGCCGCACGCGACCAGGGTGCGCGCGGCCGGGTGGCCGTGCTCGATGAAGTCGCGCTCCAGGGTGCGAAACGCGGCTTCGCCCTGCTGCGCAAAGATGTCGGCGATCGTCTTCCCCTGCGCGCGCTCGATCTCGTGATCGCTGTCGAGCACGGCGAAACCGATGCGCTGCCCCACGATGCGGCCCACCGTGGTCTTTCCGGTGCCCATGAATCCAACGAGGTAGAGGTTGACGTCCGCAGCGTTCATGCCTGGCGAGCTGTCCGCAGCATGGGCGCGAAACCGTCCGCGATGAAAGGGCAAATGCGCGCGTCCGCGAAGCCGGTCCCTCGCCGTCGCCGGATTGGCTTTCCACGTCGCTGCGTCCGGCTTCAACTCCGCCTCCATCCCGCCCGTGTCCTCCGCCGACCCCCGCCTTCATTCCGCGCCGCGTTTCGCGTTCGCCAGCGACAACACCGCGGGGGTGTGTCCCGAGGCGCTGGCGGCGATCGCGGCGGCCAACGCCGGCCGGGCCGCGAGCTACGGCGAGGATGAGGCGACGCGCGCGGCGAAGCGGGCGCTCGCGGACGTGTTCGAGACGGACTGCGAGGCCTTCTTCGTCGGGAACGGCACCGCGGCCAACGCCCTCGCCCTCGCAGCGCTCTGCGAGCGGCATCACGCCGTGGTCTGCCACGAGCTGGCGCACATCGAGACCGACGAGTGCGGCGCGCCGGAGTTTTTCACCGGCGGGAGCAAACTGCTGCCGGTGGGCGGGCCCGGGGCGAAGCTGCAACCGGAAGCCCTCGCACCCATGCTCGGGCGCGGCCACGGCGTGCACTTTCCCCGGCCCAGGGCGGTGTCGCTCACGCAGGCCACCGAGCTCGGCACGGTGTACACGGCGGACGAGCTGGGCGCGGTCTGCGCCTTCGCGCGGGCGCACGACCTGAAGGTGCACGTGGATGGGGCGCGTTTTGCCAATGCGGCCGCGGCCCTCGGCGCGCGCGGCGTCACGCCGGCGGCACTCACCTGGCGCGCCGGGGTCGACGTGCTGAGCCTGGGAGGCACCAAGAACGGCTTGCTCGGCACCGAAGTCGTGGTGTTTTTCGATCGGGCGCTCGCGCACGAATTCGCATACCGGGTGAAACAGGCGGGCCAGCTCGCCTCGAAGATGCGCTATGCCGGGGCGCAGTGGTCGGCCGTGCTGCGCGACGGGGCGTGGCTGCGGCACGCCGCGCACGCCAACCGGCAGGCGCGGGCGCTGGCCGACGGGCTCGTGCGCCTCGGCTTCGCGCTGATCGTGCCGGCCGAGGCCAATGGCGTATTCGTGCGCTTCACGTCCGCGCAGGCCGCCGGCCTGCAGGCCCGCGGGTGGCAGTTCTACCGCTTCGTGGGTGCGGACGGATACCGGCTGATGTGCGCGTGGGACACGAGCGAAGCCGAGGTCGCCGCATTCCTCGCCGATGCCGCCACCGTGTCGGCGGCGACCTGAACCGGGACGCTCAAAGGCGGAACCGATTGTTCCCCAGCAGCTGCGGTCGGATCGGTCGAATGCCAGCCGCCTGGGGACAGGCGGCTCCACCTTCTGTGCGGTCGTATTCCTGGGTGATGCGAAGGTCAGTGGCATCGTTCCGCTGCAGCGAGGCGCACGCGGTGGCAGCTTCCGTGGACGGAACACCGGCGACGCCGACACGAAAAAGCCCCCGGACGGAAATCCGGGGGCGAAAGGGGCAGCAGGTGCGTCCCGCTTATTTCTTGGCCGGCTGCGCGGGGGCCGGAGCCGGGGCCGGCGCGGTGGCCGGCTTGATGTCCAGCAGCTCGACTTCGAAGACGAGCGTGGAGCCCGGCGGGATGCCCGGGCGGCCGTCGTCGCCGTAGGCGAGCTGCGGCGGCACGTACAACTTGATCTTGCCGCCCTTGTTCATCTTCTGGATGCCCTCGGTCCAGCCGCTGATCACCTGGTCGAGCGGGAACTCCGCGGGCTCGCCGCGCTGGACGGAGCTGTCGAAGACGGAACCGTCGAGCAGGGTGCCGGTGTAGTGCACGCGCACCGTTTCGGTGGGCTTGGGCGACGGACCGGTGCCGGGCTTGAGGATCTCGTAGTGCAGGCCGCTCGGCAGTGCGACGACCGCCTTGTTCTCCTTCAGCTTGGTGAAGTAGGCGGAGTTGGCGGCCTCGTTCTTCGTCTTCAGCTTGGAGACGTACGCGGCCTGCTTCTTCTGCATGAACTCGTCCATCGCCGGGCCGATCTTTTCCAGCTCATAGGGCGAATCCTTGCCCGCGGCGGCGAGGGCGATGCCCTTGAGCAGCAGATCGACCTCCTCCTTCGAAAACTCGAGCTCGGTGAGCCCGACCCGCTTGCCGATGAACCAGCCGAATTCCTCGATCAGTTGCGCGTCGGTGAACGCGGCTTTCGCCGGCGCGGCAGGCTGCCCCGGGAGGTTGAGCTTGACCTCCTGGGCGCGGGAGGCGGCGAGGCCCAGCGCAAGCAGGCTGATCGTGGCGGTGAACTTGAGTTTCATTCGTGGAGGGATTGGACCGATCTAGAGAAACGGCGGAAAGGGCTTGGTGCCGTGAAATGTCCATCCCTGCACCCCGCCCGTCCCGAAGGCAATCCCGATCTCCCCGCTTGAACCGGCGGCGCCGCTGGGGCAACAGTGCCGCCTCTTTACGCATGAATCCCGACGTTTTCTGGACCAGTCAGGACGGTCAGATCCTCACGGTGAAAAACAAGGACGAGCGCACGGTCACGCTCACGATGGGATTCTGGCCCCGCCACCCGGCCGAGTTCGAGTTCCTCAAGGCCCAGCTCGCCCAGCTCAAGTTCACCGAACGCAGCGCGATGGCCCGCATCGGCATCGAGATGATCACGAGCGGCCCGCTGCGGGTCGAAGGCAACCGGGTCGAACTCGATGCCGATGCCTTCATCTTCGACGCCAGCTTTCCCAATGCGGGTTACTGGAAGAAACTCATGCGCGTGGGCGCGCCGGTCGGCCGGCTGTTCCATGCGCCGGTGGCCGCGAAGCTCTCCACCGCGGAGATCTGGGCGGCGCTGAAGGAGAACCGGATCAAGCTGCCCAACACGATCAGCATCGACTCGGTGGGGCGCGTCTTCCTCACGCCGCACCAGCTCGTCTATACGCTCAGCCAGCGGCTGGGTCGCGCGGACTTCGAGCGGATCGTCAGCGGCGTGGCGGGCCGCGGCTACATCGACCGCGTGCAGATCCGCCACGAGGCGGCGCCCCTGGTGATCGCGCCCCGCTCCGGCATCCTGACGAGCTGCTCGATGTACCTGAAGGAGCACTTCGTCGTGCTGAATCCAGGCGCGGGCAATTTCGGCATTCATACCAGCGCGGTGCTGCTGGATCCGATCAAGACCTTCGGCACGAACATCATGCTGGAGATCTACAACCCGGGCGACCAGCCGGTGGTGAATCCCATGGTGTCCGTCGAGGTGTTCCGCGCCCCCGAGGCCGAGGATCCCGAATTCAAGACCCTCGCGAAGAAGCGCAACCGGCTCCTCCTGACCGCCAAGGGCCTCTACAAATGCCTCGACGAGAATCCCGTCGCGATCACCGCCGAGGCCCGGCCCAAGACGCAGGTGTCGGTGCGCGGCCAGAGCGGGTCGGTCGACAATCGGGCCGTCATCGTCCGCGCCAACGAGGACCTGAAGCGCTTCCTCGAAGGCGAGGCGTGCCCGGTCGGCAGCCGGACGATGATCCAAGCCCTGGATGCCGCGCCCGACAACGGCGACACGCTCGTGCTGGATTACTTTCCGTCGCTGCTCGAGCACATCGAGCTGCTGGCCCGCATGGGCTCGCTGAAGCTGAAACGGATCGTCTTCCGCAAGGCGTCGCGCACGCACGGCTATTTCCTTTCCAGCAACGACCACTCGCGCATCGACACCCTCGCCGCCATCGGCGTGCAGGTGTACTGGTACGACGAGCTCACCAAGGACATCTACCTGCACACCTATAAAAAGAACCACGGGTTCTTCGTGCGGGAGGAGAGTGCGCGGAGATTCCAGGAGTCGACGATCCTCGCGTTCTATGGCTCGGCGTGGGGCCTGGAACAGGCGGACACGGATCGCATCTCGCACCTGGTCGACAAACTCACGTCGTTCATCGGCCACAACCTCGGCGTGCTCACCGGCGGCGGCGGCGGGGTCATGCGGCTCGCCACCGACCAGGCCCGCGCGAAGGGCGCGCTCACCGGCGCCTGCTTCCTCGAACTGGAAGCGCAGCCGCCCGAGCTCGGCGTGGATTTCTTCAACACGTTCCAGGAATCCGCGCGGCACTTCCGGCAAAAGTGGTTCGAGGCGGCGGATTTTTGCGTCTTCAACGTCGGCGGCGTCGGCACCCTCGAGGAGGTCGGCATCGAGCTCTGCAACCTCAAGCTCGGGATTCGGCCGCGCATCCCCTACGTGTTCTTCAACGCCACCTTCTGGGCCGATCTCCGCCGCCAGCTGCGCACCATGATCCAGACGCGGCGCGCGCCGGCGTGGATGACGGATTACGTGCTGTTCACCGACGATCCCGACGAGGTCGTCGCGTTCTACCGGAAGAAGCTGCAGGTGCTCTAGCGGCGCCTTAAGTGAAATCGCAGCCGCGCGGAGCGGGATCCTCGACGCAAAGACGCGAAGGAAAGCAAAGACTCGCCAGGAGAACTTGGCGAAACTTCGCGTTCCTTTGCGACTTTGCGTTTTGGTTTGGGCTGCAGGGTGATTGATCCTGCGCCAGCGGCGAGCCGGACACCCGGCCGGTCGTGCTCGAGGTGGCGCGGCGTGTTCCCCCGCCGCGGCGTTCGAATCCTGCCGGCGGGCGGGCCGGGGACTCCGCTCCCTCGCCCCCGCGCGCTCTCCCGCCGCGCCGCAAAGTTTGGTTGTTTTTCCGGCCCCGGCTCGCTGTGTTTCGCCGCGTGGCCAACACCGCACTTCCTCGCTCCGTCCTGGTCGTGGGTTCCGGCGGACGCGAACACGCGCTCGTCCGATCCCTGCTGGCATCGCCGGCGCGCCCCCGCGTGCTCTGCGCCCCGGGCAACGCCGGCATCGCGGATGAAGTCCCCTGCGTGGCCGTCGCGGCCGACGACGTGGACGGCCTCGTCGCCCTGGCGCGCAAGGAAAGCGTCGAGTTCGTTGTCGTCGGCCCCGAAGTGCCGCTGTCGCTCGGCCTCGCCGATGCGCTGCGCGCGGCCGGCGTGCCGGTGTACGGGCCCAACGCCGACGGCGCCCGCCTGGAGGCGTCCAAGATTTTCACCAAGCAGGTCCTGTTGAAGTACCGGATTCCCACCGCGCCGGCGGCGTTCTTCGACACGGTGCCCGAGGCGCTCGCCTACCTGCGCACGCGGGCGATTCCGATCGTGATCAAGGCCGACGGCCTCGCCGCGGGAAAAGGCGTGGTCGTCGCCTCCTCGTCCGACGAGGCGGAGGCGGCGGTGCGCGAGATGATCGAGGGCGGCCGTTTCGGTGCCAGCGGCCGGCGGATCCTGATCGAAGACTGCCTCTTCGGCGAGGAGACCTCGATCCTCGTCGTCGTCTCGGGTCGCGAGTATGTCATCCTGCCCACGTCGCAGGACCACAAGCGCGTCGGCGAGGGCGACACCGGACCCAACACCGGTGGGATGGGGACCTACTCGCCGGCTGACGTCGTGACGGCGGCCCTGCTCGACCGCATCGACCGCGAGATCGTGCGCCCGTCGGTCGACGCCATCGCGGCCGAGGGCATCGATTATCGCGGCACGCTGTTCATCGGCATCATGCTGACGGACTCGGGTCCGAGCGTGATCGAGTTCAACGCGCGCTTCGGCGATCCCGAGACGCAGGTCGTGCTGCCGCGGATCGCGAGCGACGTGCTCGAGTTGTTGTGGGCCGCGAGCCGCGGTGAGCTGGCGGGGCAGAGCCTCGAGGTGCGGCCCGAACCCGCGATCTGCGTCGTGATCGCCGCCCGCGGCTATCCCGACGTCTTTCCCAAGGGCGACCCGATCGGCTTTCCGGCCGCGCTCCCCGAGGGCGTCACGATCTATCACGCCGGCACCAGCCGCAACTCCGCGGGCACCATCGTGACCCAGGGCGGCCGCGTGCTGGGGGTCACGGCCCTGGCGCCCACCCTGCGCGCCGCCGCCGGCGCGGCGTACGACGTCTGCGCGCAGATCGAATGCGCCAGCAAGTACTACCGGCGCGACATCGGCGCGCGGCAGTTGCAGCGCACATGATCCGCCGGGCGTGCCTTTCCCTCGTGCTCGCGGCCGCCACGCTGGCCCTGGCGGCGGCCGGCCGCGTCGAGCGCGACCTCGGCGGGGGACTGGTTTATGTGCGCGTGCACCGCCTGCCCGCCGACTTGCCGGAAACGCCGGTCGGGCGGGTGCCGCCGTGCGTGATCGACCTGCGTTTCGTCGCGGCGGACGACGCGGCGGCGGCGGCCTTCGCCGCCTGGCTGAAGTTCCGCGCCAGCCTGCGCTCGCCGGTGTTCGTGCTCGCCAACGCGGAGACCGCGGAACCGCTGCGCAAGAGCCTCGCCACCCGCGAGCGGGGCGCGGGCGTCATGGTGGTCGGCGCCGCGTCGGAACACTTGCAGCCGGATGTCGAGGTGAAGACCACCGCGGACGACGAGCGGCGGGCGTACGACGCGGTGGAAAAGGGCGCGGCGCTGACCGCGGTGCTTGCCGACAATCCCCACAAGGTTCGTCACGACGAGGCGAGCCTGGTGCGCGAGACGCAGGTGCGGCCGCTGCCGGAGGTCGCGGAGCCGGGCGAGGGAAGCGCCCCGGCTGACACGCCCCCGATCGACGCGACCCTGCAGCGCGCGCTGCACCTCCATCGCGCGCTCGTGGCGATGAAAAAACTTTGAACCGGGGCCCCTGTCCTGCGCCCGGCCCGGCGGGGAGCTTTCCAGCTTTGCGTTTCCCCTGAAACCGTGTCCTTTGCCACCCTGTGTCGGCTTCCGGAACCATCGTTACCGTCTGCACCGCGAACATTTGCCGCAGTCCCATGGCCGCGGCGCTGCTGCAACACGCGCTGGCCGCGCAGCCGGAGCCGCTGCGTTCGTTGCGGGTGATTTCCGCCGGGGTGGCGGCGCGGGGCGGGGAACCGGTTTCGGAGAATTCCGTGGTCGCGCTGCGCAAGGTGGGGCTCGACATCGCGGCGCACCGCAGCCGTCCGCTCACGCAGGCGATGCTCGACGACGCGCTGGCCGTGCTCTGCATGACGGAGTCGCATCGGGCGATGATCCAGCTTCAGGCCGACCCGGTGCCCGCGCATGTCTTCCTGTTCCGCCAGTTCGTGCCCGGCCCGGGTGACAAGGAGATCGGGGATCCGTTCGGCGGCCCGTTGCGGGTCTATGAGGCGGTGCGGGACGAGATGGTGGAGTCGATCCCGGCGCTCGTGGCGCATCTGCGCACGCTGGTCGGCCCGCGGCGCGGGTCTTAAGGACGGATTTCGGATTGCGGATTGCAGGGTGAAGCCCTCCGCTCGGGGGTTTCTGTTTCCCGCGTCCGCACTCTCCGTCCCACGTCCATCGCAATGCTCTCCGCCTCGCCGCTTCGCACCCTCGATCCTGAAATCCACGCCGCCATCGCCGCCGAGCTCAGCCGCCAGCAGAGCCACATCGAGCTGATCGCCTCGGAAAACTTCACCTATCCGGCGGTGATGGAGGCGCAGGGGAGCGTGCTCACGAACAAGTATGCCGAGGGTTATCCGGGCAAGCGCTGGTACGGCGGCTGCGAGCACGTCGACAAGGTCGAGACCCTCGCGATCGAGCGCGCCAAGCGGCTTTTCGGCGCGGAGCACGCCAACGTGCAGCCGCACTCCGGCTCGCAGGCTAACTTCGCCGTCTACACCGCGGTGCTGCAGCCCGGCGACAAGGTCCTGGGCATGAACCTGAGCCACGGCGGCCACCTCACCCACGGCAATCCCGCGAACTTCTCGGGCAAGCTGTACCAGTTCGTGCAATACGGCGTCCGCGAGGACAGCGGCCGGATCGACTACGACGAGCTTGCAGCCATCGCGGCGCGGGAGCAGCCGAAGATGATCACGGTGGGCGCGAGCGCCTACTCGCGGGTGATCGATTTCGCCCGCATGGGCGAGATCGCGCGCGGCGTCGGCGCGCTGCTCTTCGCCGACATCGCCCACATCGCCGGCCTGGTCGCGTCCGGCGTGCATCCCTCCCCCGTGCCGCACGCGGACTTCGTCACGACGACGACGCACAAGACGCTGCGCGGCCCGCGGGGCGGCCTCATCCTCTGCCGCGCCGCGCACGCCAAGGCGATCGATTCGGCGATGTTCCCGGGCGGCCAGGGCGGGCCCCTCATGCACGTGATCGCGGCGAAGGCGGTGTGCTTCCTCGAGTGCCTCAAGCCGGAGTTCAAGGCCTACTCCGAACAGATCGTGAAGAATGCCCGCGCGCTCGCCGCGGCAATGACGCGGCGCGGCTACAAGATCGTTTCCGACGGCACCGACAATCACCTCATGCTCGTCGACCTCCGCCCGAAGTTCCCGGAACTCACGGCCAAGAAGGCGCAGGAGACCCTCGATCTCGCCCATATCACCTGCAACAAGAACACCGTGCCGTTCGAGACGCGCAGCCCGTTCCAGGCCTCCGGCATCCGTCTCGGCACGCCCGCGGTCACGACCCGCGGCTTCATCGAGGCGGAGATGGAGGAGATCGCGGATTGCATCGACGCCGTCCTCGCGGCGATCGGCACGCCGGCGGAAGCATCCGCCCTCGAGCAGGTGCGCGGCAAGGTCGCCGCAATCACCGGCCGCCATCCGCTGCCGTACCGGCTGTAAGGGCGACGGTCGCGACCTCGCGCGGCGTCGTTCCCTCCGGGATCGATGCCCCGGCCGAAGCGATTCCGCGGTGGAGCCGCCTGTCCCCAGGCGGCTGACGTCCGACGGTTCCGTCCGTAGCGGCTCGGACCAGCCGCTCCCCCTTTCCGTGCGGCCGTTTTCAGCGGCGAAGTCACGATTGCGCGGCCAGTGGCGTTGCCCATGCTGCCCGCGCTTCATGACCGCTGACGCCTCGCCGCCCCCGTTTCCGCTGCCGCCGCGCGCCGTCGCGGCGCTCGTGCTCCTGGTGGGCATCGGGTTGAGCGTGGCCGGCTACCGCACCGGCCGTAACGCGGAGCAGGAACGGGCCGAGGCGCAGGTGACTCATCGCGCGGCCCTGCGGCACGCCCTCATCCGGGAGGTGCTGGGCAATTACGAGGACGCGCTGCACGGGTTTTCCGCGCTGTTCACGGTCGATGCCGCACTCTCCCGCGAGGAGTTCGCCCGGGCCGCGTCGCGGCTGGAGGAACGGCTGCCGGCGGTGCAGGCCTTCGAATGGGTGCCGGCGGTGCCTGGCGCGCGGCGCGCGGAATTTGAAGCGGCGCGGCGGCGGGACGACCCGGAGTTCGCGGTCGTGGAGCCGGGCGCCGGTGGTGCCATGACTCCCGCACCGGAGCGGCCGCTGCATTATCCGATCGCCTACGTGCATCCCCTGCGCGGCAACGAGGCCGCGCTTGGCTACGACCTGGTGTCGGGACCCACGCTCGCCGCGCTCGAAAAGGCGCGGCGCACCCGGGAGGTCGTGGCCACCGCGACGTTCCCGCTGGTCCAGGACCCGGGCGGTCGCTCGGGCCTCGTCCTCATCGTGCCGGTCTACCGGCCGGGGACGGCGGACGAGCCCGAGTTCGCCGGCTTCGTGCAGGGCGTCTTTCGGACGCACGACCTGCTGGCCTCCGTGCACGCGCGCCCGCCGGAGCCGGAACTCGAGGTGATGGTCATCGACGCGGGCGAGGACGTTCCGGGCCGACGGGTCCTCTACGTCGGCGGGAGCCCGTCCGGGGCTCCCGCGGCTGCCGTCGACGAGGCGGGGTTCCGTGCCGGCACCCACCGCGAGCATCCGCTGGCGTTTGGCGGGCGCGACTGGCGGGTAGTGTTTCGTCCGCCGGGCGGGGTGCTCGCGGGGCACCAGACCTTCCTTCCCTGGTTGCGCGGAGCCGTCCTGTTGACCCTGTCCGGACTCGCGGCCGGGCTGGTGCTGGTGTTGGGGCGTCGGGCGCAGAGCGTCCGGCGCGAGGTGGCGGCGCGGACCGCGGAGCTCGCCGAGAGCCGGCGCCAGCACGCCGCGATGCTGCACGCGCTCCCGGGCATGGCCTTCCGCTGCACGTACGACACGCACCTCACGGTGGATTTCGTCAGCGAAGGGGCGCTCGAGCTGACCGGGTGGTCGGCGCACGAGTTTCTCTCCGGCGCGGTGCATTTCCGCGATTGCATCCATCCGGACGATCTCGAGCGGGTGCGCGAGGCGACGCGCCGCTCGCTCGAGAACCGCACCGACATCGAGGTCGAGTATCGCCTGCGCACGAAGGACGGTGCCGAGAAATGGGTCCTGTCCCGCGGGCGCGGCATCGCCCGCACGGATGGCGCGCCGCAGGTATTCGAAGGGCTGGCCATCGACATCACGGCGCAAAAACGGGCGGAGGCCGCGCGGCTCGAACTCGAGCGCAAGCTGCTCGAAGGACAGAAGCTGGAGAGCCTGGGCCTGCTCGCGGGCGGCATCGCGCACGATTTCAACAACCTCCTGAGCAGCATCCTCGGCAACGCCAGCATGGCCCGGCTCGCGCTGCCGCCGGACAGCGGCCTCGACGAGCAGATGCGGGCGATCGAGAGTGCGTCGCTGCGCGCGGCGGAATTGTGCCGGCAGATGCTCGCGTACGCGGGGAAGGGACGCTTCGTGGTCGAGCCGGCCGACCTCGGCATGCTGGTCGAGGACCTGCTGCCGCTGCTGAAAATCTCCGTCGCGCACCAGGCCGCCCTCCGCCTGCGCCTCCCGCGGGGCCTGCCGGCGGTGCGGGCCGACGCGACGCAGATCCGGCAGATCGTGATGAACCTCGTGCTCAATGCCGCCGACGCCGTCGCGGGTCGCGTCGGCGAGATCGAACTCGCCACCGGCCTGGCCCGGCTCGATGCGCCCGCTCTCGCGCGGTGCGTGGCGGGAGCGGAGCTGCCGCCGGGGGAATACGTTTTCCTCGAAGTCCGCGACAACGGAGCCGGCATGACTCCCGAGGTGCAGGCGAAGATCTTCGATCCGTTCTTCACCACGAAGTTCTCCGGCCGCGGCCTCGGCCTCGCGGCCGTCCTGGGCATCGTGCGGAGCCACCAGGGGGCGCTCCGCGTCGAGAGCGTGCCCGGGCGCGGCTCGGTGTTCCGCCTATACCTCCCGCCGCAGCGGGGCTTCCCGGTCGCGGCCCGCGCGGCCGCGCCGGGTCCCGTCGAAACCGGGGTGCAGACCGGACACCTGCTGGTGGTCGATGATGAGGAACAGGTGCGCTCCGTGCTCGTTGCGATGCTGAAGGTCTGCGGGTTCACGGCCGATGCGGTCGCCGACGCCGGCGCGGCCCTGGAGCGGTTCGGCGCCAATCCGGCGACGTACGCCGCCGTCGTGCTCGACCTCGTGATGCCCGGCATGAACGGCGAAGAGACCTTCCGCGCGCTCCGCGCGATCCGGCCCGACGTCGCCGTGCTCATCGTCAGCGGCTACAGCGACGGCGATGTCGTGGGCCGCCTGGGTGGCGGCCCGGGCATCGCCTTCCTGGCCAAGCCCTTCACCCGGGCCTCGCTCGAGGCGACGCTGCGGTCGCTGCTCGCTCCCGCCCCCTGATCGGCCTCCGGGACGCGACGGCCGTTTGTGCCTTGGCGTCGTCCGCGGGATGCTTTTTCGTGCGGTCAATTTCGTGCCCACCGCTTCCTCCACCGCCTCCTCACCCCGACCCGAGCGTCCGCTCTCGCTCGGCGTCATCTTTCTCACGCTGTACATCGATCTGATCGGCTTCTCGATCATCTTCCCGCTGGGGCCGGATCTGCTGGGACACTACCTGAAACTCGAGGGGCAAACCGGCGCGCTGGGGTGGATGGTGGCGCAGACCGACGCGCTCGCGCGGGCGTTCGGCATCGGCAATTACGCGCCGGTGCTGTTCGGCGGCGTGCTGAGTTCGGTGTTTTCGCTGCTGCAATTCGTGTTCGCTCCGTTCTGGGGCGCGGTGAGCGACCGGCGCGGCCGCCGCCCGGTGCTCCTCCTGACCGTCGCCGGCACCGCGCTCGGCTATCTGGTGTGGGTGTTCAGCGGCTCGTTCTGGCTGTTCCTCCTGTCGCGCATCGTCAGCGGCGCGTTCAGCGGCAACCTCTCGGTCGCGACCGCGGCGGTGGCCGACGTGACGTCCCGCGCCGAGCGTTCGAAGGCGATGGGGCTGGTCGGCGCGGCGTTCGGGCTCGGGCTCGTGACCGGGCCGACAATCGGCGCGTTCACCGTGCACCTCAACCTGGCGGAGGCGTTTCCCGCGCTGGCGCGTTTCGGACTGAATCCCTTCTCGGCGCCGGCGCTCGTCGCGTTCGCGCTGTGCGTGGTGAACCTGTTCTGGATCGGGGCGCGCTTCAAGGAGACGCTCCCGCCCGAGACGCGCGCCGGCGCGGTCGAGCCACGGCTGCGCAATCCGATCGCCGCGATCCTCGGGCTCGAGAATCCCGCGGTGCGCCGCGCCAACCTCGTGGCCTTCGTGTTCTCGGTGGCGTTCGTCGCGATGGAGTCGGCCCTGACCTTTCTCGCCAGCACCCGTTTCGGCTATACGGCGCGCGAGAACGGCATCCTGCTCGGTTTCCTCGGGTTCTGCGCGATCGTCACGCAGGGCTACATCGTGCGGAAACTCCTGCGCGTCGCCGACGAGGTGCGGGTCCTGGGGGCGGGGCTCGTGTTCGCCGTCGCCGGCTTCCTGGCCATCGGGTACGCGGCGCAACCGTGGCTGCTGTATGTCGGGCTGGCGCTGCTCGCGCTGGGCTCCGGCCTCGTCAACCCCTCGACGACCGGCCTCATTTCCCTCTACGCGGGCCAGGAGGAGCAGGGCCGCGTGCTCGGCATCTTCCGTTCGCTCAGCGCGCTGTCCCGGGCGTTCACCCCGGTCCTGGCCGGCATCGTGTTCTGGCGATTCGGGTCGGCGAGCGTGTTCGTGGCCGGAGCCGTGCTGACGCTCGGCGCGCTCGCGTTGTGCGTGCGGCTGCCTAAGCCGGAGAAATGAACACGACGGCCGGGCCCCGCGGGGCGCAGCGCGGACGGGCCAGCCCGGCAGGCCGGTGGCCGGTCGCGGGGTCGCTCGTGCTGGCGCTGGTGTTGCTCGCGACCGGATGCACGCTGCCTTCGTCACGGCGGCCGCCGCTGCCGGGGCGGACGACGCTCGCCTCCCCGCTCGTGATCCTCCCGGCGCGCTCGATCGGCAATTACCTGCTCATCGAGGCAAAATGGGACCGCTTCGGTCCGTATCACTTCCTCGTGGACACCGGATCTTCGGTGACCCTGGTCACGCCGGCGCTGGCGCGGAGGTACCCGGGCCGCAACGTGCCGCCCTCGGCAGTGACCACCGTCCGCGGCGCCGACGGCCGGGTGCGCGAGCTGCCGCGCAGCTCGGTGCGCCGGATCGAGCTGGGCGACGCCCGCTTCGAGGACGTCGAAGTCCTGCTCTACGACTGCGCCCCGCTTTCGGCGCACCTCGGCGTGCGCATCGACGGCGTCCTGGGTTTTCCATTGTTCCGCGAAGTGCTGCTCACCCTCGACTATCCGGGCAGCCGCGTGCTGCTCCAGCCCGCGCGCGAGGCCCCGCTGGCACCGGGTGAGGTCGTGCCGTTCGACGACGTCCACAAGACGCCGCTCATCAGCGTGCAGCTCGGCGATCGCTCGATCGTCGCGCTGATCGACTCGGGCAGCGATGCGCTGTTCAGCCTCAATCCGATCGGCATGACGCCGGAGTTTATTTACGGCCCGGTCACCGGCGCCACGGTGAGCACGATCAGCGGCGACCGCACCCAGTCGATTGGCCGGCTCGGCGGCGCGCTCTCGATCGGCGGCTACGAGTTCAGGCAGCCGGTGGTCGAGGTGACCGACACGCTGTCGGCCATCGGCGGCGGATTGCTCCGGCATTTCTCCGTCATGTTCGACCAGCAGCGCGACCGGGTGACGTTTTACCGTGAATCGCGCGAGCCGATCGTCACGGCGCCGCGGCCCAGCGCCGGGGTGAGTTTCAACAAGACTCCCGCGTACTGGCGGGTGGAAGGGGTCGTGCCGGGCTCGTCCGCGGAGGCGCTCGGCATCCAGGCGGGCGACCTCGTGGTCCGCATCAACGGCGAGCCGGTGGCACGTTGGGACCTCCCGCGCTACGAGCAGCTCGTCTCCCGTGCGCGCGACCTCACGTTCACGTTTCTCAACGGCAACAGCGAGTCGGAGAAGACCGTGAAGGTGTTCGAGCTGGTGCCCTAACGCGCCCTAAGTGAAATCGTAGCCGCCCAGAGCGGGATCCTGAACGCCAAGTCGCGAAGGAAGGCAATAACCGCGAAGAAAGACTGGGCGAAACTTCGCGTTCCTTTGCGACGTTGCGTTTCGGCTTGGGCTGCAGAACGATTGAATCCGCCCTCGCGGCTCGGGGCAGTCCGCCGCCCCGCGGCGACCCTCAACCGTCCCTGCGCAGCAGGAATGCCGCTCCTCCGTCGTGGCCTGCGACCCAGGGATGGCTGAGCACGCTGCGCTCGAGGGAGAAGGGTCCGCCCGCCTTGCCGGCGAGGAAAGCGCGGACGACGTGCTCGTTCTCCTCGGCATCGATGCTGCAGGTCGAATACACGAGCCGTCCGCCCGGCGCCACGAACCGCGCCGCGGCGTGCAAAAGGGAGAGCTGCTGGTCCGGGTGCTTCCGGAAGTCGCCGGGCTGCAGCCGCCATTTGACGTCCACGCGATGCCGCATCACCCCGGTGTTGGAACACGGGGCGTCGAGCAGAACCGCCGAATAGGACTCCGGCAGGCGATGGGCGCGCAGCGCCAGGGCCGGTTGCTGGAGCAGGTCCGCCTGCACGAGTGCGACCTCCACGCCCCGGGTCCGGGACAGGTTCTCCTTGAGCCGGTCGATCCGGGTGCCGGGCAGGTCGATCGCGACCAGCCGCGTGGACGGGGAGGGGACGGGCTCGTCCGTCACGGGTGGGAGGGCCGCGGCGACCCGATCGGCGATCAGGAGGCTTTTCCCTCCGGGCGCGGCGCACAGGTCGAGCACGGTGTCGCCCGGCCGTGGCGCGAGCAGGTCCACCGGGATCAACGTGGACGGATCCTGCAGGTAAACCTGGCCGGCCTTGAGCAACGGCTCCAGTTCCGCCCAATGCCCGGGCGTGACGACGAACATTCCCGGCCAGACCGTGGGCGAAAGGAAGGCCGGCGGCGTTGCCGCCGCGTCACCCCGCCAGCGGGCATGGACCGGCGCGGGGCGCTGGTTCCACTCCAGGAGCGCGCGGGTGGAGGCGAGGCCGAACTGGGCGACCCAGTTCTTCACCAGCCACAGCGGGTGGGAAAAATAATGCGCCAGGGCCTCGGGCGGGGCGTCGGGACCGGGCGCGGGTTGGGCAAGGATGCCGGCGAGCTTGCGCATCACGGCGTTGACGAGCCGGGCTTCGGCCGGGCTGGCGAGCGCCTTCGTCTGCTCCACCGCGTGGTGCACGATGCGGGCGGACCGGCCGGAATCCGCATCGAGGGTGGCCTCGATCAGCTCGAAACCCGCGATGCAGAGCACCGCCCGGGTGGAGAAACGAGGCGGGTGCGCGATCAGGTGGCCGAGGGCCGAGTCGATGCGACCGAAATGCCGGACGACGCCCAGCACCAGGTGCTGGCAGCGCGCCCGATCCGCGCCGGTCAGCGCCCGGGGCAGGCTGTCGAGCAGGCCGTCGATCCGCTCGCGCTGGTCCAGCCAGCGGGCCACGAGGCGCGCCGCCGCGGGCCAGGGGCCGGGAAGCGGCCCTTCACCGGGTGCGGAGTGAGGCGCGTTCATGCGGACCTCCTCGTGCGGGACAACGGAGCGGTACGGCGGCTTCTGACACTCGGTTTGACAAGGCTGGGCATTGTCCGCTCAACTCTCCCGTTCAGGCCCTCACACACGCAATCATGAATTCCGAAGCCGTTTCCGCGCTCATCGCCAAATCTCCGGCCCTCAAGGTGGCCAAGACCAAGTTAGAGGCCATGGAGCCGGGTGCGTATGTGGTGCATCGGAGCTGGGGATTCGGGCAGATCAAGAGCTATGACGAGGCGGCGCAGCGGCTGATCATCGATTTCAAGGGCAAGGCCGGACACGCGATGGATCCGGCCTTTTGCATTTCCACGATGGAGGTGTTGCCGGCCAATCATTTGCTGGTGCGGAAGGAAACCGAGGCGGCGCAGATCGCCACCCTGGTCGCGGAGAATCCGGTGCAGCTCGTGGTGGAGGCCCTGCACGCCTACCCCAACAACGCCGCCACGGCGATCGAGCTCGAACTGACCCTCGCCCAGGTCATCGGCGAGGAGAAGTTCAAGAAGTGGTGGGCTGCGGCCAAGAAGGCGGTCGCGAAGGATCCGCGGGTCGCGGTGCCGGAGAAGAAGACCGAGTGCTTTGTGCTGCGCGAGACGCCGGTGTCCGCGGAAGACGAGATCATCGAACAATTTAACTCCACGCGTTCCGCCCGCCGCCGCATCGGCCTGGCGGAGGAGCTGATGGACGCCCTCGGGCGGAAGGACATCAAGACCGACCTTTCGGCCGTGTTGAAGGGCGTGGCCGACGCGGTGAAGGAGTCCAACCAGCTCGACGCCGCCGAGCGGCTTTACGGTGCGGCGGTCCGGGACGACCTGGCGCGTGCCGTCGGGCAGGAGCCGGCGTTCACGCCGACGCAGGCCGAGATCATCGCCAACGTCCGGGATCTGCCGGGCATCGCGGAAAAAATCCCGGTCCAGTTCCAGTCGCGCTTCCTGGAACTCATCCAGGAGACGCATCCGATCGAGGCGCGCGACGTGCTGTTCAGCCTCCTGAAGATCTCGCAGGGCAAGTTCACCACGGAGTGCATCAACTTCCTGGTCGAGCAAGGCCACGCCGACGAGCTCGCGGCGACGCTCAAGCGCTGGCAGACGGAGCAGAACCTGCGGGCGCCCGTGCTGCTCTGGATCGTCAAGAACCGGCACTCGAAGAAATTCGCGAAGCTGCTGAACGACCTGATCACGCCCCGCCTGCTGAGCGCCATCTTCTTCGCGATCGACTACGAGGCGCTGCAGGCCTCGAGCGCGCGGCGGATCCCGCTGGCGGATATCCTGAGCGAGGATACCGATCTCATCTCCGACCTGCTCTCCACGGCCGACCCGGAGACGGCGCGTGACCTCGCCAACACGCTCATGCTGAACCAGGGCTTCGAGGAGCTGACGAAGAAGTCGCTGCTCGCCCGCTTCATCAAGATCTTCCCCAAGATCCAGTCCCTGGTCGCCGCCGACGCGGAGAGCAAGGAAGAGCAGTTGCTCGTTTCGAAGGGCAGCTACGACCGCAAGCGCGAGGAATACGAGCAGATCGTCTCGAAGAAGATCCCGGAGAACTCCAAGGCCATCGCCGCCGCCCGCGAGCACGGCGACCTGAAGGAGAACTCGGAGTACAAGATGGCGAAGCAGGACCAGCAGGTCCTCATGGCGCAGAAGACCCTGCTCGAGCGCGATCTCGGCCGCGCCCGCGTGACGGATTTCAAGGATGCCTCCACCGACCAGGTGAGCGCCGGCACCATCGTGGACGTGCGCAACGAGGCCGGCGGCAACACGACGACGTATACGATCCTGGGGGCGTGGGACGGCGATCCGGAGAAGCACATCATCTCGTACAAGACCGCCCTGGGCGCGGCGCTCCTCGGCCGGAAGCAGGGCGAGAAGGTGCGCGTGAAGCTCGGCGGCGTCGACGAGGATTTCACCATCGTGCGCATCGCGCGCTTCGCCGACTCCGCCGGCACCTGAGCGCCCGGCGATCCCACCGGTTGCCTTCGCCACGCCGGAACGAAAGCGCCAGCGCCGCGTGGAAACCTCCTGGGACGTCCTCAAGATCCTCTCCGACCCCACCCGGGTCCGGCTGCTCGCGCTCACGCAACGCGAGGAACTCTCCGTCGCGGAGCTGCAGGAGATCCTTGGGATGGGGCAGTCGCGCATCTCCTCGCAACTGGCGCTGCTGCGAACGGTGAACTTCGTCACGGACCGCCGCGAGGGGAAGAATGCCTTCTACTCGTTCCGGACCACCCTGCCACCGCGGACCCTGGCGTTGATCCGTGCGGCCCTCGAGGCGGTGGCGGAACTGCCGTCGATGGCCGAGGATCGCGAGAACCTCGAGCGGATCCTGCAGAAGCGGCGCCGCTCCCAGGAACAGTATTTCAACCTGATCGCCGGCCGGCTGGGAAAGAACTACTGCCCGGGGCGCTCCTGGGAGGCGATCGGACACCTCGCACTCCGCATCGCGCCGCCCATCGACATCGCGGACCTCGGGGCGGGCGAGGGCATGATCTCGCAGCTCCTCGCCTACCGCGCCCGGCAGGTCTGGTGCATCGACAACTCTCCCCGCATGGTGGAGGTCGGCAGCGCGCTCGCCCGGAAGAACGGGCTCGCCAACCTGGCCTACAAGCTCGGTGACATCGAGCAGGTGCCGCTGCCCGACCGCTCGGTCGACCTCGCGATCCTCAGCCAGGCGCTGCACCATGCGCAGCACCCGCAGTCGGCGGTCGACGAGGCCGCGAGAATCCTGCGGCCCGGCGGCCAGATCCTCGTGCTCGACCTCAACGAGCACACGTTCGAGAAAGCGCGCGAGCTCTACGCCGACGTGTGGCTGGGGTTCAAGGAAAGCGTGCTCCAGGGCTTCCTGAAGAAAGCCGGGTTCGCCAAGGTCGAAGTCGTGGCCGTGGCGCGCGAGGAGGTGGAGCCCTATTTCGAGACGCTGCTCGCCAGCGGGATCAAGCCGGCGCGCTGAGCCGGGATTGGGCGGCTGGCCGTCGACTCACCGCCGAAAACGACCGCACTGAAAGGTGGAGCAGCTTGTCCTCAAGCTGCTGCGGCCGGATCCGCCGAACGTCAGCCGCCTGGGGACCGGCGGCTCCACCTGGCGGGCGGCTACTCGACGGGCAGGAACTGCACGGCGTCCGCGATCACGTATTTCCCGTCGGTGCCCTCGGTGCCAATACGCACCGTGCCCTCGCGCCCCGCGTTGAACCGGAACGTCCCGAGCGAACGCCACAGCCGCGCATGGGGAGGCTCCTGCTGCTGGTCGATGCGCACGGTGGTCTCGCCGCCGGCGTGCCGGATCGTGACCGGCGTGTTCGGCGCGCGGCGAACGTTGTAGCAGTGCGACACCCGCACTTCGTACCGCCCGGCGCGGGGCAGGTCCGGCCGGTAGATCGCCGCGCTCGCGCCCTTGCCGATGCGCCGGTCATGGAGGTATCCGGCACCGACATACGGCGGAGTGTGGGTCGAGTACTGCCACGTGCCCTGCAGTTCCGCGGCGGTGTCGTCGAGGACGATGCCCGGCAGCCGCGCGACGTCGCCGACGATGAACGGAACGAGCTCGGTCCGGTCCACCGCGCCGGGCGGGTGCTCGTTGGCCAGCGCCGCCGGATGACCGGGCTGCGGCGAGCCGGTGCGAAGCGTGAACCGGCCGGCCACGGTGTTCCACGAGTCGTTGGTATTCTTGCCGGTGAAAACGAGGGTGAACGCCGGCCCCTCCGGCGGCAGCCACTTGGTGGGGAAGTTCCAGTAGAAGGTCGACGTTTCCACGTGCCCCGCGCCCCACGCCTCGTCGTACGCGGCGGTCGTCCACGGACCCCAGGGCTCCGGCGCGTCGAACAACCCGAACCGGCCGGCGTGGGTTTCCGAATGCTCGGTGGCGAGCAGGTAACGGCGGAGGCCCGGATGGTGCACGACGCTGAGGTTCCAGCCGACACCCTGCGCATCGGTGAATACCGGCTGTTTGCGCCCGAGGTCGTGCGTCCACCCCGGGGTGCCGTCCGGCGCGGTGCCCGCGAAGAACTCGTAGCCGCCGCGCTCGAGCACGGCGTCGCGCGGGCAGCGCGCGAGGTAGACGCGGCCCGGCCGGTGCACGTCGAAGGTGTGCGCGGTCGTGCGCGTGGCGCGGTCCGGACCCCACGTGGGCGCGATGAAGTAGCTGTAGACGTAGCCATCGCGCGCCCCGGCGTACCCGCGTCCGAACTGGAGGAACGTCGGCACGGTGAGCCCGTCGGCGAACGTGAAGCTCCAGTCCGCGCGATGCCAGGTGCGGCCGTGATCGGTCGACCACGCCAGGCGGCTCTCCGCGAGGTGCGGGTTGGGCTGCGGCGCCACCCACAGGTACAGCGTATCGCCCACCGCCAGGATGCCATAGCTCTTGCCGCCGAACTGCGCGGGCGCGGCGGGTTCGTGGCCGCCCCAGAGATTGTGGCCGGTGTAGCGGGTGGCCTCGCCTTCGATGCGCGCGACGCCCAGGAGGACGCGGCCGCGGCTGTTGGTGCCGCCGAAGCCGCCGCCGTCGCCCCACGCGGAGTAGAGATGTCCGTCGGCCGCCCAGGTGGTGGGCCAGTTGTCGCTGCCGGGCGCCAGTCGGCGGTGGGTCGGCCAGTCGTACGCCAGCCCGGCGATGACCGGGCTGGGCGGGTAGGGTGGGGCGGACTCCGCGCCGGCGGCCAACCCGGGCGGCGCGAGCAGCGCGAGCAGCCGGGCGACGAGGCGAAACCCGTACGGCCTGGCACGGGGCGCCACGGACGCTTCCGCCGCAGCCGGCGCCCTCATGGGCGGGTGAGCAGCGGCATCCAGAGCCCTTCGCTCACCGCCGGCGCGCGGCCTGATGCGGGAAACGTGGATTTCACGGCGCTGCGCAGGTCGCGCGAGAGCGAGGCCACGGTGGCGGCGTGGGCGGGCAGGCTGGCCAGGTTGGTCAACTCCTGCGGGTCCGTGGTGTAGTCGTAGAGCTCGCGGCCGTGCTCGCCCTCGCCCCATTCGGTGTAGCGGTAGCGCTCGGTGCGGAGGCTGTAGCCGGCGAAACGGGCCCCGCCGGCCTTCTTCTTGCCGCCGCCACCGCCGCCGCCCCGCATCACCTGCGTCAGCGCCCAGCCGCGGCCGCGGGCGGTGACGTCGCGCAGGATCGGGACGAGGCTCTGGCCCTGCAGGTTGGCCGGGGCCGGCACGCCGGCCAGCTCCGCCAGGGTGGGATAGAGGTCGAGATGGCTGACCGGCGTCGCCGCCGCGGTGCCTGCGCGGCTCACGCCCGGCGCGACGACCAGCAGCGGCACGCGCGCGCTGTTCTCGAACAGGCTCTGCTTCTGCCACAGCCCGTGCTCGCCGGTATGGTAGCCGTGGTCGCTCGTGAAGACGATCACGGTGTTGTCCGCCAGCCCCAGCCGGTCGAGCGCCCCGATCACCCGCCCGACCTGGGCATCCATGAAGCTGATACTGGCATAGTAGGCCTGCAGGGCCTCGCGGCGGAGGTCGTCCGTGAGCCGGTTCTGCTCGTTCTTGTAGCTCATGAGGGCCGCCGCGGGCATGTCGGCCTGGTCCTCCTTCACGCCCTGGACCACGCGCATGCGCTCGCGCGGGTACAGGCCGAAGTAGGGGTTCTGCGGGGCGACGTACGGCGTGTGCGGCCGAAAGAAGCCGACCGCGAGGAAGAAAGGCCGCTCCTTCTGCCGCGCGCAGCGCTCGAGCACCCATTCGGCATCGGCCGCGATCTTGCCGTCCGTGTGCTCGGCGTCGCCTTTCGGCGAGGCGTACCAGCTCAGCGTGCCGCCAAACTGGCCTGGCGTGAGGCTGTGGATCTTCGGGTGTTCCTCGAGCCGGTCGACGCCCGCCGGGTTCAGCTCCAGCTCCCACGACGCCGGGTCGTCGTGCCCGTCGGTGCCGATCGAGTTGGGGACGCCGTAGTGGTACAACTTGCCGATCCGGCCGACGAAGTAGCCCGCGTGCCGGAACGCCTGCGGCAGGCTCACCTGGTCGGGGATCGTCTGCCGGAAGATCTGGGAATTGGCGACGATGCCGGTGCTGTTCGGGTACAGCCCGGTGAGCATCGAATTGCGGCTCGGGCCGCAGAGCGGGTAGGTGCAGTATGCCCGCTCGAACCGCACCCCGCGCGCGGCGAGCCGGTCCAGGTTCGGCGTGCGCGCGACGGGATCGCCGTACGTGCCGAGCAGGTTGGCGAGATCGTCCGAGATGATGAAGAGGACGTTGCGCCGCGGCGTGGCGGCGGACAGCGCGCTGGAGGCGAGCAGGAGCAGGACGAGCGACGACAGCAGTCGGGGCAGGCAGCGGGGGTGCATGCGGGCGGTATAGCGATGTCGCCGGCGAGGGCACGCCAAACTTCACCGCGCCCGGTGCGCGTGGCGGCCCCGCTCGCGGCTCGCAGGTTGCGTCCCGCCGGCATCGCGACACGCTGTCCGGCATGAATCCCCTGCGTTCCCTTTGCGCCGGCGCGCTCCTCTGCGCCGGCGTCGCGTTGCAACCCCTGCGGGCGGCCGACGCCGGCGCCTGGCAGACCTGGTTCAAGAACGGGCTCGACGGCGCGCGCGTCGTGAGCGGCTCCGCCACCTATCGCGTCGAGGACGGCGTCCTCATCGGCACCACCGTCGACGGCAGTCCTAACAGCTTCCTGGTGAAGGGGCCATACCGGGACTTCGAGCTGGAGTTCGAGGTCAAGGTCGACGACGCGCTGAACTCCGGCGTGCAGGTCCGCAGCCGGCTCGCCCGGGCTGGCGACCCCGCCCCCAAGGGCAGCAAGAGCGGGAAGGCGCTTCCCGCCGACCGCCTCTACGGGCCGCAGTGCGAGATCGCGATCAACGGCACCGCGGGCGATTTCTACGACGAGGCGCGGCGCGCGACCTGGTGGAGCACGCTCACGCAGACCGAGGCGATGCGCACGGACGCCGCGAAAGCCGCCTTCCGCAAGGGCGAGTGGAACCATTACCGGATCGTGGTGCAGGGCGACCGCTACCGGAGCTGGGTCAACGGCGTGCCGACCGCGGATTTCCGCCAGGGCGACGATCCCGAGGGACTCATCGGTTTCCAGGTGCACGGGATCAAGAAGGGCTCGGGCCCGTACTCCGTGCGCTGGCGCCAGGTGCGTTTTCGCGAGCTCCGGTGACCGGCGGGCGTCATCGCCGCCGATAGCTCACGGCTTGCCTGGGCCCGTCGCAGACCGGCCGCGTGGGGACACGCTGCTCCACCTCAACGGCATGAGTCCGCTCAGGGGCGCTGCCAGGCGCGCTGCAGGAACGCGCGGATGGCGGCCTTGGTTTCCGGCGACGAGAACGCCGGGCCTCCGTGGCCGGCCCCGCGCAGGACCACGAGCTCCGACGGCACCCCGGCCGCCTGCAGCGCGGCGTGCAGCTTTTCGCTCTGCGCCAGCGGCACCTGCTCGTCGCGATCGCCGTGGACGATCAGGAACGGCGGATCGTCGGGTGAAACCTGATACAGCGTGCTCATCGAGCGGGCGGCCTCGGGCCGGTCGCGGACGATGCCCCCGAGCAGCCTGGCCGCGTTCGAGCGCGCGAGCACCGCGTCGGGACGCTGCGGCCCGGGCACGTTCACCGGCATCGTCAGCACGTCGCTTGCCCCGTAGAAATCGATCACTCCGCGCACGGCGCTCGTGACCTGCTCCGATGCCGGCCGCGGGGCCGTGCCGACCACGCCCGCGAGGTTGGCGCCGGACGAACCGCCGGCGACGACGATGCGCGCGGGGTCGAGCTGGAAACGGGCGGCGTTCGTCCGCAGCCAGCGCAGCGCGGCGCGCGCGTCGTCGAGCGGCGCGGGCCAGCGGGCCAGCCAGCTCAACCGGTAGTTGATGCTCACCACGGCGTGGCCCTCGGCCGCGAGCCAGGTGAGCGGACAGTTCTCCTTGGTGCCGGACTTCCAGCCGCCGCCATGGATCCAGAGCACGACCGGCAGCGGCTGGGCGGGCGTCTTCACCGGCAGGTAAAGGTCGAGCAGCAGAGCGCCGGTCTCCGGCCGGCTGTACTCCTGGTTGGCCACCCGTTTCACGCCCTCGGGGAGCGCGCCGCGGATGTCACCGGCGGGGCGGATGTTCCTGCCGCGGGCCTGGGTGAGGCTGTCGCCCAGGTCCTCGCGGGCGCGGGCGACGACCTGTTGCAGGCGGGCGACGATGTCGGGGTGCTGCGCGGCGAGATTGCGCGATTCGCCGGGATCCTCGCGGACGTTGAACAGACTCAGCTCGATCTTCTCGACGCGATAGCCATGGCGGCTCGCGATGCCGCGGATGCCCGAATTCTCGATCGACTGCGGTTTCATGTTGGCCCAGTTGGACGGCTTGCCACCGCGGCCCGGCTCGGCGGCGACGGTGAGGTACTCGTGCGGCACGTGCAGTTTCCAGTCGCCCTGCCGGACGGCGTGCAGCTCCTCGCCCGAGTAGAACCAGAACTCCTCGCGGCCCCGCGCGCCCGGCTCGCCGAAGAGCAGCGGGCGCACATCGATGCCGTCGAGCTTCACCTCGGGCAGCCGCGCGCCGATCAGGCCCGCCAGGGACACGTGCAGGTCCATGGTGCTCCACGGCTCGTCGCTCACCCGGCCGGCCGGCACGCGACCGGGCCAGCGCACGAGGCAGGGCGTGCGATGGCCGCCCTCGAACGTGGTGAGCTTGCCTTCGCGCAGCGGCCCCGACGACCCGGCGTGCTCGCCGTAGGACAGAAACGGGCCGTTGTCGGACGTGAAGATGACCAGCGTCTTTTCATCCAGTCCCAGCCGTTTCAACGTCGCCATCAGCTCGCCCACCGCCGCGTCGAGTTCCTCCACGACGTCGCCGTAGAGGCCCCGTGCGCTCTGGCCGCGGTATTTCCCCGAGGCGAAGATCGGCACGTGCGGCATCACGTGGGGCAGGTAGAGGAAAAACGGTCGCTCGCGGTTGCGCTCGATGAACGAAATCGCTCGGGCGGTGAAGCGCGCGGTGAACTGCGACTGGTCGGGATCGACCTCCACGACGTCGTCGTTCTCGTACACCGGCAGGGCCGGAATGCCGCGGGTGACTGGATGCAGGGGGCCGTTGTCGTTCGAGTACGGCAGGCCGTAGAACTCGTCGAAACCGCGCCGCGACGCGGTGTGCGGCGGGTGGTTGCCCAGATGCCATTTGCCGTAGGCCGCCGTGGCGTAGCCGCGATCCTTGAAGTGCTGGCTCAACAGCTTCTCCCGCGGGTGCAGCCCCGTGGTGCTGGTGTGGTTGAGCGCGCCGCTCATGCTCACGCGATTGGCGTAGCTCGCGGTCATGAGCGCGGCCCGTGAAGCGGTGCACACCGACTGCGCGACGTAGAAGCTGGTGAAACGCGTCCCCTCCGCCGCCAGGCGGTCCAGGTGGGGCGTGCGAATGTCGCGGGCGCCATAGCAGGACAGGTCGCC
>ERZ761602.2914-NODE-2914-length-25490-cov-6.144250_pt1 | contig 25490 bp, 16 predicted proteins | sample MGYA00512165_ERZ761602 | MGnify/ENA primary metagenome ERZ761602 (study PRJEB28899, sample SAMN02445085) | bioreactor sludge metagenome | biome: EBPR sludge; isolation source: Thorneside wastewater treatment plant | place: Australia: Brisbane, Thorneside...
CCAAGGCATTCAGCAGGGCGGTCAGGATGCTTTCAGCGGGGGGCGGCTGGGGGGACTGCAGCAGCGCCAGTTCCGCCGCGCCAAAATCTGCCGCCGCCGTCTGGATCGCCGCCACCAGGTACGTCAGGAACCGGATCGGGTCATTGTCCTGCTCGTCGAGTGACAACCAGGCGGCGGGCCGCCCGAGGCCCGCTGCCCATTCGCCGGCCAGCGTGGTTTTGCCGAAGCCGGCGGGGGCCGCGATCAGAGTGAGGCGGCGGCCCGCCGCCAGCCCCTGGTTCAGCCGCTCGGTCAGGCGGCGGCGCAGCACCGCCTGGGGCCGGGGCGGGGGGAGGTAGAGCTTGGTGGCCAGGATCGCACTGGGCATCCTTTCATTATAGGCCAAGGGCGGATGCGCCTCGGCTGGGAGGCCAGTCCACCGCGACCTAATCGCCAGTTTCGGAGTGAATAGGGTGGGGCCAAAGCGGGTTGAGGTGGCCCATCAATCAGCGGTGCCAGGCTGGTTCATCGGGATTTCCGCTCCGCCGATGTTTGAGTCACCCGGCCTCGGCCCCACTTCGCTTCGCTGCGGCGGCTATGGTTCGCCGGAATGACGGAACCGCTGGCCATCACATAGCTGCCGCCGGGGCGCAGCGCCTTCTGGTAGGCCGCAACGGTCTGGTAGCCACGGCCAGATTGATCACCCAGCCGGCGCCCAGCCCCAGGACGTACTTCCATCAAGGGGCGGTCCCGAGCCCACGGGGTGCGTTGCGGCGTTCATTGCGATCGCGTACTCCGTAGCCTATAATTCAGACAGTGTTCCGCCAATTACCGCGCTTGGCGACCGTGGTTTTGCTGGCCTTTGTCGCTGGCTATTTGTGTTTGGCGCAGCCCGGCATGTGCCCATACTGGATGGTTGGCGATATCTCGTTCCTGTCCGAGGCGCCTGCCGGCTCGGAACATGGCCATCACCACCCGCAGCACAACCACAGCCAGAACCGTGACTTCTTCGAGTCCACCACCGCGCCGGTCACGCCGCAAGTCGTTTTGAGCGCCGCGGCCTGGCTGGCGCTCTTGGCCGCTGCGGCCCGCCAGGAAGCTGTTCGCGAGCGGCCGGTTGTAACCGCGTACTGGCACCCTCAGCCGATCTTCCCTCCGCCCCGTTTCGTTTTCGCCGCCTGACCTAATTGAAGCTCCCGGCCACGCCGCTTCACCGCGCGTGAAAGCGCCCCTGGCCGAAAAAACAACGCCGGCCGCCAGGGTCTTGGGCGGCGGCCAGTCGTTGTTCGCCGCTCCCAGGGTCGGGCGGGTCATTGCCTTCGGGTCCATCCGCGCAGTCAGTTCGGGCTCGTCAGCTGGGCTGGCCCGGAATTGATCGCAGAGGTCCAACGAGTCATTCAATTCAACCGTGTGTCTCCAGGTGTGCAGCCCGGAGCACCATCAGACGGAGGGACGCTATGCCACGCTTGTTGACGGGCGGCTACATTGTGCTGGTGTTGTATGCGGCCAGCGCCGCAGTCGGGGCCGCCTCTCGGGCCGGGATGCTGATCCCGGTCGCCTTGCCGCTGGCGGCGGCCTTGATCCTGGCGGTGCGCTGGCTCAAGCCGCCGGCCGAACTGGCCGCCTGGGCGGTGTTTACCAGCCTGTTACTGGGCGGCACCTACCTATCGACGGGCAGCCCGCTCGAGACCGGGGCCCTGGTCATCTACTTTGGGTTGACGGCGCTGGGGCTGTTCCGGTCGCCGTACTTTCTGACGCTGGCCTGGCTAATCCACCCGTTGTGGGATTTCCTGCCGCGCGACCTGCCGGCCCAACTGGTGGACCTGCCGATGGCCTGCCTGCTGTATGACATCCCGATCGGCCTGTATTTGCTCTGGGGCGCCCGCCAGCGCCGCTGGCTGCCGTTCCAACTCCCACTGCGCCGGACCGCTGCCGCCGGCCAAACGCGAAGCCGCTGATCGGCGCTGGAGATTTTGACTTGCCCAGCATCGCCCATGGCGGCTGGGTAGACAACAAAACGCCATCGGGAAAATCGTTCCTGCATGCCCGCGATCGGCGGCTCCCTTTTGCGCTTGGCCGCCCGCCCAGTGGGCCCGCAGGCTACTGCAAATTGCCGACCGGGCGCAAATCCATGACCGAATTCCCGGCGCGCCCAGCCGGCGAGGGCGAGAGTGTCTCCGGGTATTCTTGAGGTCGGCAAGACGGATCATCCATCTCAGGACACCTTGCTTTGCATGGTGTCTATTCAATCACCGAGGTTGGAATAAGATATACTTTCCACGGTGGGAGTGCCCGACCCGGAACAAGGCAGGCCATATGCAAGTCGCTCAGCGTCGCCGTCCCACCATCGGTGTCCTGGCTGGATGGCAGTTCTACTGGACGGCTACACCTCTCAGCTACCTCAACCCGCTCTTCGAAGGCCTCCGGGCCGCCGCTCGGGATGTCGACGTCAATCTCCTGTTGGCTGGCGGCATCGGCCTGGCTGCCTCCTCGGATGACCCCTTTCGGCCGGCCGGGCCCGAGCCGGCGCTCGACGCCGACTTCGTGCCCATCGGCCCCTGGAACACCGACGGCCTGATCGTCGTCAATCCACTTCATTCGCCGGCGCGTTCACGTTACATCCATGACCTGATCGCGGCCGGGCACCCGGTTCTCTTCGCCGGCTCAGGCGAGGGCGGGCCGGAGATCATCGCCGACAACGCTCAGGGCATCCAGCAGGCCATCCAGCACCTGGCCGGCCACGGCCATCGCCGCATCGCTTTCATCGCCGGCAGCCGGGACGACCTCGCCGGCGACAGCGGTGACCGCCTCCAGGCCTACCAAGCCGCGCTGGCCGCGGACGAGCAGCTGACCCTTGACCCGGCCCTGATCGCCTACGGCCGGCATGTTTTCGACGGCGGCTATGCCGCCATGCAAACGATCCTGGCGTCCGGCGCCTCGTTTACGGCCGTCCTGGCCAGCAACGACGAATCGGCCTTTGGGGCCTTGCAGGCGCTCAAGGATGCCGGTCGGCGGGTCCCCGAAGATGTCGCCCTCATCGGCTTCGACGACCGCCTGGAGACCCTCATTCAGACTCCACCCCTGACCAGTGTGCGCATCCCGCTGTACGACCTGGGCTACCAGGCGCTGCTCCAGCTCTTGCAGATGATCGCGGGCCAGGCGGAGGCGCGCGGGCAGCGGCGCGTCCCCACCCGCCTGGTGCTGCGCCGCTCGTGCGGCTGCAGTTGGGACGACGAGGCCGCACCGTCGCCGCCGGTGGGCACTCCAGCCGCTCGCCCGCGGCGCGTTGAGGAGGCCATGACCCAGGCTGTGCAGCTGGAGGCCCGGCGCCTGGGCGTGGATGAAATCCAGGCGCACTGCGAGGGTCTGACCGTCGCCTTGCCGGCGGGGCCAGAGGCTTTCCGCCAGGCTTTGGACGGCGTTCTGCGGCGCTGCGAGGCGATCGGCGAAGACGTGAGCGTGTGGCAGGCCGCCCTCGCCGTTTTGCGGCGGGACGCCGAAGCTAAGTGGGAGCCTGGGCTGGCGGCGCCCCTCGCCGAGGCGCTGGATCGCGGTTTTAACCGGCTGGCCGCGCTCAGCCGCCGCCAGGCGCGCCGGACGGCCGTGGATCAGCGCCAGATGCTGGATCGAATCGCGCATTTGACCGCCCAGTTGCTCCTGGTGACGGAGGAGGCGCAGGTCTTTGAGATCCTGGCGTGCCACTTGCCGGCCATGGATATTCAGCGCACGTTGGTTGCCTTCTTCAGGGCCGACGGGGACGATCCGGTGGCGTGGAGTGAGCCGCACCTGATCCTGCCTTCCTCAACGGGCTTGGCTCATTTCCCGAGCCGGCAGTTCCCGCCACCAGGGGTATTTCCGTCCACCGGGGCGCTCAGCTTGGTGTTGCTGCCGCTCGTCTGTCAGCGCGGTCCGACCGGCTATGTGGCCTTTGAGACCGTACACCTGTCTGTGTATGGGTCCCTCGTCCCGCAGATTGCGGCGGCGCTCGACCGCGCCCAGTTGTACCGGGATGCGCTGGAGGGGCGCCGGCTGGCCGAAGAGGCCGACCGGCTGAAGAGCCGATTCCTCTCGACCGTCAGCCATGAGTTGCGCGTGCCCCTCAACCTGATCATGGGCCTGAGTGAGCTCGTGCTAAAAGAAAGCGACGAAGACGGCCCGCCGCTGACCGATCCTCTGCGCCAGGACCTCGACCGCATCTACGCTAACGCCCAGCATCTGAGCGGGCTGATCGGTGATGTGCTGGACCTGGCCAGCAGCGACGCCGGCCAGTTGCGCCTGAACCAAGAACTGGTTGACCTGGGCCAGACGCTGCGGCTCGTGGCCGGGATCGGCAGCCAATTGGCACGCGACAAGGGCCTGGCCTGGCGCGCCGAGCTGCCGGAGAGCGGCCCGTGGGTGTGGGGCGACCGCACGCGCCTGCGGCAGGTCGTGTTGAACTTGGTCAACAACGCCATCAAATTCACGGCCCGCGGCGAGGTGGGCTTGAGCATTGAGGCCGCCGCCCAAACCGTGACTGTGGCCGTGCGTGACACCGGGATCGGCATCCCGCCCGAAGAGCAGCCGTTCGTTTTCGACGAGTTCCGCCGCTCGCGGCGCAGTCTGGCGGGCGGTTATGGCGGCCTGGGCCTGGGCCTGGCGATCTGCAAACGCCTGGCGGAGTTGCAGGGCGGCGTCCTGCGGCTCGAGTCGACCGGCGTGGACGGCGAAGGCTCCGTCTTCTGCTTAACCCTGCCCACTGCGCCGCCGCCGCCGGCGCACCCGGCCGGCCCGCCGCGGACCGAGCAAAGCATCCTGCTGCTGACAGGGCGGCCAGACAGCGGTGAACGCCTGCGCATGCTCTTGAGCCGGCACGGCTTCGACGTGCGCGTGGTCGCCTTGGACGCCTCACGCGAGCAATTGGCGCAACTCCTGGCGGCGCCGCCGGCCGCTATTGTGGTGGAACTGGGACCGGCTGCCGAGCGCGGCTGGGAAATCCTGAAAGCTCTGCGCGCCAACCCCGCCAGCCAGGACGTCCCGGTCTTGTTCTCTTCGTTATCGGGCGACCTGGGCGCGGTCTTGGAACTAAACTACCTGACCAAGCCGGTCGGCCTGACGGAGATCACCCAGGCGCTGGACCAGCAGTGGCTGATCACCGGCGAGCCGGCGGCGGAAAAGACAATCCTGATCGTCGACGACGACCCGAACGCGGTCGAGATGCACGCCCGCATGGTGCGCTCGCACTCGGCCCGCCACCGCATTTTGAAGGCCCGCAACGGGCACGCAGCGCTGGCGCTCTTGTCGTACGAACGCGTCGACCTGGTGCTGCTTGACCTGATGATGCCCGATCTGGACGGCTTTGGTGTGCTGGAGGCCATGCGCGCCTCGGCGGCGACGCGCGACACGCCCGTCATCGTCTTGACCGGGCAGACCCTGACCGAGGCGGATATGCGGCGCCTGAATCAGGGCGTGGCCACCATCCTGAGCAAGGGCCTGTTCACCGCGGACGAGACGGTGGCTCACATCCAGACTGCGCTGGGGCGCCAGCGCAAGTTGAGCAGCCAAGCGCAGCGCCTGGTGCGCCGGGCGATGGCGTACATCCACGAGCATTACGCCGCGCCGATCACGCGCGAAGGCCTGGCGCGCCACCTGGGCATGAGCGAAGACTACCTGACGTTGTGCTTCCGCAAGGAGCTCAACATGACCCCCATCGCCTATCTGAACCGCTACCGCGTCAATCAGGCCAAGGCTCTGCTCACCGATAGCGACCAGAGCATCACCGAAATCGCCCTGGCTGTGGGCTTTTCCGACAGCGGCTATTTCAGCCGCGTCTTCCGGCAGAAGGTCGGCCTCTCGCCGGAGGCGTTCCGGCGAGGCTGAAGACTGCTTCCCACAGGGAGTTCCCGGCGGAACTCGGTCCCCCCATGTTGGCGTCACCGGCGCGCGCCGGGGTCCAGATCCCGCCTGGCAGCCGGCTCCGGGCAGCCGCGGCTGAAGCGCCTGGCCGGCACGCCGACACAGGCCCTGCGCGCACACGCGGTCAGAATTTGCCGGAAGCGTCCCTCATCTCCCCGCTTTTGTCCAAGCCCGGCGCGGCTGGCCAACTTACAATCCTCCTCAGATGGGAGCGTTCTCCCGTCTCCCCGGCAGCAAAACTGACTTCGGAACTCTAAATAATAGATCCCAGGTGTCCCTGGCCGATCGTGTCTGGGCGTCGTTCACTGGGCCTATGCCAAGACTGACCCTGGAACACATTGCGGAGTTGTCCGGCGTGTCACGCTCTCCGGTTTCGCGCGTAATCAACAACCAAAAACGGGTGAGCGCTGAGGTGCGGGCGCGTGTGCTGAAAGTGATCGCCGAGACGGGCTATCAGCCTGACCAGACCGCGCGGTCTCTGGCCCGGCGCCGCTCATACGTCAAGCAGGCCCGGCCGGCCTGAGGCCCGGGCCTCGGACTACGCAACTGAAAGGAGGCCGTCGAACCGCAGCTTTGTTTCGGAACCGTGGCACAGATACGAAGGTCAGTCCACCCTCTGGATTCAGCTTCGAGGAGGAGCAAGTATGAAGAAGACACTCTTTAGCCTGCTGGCGCTGGTCGTCATTGCCAGCCTCAGCCTGGCCGCCTGCGGGCCGGCGGCCACCCAGGGGCCGGCCGCTACGCCAGCGCCGGCCGCCGTGACTCTGAAGGTCCTTGTCCATCAGAACCCGCCGATGGTGGCGTTCATGGAGGCCTTCAACAAGACCTTCCAGGAGAAGCACCCGAACATCACCGTGGACATGTCCGTGGTGAACGCCGGCGACCTGAGCACGGTCAGCCAGACCCGGCTGGCCGCCAATGACGTCGACGTGGTCGACATATTCGGTTTCGCCAACGCCGCCCAGCCGTACATGAAGAAGGTCGATGCCCCCAACTGGCAGCAGTTGATCGAGGCCGGCCTGCTGATGGACCTTTCGGACCAGGCCTTCATCAAGAACTATGACGAGGCCACGATCAAAGACGCCGGCAGCTACAACGGCAAAGTCTACGCCATCAACCTCGGGCGCGTTTCCTACAGCGGCATTTACTACAACAAAGATCTGTTCGCGGCCAACAACGTGAAGGTCCCCACCACCTGGAGCGAACTGGTGGCGGCCTGTGAGGCCTTCAAGGCAGCGAACATCGCCTGCATGACGGCTGGCGGCAAGGACGGCTGGCCGATCTTTGTCGGCGCCTATGGCCTGATTGGCGCTATCTACCCGGATCAAGCCGGCCTGGTCGAGGGCCTGTGGAACGGCACGATCAAGTGGAATGACGCTAAATCCCTGGAGATGTGGGAGAAGATGCAGATCTACGCCCGCGACATGATCGAGCCCGGCGCCAGCGGCATTCCGGGCGATGGGGCGCCGGGCCGCTTTGCCTCCGGCACGATCGCCATGTACCCGGGCGGGACATGGAATGCCCCGGCCATCGACGAAGCCAAACCGTCCTTCAAGTGGGGCTTTATCCCCTTCCCGGGTTCGGACAACGCCGAAGACAATAAGTACCTGTTCGGCAAGTACGACCAGGGTTGGGCGGTGGCGGCCAACACCCCGAACAAAGAGGCGGCCCTGCTCTACCTGAGCGAGTTCTCCGAGCCCGCCAACTATCAGGCCTTTGCCAATGCCGTGGGCTTCATCCCCACTCAGCCGACGGCTAAGTTGGACACCGCCATCGGCGCGGAAGTGGCCCCGTATCTGGCCAACTTCAGAGTGGGCTATGAGCAATACTGGATCGCGCCGAAGGGCGCCGGCCAGTTTGCCAACCCGTGGGCGAGTTACTTCAAGCCCTACGGCACCGATGACGATCCTCAGGTGCTGGCCGATAAGGTCCAGGCGGACCTGCAAGCCGGTCTTGACGCCGTCAAATAAGTCTGCAGCTCTCCAGCCGGCTTCCCATCCCCGCGATGGGAAGCCGGCCCTCTTAATCACGCGGATGGGAGGCCGGCTTCTATGAACTATCACTTCGGCCGCGGCTGGGCTCGCTGGACACCCTTCTTGCTGCTCCTGCCCGGGCTGGCCGCTTACTTTGTCATCGCATTGGGGCCCTCTTTGGCCACCGCCGTCTACTCGTTCACGGACGCTTCTGGCCTGAAGGGCGCGCCTGTCCGCTGGGTGGGGTTCGATAACTACCAGGAATTCCTCTTCATGGGCCGCGCCTCCGTCGACAATTTGAACGCCCTGGGCCGGACCCTGGTGTTCTGTTTCTTTGTGACGGTCATCCAGTTCGGGCTGGGCCTGTTCGTGGCCGTGATCATCAACCAGAACCTGAAGGGCCGGAACATCTTCCGCACGCTGTATTTCATGCCCGTGATCCTAGGGGCCGTCATCCAGGGCCTGATCTGGTCGCTTTTCCTCTATCCCCTGGGCGGGCCGTTGGCGAGAGTCCTGGAGCTGTTCGGCACCCGCTCGGAGTTCCTGGGCGGCCAGCCGGTGGAGGCGTTCGCCTGGGTGATCGTCGTCCAGATCTGGGCCAACATGGGCACGACGATGATCATCTTCCTGTCCGGCCTGCAGACGATTTCCACCGATTACTATGAGGCCGCCCGGATCGATGGCGCCAGCCCCTGGCAGGTGTTCACCAACATCACCTGGCCATTGTTGACCCCCAGCGTCAACACCAACCTGACCCTGAACATCATCGGCAGCCTGCAGGCCTGGCAGTTGTTCCTGGTCTTGCTGGGCTACCGCAACGGGACGCAAGTCCTGGGCTACCTGATTTATGCCACTGGTTTTGGCCAAACGTCCGGCAGTGTCACCAGCAGCTTCCGCCAGGGCTATGCCGCGGCGGCGTCGATCGTCCTGTTCTTGCTGGTGCTGGTGATCGGGACGGTGGTGCAAAACGTCCTGCGGCGCCGGGAAGCGAGGATTCTGGGATGAGCGCTCAAACGAACCCGCTGCGATCTGCTGGAAAACCGATTGACTGGGGGCAGATCGGCTCGTACACGGTCCTGATCGTACTGGCTGTCATCTATCTGGGGCCGCTGCTGATGCTGGTCAACACGGCGTTGAAGACGACGCCGTCGTTCATGCGGGACGCCACGGGGCTGGCGGTGGAGTTCAGCCTGCAGAACTTTGCGGAAGCCTGGAACAAAGCCAACTTCCCCAAGTATCTGTTCAACTCGATCCTCTACACCGTCTCCGCCACCACGCTCTATGTGGTGATGGCCGTGTTTGTGGCCTTCCCGATTGCCCGCGGCTATGTGAAGTACGCCGGCTTCTTCCTCACCCTGTTCGTGATTGCCCTGTTTCTGCCGCCGGCGTTGATCCCCCAGTTCCAGCTCATGTTGAACCTGGGCCTGTACAACAACCCGGTCGGGTACATCCTGCTGTTTGTGGTCAACCCGATCGGGATCGTCATCCTGGTGAATTACATCAAGACCATCCCGACCGAACTGGACGAGGCGGCCGCCCTGGACGGCTGTGGGTATTTCCGCTTTGTGATGTCGATCGTCCTGCCGTTGATTCAGCCGGCGCTCGCCACCGTTATCGTCCTGCACGCCATCGGGATCTGGAATGAGATCATCGCGCCGACGATCTACCTGACCAGCAAGGACTACTACCCGATCACGCGCGGTCTGATCGTGTTTCAGGGTGTCTATGGCAGCAACTGGCCGCTGCTGGCGGCCGCCGTGCTGATGCTCACTTTCCCGATGCTGGTCTTGTTCCTGTTCCTGCAGCGCTACATCGTGGCAGGGTTGACCGCCGGATCGGTCAAGGGGTGAGCCAATGCCTGTCCAGATGAAGTTGCGCCCGGTTGGCCGCTGGGCCAATCTCCTGATCCTGCTGAGTCTGGTGGGGAGCGCCTGCGTCCCGGCGGCGCCGGCGCCCACCGCCGTTCCGGCGCCGACTGCCACGGCCATCACGCCTCCGGCCGGTTGGCGGTTGCTCTGGCATGACGAATTCGACGGCACTGCCGTCGACGTCGCCAATTGGACCTACGACCTGGGCACCGGCAATGGCGGGTGGGGCAACGGCGAAGCTCAGGAATACACGGCGCGCCCTGAGAACGTCCGGCTGGAGAACGGTCTGCTGATCATCGAAGCCCGCAAAGAACAGAACGACAAGGGCGGGGTGACGTTCACCTCGGCGCGCCTGAAGACCCAAGGGCTGCAAACCTTTCAATATGGGCGCATCGAGGCGCGCCTCAAAGTGCCGGTGGGGGCCGGGACATGGCCGGCCTTCTGGATGCTCGGGGAAAATATCACCACGGTCGGCTGGCCTGACTGCGGGGAAATCGACATCATGGAGCACGTCGGCCGGGAGCCGGATTTGATCATGGGCACCCTGCACGGGCCGGGCTACTCCGGCGCGGGGGGCCTGTCCAAGTGGAACCGGCAGACGTCTAGCCTCGCCGACGATTTCCATGTCTTCGCCATCGAATGGGAGACCGACGAGATCCGTTGGTACTACGACGGCGTCCAGTATCACACCGTCACCCGCGCCGATGTGGGCGAGCGGAAATGGGCCTTCGACCAACCTTTCTTCATTATCTTGAACTTGGCCCTGGGCGGCACCCTGGGAGGCCTGATCCACCCGCAGACCGCCTTCCCAGTCCAATTACACGTCGACTATGTGCGCGTCTACCAGAAACCCTAGGTGACTCTATGACCATCCGAAAACGCCTTCCGGGACTAGTGATCGTCCTGAGCTTGCTGGCCAATGCCCTGGGCCTGCCATGGCTGTCCGTCACGCCGGCCAGCGCCGCCGGGCTGCCAGTCGTGGACGATTTCGAGGCCGGGCTCCCCGCCGGGACGGACCCGAACGGCGTAGCCGTGGGTTTCGTCGTCTTCAATGATCCGAACAGCACGGCCGCCATCTCGACGATTACGGCACCTCCCGCGCCCGTGCCGGGAGCCGCCGACCCGAATACTGTCCTCAAAATGGACGTGAGTGTGGTCTCGTATGCGGGCTTTGCCCACAACTTCGAGAACGCCTCCGCCAATGCCTGGGTGCCGCAGGATTGGAGCGCCTACGAAGGCCTCTCCTTCTGGCTCTATGGCAACAACAGCGGCACCACCCTGTTCGTGGACGTGCTCGACAACCGGAACCCCGCTTCCACCAAAGACGATGCCGAGCGTTGGTCCATTGACGTTCCCGACAACTTCAGCGGCTGGAAAGAGATCAAGATCCCGTTCGGCAGCCTGCGCCGCAAAGAGATCGGCAACGGCGCACCCAATGACGGCTTTGGACTCACCGAGGTCCACGGCTGGGCGCTGGGGACCCTCACCACACCGGCACCGCAAACCTACTATGTGGACAAGGTGAGCGTGTACGGCGTCGCGCCGGTCAAGCCGCTGACGGCCGGTTTCAGCGCTATCAGCTATGTGGTCGCCGAGGGCGGCGCAGCCACGCTCACGGTCAAGCTCAGCCAGCCCTCGGCCGATCCGGTGACCGTCGACTATGCGACGACCTTCGGCCCGGCGATCCCGGATCGCGACTATACGCCGACCTCCGGCACGCTGACCTTCGCGCCCAACGTTACTCAACAATCTTTCACTGTTCAAACCCTCGACGACCAGAAGTACCAGGGGGATCGAGGCGTGCTGGTGGAGCTCTCCAGCCCGACCGGCGGCCTGGCGCTGGGTCTCCCGCCGATCGCCCGCGTTGTCGTTCAGGACAACGAAACCTACGACCCGACCCTGCTCGACGACTTCGAGACGTTTTCCTACTTCTGGTCCGGCCAGGGCCAGGTGGTCTTGAGCAACCCGGAGATCACGCCCGGTGCCCCCCTGGCGCTGCCCGGCCAGGATGCCGCCGAGCATGTGTTGCAGGCGACGCGGCCGCCGGGTGTGGCCGCCACCCGTTTTGGCCGCGCCTTCCCGATCGCCCAGGATTGGAGCGGCTCCGGCGGGCTAACCTTCTGGTACTACGGCCAGAACAGCGGCAAGAGCATCGAGGTGACGCTGGCCAACAACCAGGCCAGTGGCAGTGATCCGTCGAAATGGAAGCTGGTCTGGAGCGACGAGTTCAACAGCGCCGCCGGCGCCGCGCCGAACGTGAGCGTGTGGGGCCACGAGCTCGGCGACGGCACCGCCTACGGCATCCCGGGGTGGGGCAATGACGAGCTGGAGTACTACACCGCCGGCACGGACAACGCCGCCACCGACGGCCAGGGCAACCTGGTGATCACCACCAAGGAGGCCGATGAGCCGCTCGCCTGTTACTACGGCCCCTGCCGGTACACTTCGGCCCGGCTGCTGACCAAGAACCGGTTCGAGGTGGCCTACGGCCGGGTGGAGGCCCGTGTCAAGGTGGCCGCCGGTGCCGGTCTGTGGTCGGCCTTCTGGATGCTGGGCACCGACATCGATCGGACCGGCTGGCCGCAGAGCGGTGAGATCGACATCATGGAGAATGTCGGCCGCGTGCCCAACGAGGCCTTCGGCACCCTCCACGGCCCCGGCTACTCGGGCGGCAACAGCTTTGGCAAGAGTTATGATCTGGGCGAACCGGTCGCCGACGACTTCCATACTTTCGCGGTGGAGTGGCAGCCGGACAAGATCGTCTGGTTCATCGACGGGATCGCCTACCACGCGGCTGATCCGGCCGACGTGGCCCCGAACCAGTGGGTCTATAACCACCCGTTCTACCTCTTGCTCAACGTGGCGGTCGGCGGCAACTTCGGCGGACCGGTGGGAGCGAACACGCTGTTCCCGCAACAGACCCTGGTCGACTACGTGCGCGTCTACCAGGCCAAACCGATCACGGCCAAGTTCACGGCCTCGTTCACCGACGCCTTCACGGGCTGGCAGAGAGTCAACCTCCCCTTCACCGCCTTCCGCGGCGATGCCGGTTCGGCGCCGAATCTGACGAAGATTCACGGCCTGAGTTTCACTGTGCCGGGCGGTCGGCGCAGCCCAATCTTGCTCGACCAGGTGCGCTTAAGCTGCAAGGAGATCACGGTCACCAGCGCGGCGGACGGCGGCGCCGGGTCGTTGCGCGCGGCGCTCGGTGCCGTCAGCGCCGGCTGCCCGGTCACCTTTGCGCCCAGCCTGGCGGGCCAGACGATCACACTCACCTCCGGTCCGCTGACCCTTGGCAAAAGCGTGACCCTCGACGCCTCCGCGGCGCCCGGTCTTACCATCAGCGGCAACAATGCCGACCGCGTGCTCATCGTCAACGCCGGGACGACGGCCACGGTCAAATACCTGACCGTCAAGAACGGTTACGGTTGGCAGTTGGCCGGCGGCATCCTCAACAACGGCTCGCTGACTCTGGACCATGTCACTGTCACCGATAACGTCATGGCTACCGACGCCGGGGACTTCTGGCAGGGCGGGGGTGGCATCTACAACGGCGGCGGCTCCACGCTCAACCTGATCGACAGCAGTGTAACGAACAACACCGCGCGCTGGTCGGGCGGCGGCGTCTACTCATTCTTCAACAGCACCACATCCATCGTCCGCAGTATAATCAGCGGCAACACCTCCGGCGATGTCGGCGGCGGAATCCGTTCGCTGGGCAACATGTGGATCACCAACAGCACCCTCAGCGGCAACGCCTCCACCGGCTGGCACGGCGGCGCGATCTTCCACACCGACGGCAACATGGAGATTCTCAATTCCACCATCGCCAACAACAAAGGGCCGGATTGGGCGCCTTCGGCGATCTTCAATGGTTCCTTCGGCGGTCCCGCCCCCACGCTCACGCTGCAGAACACCCTCATCAGCGGCAACCAGTGGTACGCCTGCGAGCACTGGACGGGTGCGAACATCCTGCTCTCGGGCGGAAACAACCTGGTGCAGGATGACACCTGCAATCCGGTTGCGAGCGACAAGATCGGCGTGGACCCCTGGCTCGGCCCGCTCGCCGACAATGGCGGACCGACGCTGACGCACGCTCTGTTGGCGGGCAGCCCCGCCCTGGACGCCGCCGCTGATGCGGTCTGCCCGGCCACCGATCAACGGGGGGTGGCGCGGCCGCAGGGCGCGCGCTGTGATATCGGTTCCTTCGAACAGGCGCCCTAACCTGGCGCTGCCCGCCCGGCCCTTCCCCGCGGGTTTCGATCCGCGGGGAAGGGCCGCCACGTGCCGGCCGCGTGCGCCGCTCAGGTTTGAGCCACAGGCCGAAAACTGAAAGCCAGTCTGCCAGCAAGCTCCAAGTCATTCAGAGAGAAGCCCCCCTGCTATGCCAAAATCCCCGCACCCCCCCGTCCTTGGGCATACCCGCCTGCACGCCGCGGCCGGTCCGGTCAGCGGCGCGTTCGTTTCGCTGCTGGGCGAGGCGTTCTACAAGATCAGCCAGGCCGACGTCCTGGAGCCGTTCTTCCTGAGCGTGGTGAGCAGCTCGGACCACTGGCTGTTTGTCGCCAGCACCGGTGGGCTGTCGGCCGGCCGGGTGAACGCCGAGCGGGCTCTGTTCCCGTACTACACCGTCGACAAGCTCACCGAGAGCAGCGAGCATACGGGCGGCAAAACTATCCTGCTGGTCGCGCGCGGCGACGACGTCAGCTTGTGGGAGCCCTTCTCCGACCGTTGGCGTGGGGCCTACCGGACCGAGCGCAACCTGTACAAGAACATGGCCGGCAGTGCGCTGGTCTTCGAGGAGAGCAACCACGATCTGGGGCTGACCTATCGGTACGCCTGGCGGACGAGCGAGGCCTTTGGTTTCGTCAAGACCGCCTGGCTGATCAACCACGGGCCGGCAGCCTGCCAGGTGGAGCTGGTGGACGGCCTGCAGAACCTCCTGCCGGCCAACATCGCCTCGTCCACTCAGAACACGTTTAGCGTGCTGCTCGATGGCTATAAGCGCAGTGAACTGGAGCCGGAGACCGGCCTGGGCCTCTTCTCCCTGAGCTCGCGCCTGACAGACCTGGCCGAGCCCAGCGAGTCGCTGCTGGCGACCGTGGTGGCCCAGATCGGCCTGCCGGCGGATGGATACTTGCTGTCATCCCTCCAGCTGGATCGCTTTCGCAGCGGCCTGGGCGTGACGTCTGAAACGGATGTCTGCGGCCGGCGCTGCGCTTATTTTGCCCACGCCCGGCTGGAGTTGGGGGCCGGGGCCCAGCACGCCTGGCACATCGTGGCGGATGTCCACCAGGACAGCGCGGCGGTGGCCGAATGGCTGCGGCGGCTGCGCGGCGATCGGGACGCGCTCTACCGGGAAGTCGAGCGCGACATCGCCCGGAACACGGCGGACCTGTTGAAGCTGATCCACAGCGCCGACGGCGCTCAGCTGACCCAGGCCCCGCTGAGCACCGCGCACCACCTGGCTAACGTCCTGTTCAATATCGCCCGCGGCGGCGTTTTTGCGGATCAGTACCGGATCGACGCCGCTGACCTGCGTGACTTCATTGCGGCGCATAACGGAGGGCTGCTAAGCCAATACCCGGGCTTCTTCGCCGACCTGCCGGCTCAGCTGACCCTGGCAGAGCTGCAGACGCGCGCCGCCGCCAGCGGCTCGGCGAACCTCAAGCGCCTGTGCAGCGCGTATCTGCCGCTGACCTTCAGCCGCCGGCACGGCGACCCCAGCCGACCGTGGAACGTCTTCACCCTCAACCTTAAGAGGGCCGACGGTTCGCCTTACCTCGGTTATCAGGGCAACTGGCGCGATATCTTCCAGAACTGGGAGGCCCTGGCGTACTCGTATCCCGAATTCACCGAGGCCATGATCAGCGCCTTCCTGAACGCCACCACCGCCGACGGCTATAACCCGTACCGGCTCACCCGCGAAGGCGTGGACTGGGAACTGCCCGAGCCGCACAACCCTTGGTCCAACATCGGCTACTGGAGCGACCATCAGATCATCTACCTGCAGAAGCTGTTTGAGATCAGTGCGCGCGTCCATCCCGGGCGGCTGGAGGCGCTGCTGACACAGCGGGCCTTCAGCTACGCCAACGTGCCCTATCGGATCAAGCCCTACGCCAGCCTGCTGCGCGACCCGCGCAACACCATCGACTTCGACTGGGCACTGCAGGACACGATCGCGGCACGCGTGCGCGACGGCGGGCTGGATGGGAAACTGGTCAGCACGCCGAACGGCCAGGTGTTCCACGCCTGCCTGACGGAGAAGCTGCTGAACCTGCTGCTCGCCAAGCTGGTGAACTTCGTCCCCGAGGGCGGCATCTGGATGAATACCCAGCGCCCGGAATGGAACGACGCCAACAACGCCCTGGTGGGCAACGGCTTGTCGGTGGTCACCCTGGGTTATTTGCGGCGCTACGTCGCCTTCTTCCGGGAGTTGATCGTCGGAGCGCCTCGCGCAGCCTCCGTCAGCCAGGAGATCTATGGGCTCTATCAGCGAGTCGCGGAGATCCTGACGCGCTTCCAGCCGGCGCTGGGCGGTGCCTTCAGCGATGAGCAGCGCCGCGCGATGATGGACGCGCTGGGGGAGGCCGGCAGCGACTATCGCCGGGATCTCTACACGCGCGGCCTGTCCGGAGAGTGCACGCCGCTGCGGCTGGAGGCCCTCGCCGAATTCCTGAGACTCACGCAGACCTATCTGGAACATTCCCTGCGCGCCAACCGGCGCAGCGACAACCTGTACCACGCCTACAACCTGTTGCAGCTCAGCGACGGCCGCGCCGGGATCGGGCGGCTGTATGAGATGCTGGAGGGCCAGGTCGCCATCCTGTCTTCCGGGCTTTTGTCCGGCGCGGAGGCCCTGACCCTGTTAGAGAGCTTGCGGCGCAGCGCCCTGTATCGGGCGGACCAGCACAGCTACATTCTCTACCCCGACCGCCAGCTGCCCGGCTTCCTGGTCAAGAACCGCATCCCGGCCGGGAAGGTCGAGAGCCTGGCCCTCGTCAAAGCGCTGGTGGCCGCCGACGACAAAGGCCTGATCCTCAAGGACGTGGACGGGGACTATCACTTCTGCGGCGACTTCCGGAATGCCAAGGACGTGGCCTGGCGGCTGGAAGTGCTGCAGCGCGAGCCTCGCTACGCCGAACAGGTGGCCCGCGATGCCAGCCAGGTGCTGGCGGTGTTTGAGGAGACGTTCCAGCACGCGGCGTTCACCGGGCGCTCCGGGACCTTCTTTGCTTACGAGGGTCTGGGCAGCATTTACTGGCACATGGTCTCCAAGCTGCTGCTGGCCGTTCAGGAGACCGCCTGGCGCTCCCGGCAGGAGCCTTGCGCCGAGGCGCTGCGCGAGGCGTATCTTGACATCCGGGCGGGGCTTGGCTTCAACAAGCCGCCGGACGTCTTTGGGGCCTTCCCCACCGATCCGTATTCGCACACGCCTAAAGGCCAGGGGGCCAAGCAGCCCGGCATGACGGGTATGGTCAAGGAGGAAATTCTGACCCGCCAGGCCGAACTGGGGCTGACGTTCCAGGATGGCCGGCTGGCGTTCGACATGTTCCTGCTCGACCCGGCTGAGCTCCTGACTGAACCAGCGGTCTTCACCTGGTTTGACATTGCCGGCCAGTCGCAATCTCTGAACCTGAACGCGGGCTCACTGGCCTACACGGTCTGTCAGGTCGCGGTGGTGGTGCAGGCCGCGGACGAGACCGGGATCACCGTGCATCTGGCTGATGGCCGCCTCCAGTCGCTCCCGGGCCTGATCCTGGATGCCGACACCAGCCGGCACATTTTTCAGCGCGATGGCTACGTCCATCATCTGGTGATCCACGGCCAAAGGCCGGGCTAAGGCAGTCTGGACGATGATCTGAAGGCCAATGAAGCCCGCCGACCGCCGGCCGAGAGTGACGGCGGTTGTCCGCGCAACGGCTCGGGCAGAGTCAATCTGCGGCTGGCCAGGCAGGGCCTCGCCCTCAGTGTGGCGGTTCAGCCAGAATTGGGGCGGGTGCTGCCCGGCGGCCAATCGCGTTAGTATCGGCCCGGATCGGCGCTCACTCTCGTCACTGTGAGCGTGTGACGGCCGCTGCGTTCCGGCCTTGTGACGTCGCTGCGGCTACGCCTCAACGCCATAGGTCGCAATCCGTCGGGCCAGCCGGCCGGCCAGGTGCGGGCTGGCCGCGCCCAGCGTCTCCCGGATGATCTGGGCGTCCTCGCGGTAAGCCGCGATCTTGGCGCGGGTCCAGCTGGCTGGCGCCGGCCGCAGGTTTACCACCCGGTCCGCCAGCTTCACCAGCGCGACCTCGCGCGCGGTTTCGCGCGGCTGGGCCAGGATGCGGCGCAGGCTGTCCGCCAGCCGCTGCTCCTTGGGCAGAGCCGGGTCCTTGGTCAGGGCTTGCACGCCGGCGGCGACGAGCGGCCCGAACTCGCGGCGCAGGTCCGCGGATTGGACGGCGGTGTCTTCCAGGGTGTCGTGCAGCAGGGCGCAGGCCACGGCCAGATCGCCGTCCAGCCCCTCTTCAACCTGCAGCGCCGCCGTGACCTCGGCCGCCACCAGCATCAGGTGGACGAGATAGGGCGCAGGTGAGTCCGGGAGCATCTGGCCCTGGTGCGCCTTCGCGGCCAGGAGCGCGGCGCGCTGATAGACCTCGGGTGACCACGGGCTGCCCATCTACGCCTCCTCCTCCGGCTCGTCCGGCTGCCAGCCGGCGTCGAGCAGATCCTGGGCCATCCGCACCGCCTGTTGCCGGCTCATGGGATAGAACCCCCACTTGTTGAGCAGGCCCACCGCCCGGCTTCGACCTCAGGCCGCTGGTGAGAGCGCAACTGCCCTCAGAACGCGGTCATCGGCCTGGAGAGCCCGAGCGTGTTCCTGGGCGGCGGGCATCAGCGAGCGCCGCTAGGGCGTGACCTCTTTGCCGTGGGCGACCGCATGCATTGCCGCTCCCGTCCGGGTGGCCAGGCCGTGCACGCCGAACAGCGCCACGAAGAGCAGGACTAAGCAGTACGGGATAACTTCGAGCGACACCTGGCGCGCCAACATCCCCGCCAAGCTCGGGATCAGGGCCGTCCCCAATCCGGTGGCCGCCATCTGCAAGCCGATGGTGTTGGCGGCGAAGTGCGCGCCCACGCGCTGGCTGGTGCCCGACATCAGCGCTGGGAAGATGGGCGCGACGGCGAAGCCGACCAGGGCCACGGCGACCAGATTCGCAAGCGGGGCCGGATTCCAGACCAGCAGACCGGCGCCCAGCAAGGCCCCCAGCAGGCTGACCTGCACCAGGCGGTTCACGCCGATGCGTTTGGCGTAGAGTCCGGCCATCATTCGGCCAATCGTAAAAGTGGCCCAGTAGCTGCCCGCCCACAGACCGGCGGCGGCCGGCGCGATGCCGCGCGCCTCGGTCAACAGGCTGTACGTCCAGGTCCCCACTGAGACCTCCGCCCCGACGTACAGGAAGAACAGCAGCACACTGAGCCAGACCTGGGGCTGGCGCAGGGTCTCGCCCAGCGGCGTGCGATAGTCGGTCAGGCGCTTGGGCGTCTCGCTCTCCGTCGCCGCCTCTTTGTCATTCCACATTGCCAGCGTCAACACGAAGCCGGCGGCCAGCACCAGTTGAAACCCGCCGACGACGCGATAGCCCACGCGCCACGAATTCAGGGCGGTCAGGGCGGCCGTCATGATGATCGGGCCGAGCGTCACGCCGATCCCATAGCTGGCGTGCAGCCACTGCATCAGGCCCTCGCCAAAATGCGCGGCCACGTAGGTGTTGAGCCCGGCGTCGATCGCGCCCGCGCCCAGCCCGGCGACCACGCCCAACAGCACCATCATCCACCAAGTCGGGACCAGGGTGTAACCGATCAGGCCCGTGCCGGTGAGGGCGCAGCTCACCGCCAGGACGCGGCCGACGCCCAGCCGCGCGATCAGGGGGCCGCTCAGGAAGCTGGAGGTCATGTACCCCGACACAGCCGCGGCCAGCAACAGGCCCACCGCATCCAGCGGAATAGAGAAGCTGGCGCGGATGGACGGCCAGGCCACCCCCAGCAGGCCGTCTGGCATTCCTAAGGCGACGAAAGCGATGTAGGCCAGCAGCACCAGTCCGATCTTCGGGTAGTGCCGGACCTTGTTCCAAATGTTCACGGGGCGTATCCCTTCTGGGCGGAGGCGCAGAGGCAGCCAGCGATCCGGTCGATTATACCCACAAGGACATCGTCTTGAACTGGCTGCCCACTCAGGGTATATCAGCGGTTGGCGTCCTCCACTCAAGGGAGCGGAGCGACGTGGGCCTGCCCGGCGCCGCCGCCGGGCGCATTCGTCAGGGGAGATCCAGGCGCCACTGGCCCGAGGCGAGGTCGTATCGGAGCCACAGCTCGGGCGCGTATCCCAGCGGGTAGCGGAAGTCAAAGACGCGCCGCGACACCCCGATCCGCAGGCCGGCCCCATTGAACTGGGTGGCCGGGCTGAGGATGGTGAGCGCGTCATTGCCGGCCCAGAGCGCGGCGAGCAAATCCGGCGGCGGCGGGACGATGTCGGGTGCGGCGCCGCGCTCCGTGATGAACACCGACCCGGCGTAGTAACACAACGTCCGCGCGAACAGCTCCTGGGCTAAGGTCTGGTCAGGCGCTTCGGCCCCCAGATACAGGTCGTCGTGGCTTTCCACGAACAGCCGGGACGAGCGCAGGCCGGGCGCCCACTCTGGCTCCTTATCCCAATCGACGTCTTCGTACCTCGCCGTCTGCTCGGCGATCTCGGCGGGCTGCCAGTCGTCGTCCACGTCGAACAGCGTCAGGTCATAGTGGCCGAACGTCGCCAGCAGCGGCGGCAAGCTTCCTTTGGGCAGGACCACGGTCGCCTCGCCGACCGGCGTGAACGCCACCCCCGCGCGCCGGGCCAATGCGGCGATCGGCAACTCCGCTTTCGTCACGGGGTCGAGCTGGCTGCTCTGATGGACGCAGAACAGCACCAGGTTGGCCGCCGCGTGGCGCTCGAGGATATCGGCCACGGCGCTGACGGTTTGCGGAAAGAGATGCAGATGCGCCCGGCCATACGCCTGCCAGAAGCGGATGCCCAACGGGAACAGCGTCCCTGTCTGCAGGTCGCGGTGGAGCGTGAAGGCGTTGTCGGTCGGGATCTGCATGGCCTGATCATAGGTCCGACCGGCGGGTAGGGCAAATGCTCCGCCGGTCTTCGATAGCGCCCAGACCGCGTCTCCGGCAGAGAGCCGGGGCCCTATCCTGACGCGCCTGGTGGATGGGCGCACCGAACGCGACCGTGAGGAACTGCTGCAGATGATGGAGATCCTGCGGCCGCTGCTGGCCAACACCGGGGCTCAACCAATTGGCACGATGATGATCGGCACAGTCAAGGGCGATATCCACGACATCGGCAAGAACCTGGTGGCGATGATGATGGAAGGGGCCGGCTTCAAAGTGATCAATCTTGGCATCAACTGCGATGCCGAGAAATTCCTGGCGGCCTACCGCGAACACCAGCCCGACATCCTGGGGATGAGCGCCTTGTTGACCACCACCATGCCCTACATGGAAGTGGTCATTCAGCGCTTCGCGGCCGAAGGTCTGCGCAGCCGGGTCGTGATCCTGAAGGGCGGCGCACCGCTGAATGCGGCCTTCGCCGAAGAGATCGCGGCCGATGCCTACTGCCGCGATGCAGCCGTGGCCGTCGAGACGGCCAAGAAGTTTATGGCGCTTCGGCTGTCCGGACCGGCGGCTTAGTCTGCGCCGATCCGGCGGGCCGGGCTGGCAGAAATAAACAGGCCCCTGGCGCGCCAGGGGCCTGGGTCAGCGGTGGCCAGGGATGGCGGGCCTCAGGCCTGCGCCACCATCACGTGTTTGGTGATCTGGTAATCGGCCATCGCCTCGGCCGAGAGGTCTTTGCCGAAGCCCGACTGCTTGAAGCCGCCGTGCGGGGTCTCGGACGTCAACGGCAGGTGGTCGTTGATCCAGACCGTGCCGAACTCTAACTGCGCCGACAGGCGCATGGCCCGGCCGATGTCCTTGGTGAAGACCGAAGCGGCCAGGCCGTAGGGCACGTCGTTGCCCAGGTGCAGGGCCTCGGCTTCGTCGCCGAACGTCTGCACCGTCACCACCGGCCCAAAGACCTCGCTCTGGACGATCTCGGCGTCCTGGGCCACGCCCGCGATCACGGTCGGCGCGTAGTAGTAGCCCTGCGGAAAGTCGGCTGGGACGCCGCCGCCGGTGAGCACGCGCGCACCCTGGGCCTTGGCCCGCTCCACAAAACCGCTCACGCGCTCCCGCTGGGCGCGCGAGATCAGCGGCCCCATCTGGACGTCCTCGTCAAAGGGCTGGCCGAGCTTCACCTGGCGCATGGCTTCCACCACCGCTTCGGTGACCGCCCCGGCCTTCTCGCGCGCGACGTACAAACGCGTGGCCGCCGTGCAGTCCTGGCCCGTGTTCAGGGTGGCCGCCAGGGCGGCCTTGGCCGCTACCAGTTCCGGGTCGGCGTCGTCAAAGACCAGGATGGGCGCTTTGCCGCCCAACTCCAGGTGCACGCGCTTGAGGGTGTCGGCGGCGGTGCGCATCACTTGTTTGCCAGTGCCGGTGGAGCCGGTCAGGCTGACCATGCGCACGTCCGGGTGCTCCACCAGCGCTTGGCCGACCGCGTTGCCGCCGGTGAGGATGTTGACCACGCCGGCCGGAAGGCCGGCCTCCGCGATCAGTTCAGCCAGCTTGAGCGTGGTCAGCGGCGTGCCCGGCGCCGGCTTCAGGACCACCGTGCAGCCGGCCGCCAGGGCCGGCCCCAGCTTCCAGATCGCCATCATCAATGGATAGTTCCAGGGCGCGATCTGGCCCACCACGCCCACCGGCTCGCGCCGGTAAATAGACGTATAGCCGGGCAGGTACTCGCCGGCGTGCGCGCCGTGGGTGTCGCGGGCGGCGGCGGCGAAGAAGCGCAGGTTGTCGACGGCGAAGGGCAGGTCGCCGCCCAGGCTCACGAATTTGTACGGCTTACCCGTGTTCTCGGACTCGAGGCGCGCGAGCGCCTCGGCGTTGGCTTCCAGCAGGTCGGCCAGTTTCCACAACGCTTTGGAACGCTCGGCCGGCGATTTGCGGCTCCAGCGGCCGTCGTAGAAGGCGGCCTTGGCGGCCTGTACGGCCCGGTCGACGTCGGCTCGGCCGGCGTCCGTCACTTCGGCGATCAACGCGCCGCTGGCCGGGTTCTCGACGCGCATCACCCCGCCGTCCTGAGTGGCCGTCCACTGACCATCAATCCAGAGTTGGTGCGTCATGCCTTGCTCCTGAGTGGGTCGAACGGGCCGCAAGCTTTGGCCCGCTGGTTGATCAGGTGATCAGGTCGCGACGCTCAGCGGCGGCGCGAGCCAGGGCTCGGCGACGGGCGCGGCGGCCGGCGTCGGGCCGCTGAGGATGCGCTCGGGGGCCGAGTACACGCGCAGCGTGTCGTGGCGGACGTAGCCGACGACGGTGATGTTCCAGGCCTGGGCCAGCGCCACGGACAGGCTGGTGGGCGAGGTGCGCGAGACCACGATGGGCACGCCCAGGCGGGCCGCCTTGCCGAGCATTTCGGAGCTGATGCGGCCGGTTGAGAGCAGCAGGCGGCCGGCCGTCGCCAGGTCCTGTTTCAACGCCTGGCCGCCCAGGCGGTCCACAGCGTTGTGGCGGCCGATGTCCTCGGCCACCAGGAGCAGGCGCTCGCCGTCGGCCAGCGCGGCGGTATGCAGGCCCTGCGTGGCCGCGTACAGCTCGGCGGCCTGGTACATATCGCGCATGCGCGCGAAGAGCTGAGTGACGTCGATGGTGAGGGCGGCGGTGACGGGTTGACGCTGCGCCTGCCAGTCCGCGAAAGTGGTGCCGCCGCCGCAGCCGGAGGTCACGATGCGGCGCTGGGGAGGGGTGAAAGCGACGTGCGGCTGCAGCCACACATCCACACAGGTTGCCTGGGCTGAGACAGTCAGCGCCGCGACGTCGGCGCGGCTGGTGATGATGGCCTCCGCACGCAGAAAACCAAGCGCCAGCTCATCCAGGTCGCGCGGCGTGCACATCAGCGTGGCCAGTTCCTGGCCGTTGACGTGCACGCAGACCAACCGCTCCTCGGTGACCGCGCCGGCCACGAGCTGCCAGCCGGAACTGCTGTGCTTGACGTACTCGGTCGGATGAATGCCGTGCATGCTGGTGTGTCGCAAAGAAGTGCGGCCGGCCGAACTTGCCTGCCTCAGCGCGACCCTCCCGCCCTGGCTCGGCGACGCCGTGCCGGGCAGGGCGCTGTTCGTGAGACTGAGCGTTTGGTCATAACGCGCTATGTTCTACAAACAATACGAGCGGATTATAGCCTAATTCGCACCAGCTTGAGCGTCATTGGCGCACGACCGCAAGGCTCCCGACCCTGAGCCGGCCTCCGCTCTAACGCCTGAGCCGTGGACCAGGCTCTAATAATCAATGAAAACCACTGAACTCTACTTTCCGCTAAGTTGCCGGCTCACTTGGCTGCGAAAACCGGCCATTTTGCCGAGGAAACAGTGTTGACGGTGTTGTTCAGCCCAATGGTGACACTTTCAAACATGGCTGGAGAGTTTACGGAAAAGGCGTTTCGGCAATGATTTCCTCGGAAAACCGGCTGATTCTCGGGAATGGCTCACCGAAACATCCTGTAGTTAGCGGAAAGTAGAGTGAATAGGCCCCGAATTATTCGGGACAAGACGGTACCATAAGAGGATGCCTCTTGACACGGCCCGAGATCAGGTCTAGGATAGAGAAAACGTTTTCCTTGCAACACCATGACCACCGATATACGCGATATCGCTAAGCATCTCGGGCTCTCCGTCTCCACAGTCTCCAAGGCCCTGAACGGATACGGCAGCGTCTCCGAAACGACCCGGGCGCGGATCTTGCGGGTCGCCCAGGAGCTCAACTATTACCCCAGTCGCGCGGCCCGCAGCCTGCGCAACAACCGAACCGAGAAGATCGGTCTCGTCTTGTACACGTCCACGCCGCTGTCCAATCGTTCCAGCGAATACTACTTTGAGATCATCCGGGGCGCTGCCACAGCGGCTGAAGGGCGGGGCTTCAACCTGATCCTGTACCTCACCGTGGCCAATCAGCGGGAGCGTCTGACCCATATCTGCCGCTCTCGCGAAGTGGACTGCCTGATCCTGATGGTCGGAACCGGCGCGGTCGACGAACCGGTGGCGGCGCTGATCGAGGAGGAGCTCCCCTTCATCGTACTCAACAAACATCCGCAGCTGCCCAAGGCCTCGTACATCGTCTCCGAGCATGAGGACGGCGCCTTCAGGGCGGTTGAGCATCTGATCGAACTGGGGCATCGGCGGATCGCCTACCTGGGACGGAAGGATGACCCCGAAACCAACGGTGACCGTTACGCCGGCTATCGCCGGGCTCTGCACGCCCACGGGATCGCCTTGGATGAGTCACGGGTCGTCCTGGCATCCTCGCAGCCGCTGGGCGCCTACTCCGCGATGCAGGGCCTGTTGGCGCGCGGGGATCAGCCGACCGCAGTCTTCGCGTACAGCGACGCCTGGGCTATCGGCGCCTTGCGCGCGATCTCTGAGCGCGGCCTGACGGTTCCGCGGGATATCTCCATAGTCGGGTTTGACGACCTGCGCGCCGCTTCTCTCACCAATCCGCCGCTCACGACCGTCCGCCAACAGTTGACCGAGCTGGGCCGCCAGGCCATTGAAGCGTTGCTGCTCCAGGTCGAAGGCGGCGATAGCGCCACTACTCTGCAGCGTAAGGTCCCGGTCGAGTTGGTGGTGCGCCAATCTACGGCCAGCCCTGGGCG
>ERZ761602.2915-NODE-2915-length-25477-cov-11.093462_pt1 | contig 25477 bp, 14 predicted proteins | sample MGYA00512165_ERZ761602 | MGnify/ENA primary metagenome ERZ761602 (study PRJEB28899, sample SAMN02445085) | bioreactor sludge metagenome | biome: EBPR sludge; isolation source: Thorneside wastewater treatment plant | place: Australia: Brisbane, Thorneside...
CCTGGCCGTCGATCGACTCCTTGTAGAACATCAGCTGGTCATGGTCTTCGGGAACATATTTCTGACCCTGCTGATTCCAGATGCCGATCTGGCGGAAGAGGCCTTCCATGCCGAAAGTACGCGATTCGTCGGGGACGATCGGGACCACGTGGCGGCCGATCTTCTTGTCCTTGAGAAGGATGTTCAGGAAGCGGACGATGGACATGGTGGTGGACACTTCGCGCCCCTCGCCCGAAGCCTTGAGCAAGGCGTCAAAGGCCGAGAGCTCGGGAATTTCCAGCGCCGCCGCACTACGCCGGCGTTGCGGCAGGTAGCCGCCGAGGTCCATCCGCCGCTGCCGCATGTAGCTCAGCTCGGGCGAGCCCTCCTCGAACTTCAGGTACGGCAATTCCTTGAGCTGATCGTCGGCGACCGGCAGGTTGAAGCGATCGCGGAAGCGCTTGATGGCGTCGTAATCGAGCTTCTTCTGCTGGTGCGAGATGTTCATCGCCTCACCAGCCTGGCCCATGCCGAAACCCTTGATGGTCTTGGCCAGAATCAGCGTTGGCTGGCCCTGGTGTTCGACAGCCGCCTTGTAGGCGCTGAAGATCTTGAAGATGTCGTGGCCGCCGCGGTTCAGCGCCCAGACCTGCTCGTCGGTCCAGTCAGCGACCAGCTCCTTGAGTTCCGGCGTGTTGAAGAAGTGCTCGCGGACGTAAGCGCCGTCCTTGGCCTTGAAGGTCTGGTATTCGCCGTCGACGGCGTCCATCATGCGCTGCTTGAGGATTCCCTTCTTGTCGCGCAGCAGGAGCGTGTCCCATTGCGTCCCCCAGACCAGCTTGATGACATTCCAGCCAGCGCCGCGGAAAGTGCCTTCAAGTTCCTGAATGATCTTGCCATTGCCGCGTACCGGCCCGTCGAGGCGCTGCAGGTTGCAGTTGATGACGAAGATCAGGTTGTCGAGCTTCTCGCGTGCGGCCATGCCAATGGCGCCCAGCGATTCGACCTCGTCGGTCTCGCCGTCGCCAAGGAACGCCCAGACCTTGCGGTCGCCAGCAGCGATAAAGCCGCGGCTGTCGAGGTATTTCATGAAACGCGCCTGATAGATCGCCTGAATCGGACCAAGGCCCATCGAGACGGTTGGGAACTGCCAGAAGTCAGGCATCAGCCAGGGGTGCGGATAGGACGAGACCCCCTTGCCATCGACTTCCTGCCGGAAGCAGTCCATCTGCTCGTCGGTCAGGCGCCCGAGCAGATGCGCGCGCGCGTAGACGCCCGGCACCGAGTGCCCCTGGAAGAAGATCAGATCGCCGCCGTGCTGCTCGGAAGGCGCGTGCCAGAACCACGAGAAACCGACATCGTAGAGCGCAGCCGCCGACGCAAACGAGGCGATATGGCCGCCGACATTGCTGTCCTTGTTGGCACGCACAACCATCGCCATGGCGTTCCAGCGAATGAAATTGTGAATCCTGATTTCCAGATCGGCATTACCGGGATACTTGGGTTGCTGATCGACCGGGATGGTGTTGATGTACTCGGTGGTAGCGCTGTAGGGGATGTCGATCCCCTCCTGACGCGCCTGGGAAATCAGGCCATCGATCAGAAAGTGGGCACGCTCGGCGCCTTCCCGATCGATCACACCGCTCAATGCGTCTTGCCATTCCTGTGTTTCTTGCGGATCGGCATCGGTGATGCCGGCCGACAGCGCGTTTTCGGGCAGAGCTGCCATGAACTTGTCTCCTGGTCTGCAGAATCGTGAAGTGAATAGTTTGCCTGCACGCCCAAGCGGACGTCAGCACGGAGGGTAAACGCTTGCGTCACTACAAAGTACCGCAGCGCAACAATGCATTTTTCCCGCATTGTAAAAGACACTTTTGCATCGTGCAATTTTTGCGGCGCCAGAGTGCCTTTGCGGGCGCTTTGCCACCCCCTATTGACCGTGTCACGGCCAGGAAGTTGGTCCGCATCGAACTGAAATTGCCAAGCGCTGGCCAAGTGCCCCCTTTGCGGACATTTTTTCCGTCGACCAGGGTCGGAGCGCACCGAGGCAGAGCTCGCCGACCGCCCCCGTGGCGGCAACGGGCCGACTTCCACAAGGCCACCGGCCGCGGCGTTCTGCGAAGTCTCGCGCACAAGAAAACCGAGCTTATCGGCCTCGAGCGGCAGCGAGCGGCGCCCGATTTGCGATAAAATCCCGGCTTTCCCGGCGCAAGGCAACGAGGCCGCAACGGCCTGCAGCCGCCCTACTCCCTATTCACTGGTCCCTACTCAACATTCCCCGCAATTTTTTGCCCGCTTTCTCCCGGCCACTCCTGGAACCCCCTATGACCGCAAAAATCCTCGACGGCACGGTGCTCGCGCACAAGCTGCGCGCCGACTTCAAAACCCGCGCCGAAGCCCTTGCCGCCCGCGGCACCCGCCCCGGACTGGCAGTGGTTCTGGTCGGCGAAGACCATGCTTCCCAGATCTATGTACGCAACAAGGTCAACGCCTGCGCACAGGCCGGGTTTCACTCCGAGAAGCTCAGCTACCCAGTCGACGTCGAGCCGGCGGTAGTGCTCAGGAAGATCGCCGAACTCAATGCCGACCCCAAGATCCACGGCATCCTCGTCCAGTTGCCCCTGCCGAAGCACTTCGACAGTGAGGCGGTACTCAAGGCGATCGCGCCCGAAAAGGACGTCGACGGGTTTCACGCCGAGAACTTCGGCGCCCTGATGCAGGGCAAGCCACGTTTCATCCCCTGCACCCCGTACGGGGTGATGAAGTTTTTTGCCGATGCTGGCATCGACCTGAAGGGCAAGGAAGCGGTGGTCATCGGGCGCTCGAACATCGTCGGCAAGCCAATGGCGATGCTGCTGATGCAAGCCGGAGCGACGATCACTGTCTGCCATTCGCAAACGCGTGACCTGCTCTTCCATACCCGGCGCGCCGACATTCTGGTCGCCGCCCTCGGCCGTGCCCAGTTCGTTACCGCCGAGATGGTCAAGCCGGGCGCGGTGGTCATTGACGTCGGCATCAATCGCCTGCCAACTGGCAAACTATGCGGCGACGTCGACTTCGGCCCGGTCAGCCAGATCGCCTCGGCGATCACCCCGGTCCCCGGTGGCGTCGGCCCGATGACCATCACCATGCTGCTGGCCAACACCCTCGAAGCCGCAGAAAGAGAGGCGCATTGATGGCCCAGCACCACGAGCCACTGATCGGTGTCGTCATGGGCTCCGACTCCGACTGGCCGACGATGCAGGCGGCCGCGGTGATGCTCAAGGAGTTCGGCGTGCCTTTCGAAGCGCGCGTGGTCTCCGCGCATCGCACTCCGGACCTGCTTTTCGAGTACGCGTCGACCGCTGCCACGCGTGGCCTGAAGGCAATCATCGCCGGGGCCGGTGGCGCCGCGCACCTGCCCGGCATGCTGGCCGCCAAAAGCACCCTGCCAATCCTCGGCGTGCCGGTGCAATCGAAAGCGCTGTCCGGCCAGGATTCGCTGCTCTCGATCGTGCAGATGCCGAAAGGCATCCCGGTCGCCACTTTCGCCATCGGCGAAGCCGGGGCAGCCAATGCGGCACTTTTCGCCGTCGCCATGCTGGCCACCGGCGACGCGGCACTGGCACAACGCCTCGCCGACTTCCGCCAGACGCAGGCGGCCAAGGTGATGGCCATGAAACTGCCGGAAGTGTGAGCAGCTACAGCAGCGACGACGACCGCCGCCCGGCTTCGCGCAGGACGATCGTCACCTGCCTGAAGGAGCGTCTCGCTCCATGGATTGCGGCCTGCGAGTAATGAAAACATGATTCTTCCCCCGGCAACTCTCGGCATGCTCGGTGGCGGCCAGCTCGGCCGTTTCTTTGTCGCCGCGGCACACGAACTCGGCTACAAGGTCTGGATTCTCGACCCCGACCCGCGCAGCCCGGCCGGGCTGATCGCCGACCGCCATCTGATTGCTGGCTACGACGACTACCCAGCGCTCGACGAACTGGCCCAAGCGTGCACCGCGATCAGCACCGAGTTTGAAAACGTTCCGGCCGACACCCTCGACTATCTGGCCAAGTTCGTTCTCGTGCGACCATCGGCGGCGGCGGTCAGCGTCTGCCAGAACCGCATCGCCGAGAAGAACTTCCTGCGCCGGCACGGCCTACCGATTGCCGACTTCATTGCCGTGCATGCTGAAGAGGACCTGCGCCAGGCCGCGACGACGCTTTTTCCGGCGATCCTCAAAGTTGCCCGTTTCGGCTACGACGGCAAGGGGCAAGCGGTGGTCGGCAACCGCGACGAGGCAATCGCCGCCTTCCAGCACTTCAAGGGCGAGACCTGCGTCCTCGAGCAGAAGCTCCCCCTCGACAGCGAAGTCTCGGTGGTCCTGGCGCGGGACGAAGACGGCCACATAGAGAGCTTTCCGAGCGTCGAAAACAGCCACCGCAAGGGCATCCTCGACATTTCGCTGGTGCCGGCACGCGCCTCGTCCGAGCTGCGCGCCAGGGCCCCCGAGCTGGCCGAGAAGATTGCCGACGGCCTGGACTACATCGGCACCCTGGCGGTGGAGTTTTTCGTGGTCGGCGGCGAACTGGTGGTCAATGAAATGGCACCACGCCCGCACAACAGCGGTCACTTCACCCTCGACGCCTGCCTGACCAGCCAGTATGAACAGCAGGTGCGCGCACTGTGCGGCCTGCCGCTCGGCGGCCCGCGCGCGCACGCGGCGGCGGCGATGGTCAACCTGCTCGGCGACCTCTGGTACGAAAACGGCCCGGCCGGCCCTCGCTACCGCGAGCCGGACTGGTCGCAATTGCACGCCTTTCCCGGCCTCAAGCTGCACCTCTACGGCAAGCACCATGCGCGACACGGCCGCAAGATGGGGCATTTCACGGTCGTCGATGACGACCCGGAGACCGCCCGCGAACGGGCGCTCGCCGCACGCGCTGCAATCGGCATCGTCGATGTTCCCTGAGCAGGCGGAAATCGATCATGCCGTGGCACTGCTGCAGGCCGGCGAGCTGGTCGCCTTTCCAACCGAGACGGTCTATGGCCTGGCTGCCGACGCCGCCAACCCGCTGGCGGTAGCGAGGATTTTCGCGGCCAAGGGTCGCCCCGCCAATCACCCGCTGATCGTCCATCTCGCCGGCGCCGGCTGCCTTGAACGCTGGGCGCGCGACATTCCGTCGCCGGCCTGGGAACTCGCCGAAGCCTTCTGGCCGGGACCCTTGACCTTGATCCTCAGGCGGGCAGCAGCCGTACCGACCGCGGTCACGGGCGGCCAGGACAGCATCGGCGTGCGCGTGCCAGCACATCCGGTAGCGCTGGCCCTGCTACGTGCCTACGCCGAGGCCGGCGGGGGCGTCGACGGCATGTGCGGGCTGGCCGCTCCGTCAGCCAACCGCTTTGGGCGCATCAGTCCAACCGAAGCGCGGCACGTGCGCGAAGAACTGGGCGACTCGGTGCCGCTGATCCTCGACGGCGGTCGCTGTCTGGTCGGCATCGAATCGACCATTCTCGACCTGACGCGTGGCGACAGCCAGCCGCCGCGCCTGCTGCGCCCGGGACGCGTGACGCCCGAACAGATCGCAGCAGTGATCGGCGTGCTGCCAGAAACGCCAAGCCTGGCAGGAAACGACGGCTCACCTCGGGTTTCGGGCTCGCTGGCTGCACACTACGCACCGCGGACGGCCCTGCATCTGGTGGCGCCGCAACGGCTAGCCGAAGTCATCGACCAACTCCATCGAGCCGGACGCCGCTGTGCAATTCTGTGCCACAGCGAGCCACCCGCCGCCATCGCGGCCACAGACACGCTTCGCAAACTGGCGGCTGATCCTCGCGGCTATGCCCGGGCGCTCTACGCAGCGCTGCGCGCGCTCGATCAACTGGCCGCCGAGCTGATCGTCGTCGAGGATGTTCCAGCGACGCCGGCCTGGGCGGCGGTCGCCGACCGCCTACGTCGAGCGGCCGTCGGCGCAGGTCGACACGCGGGTCCGGCAGACTGAACATCTTCGCCGGCAAGAGACGGGCGCTTCGCGAGTCGCGTACGCGACTTCCACACTAACGGCCGAAACGGTACTTCCAGAAGAAGTCCAGCGCGTTGTCGGAACCGGCGCGCCCGACAACGTAGAAACTTCGATTGAGGTAGTAGGTCAGCTTGACAACGCTCTCAGCCGTCGTCAGCGACTGGTCATAGCTGATCACGACATCCGACGACAGGCGCTTGCCGACGCTGACAATCTGGCCGGTGGTGGTATTGCTGGAACCGAACGAGCTGCTACTGGCGATGCTGCTGGTCTGCGAGCGGCTCGAACCATCGATCGAACCACCGCTAACACCGAACTCGTCGATCCCCAGACTGCGCTGCAGCTTGCCCAGCGTACCGCCGTCCTGGCCACCGAACAGCGTCTGCGCGGCGGCCATCAGCACGCTGCCACTGCCACCACTCCCCTGATCGGAAGCATGCCCGAGAACCAGCCATGAGAGCTTCTCGGCATCCGGCACCACCGGGTCCGAAACCAGCTTGACGACCGGCCGCCGGGCCGTTCCCGTGACTTCGACCCCCGCTTCGACCGGCAGGTTGGTACGGATCGCCCGGATATTGAGACCAGGATTGTCGATCAGGCCCTGGAAGTTGAGAATACCGCGCTCGATCGCCAGTTTCTGGCCATAGGCATCGAAACGGCCGCCGACGGTGCGAATCGAGCCCGTCGCTCGCGGCAGACCCGTTCCGTCCGACTCGATCTTCAGCGAGCCTGCCAGACGGCTTTCGACGCCAGCGCCGCGAAAACGGAAGTGGCTGCCGAGATCAGCGTCGATATTCAGTGACAACAAGCGTGCCGCCGCTGGCGCTTTCGCTTTGCCCTCCCCCTTGCGCTCGATCCGCACATCATCGGAGAGCTGCGGCGTGCCGCTCTTGGCCAGCTCCCAGTAGCCGGCATCGACCTTGAACTTGCCGAGAACGTCGAGCAATTTCTGGCCCAGGGTCAGCTTGGCCTCGCCGGAAACGAGCATCCACTGATTCGCGAGTTGCGTCACCCCCAGGCGATCGGCCCGCAGCGTCAGCACACCGTCGGTCGTGCCCAGATGCAACTCGCCACTGGCCTCGACGCTACCGGGTTTTCCCGTCAGGCTGGCGGCATCGATGCCGGGATCGAGGGCCAGGCTACGCGGCATGGCCTGAAAATCGCTCTCGAAGAACAGCTGCTTGAGCACCAGACGCACGTCGCCTGGCTCGTCGCCGGTCAGCTGCAGCCGCAACTTGCCACGCTCAAGGCGCATCCCATGGTCCAAGGCCCGCATGGCCAGGCCGTCACCACGCCATTCGCCACTGAGCCGGGGCTTCACCGGGGTTCCGGAAAGTGCGAGCTCGCCGGCCAGACGACCGCCCAATTGCCAGCCTTCGCCAAGCAGGCGCGCGGCCCAGGCCAGATCCGGGACGTCCAGCTTGAGTTGCCCCCGCCACGGCGCATGCTCACTGATCAGCGTCGTCGCCGAACTGGCAGCACTCAAAGTGCCGCTCAGCTCGCCAAGCTTCTTGCCACGCAGCTTGAGCTCGGCGTCGAGACGACCGTTCTTGGCCAGCAGGCTGACGCTCCCCTCCTCGAGGCCCAGCGCCACGCTGCCGATCGACAGATCGCCGCTCTCGCGCCACAAGCGCACACTACCCGCCGGCAATACGCTCTTCGCCGCTCCGCGCTTGCCACTCGCGGCGCTTCCTCCGCTAGTGCCTAGATCCCAATCGGCATTTAGTCGCAGCGCCTCGCTGCTGCCCTTGGCTGCCCCGAGGGCAGAGGCGTCAAACCACTCCGGGAATTCGGCGAGCATCGTCAGCAGCGGCAAACCACGCAAACTGCCGGCGGTCTGCCAACTCTGGCCCTTGGAAAGCGCCCGCTCGAGGCGCGCCGACCAGCCGGCGCCGACGAACTCCGCGGGACCGGCACTGAAGCGCTCGGCAGCAGCCTGCAAGGGCAGTGGCCCTGCCAGGCGGACAAAAGACTGGTCTTTGGCGAGCCGTGAAGAAACGCTCAGTTCGCTGAGCGCTCCCGCCCACTGCATGCCACTCGCCGGAGTCGTCAGCCCCCCCGCGAGCAGCAGGCGCAGCTCGCGCTTGCCGGGCAGAGCAAGCTGGCCGCGCAAGCGATGCGCGCTACGCACGCCTTCGGCTTCCAGCAATACTTTGCCCAACAAGGAATTGCCATCGGGGAGATCGAGTCCGGCGAGCTGCAGCTTGCCCGACAAGGCGCCGTCCTTGCCATCGCCAAGACGGGCAGTGAGATCGAGCCCGCGGATCTCGCCGAAGGCTTCCGCCGCCAGCCGCGTCGAACGCAAGTCGGCCGAGAGTTCTGGCGACTTGACACTGCCGCCAAGCAACAGCGTACCGCTGACATCGCCGGCAACACCCAGGGGATCGAGTTTCGGCGCACTGATGGCCACTGTCAGGTGATCGCCACGAGCACCAAAAGCACCTTTCGCGGTCAGGCGGTTGCCGGCAGCGTTCAGCTCGACGTCGGCCTTGCGCAGGCGTTCGCCGACCAGATCGACGTCGCCGCGCCCGGCCAGCGATTGACCGCGGAAACGACTGTCGTGTAACTGGAAGCGCAGGCCAAGCGCCAACTGCGGCTGGCTGCTGCCTTTGCCATCGAAGTCGGCGTTGAGCCGTGCCGGCGGCACATCGGCAAAGCGGCTGGGATCGAAATTCTTCAGGCTTCCCTGCACGGCGAACTTGCCGGCGTCGACCAGCCCGAGCTGGCCACTGGCGAGCAGCCTGGCGTCGCCGGCCTCCAGGCGCAGCTGGTCGACGACGATCTCGCTTGGCTGGATGGCGATCTTGCTGGCGATGCTGAACTGCGGGTCGCGCAGCTCGAGCTCGAACGACTGCTGATTGAGACCGAGACTGGCGCGCAGCGGGCCGGCGAGTTTCGTCGAGTGCAGGGAACTGAACAAGGCACGTGCATCGAGCGCCGCCGCCGTCAGGCGCAACGTCAGTTCGCTGTCGCGCAGGCGACCACTTCCACGCAGGCGTCCACCTCCGGACAAGCGCAGGTCGAGGTCGGCCAGCTGCAGCTCGTCGCCCTCCAGACGCAAGGCGGTTTGCAGCGACTCGACCGGCAGCAAGTCCTTGTCGGCGGCGCCCGAACGCCGATTGCGCAGCGTCAAACGCCCACTCAGCGCAGCGGCCGAATCGGCCAGCGGCTGCAAGGCGACGTCCAGGTCAAGAATCGCCTGCGGCGCACCCTTGGCCCAGGCCGCGGGATCCACTCCCGTCACCTTGGCAACGACTTCGACGATCGGCTGCGGCAGGAAAGGCTTGAGGCGGGCGTCGACCTGGCCAGCAAAACTCTCGCCGGTCTTGCCGTCAAGCGGCTGGCCGCTGCCGTGTAGCCGCAGTTCATCGAGCGAGCCATCGGCGAGCAGATCGAAAACCAGCGCTCGCCCGGCGGCCTCGCCCTCGATGCGCGCGGCTGCCGTCAGCGCATACGGCTGGTCGCCCGCCAGAGACAGCTCTCCGGTCAGCGCCAGGCCGCTGGCAGTGGCGCGCAACTCGGACACGTGATGCTCGGCGCCGTCGCTGCTCAGGCGCAATGCAAGCCCCTCGACGACGGTCGTCGCCTGGCCATCCGGATGGCCATGCTCGCCGAGCTCGATGCTGCCGAGGCGCAGTTCCTCGATGTCGACCGCCAGCGGCAGGCGCAGGCTGTCCGGCATCACCGACGGCTCGTCACTGGGAACACTCGCCACGCGCAGGCGCGCCGCTGCCAGGCGGCTGACCGAAAGTCGCGCCTGCAACAACTCGGCAGGACGCCAGTCGAACTGCAGATCCTGCAGCTGAACGTCGAGCGTCGCGTCGCGCCAATGCACCGCCTGCAGGCTCAGCGAGCCGCGCAGCGAGCCACTTGGTTCAGCGAGCGTCAACTGGCCATTGGCGAGTTCCTCAAGGGCACGGCAGGCGACGCGAAAACCACTTTCCGTAGCCAGCAGCCAGGCCAGGCCAGCAAGCAAGCCCAACCCCACGGCAAGCGGGCTGATCCATAGCCAGTGCCAGCGACGGCGAGGCTTCCTTGGCGGCGGCACAGCCTGACGCACGTCGCTCTCTTGCCCGGGCGCCCCAGCTTGCTCGTCCACTTCCTTCGCTTCGTTCAAAACGGTACCGCCAGTGAAAAGTCAAAGCGCAGCTTGCCTTCGCGCTGGCCGTAGGCGAGATCCAGGCCCAGTGGACCGACCGGACTCTTCCAGCGCGCGCCGAGGCCGTAACCCACCGCCAGATCGAAAGCGTCGCGACTGTCCTGGGCATCCCCCGCGTCAACGAAAGCCGCCGCACCCCAGACGGGGGTAATCCAGTGCGTGTATTCGGCACTCATGGTCATCAGGTAACGTCCGCCGACAACCGCTTCACCTTGCTGCACACCAAGGCTCTGATAGGCGTAACCGCGTACCGAATTACTGCCGCCGGCGCGAAAGAGAAAATCCTGTGGAATGCCGTCGCTTGAGGGCGCAAAGGTTGCGCCGAGTTCGGCGCGCAGGAGCAGACCATCGCGCTCGCCAAGCTGAACCCCCTGCGCGTAGCGAAGGTAGGTACGCACGAAGTCCTGATCGGAGAGCAGCTGCTTGCTGGCGCCGCCCAGCTGAAACTGCAACGAAATCCCCTCCGACGGACGCAGCGGATCCGGCGCGTGCCGCCAGGTCCAACCGGCCTGCGCGGTCAATGCTTCGTTGGTGGTCGTTGGCGAACCTTTCGGGGTCTGCTTTTCCGTTTGCCAGTTGAGCCCCAGGCGCTGCTCGACACTACCGCGCTGCTGTACGCGCGTCGCACCTACCGCGAAGGTCTCGAGTGCCAGATTCTCGATGTCCGAATTCTGGAAGGCCATCCCCACCCCGTCGCGCCGCCGCCGCTTGTCAGGCGGAAAGAAGACATCGGCGTAGGCCGTCTGGCGCAGTTGCTCGATACGCACGCCGGTGTGCAGCTCCCAGGCACGATCGAAGAGATCGCTGCTACGGTAGTTGGCTTCAACGCGCGCACCGGTGTTGGTGCTAAAGCCGGCACCCAGCGATACCTCGTACGGCGCACGCTCGCGGACATGCACCAGCACTGGCGCACTGACCCGCCCGTCCGGGCCATCTGCCGAGCGCTCGTCGTCCTTGCCGCGATCCAGCGAGACGACGACCGACCCGAAAAACGGGGTGTCCTGCAAAGCGGTCTGCAAAGCCAGCAAGCGATCCTCGCGGTAGGGCTCACCGACGTCTACGCTGTGGTTGTAGCGCTCGACCAGCGACGACGGATAACGCTTCAGGCCGCTGATCTTCAGTTCGCCAAAGCTGTAGGGCGGACCCGCCGCAAGAACGACGCGCAACTCGACCCGACGCGCCTCCGGGTCCACTTGCGCGCCACTGTCCTCCAGGCGAGCAGCAGCAAAGTCCACAGACAGCAAGTCCGCGAGCAGCGATTGCTTGGCGTCGTCCCAGTCGGCTTGCCGAAACGGCTGACCGCTCTTGAGTTTCCAGCTGTCGGTCAAGGCCTTGCGCCGCGCCGCACCAACGTCACCAAGAATCTCGATGTGTACACTGGCGACGATCGAGCGCGGCCCCGGATCGACTTCGACCAGCAGTTTTCCGTCACTCTCCTTGACCACCACCTGCGGCGAGAAATAGCCCTCGGTCGCCAACAGTGCAGGCACTTCGCGCTCCATTCGGCGCTCAAGAGCCGCCTGCTCCGGCGCGTCGGCCACTTCGCCGAGCTCCACGTATTCGGTCAGCAGTTGGCGTACCTCGTCCGGTGCCTGCAACTGTGGCACGGCGGCGGCCACCGGCAGGGCGAGCAGCAGCGCTGCCAAAACAACGGACTTGTGCATAAACGGGTAGCGGAGCGGGTGTGGCAAACGGAATCGCGTGACTCTGGCATTGTGACGCGCTGGGTGCGAGACTCGCGACACCAGTTGGCGTACCTCAAGCACTTGCTGCAGGCCGTATAGGATAAACGCTTTGTCGGCGACATTGGCAAGATCTGCACAACAATCACGGCAGCCAGGCGGCCGCTACCTGCTGCCTCAGATTGGTGCGACAGCCGGCCAAGCCGGCGCCGCTCATCCCTGGCAACTTGCAGGCAGCTCCAGAGGCGCAACGGCTTCGCTCAAGTCGACGTCCGAAATGCTCAGGCGGCGCAACATCGCCGTCTTCTTCTCGTGATGGGTTTCCATGCGCTTCAAGACATCGCGCAGAAACTCAAGGGTCTGCATGATGTAGGGGCCCTTGTTGAGCATCACGCATTCGGCGCGCGTTCCCATCGCCGCGTCGGTGACCTCGGCGCGCGACGGCATGCCGCCCTTGGCCAGCGATTCGAGCACCTGCGTCGCCCAGATCACCGGAATATGGGCCGCTTCGCACAGCCAGAGAATCTCTTCCTGTACCTCCGACAGGCGCTCGAAGCCGAGCTCGACACCGAGATCACCGCGCGCCACCATGACCGCCACGCAGGCATGGCGCATGGCGGCAAACAACAGGCTTGGCAGGCGGCTGAACGCCTTCTTGGTCTCGATCTTCAGGACGATGCCCAAGTGATTGGCCTCGAGCCGCTCAAGTGCCGCAATCAGCTCCTCGACATCCTGCGGCCGCTGCACGAAAGACATCGCCACCATGTCGGCGTGCCGAGCGACGAAGGCGAGGGCCTGAAGATCGTTCGCCCCGAGCGCCCGCAGCTTGAGGTCGGTGTCCGGCAGGTTGATTCCCTTCTCGCCATGGAGCTTCGCCGCGCCCCCTGCCGCGTAGGTGATGTCAACGGTGAACCGCTCGGCCATCACTTTCCGGATCTTCCCGGCAATCTTTCCGTCATCGAAAAAGATCCTTTCTCCGGCACGAACGCTGACGAAAGCTTCGTCCAGCGAGCAGGCAATGCACGCGGCTTCGACGAGATCGCCGTGGTCATCGTAGCTGGCCTGCCTGCCGAGAACCTCGCCGCGGACCACGTCGAGCACGTCCCCAGGCTTGAGCAACAGGGCCTGTGGCCTTGGCGGCAGGGTCGCGACGCGGGCTTTCGCTACGCTCCTCGCCTTACGCCGCAGGCTCAGTCGGGTACCCTCGACGACGTACGCGGTACGTACCGCCTGGCATAGACAGGCGTCTGCCGAGACGGCGATGACTTCAAGCACGCGTGCCCGCCCGCGCGCATCGTGCAAGTCGATGAAATCGCCCTCTCGAGCCCGGGCCAGCAGCTTGCCCTGCACCGGTACGGTCTTGCCGGCAAAGGCATCGTCAGGGACTTCGTTGACGAAACGCACCAGGGCCGGCGCGATCGTCTGGCCAAGCGCGTTTCTCTGCGGCCGCCACTTGACGACGCCCGCCGCCGACTCGACGGCACCGGTGCGCAGCTTCGGCCCGGCCAGGTCGCAACACACCTTGCACGAACGGCCAAGCTTCCTTTCCGCCTGCCGCAGCTGGTCGACCATCCGACCCCAGACCTCGGCGTCGTCGTGGGCACAGTTGATGCGCATGATATCCATGCCTTGGGCCAGCAGATTGCTGACGAACGACGGATCAGCCGCCGCCTCACTGGGCATGGTGACCATGATTCGCGTCTTGCGATCCTTGGGCAGCGGTCCGAGGATCGCATGCGCGTGCCTGGCCAGCACTTGATCCCCCTCGCAAAAGGGAATCGTCGGAACCGCTTGCGCATGATCCGCAACAGCGCTGTTGCGCAACAGGCGAAGCACGGCGACGACATTGTCGAGTGAGGCCATGACGTGCGCCTCCATGCGACCCAACGAACTCAAACCCAATCGGCCCAGTTCGCGCTGCAAGATGCGGATATCAACCCGTCGGATAGCCAGATAGTGCGCCAGGTTGCGCGCACTCGCCCTGAGCTCCGGCGCGACGCTGCGCAAGCGCTCGTCCAGCTCATCCTCAATGGCAATTGCATCTTCGCGAAGCCGCTCGACGGCAAGCCCCACGCGTCGCAAAAGGGCATTGCGCGATGACTCCCTGCTTAGCTTATATTGCTCGTTCGCCACGCTGGCTGCTCCCTATCAAACGAAATGATCCCGCTAAAAGCGACATTGTTGATGCTCAAGGTTTCGTTTGTGTGAAGCTGAGCAGCCGTCGTGCGGGCATTCGGTACGGCCAGGGCAAAATACGCTGACCACCGCTGGCAGAGCACGTAGCTACCCTGCCAGCGCGCGGGCGCAGCCCATCAACGGCCCCGAGCCAGGCGCCCACGGAGGTTTGCGAAGATAATGGGGAAAGGCTCGTGCTATCGGGCACGGTCACCGCGCAAGACGCGATCGAGACGGAAACAGATACAGAGTCGTACTCGAGAACGAACGCGTTCGGGTGCTCGACTATCACGATCGACCCGGCGCCAAGACCCGTCGCACCGCCACCCGGCATTCCTTCTCTATGCGCTGGCGCCGTTCAAGCGCACGATCACCTTGCCGGATGGAAAGCGCATTACCCGCGAGTTCAAAGCGGGAGCGTTTCTTTGGTCCGATGTGCAAACGCACGTCGGAGAAAACATCGGCCAGACCGACACGCGGGTGATCATGATCGAGCTCGAGCAGGACGCCCAGGACGAGGCAGGCGGGAAATAAGCATTCGAACGGAACTTGGCGGTGGCACCACGAAGACAGGTTTGATGTCTTTCGCATGTTTGCCTGTGGGCAAGACTCAAGACACCTCTCTGCCGACGGCCCTCCGAAAACCAGCCGTCGGTCGGCCATCTTGCGCACTTTCTGCACTCGCCACGCGCTGATCGCGACCTTCCTCCAGCGCGACCAGCCTAGGGCCGTCGACAATCACCAAAATTCGCTCTGAATCCCGGCTTTGCGGCCACCAAGCATTGCGCCGTGCGAGCTGAATTCGGTATGATCAATGGGAGAAGTTTACGCTGTCGTTACCACCAAATCACTCCCACGGAGCCCAATTATGGCAAAAGCAGAAAAAGTAAAGAAATCGAAGAAAGTTTCAGAAACCGAACTCGGCGAAACCCTGGCCGTAGCCAGCCCTGATTTTGTCAAGATCACCAAGGTTGTCGGTCGGCAAATCCTCGATTCGCGCGGCAACCCGACCGTTGAAGTCGACATCACGCTCGACAACGGCTATATGGCACGGGCGGCCGTCCCGTCGGGTGCATCGACCGGCGAATTCGAAGCCTGCGAACTGCGCGATGGTGACAAGAAAGCCTACCTCGGCAAGGGCGTCCTGAAAGCCGTTGCCGCGGTCAACGGCCCGATCGCAAAACTGCTCAAGGACAAGAACCCGCTTGAGCAGCGCGAGCTCGACGAGGCGATGATCGCTCTCGACGCCACGACCAACAAATCCAATCTCGGCGCCAACGCCCTTCTCGGCGCTTCGATGGCCATCACCCTGTGCGGTGCCAACGTTAGCAAGATGCCGCTCTGGAAGTACATCGGCAAGATTCACCGCAACCGCGACTTCTGCCTGCCGACGCCGATGGCCAACATCATCAACGGTGGCAAACACGCCGACAACCTGATCGACTTCCAGGAATTCATGATCATGCCGGTCGGCGCGCCGAGCTTCTCCGAAGGCCTGCGCTGGATCACCGAGATCTTCCACGCGCTCAAGAGCATCCTGAAGAAAGGCGGTCATGTGACCGCCGTCGGCGACGAAGGCGGCTTTGCACCCAACCTCACCAACGACCAGTCCCTCGAAGTGATCATGGAAGCCATCGTCGCGGCCGGCTACAAGCCCGGCAAGCAGATCGGCATCGCTCTCGACTGCGCCTCTTCGGAGCTCTTTGACGAAGGCGATCGCCAAGGCTACAAGTTCTGGAAGTCGAACCCGGACAAGCTATTCACCGACGACGAGATGATCGAGGTGTACAGCGACTGGTGCAAGAAGTACCCGATCGTGTCGATCGAAGACGGTCTCGACCAAAGCGACTGGGAAGGCTACGTCAAGCTGACCAAGAAACTGGGCGAGAAAGTGCAGATCGTCGGCGACGACTTCTTCGTCACCAATCCGGTGCGCCTCAAGCAGGGTATCGACATGAAGGCAGCCAATGCGATCCTGATCAAGGTTAACCAGATCGGCACGGTTACCGAGACGCTCGATGCCATCAAGATGGCTCAGAAGGCCGGCTACGGGGTCATCTCCTCGCACCGCTCGGGCGAAACCGAAGACGCCTTCATTGCCGACCTCGCCGTCGGCACCGGCGCCGGCCAGATCAAGACCGGTTCGCTGTCGCGTACTGACCGCATCTGCAAGTACAACCAATTGCTGCGTATCGAAGAGCAGTTGGGTAGCAAGGCCGTCTACAAGGGTCTGAAGTCGATCAAGGGCGCCGGCTTCTAGACTGCGCCGCAAGTCGGGAAAAGGCATCGCTGCGGCGATGCCTTTTTTTCTGCCCAGCCTGACCCATTACAGGCCCGCCTTGTCGAGCCTCTTGATGAAGGCGAGCTTGCGCGCGTGCGCCTGACGTAGCGACTCGATGCGCAGCCGGAAGTCGCCGCCTCTGCCGCGCTCAGCGAGGTCTCGCAGGTCGACCAGGTGTCGCAGGGCCTGATCATAGCCCGCCGCCTGCGTGGTCGCGACCAGCGTTTCGACTTCGTTCCACAGTCTGGCCTCGCGCCCGACGAGACCGTCCAGGTGCTTCTCCCTGGCGACTGCCGTTTCCTGCTCGCGCCGCATCTTTTCCGCGGCCTGTTTCTCGGCCTCGATGTGCATTCTCTGCCGGGCGTACGCCGCCGCAGCCGCGCGCAGTTGCCCGACCGTCCTGTCGGTCGTCATCGGCCCCGCACCGGCAGCGCCGCGCTGTCGAAGGAAGCGTTGCCGCAGCTCTGCGACAGCAGCCTGATCCGACTCGACGACGAGTCTGCTGATCCACTCGTCTTTTTCCGCAGTGGCCAGCGTGCCAAGCCAGGCAAGAAACTGGTCACGATCGAGCGCGAGGTCCGCGAGTGGCGAACTTGCCTTGGCGGCGACGTGCAGCAAGTCGCCGTCAATACGCAGGAAGTCGGCCAGACTGTCGAGAGAGGCACTCAGCTGGCCAAGGCCCGGCGGCACCGGCGGCTCCGCCTCCTTGCTGTCGACCTCTCCCGCTTGCACCCGCAACAGCCAGCCGAGGTAGAGCGCCCGCAGATCACCGCGCGCCAGCTCGGCACGGACCGAGATCAGCGACGAGAGCAGCCCTTCGCCATCGACCCACTCGCCGCCATCCTCGTCGTCGGAGGAGAAGGAGAGGATGACCTTGCCGGACTTCACGTTGACGAAGGCGCTGTCGCTGCCGAAGTAGGCCAGCGCGGTTGCCGGATTCAGCAAGCGCGGCGGCAGGCGCAGCTTCAGGAGGTGCATGCCCCAGTTGGCGAGGTAGAGGAAGGCGTCGAAGTAGTGCTCCATCCACAGGTCAGGCTCACCCTTGAAGTCGCCCCACGAATACTCGTTGACGAAACTCGTCGGCGTGATGCGCGCCCGCGTCGAGATCGACCGCAGCTCGCTCATCTCGGCGGCGGTGAGCGGCCGGTCGATGGCCTGGAATTCGTAGTACTGGTATTCGCTCATGGTGTCCTCGAACTTCGTGTCGGTAACGCGTAAAGGCGAGCAGCCAATCCGCGGCGGAGTGCGGTTTTCCGATCCGCAGGCACCTTGACCACCGAGGCTTTCACGCGAGACTCAGTCTTTGCACGATCGCTCCAGGTTCAGCGCCAGGAGCCGGCGCAGGATTTCTTCATCGGGCATCTCCGGGCTGTAATCACTCCAGCCATAGGCAGCGGCGACGGCGTGATCTAGCTCCTGGTGCGCCAGCGCGAGCCAGGCGGGACGAGCGTTGTAGAGCTTGGTCAGGGTGCGCTTTTTCAGGTCGGCTTCATGACCGGGCCGGGCGACGGGGCGTTTGGGAAAGCCGGCTTTTTCTTCTTCGGGGGTGATCACCCAATCGACCCATTCCGCGGGGTTCAGCCAGTTTTCCCGAAGTTCGTTGAGGCGCTGGGCGGCGCTGGCGATCCGCTCGGCAATCGCTCCGGACGGAGCGCCTGCCGCCGTGTCGCGCGGCGTGAGGCCGGGGGGGAAGGGGAAGGTTTCAAAGGTGGTCGAGGACGTATAGCGGGGTCGGTCTTCAAGGCTCGTACCCGTACGCAGCGCCCACAATTCGTGAAAGCGTGATTGCAGAACGCCAAATGTCGCGTCATCCGCGCGCGCTACGGCAACGAGATTCTTGTCCGGAACAACGCTCGCCGGTAACCAGATGAAAATGCGATGCTTGGCGACTTCCGGCGTTACGATGATGCGCCGCAATCCCTTGCTTGCAGCGCGCATGCCTGGAGCAGTTTCGTTGAATTGCCACCAAATCCTTCGCCTTCGCTCGCGGATGACAAGAGCACGCTCCGGTTTGACTTGTTTCACGACATGGGCAAACGGAAATTCGAACAAAGCCGCTTCACCTTCAGTGTACTCAGCGAAATCAATAATCCATTTGTCTGCCGGACGCTGTGTGACATCCATGCCGTTGCGCCAAGGGCGAACGACGGCCGCGTTAGAGCCGCCATTCGGGTTGGGCAGGCTTAGCCACTGGCGCGCATGCGCGCCGGGAATGTTGAACGCTCCGCCTTTGGTTATTCCTTGGAAAGCGGTACTCACGTTTTCAGCTAACGGTTTAGCTTGCGTCAGATCAAGGCCTTTCCCTGTCGTCAAGTCTGCGTGAATAATGCTCACCGCCCGTCCATCCAGGCGCACGGTGAGCGCTTCGTCGTGCTCCGCACCAGAAAAAGCGCCAAAACCAAGCAGCGAAACGCGCACCGCCGCACCTTCATTGACCCATGCCTCGTCGCTCCAAGCCTCGAAGATCCGCGTCGTCCCGGTGATCCGATCCAGCACCTTCCGGTTGGCGCCGCCGCGTATGGAATTGGTAGCGACGAGCCCGGCCCGTTCACACGAGCCGGCTTCAATTTGCGCGCGCCCCTTCTCGAACCAGTAAGTCACCAGGTCGGCGCCGCCAGGTACGCGCCCTTCGTAACACTTGCGCAGCCGTTCGACGTAGTCACCACCGAGTTCGCCGCGCATCATCTTGTCGCCGAGAAACGGCGGATTGCCGACGATCACATCGGCTTTCGGCCACGCGGCCTCGCTACCGTCCGCGTTGAGCAGCGCGTCGCGGTACTCGATGTGGTCGAGCGTCGCCAGGATCGGATTGCGGCGGAAGTCGTAGCCGTTCTTCAGCATCCACTGGATTTCACCGACCCACACCGTCACCCGCGCCAGTTCGGCGGCATAGGCGTTGATCTCGATGCCGAGCACGTTGGCCGGGCCGGTCTCGATGGCCAGTTGCCGCTGCAGGCCGAGGGCTTCGGCGTCGAGGTTGGCGCGGTGTTCGAGATCCTTGAGGGCGCGCAGGCTGAGGTACAGAAAGTTGCCCGAACCGCAGGCGGGGTCGAGCACGCGAAAACCCTTGAGGCGTTCGAGGTAACCGAGGAACAGCGCCTGTGCTTCCTTCCAGGCCGTCTGCGAGCCTCGGCCCCCTTCGTGGTACTTGGCGACCAGCAGGCCGATGCGCTCGCGGGCTTGCGCCCATTCCCGTGCCAGCGGGTCGACGATGACCGGATTGACGAGCTTCATGATCGTCCCCGGGTCGGTGTAGTTGGCACCGAGCGGTGCCCGGATTTTCGGATCCAGGCCACGTTCGAACAGCGTGCCGAGAATCGCGGGCTCGATGGCGCTCCAGTCCATCTTGCTCGCAGCGCGCAAGGCTTCGACCTCGCCGGGCACCAGCTCGATCAGGTCGATACGGGCAAAGAGGCCGCCGTTGAACCAGGCGATGTCTTCGAGCAGGAAGTCGCCGCCGCCCTGCATGGCGCGGAACAGTTCGCCGAGCGCGGCGCTCAGCTTGACGGTGTCGGCGCCGCGCTTGTTCAAAACGCGCTCGAAAAGCTGTTTCGGCAACAATTCGATGTCTTCGGCGAACATGCAGAACAGGCACTGAATCAGAAAGTGAGCAACCTTCTGCGGCTCGTGGCCGCGGCCCGTCATCGATTGGGCAATGTTGGCGAAGCGGCCGGCGGCATCGGCGGTGATTTCCTGCACCGTGCGACCCGGCCGGAACTTCTCGGGGTCGGTGAACAGCCAGCACAGTTTTTGCAGGTTCTCCGGCGTACCGATCTCTTCTAGGCCAATGGTATGCGTCTCCGACGGCCTGCCGGTGAAATGCGTGTGGATCTGAGTCACGGCGCGGTTGCTGACGACCAGCAGCGGCGGGTTGTCGAGCGCCAGCGCGTAGGTCATCAGTTGCTTGAGGGCACTGCCCAGATCACCGCCCGGCCCCTTGTTTTCCCAGCCGAAGTGGCCGCGCTTCCAGACGTCGGCCCAGCCATGTCCGGCGCCGGTGCGGGTCGCGCCGCGTTCGAAACAATAGTTGTCAGGATCGTTCGGCGCCTCGACGCCGAGCAGGGCGCACAGGTCGAGGAAGAAGGCTTGCGAACCGGCGCGCTCGGACAGCGGGTTCTCGCGCCATCTGGCGATGAATTGGCTGGGGGTCATGGGCGATGCACGCTGCGTCTCGAATGCGCGGAAGCATAGCCGATGGCTGCTCCTTGCAGTTGGAAATCGCGCCGATCATCGACTGCAGCGAAGCATCCACCGCCTTCGCCAACTGCAGGAAACCGGCGGGAAGCCGGCTATCCTGAGCCGACAACACGCCACCCCGATGCAGAGTATCGAGGACCGCGGCACGGTTTCGCGGCGTCGGTGCATCGCGCTATTCGCCGAGGTCGCCAAGCTTGATTGGTTTGCTGCGTCCGCCCGCCTGACGCGGCAAGAGCAAGGACACCAAGCCGGCGACGAGAACAAAGGCCGACGACGCCCAGAGGCAGGCGACCAGACCGTTGTGCGGCCCGCTTTGCAGACCCCACTGGTAGAGCGCGCCGGAGAGAACGGTGCCGGCCAGGCGACCGGCGGCATTGGCCATGTAATAGAAGCCGACGCTCATCGCCACTTTATCGCTGTCGGTGTAGGCCAGAATCAGATAGGAGTGAACCGCCGAGTTGAGCGCAAATACAGCGCCGAAGATGATCAAGCCGGCGACGACGACGATCGCCGGCGCCACCCCGGCGCTCAGCGCCATGGCAATGCCGGCGGGCAGCGCGGCGAGAACGAAAGCCAGGATCGTCGCCGTACGCCCGTCCGGTTCGTGTTGGCCCTCGACACGACTACGCAACAGACGCGGGGTTGCTGCCTGGACAATGCCGTAAGCGATGACCCAGATGGCCAGAAAGCCGCCCGACTGCCAGAAAGTCCAGCCGAGGACGCTCGACAGAAAGACCGGCAGACCGACGACAAACCAGACGTCACGCGCCCCGAAAAGAAAGATGCGTGCCGCGGCCAGCTTGTTGACCGCGGCATTGCGTGAAAACATCTGCCCGAACTTGGCCTTCTTGTTGGCCTGCCCGAGGCCGCCACGCATCAACACCGCGGCCAGGATCAGGGCGACGGCGACCAGCACCACCAGCGACTTTAGCGCACTCTGGAAATCAAGCAGGCTTAGCAACAGGCCGCCGAGAAAGAAACCGACGCCCTTCAGCGCGTTCTTCGAGCCGGTCAGGATAGCTACCCAGCGGTACAAGGTTGCCGACGAGTCCTCGGGGACGATCAGCTTGACGGCGCTCTTGGAACTCATCTTGGTCATGTCCTTGGCGATGCCGCTCAAGGCCTGCGAGACCATCACCCAGGCGACGACCAACCAGGCCTCGGGCGCGAAGGCGAGCATCGACAGCGCCACCAGCTGCGTACCAAGGCCGATGAACAGCGTCGTCTTGAGCCCGAAACGGGCGCCGATGTAGCCACCGAAGAGGTTGGTCAGGATGCCGAAGACTTCGTAGAAAATGAACAGAGAAGCGACCGCCAGCGGCGTGTAACCGAGGTTGTAGAAATAGAACAGCACCAGCATGCGCGTCGCGCCGTCGGTCACCGTATCGGCCCAATAGGCGCCGGTGACCAGGACGTAGTTGCGCAGGCCGGCGCGCGGGGCGTCGCTTCCGCCGACGGATGGATTGCTCATGATCCCTGTTCCCTTCAAGTTTCTGCCGTACGCCGGGCGCGTTGGCGACTAGGCGCGTCCCGCTGACCCGGTAGCAATTGCTCCCTAGAGTGACTTCGCCAGCTTGCGCGCCAGCTCGGCGTAACGATTGGCATAACCCCACTCGTTGTCGTACCAGGCGTAGATCTTGAGCATCGTCTCGTTGACCACCAGGGTGTGGGCGGCGTCGATGATCGATGAGCGCGGGTCGCCCAGGTAATCCATCGATACCAGCGGCCGCTCCTCGTAACCGAGGATTCCCTGCAGCGGGCCCGCCGCTGCCCCCTTGAACAAGGCATTCACCTCGGCGGCAGTCGTCGGCCGCTGCATCTCGAAAACACAGTCCGTCAGCGATGCGTTGAGCAGGGGTACGCGCACTGCGTGCCCGTCGAGCTTGCCTTTCAGTTCCGGGAAGATCAGCGCGATCGCCGTCGCCGACCCGGTCGTCGTCGGGATCAGGGACAGGCTGGCCGCCCGGGCCCGGCGCAAGTCCTTGTGCATCTGATCGTGCACCACCTGCGTGTTGGTCGAGCTATGGATGGTGGTAATCATCCCGCGCGTGATGCCGATCGCCTCATGAACGACCTTGACCACCGGCGCCAGGCAGTTGGTGGTGCACGACGCGGCGGTAACGATCTGGTCGCGAGCCGGATCGTAGAGATGGTCATTGATGCCCATGACGATGTTCAGCACGCCGCCATCCTTGACCGGCGCAGCGACGGCCACTTTCTTGACACCCGCGTCGAGATAGGGCGTCAGCTGATCGACTTTGCGCCACTTGCCGCTGGCCTCGAGGACGATGTCGACACCAGCTTCGCGCCAGGGTCCGCCGGCAACGTCCTTGGCGCTGCTATAGCCGATCGACTTCCCGCCAACCAGCATCCGCCCGTCACGCACTTCGATGTCGCGCTGCCAGCGACCCTGCACCGAGTCGAACTCAAGCAGATGCGCCGCTGATTCGACCGGACCGTTCGCTTCGTTGATGTGCACGAACTCCAGCTCCGGGAAATCCCAGGCCGCGCGCAATGCCAATCTACCCATACGACCGAAACCATTGATGCCAACCTTGACCGTCATTTTTCGTTCCTCCGAGTGCTGATTTGGGTAAGCTGAGTGAGCTGGGTGAGATAGTTGACCATCCTTAGTTGACCTTCCTCGACCCGCAACTGATGCGCCGGCAATGCCAAGCCCACAAGCCGTAGCCGCGCTCAATTCATTTTCACAATACTAGAATATTCGAAACATGTAAACCCAGACCCCCAGCTGGGCGTGGGCGCTACCGCCAATGCCTCGGCATAGGGGTTTTCACGATCGTCAGCGCCCCCCGCGATGAGAACAATGGCCGCCTCGGCAGACAAACGCTTTGCGACGGCGGCAATATTTCGGTATTGTTGGAAGAATGAACAAAACTGACGCCGTCACCGCGCTGGCCGCGCTGGCGCAAGACAGCCGCCTCGCCGTCTTTCGACTGCTGGTCCAGAACGCTCCTGCCGGCCTGACCGTGGGGCTGATTGCCGAGCAACTGGACCTGCCGGCGCCGACACTTTCCTTCCACCTGAAGGCGCTAACCCACGCCGGCCTGGTGAACACCGTACAGGAAGGACGATTCGTCCGCTGTCGCGCCGATATGAGCCGCATCGACGCCCTGATCGGCTTCCTGACCGACAACTGCTGCGGCGGCCACCCCGAGGTCTGCAAGCCAGCTGCCAATGCTGAAACCTGAATGCGGCCCCCCCGAATGCGCCTTCCAGCCATCCCGTCGCCGGCCGCGACAGCGAGGCCTTCACCGATAAACCGGCATCGGCGAGGGCTAGCTCGATGAGTTTCTTTGAACGCTGGCTGAGCCTTTGGGTGTTCCTGTGCATCGTCGCCGGAACGCTCATTGGCGTCGCGGCTCCCGAACTCGCACAGAGCATCGGCCAGTTGCAGATCGCGCAAGTCAACCTGCCGGTCGGACTGCTGATCTGGGTGATGATCATCCCGATGCTGATGAAGGTCGATTTCACGGCACTGCATCAGCTGCGCAGCCAGAAGAGTGGCATCGCCATCACGCTGTTCGTGAATTGGGCCGTCAAGCCGTTCTCGATGGCCTTGCTCGGCTGGATATTCATTCGCCACGTCTTTGCTCCGTTCCTGCCCGCGGCGCAGCTCGACAGCTACGTCGCCGGCTTGATCCTGCTTGGCGCGGCACCATGCACGGCGATGGTTTTCGTGTGGAGCAACCTGTGCCGTGGCGATGCCAACTTCACGCTCACCCAGGTGGCCTTGAACGATCTGGTGATGGTCTTCGCTTTCGCGCCGATCGTCGCCCTGCTGCTCGGCGTATCGGCAATTCCGGTGCCTTGGGAGACGCTATCGCTGTCGGTGGTGATGTACATCGTGCTGCCGCTGGCGATCGCCCAGTTCGTGCGCCAGCGTTTGCGCCGACATGGCGAGGCGTTTTTCCAGCGCGCGCTGAACCGCATCGCACCGTTCTCGATCGTCGCCCTGTTGGCCACCCTGGTGCTGCTCTTTGCCTTCCAGGGACAGGCGATCAGCGAACAGCCACTGATCATTGCCATGCTCGCCGTGCCCATCCTCCTGCAGGGCTTGATGATCGCCGCCCTTGGCTACTGGCTCAACCGGAAATTCTGCGTGGCGCATGCCGTGGCCGGCCCATCGACCATGATAGGAGCATCAAACTTCTTCGAACTGGCCGTAGCCGTGGCGATCGTCCTCTACGGCTTCGATTCTGGCGCTGCGCTGGCCACGGTCGTCGGTGTCCTGATCGAGGTCCCGGTGATGCTCTGGCTGGTGCATCTGGTGAATCGCAGCAAGGCCTGGTACGAGGCTGGCCTGGGCCCACCCGCGCCGCTTCGTGAATCGCACTGAGCAAGGAGACCAGCGCCCGCAAGGCCTGGGCAGACGGCGCTTGACGAGTTGCTGTGCGAACGAGATACTTCTAGTGAACCGGTCAACTCCACCGACCGTGCTCCCCTCGCTTCTGAACCCTTTCGATCAACCGAATCTGGATAAGAACTCATGAATGCCAAAAACATCAAACCGGGTGTTGCTACCGGCGACCAATTGCAAGCGATTTTCGAACTGGCCAAGGAAAAGCAGTTCGCTCTTCCAGCGGTTAACGTCATCAACACCAGCACGGTAAATGCGGTCATGGAAACCGCCGCCGAGCTGAACGCTCCGGCAATCATTCAGCTATCCAATGGCGGCGCGCAGTTCTATGCCGGCAAGGGCCTCGACAATGCCGGCCAGCGCGCCTGCGTCGCTGGCGGCGTCTCCGCCGCCACCCACGTCCATCAGCTCGCCGAGCTCTACGGCTGCACCGTCATCATGCACACCGACCACGCCGCCAAGAAGCTGCTGCCGTGGATCGACGGTCTGCTCGACGCCGGCGAACAGTATTTCAAGGTCAATGGCAAGCCGCTCTACAGCTCGCACATGCTCGACCTCTCCGAAGAGCCGATCGGCGAAAACATCGACATCTGCAAGCGCTACCTCGAACGCATGAGCAAGATGGGCATG
>ERZ761602.2916-NODE-2916-length-25476-cov-12.180481_pt1 | contig 25476 bp, 25 predicted proteins | sample MGYA00512165_ERZ761602 | MGnify/ENA primary metagenome ERZ761602 (study PRJEB28899, sample SAMN02445085) | bioreactor sludge metagenome | biome: EBPR sludge; isolation source: Thorneside wastewater treatment plant | place: Australia: Brisbane, Thorneside...
TCCTCGTGGCCGGATCGCTGGGCGGGCCGGGGGGTGCGCACGCGGCGGCCGCCGCCGACACGCACGGCCTGGCGGCGCTGGTGATGCGCTCGGCGTCGGCCTTGCTCGCCGTCGCCGCGGCGCTGTGGCTCGCGCGCAGCTGGCCGGCGCTGCGCAAGGCGCCGTATGCCGTCGTCGCGCTGACGGTCGCCGCGCTCGCGGCGTTCATGACGACCCTCGGCGCGGTGTGCCTGGCGCTGGCCGCGTGCCTGGTGTCGCACCGCTGGCGCCGCGCCGCGGCGGCGGCGCTGGCCGCCGCGTGGATCGTCGGCGCCTTCTACTACGCGCTGAGCTGGCCGCTGGCGACGAAAGCCGCGGTGCTGGCCGCCGCGGGGCTCGTGCTGGCCGGCGTCGCGTGGGCGCTGGCGCGCAGCGGCGCGGGCCAAGCGCCCGGCACCGCGCCGCCGGCGCGCGCACGCGGCGCCCACACGTGGCTGCTGCCGATCGCGCTGCTGGGCGTGCTGGCGACCAGCGGCCTGGCGATCTGGCAGAAGGAGCGGCTGATCGCGCAGGGCCGGCGGGCCTTCGTCGAGCTGGCGCCGGTCGATCCGCGTTCGCTGATGCAGGGCGACTTCATGCGGCTGGCCTATGCGATGCCGGCGCCGGTGCAGGCGGCGCTGGAACGCACCGAGACCACGGCGCGCCCGCGCGTGGCCGCGCAGCGCGATGCGCGGGACGTGCTGCGCGTCACGCGGCTGCTCGCACCGGGCGAGGCCCCGGGCGCCGGCGAGGAGGCGATCGAGCTGAGCCCGAAGGACGGCCGCTGGGTGATCGTCACCGACGCGTGGTTCTTCCGCGAGGGCGAGGCGGCACGCTGGGAGCAGGCACGGTACGGCGAGTTCCGCCTGTTGCCCGACGGCCGGGCGCTGCTGGTGGGGCTGCGCGGCGCCGGGCTGCAGCCGCTGTAGACGCTGCAGCCGCTGCCGGTGAGCCGGCTGCCCGCGGTTGCCGCCGCGATCCGGAGCCGCTGCGCCTGGGCCGCGCGGCCTCAGCGCTGGCTCAGCGCGCTGCCCACCAGCCGCGCGGTGATGTCGACGATCTGGATCATCCGCCCGTAGGGCATGCGCGTCGGGCCGATCACGCCCAGCGTGCCGACGATGCGGCCGTCGACCTCGTACGGCGCGGTGACGACCGACAGCTCCTCGAAGGGCACGACGCGGCTCTCGCCGCCGATGTAGATGCGCACGCCCTCGGCGCGGCTGGAGACGTCGAGCAGCCGCATCAGCTCGGTCTTCTTCTCGAAGACGTCGAACAGCTTGCGCAGCGAGCCCATGTCGTGGCCCAGGTCCTGCACGCCCAGCAGGTTGCTCTCGCCGGAGACGACGACCTGCTCGCCGCTCTCGGCCACGGCCTCGCTGCCGACGTCGACGGCGGCCTGCATCAGCGCGGCGATCTCGCCGCGCAGCGCGTCGATCTCGCTCTTCAGCCGCTCGCGCACCTGCTCGATGGCCAGGCCGCCGTAGTGCTGGTTCAGGTAGTTGGTGGCCTCGACGAGCTCGGTCTGCGAGTAGTCGCGCGCGGTGAAGATGACGCGGTTCTGCACGTCGCCGTCGGGTGCGACCAGGATGACCAGCACGCGCCGCTCGCCCAGGCGCAGGAACTCGATGTGGCGGAAGACGCTGGACTTGCGCGGCGCGCTGATCACGCCGACGTAGCTGGACAGCTGCGAGAGGGTGTGCGCCGCCGCGGCGATCACGCGCTGCGGCTGGTCAGGGTGCAGCTGCTCGCGCGCGGCGGCGATCTCCGGCGGCGCGGCCTGCAGGTCGACGACGGTGGCGGTGAGCATCGTGTCGACGAAGAGGCGGTAGCCGCGCGCGGTGGGCACGCGGCCGGCGCTGGTGTGCGGGCTGGCGATCAGGCCGAGTTCCTCCAGATCGCTCATCACGTTGCGGATCGTCGCCGGCGACAGGTCCAGCCCCGAGGCGCGCGACAGCGTGCGCGAGCCCACCGGCTGACCGTCGGCGATGTAGCGCTCGACCAGGGTCTTGAGCAGGGTGCGGGAACGCTCGTCCAGCATGAGGCGGATTCTACGGAGGCTGCCGCGGCGCGCGCCCCGGTGGGTCGGGCCGCGCCCGGGGGATCCATGATCAAATCGATTGCATGCCTGCGCGCTTCAGACATGCGGCCATCGTCGGGAAATACCAGGCCCGCGGCATCCGGCCGCTGCTGGAGGACCTGGCGCGCTTCCTCGCCGGCCAGGGGCTGGACGTCTCGTTCGAGCACGAGACGGCGCAGAACACCGGCGTCACCGAGTACGACGCGCTGACGCCGGCCGAGATGGGCGCACGCTGCGACTTCGCCGTGGTCGTCGGCGGCGACGGCACGATGCTGGGCATCGCGCGCGAGCTGGCGCGCTACAACGTGCCGATGGTCGGCATCAACCAGGGGCGGCTCGGCTTCATCACCGACATCCCGCAGGACCGCTACCGCGAGGCGCTCGCGCCGATCATCGCCGGCGACTACGAGGACGAGCACCGCGCGATGCTCGAGGGCGGCGTCTGGCGCGACGGCGAGTGCATCTTCGAGGGGCTGTCGATGAACGACGTCGTCGTCAGCCGCGGCGCGACGGCCAGCATGGTCGAGCTGCGCGTCGACGTCGGCGACGAGTTCGTCGCCAACCTGCGCGCCGACGGCCTGATCATCGCGTCGCCCACCGGATCGACCGCCTACGCGCTGTCGGCCGGCGGCCCGCTGCTGCACCCGCGCATCGCCGGCTGGGTGATGGTGCCGATCGCCTCGCACACGCTGTCCAACCGGCCGATCGTGCTGCCCGACCAGGACGAGGTGCGCGTCGAGATCGTCGCCGGCCGCGACGCCTCGGCCAATTTCGACATGCACAGCCTGGCCAGCCTGCTGCACGGCGACCAGGTCCGCGTGCGGCGCTCGCAGCACAAGGTGCGCTTCCTGCACCCCCGCGGCTGGAGCTACTACGCCACGCTGCGCCGCAAGCTGCGCTGGTACGAAGGCTAGTCCCAGCCCGCCCGCCCGGGTCACCCTGGGGAAGGCAGCCGCAGGCCGGCACGGCCGGCCGGCATCGATTACGCTATCCGCCATGTTGCGCCGCCTGTCGCTGAAGGACTTCGTCATCGTCGCCGAGATGGACATCGACCTGGCCGGCGGCTTCACCGCGCTGACCGGCGAGACCGGTGCCGGCAAGTCGATCCTGGTCGATGCGCTGCAGATCGCGCTGGGCGGGCGCGCCGAGGCCGGCGTCGTTCGCGAGGGGGCGCCGCGCGCCGAGATCGCCGCCGAGTTCGACACGCCCGCGTCGCTGGCCGCCTGGCTCGACGACGCCGGCTTCGAGACCGGCGAGTCGCTGCTGCTGCGGCGCACGGTGGATGCCCAGGGCCGCAGCCGTGCCTGGGTCAACGGCAGCCCGGCCACCGTGGCCCAGCTGCGCGAGGCGGCCGACCATCTCGTCGACATCCACGGCCAGCACGCCTGGCAGAGCCTGACGCGGCCGGCCGCGGTGCGCACGCTGCTGGACACGCTGGCCGGCATCGACACCGCGCCGCTGGCACAGGCCTTCGCGCGTTGGCGCGAGGCCACCGCGACGCTGGACGACGCGCGGGCCCGGCAGGACAGCCTCGCGCAGGAACGCGAGCGGCTGCAGTGGCAGGTGGGCGAGCTCGACAAACTCGCCCCCGGCGCCGGCGAGTGGGAAGAGCTGAACACCGAGCACCGGCGCCTGGCGCACGCGCAGGCGCTGCTCGATGCCGCGCACGCGGCACTCGAGGCGCTGTCGGAGGGCGAGCCCTCGGCAGCCGGGCTGGCCGACAGGGCCGCGGACGCGCTGTCGGCCGTCGGCGAGTACGACGCCGAGCTGGCCGATGTCGCGAACGTGCTGCGCGACGCGCTGGCCCAGGTGGAGGACGCGGCCCGCACGCTGCAGGCCTACCTCGGCCACCGGGACCCCGATCCCGATCGGCTGGCCGAACTCGATGCCCGCCTGTCGGCCTGGGTCTCGCTCGCCCGGCGTTACCGCCGTGCACCGGCGGAGCTGCCCGAGTTGCTCGCCACCTGGCGCGCCAGCCTGCAGCAGCTCGACGCGGCGGCCGACCTGCAGGCGCTGGAGGCCGCGGCCGCGCAGGCGCTCGAGACCTGGCGCGCGCGGGCACGCCAGGTCAGCCAGCAGCGCAAGGCGGCCGCGCCGCGGCTGGCCAAGGCCGTGACGCAGGCGATGCAACAGCTGGGCATGGGCGGCGGGCGCTTCGAGGTTGCGCTGCTGCTGCAGGACGAGCCGCAGGCCTTCGGCGCCGAGGCGGTCGAGTTCCGCGTCGCCGGGCACGCCGGCAGCAGCCCCCGCCCGCTGGCCAAGGTGGCCTCGGGCGGCGAGCTCTCCCGGCTGGCACTGGCCATCGCCGCGACGGCCGCCCAGCAGCGCGGCAGCGCCGCCGCGGGGCACGATGACTCGCCACAGGTGCTGGTCTTCGACGAGATCGACGCCGGAGTCGGCGGCGAGGTGGCCCACGCGGTGGGGCGGCTGATGAAGCAGCTCGGCGCGCACGCGCAGGTGCTGGCGGTCACGCACCTCGCGCAGGTGGCCGCGTGCGCCGATGCGCACCTGGTCGTCGCGAAGTCCGGGCGGGCCGGCAGGACGATCAGCACCGTGCAGCCGGTGGCCGGCGAGGCCCGCGTGGCCGAGATCGCACGCATGCTCGGCGGCGGCCACCTCGCGGAGACGAGCCGGGCGCACGCGCAGGCCCTGCTGGAGGAGCGGCGATGACGGCGCCGGATGCGGCTGCCGGGGCCGCGGTGCGCGGCGCGCCGGACGGTGCGTCCGCGCCCGAGCGCAACGAACGCGCCGAGGTCGTGCTCGTCACCGGCATCTCGGGCTCGGGCAAGTCGGTCGCACTGCACGCGCTGGAGGACGCGGGCTTCTTCTGCGTCGACAACCTGCCGCCCGAGCTGCTGCGCGACTTCATCCGCCTCGAGCACGAACGCTTCACGATGCGCGTCGCCGCGGCCGTCGACGCGCGCGCCGCCAGTTCGCTGCCGCACCTGCTGCCGCTGATCGGCGAGCTGCGCGGCGAGGGCGTGGACGTGCGGCTTCTGTTCCTCGACGCCTCCACCGACGTGCTGGTGCGGCGCTACTCCGAGACCCGCCGGCCGCATCCGCTGTCCAAGGGCGGGGCTGCCGGCGACCGGTTGCAGGCGCTCGAGGATTCGATCGAGCTCGAGCGGCAGCTGCTGGCCCAGCTGCGCGACATGTCCAGCGTGGTCGACACGAGCCAGCTGCGGCCCGTGCAGCTGCGCCACTGGGTGCGCGACATGGTCGGCGTGCGCCGCTCGGCGCTGACCCTGGTCTTCGAGTCCTTCGCGTTCAAGAACGGCGTGCCGCTGGACGCGGACTTCGTCTTCGACCTGCGCGTGCTGCCCAACCCGTTCTACGTCCGCGAGCTGCGCAGCCTGACCGGGCAGGACGAGGCCGTGGCGGCCTTCCTGCAGGCGCAGCCCGAGGTCGGCGAGATGCTCGCCCAGATCGAGACCTTCCTGCAGCGCTGGCTGCCCGGTTTCGCGAGCGACCAGCGCAGCTACCTGACCGTGGCGCTGGGCTGCACCGGCGGCCAGCACCGCTCGGTCTACGGGGTCGAGTGGCTCGCGAAGCGCTTCGCCGGCCGCGAGGCCACGCTCGTGCGGCACCGCGAGCTCGACATGCGCGAGCGGCCGTGAGCGGCGGCATCGCTCCGGTCAACCCTGCAGGGGCGGCGCAGGCGCGGCCCCTGCCGCTGTTCCCGCTGCGCACGGTGCTCTTCCCGGGCGGGCAGCTGCCGCTGAAGATCTTCGAGGCGCGCTACCTCGACATGGTCAGCGCCTGCCTGCGCCTGCAGCAGCCCTTCGGCGTGGTCTGCCTGATCCAGGGCGCCGAGGCCGGCCGCACGGGCGGCGCGGTGCGCTTCGAGGAGATCGGGACGATCGCGCGCATCGACGAGGTCGACAGCCCGCAGCCCGGCATCCTGCACCTGCGCTGCACCGGCACCCAGCGCTTCCGCCTCGCGGGCACGCCGGCCCAGGACCGCTCGGGCCTGTGGACGGCACCGGTGGAGCTGATCCCCGACGACGGGCCCGTGGCCCCGCCGCAGGACCTGCAGCCCGCGGTGAAGGCGCTGGCCGAGGCCGCGGTGCAGCTGGCCAGCGAAGGTTTCTCGACCTTTGCCGCGCCGATGCGGCTGGACGAGGCCGGCTGGGTGGCCAACCGCTGGTGCGAGCTGCTGCCGATCAGCCTGCCGGCGCGCCAGAAGCTGATGGAGCTGGGCGATCCGCTGGGCCGGCTGCGCATCGTCGAGCGCCTGCTGCGCGATCGCCAGGTGCTCGACAGCTGAGGCGGCGCCCCGGTGGACGCCGGGCCCCGGCGGGCGCGCGCGCAAGCACCGCAGGAACGGGCCGGAAGCGCGGTCGTCGCTGCTACGCCAGCAGGAGCCGCCGGATCGGCGCCGGCAGGCCCAGCCCGGAGAGTTCGTCCGCCGCGAACCAGCGGCCCTCGGGCAGCGCGGCGACGAGTGCCTCCCGCTGACGCGCCCCCAGGCGCGCCGGCAAGGTCCAGCGCAGCGGGACCAGCTGCCAGTCGAAGTGCGTCAGCGCGTGCTCGATGGCCGGCAGCCACGCGCCACTGCCGGGCCGGCCCTGCAGCCACGTGGCCAGCGCCTCCTCGTCGTCCCACTCGGGCAGGCTCCACAACCCGGCCCAGACCCCGGTGGACGGTCGCCTCACCAGCCAGGTCAGCCCACCGTGCCGCAGCCACAGCAACGCATGGCGGCGCTGACCGCGCCGCACGCGGCGCGTCTTGCGCGGCCAGGCCTCGGGCCGGCCAGTCGCCCTGGCGCGGCAGTCGCCGGCCAGCGGGCAGGTGGCGCAATCGGGGCGGCGGCTCGTGCACAGCGTCGCGCCCAGATCCATCAGCCCCTGCGTGTAGACCTCGATGCCGCGGGGTGGCAGCAGGGCCTCGGCCAGCCGCCACAGCCGCTGGACGGCCGCCGGGCTCGACAGGTCCTCGTCGAATCCGAGCACGCGCGCGAGCACGCGCTTGACGTTGCCGTCGAGGATCGCCGCCCGCTCGCCGAAGCAGAACGCGGCCACCGCCGCCGCGGTGCTGCGGCCGATGCCCGGCAGGGCCTCGAGTGCGCGCGCCGAGGGCGGGAAGCGCCCGCCGTGCAGCGCGACGACAGCCTGCGCGCAGCGGTGCAGGTTGCGCGCCCGGCTGTAGTAGCCCAGGCCGCTCCACAGGCCCAGCACCTCGTCCAGCGGCGCCGCAGCCAGCGCCTGCACATCGGGAAAGCGCGCGACGAAGCGCGAGTAGTAGGCGATCACCGTGGCCACCTGCGTCTGCTGCAGCATCACCTCGGAGAGCCAGACGCGGTAGGGATCGCGCGTGGCCTGCCACGGCAGGTCGCGCCGGCCGTGGCGGCGCTGCCAGGCGATCACGCGCCGGGCGAGGTGCTGCGGCAGGTCGGGCGGGGCGTCGGCAGGAGGCGCGCCGGCAGCCGGATCGGCGGCGGTCGGCCGATGGGCAACGACCGGCGGATCGGCAACTTCAGCCGGGTCGGCAACGGCAAGCGGGCGGGATGCGGCGGGCGGCACGCGGCGCATCGTACGGGGCGCCGGGGCGGGCCCGCCGCGGGCCACCGCTGCGGCCCCGGTGCGACGTCGGTCATGCGCCGAAGGCGCGCCGGGAGGGATCGGCGGGCCAGCCGCCGTTCACGCGCCGTTCACGCGCCGGTCGGGCGCCCGCCGGGCACCGGGCGGGCGACGCCGGCCACGCCCTCAGGCGACGGCCAGCATGCGCAGCTCGACCGAGGGCGAATCGGCCGCGGCATGCGCGGCGGCCACCAGCGATTCGAGCTCCTGGCCGAGCTGGCGCAGCCGCTGCTCCTGCTCCTCGAGCTCGGCGATGCGCGTCTCGAGCTCGCCGGAGGCGGCCTGGATGCGCTCGAGCGTGTCGGTGCGCTGGCGGTACATGCGGCGCCTCTCGCGCAGCTGCACCTGCACCTGGTACTCGGCGGACTTGCTCCACATCTCGAAGTCGCCGGCCGCCGTCTCGAAGACCACGCGCAGCCGCGACAACAGCGTGCGGCTGAACTGCTCCATCGCACCGGGCGCGGCGAGCCGCCAGGCCTTGCGCAGGCCCAGGTGGGCGCCGAAGCGCGTCTCGATGCGCTGCAGGTCGGCCTTGAAGCGGTCGGCGTCGGGCAGCGGCGCGAGCACGAACGAGAAGCCGTACTCCGCGTTCAGCTGGTCGAAGCTCGCCTGCACCATCTGCGACATCTCGCCGGCCTGCGTGATGGCCCCGTCGAGCGCGCCGCGGACACGGTCCATCAGCGTCGTGAACGATCGCGAGGCCCCCAGGTGCAGCCAGCGCGTGCCGCGCGGCCCCTGCATCGCGGCCACCTCGGCGCGCAGCCGGTCGCTGGACAGCGCCTCGGCGCACTGCTTCTGCATCCGGCCGTGCACCGCGCGCATCGCCTGCAGCCGCGAGAGGCACTGCTCGAACTCGGCGGACTCGGCCTTGACGCGCTCGAGCATCATGCGGATCTTCGCCTGGCTCTTGCCCTTCAGGCCGCGCAGCTCGAGCATTTCCTCGGCGTTCTGCCGCCGCCGGTCCGACAGCTGGCGGCCCGCGCCGAGGCGCAGCGCCTCGAGGGTCTCGCGCGCGGCGGCCGACAGCACCTGCTGCTGGCGGGGCATCAGCTCGCTGGACAACGCGGCTTCCAACGCGGGCAGCCGGCTGCGCTCGAGCAGCTGCGCGTCGCCGTCGACCCGCGCGGCCAGCGCGTCTCGCGCCGACACCGGGAAGACACGCTCGCGCGGCACGTGCAGGACGCGCGCGCTCTCGGCGCACTGCGCCTCGATCTGCCGGTCGACCTCGTCGGCAGGGGTCAGCGGATCGGCCAGGGTGTCGATCTTGTTGAGCACGACGAAGCGCTCGAGCGCCCGCGCCCCGAGATGCTCGCGCCAGACCTCGAGATCGCTGCGCGTGACGCCAGCGTCGGCGGCCAGCACGAAGAGCACCGCGTGCGCCGCGGGCAGCAGGCCCAGGGTCAGCTCCGGCTCGGCGCCGATCGCGTTCAGGCCCGGGGTGTCGAGCACCGTCAGGCCGGTCTGCAGCAACGGATGCGGGTAGTTGATCAGCGCATGGCGCCAGGCCGGCACCTCCACCTGACCGTCGCCGTGCAGCGCGACGAGGTGGTCCGGGCTGTCCTCGTGCCACAGGCCCAGGGCCTGGGCCTCCTCGACCGGGACGCGGCGCGTGCGCGTCAGCTCGGCCAGCGCCTGGGCGAGGGCCTCGGGCTGCGAGGGGTCCAGCGGGACGCGGCTCCAGGGCTCGTCGCGCTCGCGCAGGTCGGCCACGGTCAGGCCACGCAGCCGCGTGTCGATCGGCAGCAGCGCGAGCTCGGGCGGGCGCTGCGGGTCCCAGGCCAGCTCGACCGGGCACATCGTCGTGCGCCCCGGGCTGGCCGGCATCACGCGCCGGCCGGTGTCGGCGAAGAGCAGCGCGTTGATCAGCTCGGACTTGCCGCGCGAGAACTCGGCGACGAAGGCGAGCTTCAGCCGGTTGCTCGTCAGCCGCTCGCGCAGCGCGGCGATCTGGCTGCGCTCGACGTCGCCGAGCATCTCGTGCTCCTCGAGCCAGCGCGCGAGTTCGACCGTCGCGCCGTCGACACGGCCGCGCCACAGCCCCAATGTGTGCAGGCGGCTCAGCAGCGGTGAGGTCATCGACGGTGCGGCATGGACGGGAGGCGGTCGATACTAGCGCAGCCCCCGTCCATGCCAAACGACCGAAACACCTGCTCACACGCTGCTGTTTCGCGGACGACGCGAGGTCTTTCAAACGGTTTCATGCGGGCCCGGCGCCGGGCGACACGCCGCGACGGCTCGGCGGAGGCCTTGCGTCAGCGGCGCTGGCAGCCCGGGCAGAAGAAGGTCGAGCGCTGCGCCTGGACGATGCGCCTCACCGGCGTCGCGCAGCGGCGGCAGGGCAGGCCGGCGCGGCCGTAGACCATCGCATCCTGCTGGTAGCGGCCGTCCAGGCCGTGCGCGTCGCGGAAGTCGCGCAGGGTCGAACCACCCAGGCTGAGCGCCTGCGCGAGCGTCTCGCGCACGGCGGCGAGCAGCCGCTGCGCGCGCGGCCGGCTCAGGCGAGCGGCCGGCGTGCGCGGGTCGATGCCCGACTGGAACAGGGCCTCGCAGGCGTAGATGTTGCCGGCGCCCACGACCACGTCGCCGGACAGCAGCAGCGGCTTGATCGCGACGCGGCGCCGGCGCAACGCAGCCCAGAACCGCTCGGCCGTGAAGCCGGGATCGAAGGGCTCGGCCCCCAGGCGCGACAGCAGGGTGCGGGCCGGCTCGGCGTCCATCCCCGCCGACCAGACCACCGCGCCGAAGCGCCGCGGATCGTGCAGGCGCAGCGTGCCGGCGGACGTGAGCAGGTCGAAGTGGTCGTGCGGACCCGGCGCGCCCGGCACGGCAGCGAAGGACAGCGAGCCGGACATGCCCAGGTGCAGCAGCAGGCCGCCGGCATCGTGCGGCGGCTGGCCGGCGCGCGGCCCCAGCGGCAACCACAGATACTTGCCGCGCCGCGAGGTGTCGCCGACGACCCGCCCGGCCAGCAGCGAGGGATCGCAACCCAGCGGCCAGCGCAGCGGCTTGCCGGTCCGGGCCTCGAGCGTGAGTGCCCCGGCGATCGCCCCGGCGAGCGAGCGCCGCGTGACCTCCACCTCGGGCAGCTCGGGCATGAGCCATTATCATGGGTCGGTGATGCTCGATTCCGCGGTGCGCGCGCTGGTGCTGGCGCTGTCCGCGCTGGCCGCCGCCGGCGCGCTCGCCGACGAACGCCGGTCTGCGCCGGTGGCCGCGGCGGTCTCGGCCGGGCCGTCGTCGTCGATGGACGCGCTGATGTTCTATCAGCTGCTCATCGCCGAGATGGAGTTGCGCAACGGCCGGCCGCTGGTGGCCGTCGACGTGCTGCTCGATGCGGCACGGCGCTCGCGCAACGACGAGTTGTTCGAGCGGGCCGTGGAGATCGCGCTGCAGGCGCGCGCAGGCGACCAGGCGCTGGCCGCGGTGCGTGCCTGGCGCAGCACGTCGCCCGAATCGCTGCCCGCGCTGCGCTACCAGGTGCAGATCCTCGGCGCGCTCGGCCGCAGTGCCGATGCGGCCGAGCCGGTCGCGACGTGGCTGGCGCGCGCGACGCCGTCCGAGCGGGCCAGCATCCTCGCGTCGCTGCCGCGCTTCTTCGTGCGCGGCAGCGAGGGCCGGGCCGCCGCGCAGATGATCGAGCAGGCCGTGCAACCCTACGTGGCGGCCCCGGCCTCGCGCGAGGTGGCCCTGGTGGCCGCCGGGCGCGCGTGGCTGCTCGCCGGCGACGACGACAAGGCGCTCGCCCGCGCCCAGGATGCGGCGCGCACGGCCGGCGGCTCGCTCGGCGCGGCCCTGCTGGCGCTGGAGCTGATGCCGCGCCGGCCGGCTGCCGAGGCCATCGTGCAAGCGCGTCTGCAGGCGCCCGAAGCCGAGCCGGCGCTGCGCCTGGCCTACGTGCGCGCACTCACGCAGCAGCAGCGTCTCGGCGAGGCCGCCGGGCAGCTGCAGCTCGCCACCCAGCAACAGCCGCAGGTTCCCGGCCCGTGGCTGACCCTGGGGGCCGTCGAGCTCGAGCTGCGGCATCCGCAGCAGGCCGAAGCGGCGCTGAGCCGCTACCTGGAACTGAGCGCCCAGCCCGGCAACCCGGCGGGCGATGACGAGGACGCCGATCGGCGCGTCCAGGCGCAGCTGATGCTGGCGCAGGCCGCCGAGATGCGCGGCGACTTCGCCGCGGCCGAAGCCCGGCTGGCCCAGGTCACCGACCGCGAGCGCATGATGGAGGTGCAGGCGCGCCGCGCCTCGCTGCTCGTCCGCCAGGGACAGTGGCAGCAGGCCCGCGAGCTGGTTCGCGCACTGCCCGCGCAGACACCCGTGCAGCGCAGGGCCCGCTCGGTGGCCGAGGCGCAGGTGCTGCGCGACGCGAAGCAATGGGCCCTGGCGCACGCGGTGCTCGGCGCGGAACTGGAGCAGCTGCCCAACGACGTCGAGCTGCTCTACGAGCAGGCCATGATGGCCGAGAAGCTCGACCGGCTCGACGAGATGGAGCGGCTGCTGCGCCGCGTGATGATGCTCAAGCCGGACCACCAGCACGCCTACAACGCGCTGGGCTACTCGCTGGCCGATCGCGGCCTGCGCCTCGGCGAGGCCCGCGAGCTGATCGTCAAGGCGCTGTCGCTGGCGCCGGGCGACCCCTTCATCACCGACAGCCTGGCCTGGGTGGAGTTCCGCCTGGGCCGCCATGGCGAGGCGTTGCGCCTGCTGCGCCAGGCCTACGCTGCGCGGCCCGACACCGAGATCGCCGCCCACCTCGGCGAGGTGCTGTGGGTGATGGGCCAGCTCGACGAGGCACGCCGCATCTGGGCCGAAGGACGTCAGCGCGACCCCGACAACGAGGTGCTGCGCGAGACGGTCAGGCGCCTGCAGCCGGGCTCGTGAGGGCCGCCGCCGCATCACCCCGCGCGTCGCGCCCGGTCGCGGCGCTGGCCTTGTCGCTGCTGATCGCCGCGGGCGGTGCGGGCTGCGCCGCATGGCAGCGCCAGCCGGCGCCGGCCGATGCGGCACGGGTCGCCGGCCGCCTGTCGTTGCAGGTGGCGGGCATCGGCGACGAGCCGGCGCGCGGCTTCACGGGCCAGTTCGAGCTGCGCGGCGACGCCTCGGCCGGGGCGCTGGAGATCAGCGGCCCGCTTGGCGCGACGCTCGTGCGGGCGCAATGGGCCGGCGGGCGATACCGGCTCGACGAGGCACAGGGCAGCCGCAGCTTCGGCAGCCTGGACGAACTCGCGCGGGTCGCCCTCGGCGAGCCGCTGCCGCTGGAGGCGCTGTTCGACTGGCTGCGCCAGCGCCCGTGGCCCGGCGCGCCACACGCACCCCGCAGCGACGGGCTGGCGGGCTTCGAGCAGCTCGGCTGGACGATCGACCTGCAGGACGCCAGCTCCGGCCTGCTGCGGGCGCAACGCCATGGGTCTCCGGCACTGAGCCTGCGCGTGCGCCTGGACGGCGGGGCGGCGTCGTGAGCCTGCAGTCACTGGTCGACCTCCCGGCGCCGGCCAAGCTGAACCTGTTCCTGCACGTCGTGGGCCGGCGTGCCGACGGCTATCACCTGCTCGAGTCGGTCTTCGTGCTGGTCGACTGGTGGGACACGCTGCACGTCGAGCGGCGCGCCGACGGGCAGCTGCGACGCCATGACCTGGGCCTGCCGTTGCCCGAGGACGACTTGTGCCTGCGGGCGGCGCGCGCGCTGCGCGACGCGGCCGGCATCGGGCTGGGGGCGGACATCTCGATCGACAAGGTGCTGCCCTCGGGGGCCGGCATGGGCGGCGGCAGCTCGGACGCCGCCACCGTGCTGCTCGCGCTGAACCGGCTGTGGGGCCTGAACTGGCCCCGCGAGCGGCTGATGCCGCTGGCCCAGCGCCTCGGCGCCGACGTGCCGTTCTTCGTCTTCGGCCGCAATGCGTTCGTGCAGGGCATCGGCGAACGCCTCGACGCGGTCGAGCTGCCGCAGCAGCGCTTCGCGCTGGTCAAGCCGTCGGCATCGATCGCCACGGCCGACATCTTTCGCAGCCCGTTGCTGCGCCGCGATACGCCGTCGGTTATACTTGCGGGCTCTTTCGAGAGCACGGCCGCGACGTCATGGTCAGCCGGTTTCGGGCACAACGACCTGCAGCCGCCCGCGCAGGCGGTGTGCCCCGGGGTGACCGCGGCGTTGCGCTGGCTCGAGGCCCGGTTCGGCAACAGCCGCATGACGGGTTCGGGCAGTGCCGTGTTCTCGTGGGTCGGTCCGGACGTCTCCATCCCGGCGACATGGCCGCACGACGGCGCCACGGCGCTGCCGGACGGTTGGGTGGGGCGGCTGTGCCGCAGTCTGCCGCGGCACCCGTTGCTGGGCTGGGCGGACTGAGAAGGCGGTTGTGGGGTCGCGGCGCGAGCCGCGGTCCGGTGTAGGGGAGTCGCCAAGTTGGTTAAGGCATCGGATTTTGATTCCGACATGCGAGGGTTCGAGTCCTTCCTCCCCTGCCAGATCCATTGACGCATGCGGCCACTGGGTTCCAGTGGCCGCTTCCCTTCCGAGCCCAGGCTCCTGCCCCCGCCATCTGCCGACCGGCGCCGCGAGATGACCATGCTGTTCAACACGATGCTCTTCTCCGGCAACGCCAACCTGGCGCTGGCGCAGGAGATCGCGTCGAACCTCGGCGTGGAGCTCGGCAGGGCCAATGTCGGCCGCTTCTCCGACGGCGAGGTCACGGTCGAGATCCAGCAGAACGTCCGCGCGCGCGACATCTTCGTGATCCAGCCGACGTGCAGCCCGACGAACGAGAACGTCATGGAGCTGCTGATCATGGTCGATGCGTTCAAGCGGGCCAGCGCCCGCCGCATCACCGCCGTGATCCCGTACTTCGGTTACGCGCGGCAGGACCGCCGGCCGCGCAGCACGCGCGTGCCGATCAGCGCGAAGGTCGTCGCGAACCTGCTCGAGACCGTGGGCGTCGAGCGCGTGCTGACGATGGACCTGCACGCCGACCAGATCCAGGGCTTCTTCGACATCCCGGTGGACAACATCTACGCGTCGCCGGTGCTGCTGTCGGACCTGAAGAACAAGCGCTACCCGGAGCTGGTGGTCGTCTCGCCCGATGTCGGCGGCGTCGTGCGCGCGCGGGCCCTGGCCAAGCAGCTCGGCTGCGACCTGGCGATCATCGACAAGCGCCGGCCGAAGGCGGGCGTGGCCGAGGTCATGCACGTGATCGGCGAGATCGAGGGCCGCAACTGCGTGATCATGGACGACATGATCGACACGGCCGGCACGCTCGTGAAGGCGGCCGAGGTCCTGAAGGAGCGGGGCGCGGGCAAGGTCTATGCGTACTGCACCCACCCGGTCTTCTCGGGGCCGGCGGTCGAGCGCATCGCCGGGTCGCTGCTCGACGAGGTGGTCATCACCAACACGATCCCGCTGTCCGACGCGGCCCGGGCCTGCCGCAAGATCCGCCAGCTGTCCGTGGCCTTCCTGTTCGCCGAGACGATCCGCCGCATCTCCGACGGCGAGTCGGTGACCTCGCTTTTCGCGGAGCAGAACAACAACTTCTAGCCGGAGGCCCGCGCCGCGCGCCTCCGGACGGGATGCGCGCGGCTGGGGCCGGCACAGTGTTCGCCGGCCCTCCCGGGGCCGGATTTCGACGGCGCCTGGTCGCGGGTGCCACTTTCAACTGGAGTGTCCGATGAAATTCACCGCCTTCGAGCGTAGCGTCCAGGGGACCGGAGCGAGCCGCCGCCTGCGCAACGCGGGCAAGGTTCCCGGCATCGTCTACGGTGCCGGCCAGCCCGCCACGATCGAGCTCGACCACAACGCGCTGTACCTCGCGCTGAAGAAGGAAGCCTTCCACTCGTCGATCCTCGACATGGAACTCGCGGGCAGCGTGCAGAAGGTGCTGCTGCGCGACTTCCAGTTGCACCCGTGGAAGCAGCAGGTGCTGCACGTGGACTTCCAGCGTGTCGACGAGACCACGCGCCTGCGCAAGAAGGTTCCGCTGCACTTCAGCGGCGAGGAGGCCTCGCCGGCGGTGAAGACCGACAAGTGCCTGGTCAGCCACGTGACGAACGAACTCGAGGTCGAGTGCCTCGCGTCGCAGCTGCCCGAGTTCATCAACATCGACCTGTCCGGCCTGGCCAAGGGCACCTCGCTGCACGTCAGCGACCTGAAGCTGCCCGAGGGCATCAAGGCCGTGCGCCACGGCACGCTCAACCCGGTGGTCGTCGCGGTGACGGTGCCCAAGGAGGAGGCCGAGGAGGCCGCTCCGGCCCCCGTCGTCGCGCCGGCCGGCAAGGCTGCGCCGAAGAAGAAGGACGAGAAGCAGAACAAGCGCTGAGGCCGCGCGGCCATCCGGGCGCCCAGGCGCCGGGACCGGCCCCGTGCCACGCCCCTCCCCCGGGAGGGTGCGACTTCCGACGGCCCCATCGTGATGGGGCCGTTTCTTTTGGCGGCTTCCCATAATGCGGCCCACCATGATCAAGCTCATCGTCGGCCTGGGCAACCCGGGCCCGGAATACGAGTCGACGCGCCACAACGCCGGGTTCTGGTGGGTCGACGAGGCGGCGCGCCGGCTCGGCGCGAAGCTGGTCGCCGAGCGCGGCTACGCGGGCCTGGTCGCCCGCGTGAACCGGCCTCAAGGGCCGCTGTGGCTGCTCGAGCCGCAGACCTACATGAACCTGTCGGGGCGCTCGGTGGCCGCGCTGGCGCGTTTCTACAAGATCACGCCGCCGGAGATCCTCGTCGTCCATGACGAGCTCGACCTGCCGCCGGGCCAGCTCAAGCTCAAGCAGGGCGGCAGCCACGCCGGCCACAACGGGCTGCGCGACATTCACGCCCAGCTCGGCAGCGCGGACTACTGGCGACTGCGCCTGGGCATCGGCCACCCGGGCGTCAAGGCCGAGGTCGTCGACTACGTACTGCGCCGGCCACCGGCTGGCGAGCGCGAGGCGATCGAGAAGGCGATCGACGCCTCGCTGCTGGCACTGGACCAGCTCGCCGCCGGCGAGATGGACCGCGCGATGATGAAGCTGCACGCGAAGCCGCCGCGGCCGAAGCCGGCGGCGCCGGCCGCACCCGCGGCAGGCGCGGCGGCAGTGCCGACCTCCGGCGCCGGACCGACGGGCACGCCACTGAAGCCCGCCGAGGGGAGCGGGTCATGAAACGGCGAGACCGGACAGCGCCGGGCTGCGCGGCGTCGCCGACGGTCGGTGCGGCGCCGGCGCCTGAGGGCGTGCAAGCGCTGGCCGGACCGCACCCGGCCGCGCCGTCGGCCTGGCGGGCACTGGCGGCCACCCTCGCGGTGCTGGCGCTGTCGGCCACCAGCCCGCAGGCCGCGACCACCATCTGGCGTTGCGGCGACGAGGCCCCGAGTTACACCGATCGGCCCTGCCCCGGTGGCCGGAAGCTCACGCCGGACGACCCGCCCGGACCCGAGCGGATCTCGGCGGCGCGGTCGATCGCAGAACGTGAGCGCACACTTGCAGACACCTTGGCCGACGAACGCCGGTCACGCGAACGCAGCGCCACGGGCCGCTGGCCCGCCGGAATCCGCATGCGAGCGCCGGAACCGTTGCGTGAGGGGCCCGGAAAGCGTGCAAGCACTCACACTGAAGAAGATGCCCACTCATCCCAGGATCGCAAGGCGCGCCGCCACGCCGGCTCGCAAGACCCGCGGCTGACCTTCCAGCTCAAGCTGCCGGCGCCTGCTGCGCCGCGTCGGGACCTCCGGAGGGCGCCGGCCCCGTGACCGCGCCCTGGCCGGCCGCCGCCGCCTTCAGGCGCTCGGCCTTCGCGAGCAGTTGCTCGCGCGTCTCGACGTACTGCGGATGGACGGGGATGCAGCTCACCGGACACAGCTGCACGCACTGCGGCTCGTCGAAGTGGCCGACACACTCGGTGCAGCGCTGCGGATCGATCTCGTAGATCTCCGGGCCCATCGAGATCGCCTGGTTCGGGCACTCGGGCTCGCAGACATCACAGTTGATGCACTCGTCGGTGATCCACAAGGCCATCTAGCCGTCCGGGTTGTTCACCCGCTCCTGGAGACGTGTCAGCACCGAGGGTGCCACGAACTTGGAGACATCGCCGCCGAGGCTGGCAATCTCGCGGACGAAGGTGCCGCTGACGAACTGGAACTGGTCGCTGGGCGTCATGAACACCGTCTCGACCTCGGGCATCAGCTGGCGGTTCATGCCCGCCATCTGGAACTCGTACTCGAAGTCGGTCACCGCGCGCAGCCCGCGCACGACCACCTTGCCGCCGATCTCGACGACGAAATCGCGCAGCAGCCCCCGGAAGGCCATCACCTCGACGTTCGGATACGGCTGCGCGATCTCGCGCGCCATCTCCAGCCGCTCGGCGATGGTGAACATGGTGCGCTTGTGGTGGCCCGCGGCGATCCCGAGCACCAGGCGGTCGAACAGCCCGGCCGCGCGCCGCATCAGGTCGGTGTGGCCCAGCGTCATCGGGTCGAAGGTGCCCGGGTAGACCGCGATCAGGGGTTTCTGGCTGTTCACGTCGCACGCTCCTCCACCCGCGCGGCTCGGGCGGGCGTCGGCGGCAGTGTATGCGGCGGGCTGGCCGGGACATGCCGGTGCGCGCCATCGATCCGGCGGCGCGCTCAGGCCACGCGACGCAGCAGCTGGGCATGCACCGCACCGGCCCTCGTCGCGCGCCAAGGCTCGAGCGCGGCCGGCCACGCGGACAGAGGCTGCCGGTCCTCGGCATACACCAGGCCGCCCGGGGCCAGCGCCGCGGCGGCGGCCTCGAGCGCCGGTTGCAGCAGGCCGCTGTCGTACGGCGGATCGAGGAACACCAGGTCGAGCGAGCCGGCGGCCGCGCCGCGCAGCACCGCGAGCCCGTCGCCTGCGCGCGGCGAGACGATGTCGAGCGCGCCGAGCCGCTCGCAGGTCGCGCGCAGCGCGCGCAGGAGCCGCGCATCACGCTCGACCATCACCACGGCCGCCGCACCCCGCGATGCCGCCTCCAGGCCGAGCGCCCCCGTCCCGGCGAAGGCGTCCAGGCAGCGCCAGCCGTGCAGGTCCTGCCCGAGCCAGTTGAACAAGGTCTCGCGCACGCGGTCGGGCGTCGGCCGCAGCCCGGGCAGGTCCGGCACCTCGAGCCGCGTTCGCTTCCAGCGCCCGCCGACGATGCGCACCGCTCCGGGCCGCCGGGAACCGGCAGAGCTCACTGCCGCACCGGGATGCCGTCGCGCGCGAGCAGCGCCTTGGCCTGCGCGACCGTGAACGTGCCGTAGTGGAAGATGCTCGCCGCCAGCACCGCGTCGGCGCCGCCGATGCGGATGCCTTCGGACAGGTGCTCGAGCGCGCCGACGCCGCCCGAGGCGATCACCGGCACCGGCACGGCGTCACTGACCGCCCGCGTCAGCTCGAGGTCGAAGCCGATCTTCGTGCCGTCGCGGTCCATGCTGGTCAGCAGGATCTCGCCGGCGCCGTGCTCGGCCATCTGCCGGGCCCAGGCCACCGCGTCGAGCCCGACGTTGCGGCGGCCGCCGTGCGTGTACACGTCCCAGCCCGGGCCGCGCGCGGCCAGGTCGGCGCCTGTTCGGCGCTTGGCGTCGATCGCGACGACGATGCACTGCGAGCCGTAGCGTGCCGACGCGTCGCGGATGACCTGCGGGTTCGCGACGGCCGCCGAGTTGAAGCTGACCTTGTCGGCGCCGGCGTTCAGCAGCCGGCGCACGTCGTCGACCGTGCGCAGGCCGCCGCCCACGGTCAGCGGGATGAAGACCTGCGAGGCGACGTCCTCGATGATGTGCAGGATCAGGTCGCGCCCGTCGCTCGTCGCCGTGATGTCCAGGAAGGTCAGCTCGTCGGCGCCCTGTTCGTTGTAACGCGCCGCGATCTCGACGGGGTCGCCCGCGTCGCGCAGCTCGACGAAGTTGACGCCCTTGACCACCCGGCCGCCGGTGACGTCCAGGCAGGGGATGATGCGTTTGGCGAGCATCGGGAGCAGGGCCGGGCTCGGTCGGTACGGTCGGACGGCGTCGGCCGGCTCTCAGGCCCGGGCGAGGCCGTCGGCCAGCCGCTGCCCGGCGGCGAAGTCCAGGTCGCCGGTGTAGATCGAGCGGCCGCAGATCACGCCCTCGATACCTTCGTGCTGCACCTCGCACAGGCGCTGGATGTCGGCCAGGTCCTTCAGGCCGCCGGAGGCGATGACCGGGATGGTCAGCGCCTGCGCGAGCTTGACCGTCGCGTCGATGTTGAGGCCGGTCAGCATGCCGTCGCGGCCGATGTCGGTGTAGACCACCGCCTCGACGCCGTAGTCCTCGAACTTGCGCGCGAGATCGACGACCTCGTGCCCCGTCAGCTTGCTCCAGCCGTCGGTGGCGACCTTGCCGTCCTTGGCGTCGAGGCCGACGATGATGTGCCCGCCGAAGGCCGTGCACGCGTCCTTCAGGAAGCCGGGGTTCTTGACCGCCGCGGTGCCGATGATCACGTAGCCGATGCCGTCGTCGAGGTAGCGCTCGATCGTGTCGAGGTCGCGGATGCCGCCGCCCAGCTGCACCGGGATCTCGTCGCCGACCTCGCGCAGGATGCTCCTGACGGCGCCCTCGTTGACCGGCTTGCCTGCGAAGGCGCCGTTCAGGTCGACCAGGTGCAGGCGACGCGCGCCGGCGTCCAGCCAGCGGCGCGCCATCGCCGCGGGGTCTTCGCCGAAGGTCGTCGCGACGTTCATGTCGCCTCGTTCCAGACGGACACAGTGGCCGTCCTTCAGGTCGATCGCCGGGATCAGCAGCATGGCTCGGGCGGAGCGTGGTGGGACAGGGGGGCCCTCGTCGAGGGCAGGGTGTCGGGCGCGGTGCGGCGGGTCGGCGGAGCGCGCGCGTCGCGCGGGCTCCCGGCAGGCATCAGGGATTCCAGGCGAGGAAGTTGCGGTACAGCGCCAGCCCGCAGGCCGCGCTCTTCTCCGGGTGGAACTGCGTCGCGAAAATATTATCCCGGGCCACGGCACAGGTAAAGCGCCCGCCGTAGTCGGTTTCGCCGGCCGTGTCCTGCGGCACCTCGGGACAGGCGTAGTAGCTGTGCACGAAGTAGAACCAGGCGCCGTCGGGCACACCCGTCCAGAGGCGGTGCGGCCGCTGGAAGACGCGGTTCCAGCCCATCTGCGGCACCTTGTAGCGGCTGCCGTCCGGCTGCAGGCGCCCCTCGAGCCGGAAGCGCCGCACGCGCCCGGGCAGCAGGCCCAGGCCCGGGGTGTCCTGCTCCTCGCTGTGGTCGAGCAGCATCTGCATGCCGACGCACACGCCCATCAGCGGCTTTTTCGCGGCGGCGTCCAGCACCGCCTCCTTCAGCCCGGATGCGGCGAGTTCGCGCATGCAGTCGCGCATCGCGCCCTGCCCCGGCAGCACGACCCGGTCGGCCGCGAAGACCTCCTCCGGGTTGGCGGTGACGATGACCTTGACCTCGGCGTCGCGCGCGACGTGGGCCACCGCCTGCGACACCGAGCGCAGGTTGCCCATCCCGTAGTCGACGACGGCGACCGTGCAGGTCACGGGCATGCCCTCCCGGCGGGCCCGTCCCTGCTCACAGCGTGCCCTTCGTCGACGGGATCGCGCCCGCCGCACGCGGATCGACGGCCAGCGCCATGCGCAGCGCGCGCGCGAAGGCCTTGAAGACGGTCTCGCACTGGTGGTGCGCGTTCTCGCCCTTCAGGTTGTCGATGTGCAGGGTGACAGCGGCGTGGTTCGCGAAGCCCTGGAAGAACTCGAAGGCCAGCTGCGTGTCGAACCCGCCGATCGCCGCGGCCTTGAACGCGACGTCCATGTGCAGCCCGGGCCGGCCGGAGAAGTCGACGACGACGCGCGACAGCGCCTCGTCCAGCGGCACGTAGGCGTGGCCGTAGCGCGTGATGCCCCGTTTGTCGCCCACCGCCTGCGCCACGGCCATGCCGAGCGTGATGCCCACGTCCTCGACCGTGTGATGGCCGTCGATGTGCAGGTCGCCCTTGGCGTCGATGTCGAGGTCGACCAGGCCGTGGCGGGCGATCTGCTCGAGCATGTGGTCGAAGAAGCCGATGCCGGTGGACAACCGCGCCTGGCCGCTGCCGTCCAGGTTCAGCTGCACGCGGATCTGCGTCTCCCTCGTGTCGCGGCGGACGTCGGCGGTGCGCGGTTTCATCGTCGCGTTTCCCTTCGGTTCACAGGCTGTCGCGCAGCGCCGCGAGCAGCCGGTCGTTCTCGGCGGGGGTGCCCACCGTGATGCGCAGGCAGCGCTCGAGCAGCGGGTGCAGCGCCGAGACATTCTTGACCAGCACGCCGCGCGCCTTGAGCCCGGCGAAGGCCGCCGCCGCGTCGGGTACGCGCGCGAGGATCATGTTCGCCTGGCTGTCGAAGGGCTGCACGCCGGGCAGCGCGTGCAGCGCCTCGGCCACGCGCGCGCGCTCGCCGCGGATCGCGGCGGCCTGCGCGGCATACACCTCGGCATGCTCGAGCGCGAACAGCGCCGCCTCCGCGTTGAGCACGCCGACATTGAACGGCGGGCGCAGCTTGTCGATCTCGCCGACCAGCTCGCGCCGGCCCATCAGGTAGCCGATGCGCACGCCGGCCAGGCCGAACTTGCTCATCGTGCGCATCACCAGCACGTGCGGATGGCGGCGCAGCCGGTCCATCGAGTCGCGCGCCGCGAACGGCTGGTAGGCCTCGTCCATCACGACCAGGCCGCCGACATGCGCCATCGCCTCGATGCAGCGCTCGACGGCCGCGTCGTCCCACAGGTTCGCGGTCGGGTTGTTCGGGTAGGCCAGGTACAGCAGCGAGGGCCGCTGCGACTCGATCGCCGCGAGCATCGCCGGCTCGTCGAGCTCGAAGTCGGGCCGCAGGTCGACGCCGGCGAAGCGGATGCCCTGCAGCGCGGCCGACATCGCGTACATCACGAAACCCGGCAACGGCGCCATGACCAGCGCGCCGGGCACGTCGCAGGCCATCGAGAGCATGGTGATCAGCTCGTCCGAACCGTTGCCCAGCGTCAGCGCGCAACCCTCGGGCATGCCCGCGTGCCGCGCGAGCGCCGCGCGCAGGTCCTCGGTGCGTTCGGCCGGGTAGCGGTTGATCGCCACACGGCCCAGCCGCTCGCCGAGCGCACGCTGCAACTCGGGCGGCAGCGCGTACGGGTTCTCCATCGTGTCGAGCTTGACGAAGCCGGCACTGGGCTGCACCGCGTAGGCGTGCATCGACTGGATGTCGCGCCGGATCACGCGGTCCATCGTGCGCTGCAGGTCGCCCGTCATCGTCCACCCCGCGGCGCGTCGTGGCCCAGGCGGAACTCGGCCGCCAGCGCGTGCGCCTGCAGCCCCTCGCCGTAGGCCAGCTCGGCGGCGATCGGGCCGAGCGCGCGTGCGCCGGCCTCGCTGACCTCGATCAGGCTGCTGCGCTTCTGGAAGTCGTAGACGCCCAGCGGCGAGGAGAAGCGTGCGGTTCCGGAGGTCGGCAGCACGTGGTTCGGGCCGGCGCAGTAGTCGCCCAGGCTCTCGCTGGTGTAGGCCCCGAGGAAGATCGCGCCCGCATGGCGCAGCAGCGGCTCCCAGCGCTGCGGCTCGCGGGAACTGAGCTCGAGGTGCTCCGGCGCGATGCGGTTGCTGATCTCGCAGGCCTCCTCCATCGAGCGCGTGCGGATCAGCGCACCGCGGCCCTCGAGCGACGCGCGGATCACCTCGCGCCGCGGCATCCCGGGCAGCAGCCGGTCGATCTCGTGCCGCACGGCCGCGATGTAGCCGGCGTCGGGGCACAGCAGGATGCTCTGGGCGAGTTCGTCGTGCTCGGCCTGGCTGAACAGGTCCATCGCGACCCAGTCCGGCGGCGTGCTGCCGTCGGCGAGCACGAGGATCTCGCTCGGGCCGGCGATCATGTCGATGCCGACGTGGCCGAAGACGCGGCGCTTCGCGCTCGCCACATAGGCGTTGCCCGGGCCGGTGATCTTGTCGACGCGCGGCACCGTCGCGGTGCCGAAGGCCAGCGCGGCGACCGCCTGCGCGCCACCGATCGTGAACGCCCGCGTGACGCCGGCCACGCAGGCCGCCGCGAGCACGAGCGCGTTGCGCTCGCCGCGGGCCGGGCCCGGCTCCCGGCCGTCGCCGCCGGTGGCAACGCTGCCCCGCACCGGCGTCGGCACGACCATCACGATCTCGCGCACCCCGGCCACCTGCGCCGGCACGGCGTTCATGATCAGGCTGGAGGGATAGGCGGCCTTGCCGCCGGGCACGTAGATGCCGACGCGGTCCAGCGGCGTGACCTTCTGCCCGAGCAGGGTGCCGTCGGCATCGCGGTAGCTCCAGCTGCGGCCGCAGGCCTCGAGCTGCCGCTCGTGGTAGGCGCGCACCCGCGCGGCAGCCTGCTCGAGAGCCGCGCGCTGGGCCGGCGTGATCGCGTCGAGCGCGGCCCTCATCTCGTCGCGGCCGATCTCGAGCTCGGCAACCCGTTCGGCCTGCAGGCCGTCGAAGCGTGCGGTGTACTCGAGCACGGCGGCATCGCCGCGCGCGCGCACCTCGTCGACGATCTCGGCGACACGCTGCTCGATCGCCGCGTCGGTCTCGGCCGGCAGGTGCAGCACGCGCTGGAACTCGGCCTCGAAGCCGTCGTCGGCGGTCGCCAGCAGCCGGATGCCCACGGCCGTCATCGTGCCACCCGCCCGGCCGCGCCGCCCGCCAGGCACCCGCCCCCGCAGGCGGCCGCGCTCACGCGAGCGCCCTCTCGAAGGCGTCGATCAGGGCCCGGATCGGCTCGCGCTTGAGCTTCAGGGCCGCCTGGTTGACGACCAGGCGAGAGCTGATGTCCATGATCTTCTCCACCTCGACGAGCCGGTTGGCCTTCAGCGTCGACCCCGTCGAGACCAGGTCGACGATCGCGTCGGCCAGCCCGGTCAGCGGCGCGAGCTCCATCGAGCCGTACAGCTTGATCAGGTCGACGTGCACGCCCTTGTCGGCGAAGTGCTGGCGCGCGATGCCCGTGTACTTGGTGGCCACGCGCAGCCGCGAGCCCTGGCGCACCGCGGCGGCATAGTCGAAGTCGGCGCGCACGGCGACGCTCATGCGGCAGCGGGCGATCTTCAGGTCCAGCGGACGGTACAGGCCCACCTCGCTGTGCTCGAGCAGGGTGTCCAGCCCGGCCACGCCGAGGTCGGCTCCCCCGTACTGCACGTAGGTCGGAACGTCGGTCGCGCGCACCAGCACCACCTGGACGTCCTCGCGCGAGGTCGGCAGGATCAGCTTGCGACTCTTCTCGGGATCCTCGGCGACCTCGATGCCCACTGCACGCAGCAGCGGCAGCGTCTCGTCGAAGATGCGCCCCTTGGACAGGGCCAGCGTGATCATGGCAGCCCCTCCTGGGGGTGCCTGCGGGCGGAGACGGTGACGGAGCGGTTCATGAGCCTTCGGGTTGCCGTGCGGAGGGGCTTCGGCGCGACACGGGTGGCTCGTCGGGAACGCCGGACGGCGGGCGCGCGGGCCACCCGCAGCGCACCGCGGGCGGGTCTCAGCGGTGGTGGTGGCCCGGCCGCGGAAGCCCGTCGGCGGCGCCGGGGGCGTCGGCCGCGAACTCGGCAGGGGTCAAGGTCTTCATCGACAGCGCGTGGATCTGCTCGCGCATTCTATCGCCGAGGGCCGCGTAGACCCGCTGGTGGCGGCGCACGCGAGACAGGCCCTGGAACTCCGCCGACACGATGGTCGCGAAGAAGTGACGGCCGTCGCCTTCGACCTCGAGCTGCTCGCACGGCAGGCCGGCGGCGATGAAGCGGCGGACATCGTCGGGGGTCGGATCGCTCATGGCGCGATTATCGCGGGCTGCCCCGTACTGCGGCAGCCGCCGTGCCGCGGGTGCGGGCCGGCGG
>ERZ761602.2917-NODE-2917-length-25472-cov-5.025219_pt1 | contig 25472 bp, 18 predicted proteins | sample MGYA00512165_ERZ761602 | MGnify/ENA primary metagenome ERZ761602 (study PRJEB28899, sample SAMN02445085) | bioreactor sludge metagenome | biome: EBPR sludge; isolation source: Thorneside wastewater treatment plant | place: Australia: Brisbane, Thorneside...
GGGCCCCACTCGGGCTTTGCCCGATGGGGGGAGGGGCGCCGGAACGCCCCTCCGGTCAATACGTCAGGAAGTCTGGGTGAGTCGCGAGACCCACGCAGACGGCTTTCCAGCGCGCGAGGCGATCGGCGTTCGTGAGCTCTTCGCCGTCCCGGCGGGGCGCGGAGAGAAGCCCGAGCCAAGGAACCAAACGCTCATCTGTCGGTTCCGTGACTTCGACCGCCCAGAAGCGCAGCAGCAGGTAGCGGAGGTTCTCGACGTGCGACTCGAAGCTCGCGTCGTCGGGGCCCGCGTGGCGGAGGATCACGCGCTCCGCTGCCGGACGATCGACGTCGGCGTTCACGGCGGCGTCGCAGGTTGCACGCGCGCCGTCCTCGACCAACTTCGCGAACGCGACGCTCACCGAGAGACCTTCGTCCGTGACCTCCGCGAGGTCGGGCTTGCCGAGCGCACCCGCGAAGCGCTCGTAGTCGCGCCACGTCTGCCCGGTCGCGACCTCCAGCGAGCGCGCGATCTGATCGGCGGTCAAACGACGAACGCGGCGCGCGTCGTCCAGGTCGGCGCCACCGACCGATTCACGGATCGGCGCGTCGGCGTCGATCGGGTCGGTGGGGTCGACGGGGTCGCGCGGATCGTCGTCGACGGGACCGCCGATCGCACCTTGGCATGCGGCCAAGAGCAAGACGCCGATCCACGCGATGGCCGACCGCGCCGGACTCGAGGACCTCGCGACTCGGGGGCTCGCGGCCGTGCTCGAGCTCATCCGTTCATTCGCTCGCATCGCGCTCCTCCATCCCGGCGGCGATCCACGCCACCACCGTCGTCACTTCGTCCGCGGTCCAGCCGTCGCGCACGGTGGGCGGCGGCATGTCGCCGACCACGCCCACGCGGTGTCGAATGGTGTCCGCGAGATCGACCCAGCTCTCGTAGTCGGCGAGCGCGGGGCGCGTCGCTTCGTCGCGATCGGCGCCGTGGCACGCGCTGCCGCCGCAGTGCGCCTCCGCGATCGGGCGCACGTCCTCTTCCCAAGTGGGCACGTGTCGGTCGATGCGGAGCACGTCGAAGCGACGCGCGCGATCGCCGACCCGAACGTCGACGCGATGCCAACCCGGCGCGCCGAGCGCAATCGTCGCTTCGTTCGCTCCGTCGTGGACGGACTCGCCATCGACGTCGACTCGCATCGACACCGCGCCGATCACGCGCAGGGCGAGCTCGGCGTCGAGCACGCGCTCGAAGGGGCGGATGCCCTCGACCTGCCACGCGTCGCTCGGCGCGGCGTGACAGACCTGTCCGTCCGTCGCGAGCCAGACGCCACCCGCAGCGTCGGGATACATCGCCTCGATCGCGCCGGGCACGCCGTGCACCGCACGCGAGAACGCGCCGTCGGCGTAGTGATGGAGGCGATCGCCGACCCGCACCCAGAGGTGCCCCGCCGTGCCCGCGAGGGCGTCGAGCGCGCCCGCTTCGAAGCGCGTCTCCTTCCACTCGGTGCCGCGCAGGAAGAGGAGCTTGCCGGCGCTCGCGGCCGCGACGCCGACGTGTCGATCGATGGCGACGCGTTCGACACGATCGAAGGTGTGGAGCGCGTCGTCACGCATCGCGTAGAGCGCAGTGGCGCTGCGCAGCCACGCACGATCGTCGTCGGCCGTACATGCGCCCGCGACGTCCACGAGCGCCATTCCCGGCCCGAACGATCCGCTCGGCGGCGTCCACCGCCACCACTCGCCGCCGGCGCGACGGTAGAGACCCGCCGGCACTTCACCCTCGCCCGCTGCGATGACGAACGCGCCATCACGCCGCGGATCGCCGCAGAGATCGGTGATCGGCCCGAGCTCGCGCGGCCAGCCGACCTCGTTCAGCGGCCCCTCGCCTTCGCGGACGAAGAGGCGCGTGCCGACCGCGAACGCGGCCTGGGTCTCGGTCCACGGTCGCACGACGGTCGGGGCCATGCCGAGGTCGACCGTGGTCACTCCGTCGCGGGTGAGGACGCGGAAGACGCTCGCGAGGTCGGTCGCGATCCAGAGCGCACCTTCGCTCGCGACCCCGACGACGCGATCGTCCTCCCCGAGCGCGACGCACTCGGCGTCGAGCGCGAGCTCCGGCAGATCCAGCGGGACCGCCGCGGGCGCGGGCGGGGCGGGAACCTCGGGGTCGGTCGGGTCGCTGGGGCTCTGCCCACACGCGGCCAGCCCGCACGCGATGGCGAGGGACGCGGCGAGGACGAAGAGTCGAGCCGAGGGTTGCATCGCTCACGAGGATGCGCCGGCCCTCCGCTGCCGTCCGTCACCGCGCTTGCGCGAGTTGCCGTTCTGGAGCCGACCGCCAGGTCGAGCGACCCGCGGCACCGTGAGCGTCGCCGTCAGGCGACCGAACCAAGCGAGTTGACGTTTTTGGAGCCGGCCGCCAGGCCGAGCGACCCGACGTCACGTGAGCGTCGCCGTCAGGCGACCGAACCAAACGAATTGACGTTTTCAGCGAGCGACCGAGGGGAGCGAGCCCGACGTCACGTGAGCGTCCGTCCGCCGAACCTCGAATCGTCGGTGGTTCGGAAGCATCCAGCCGCCCGATGTGGGCTGCTATCCTCGACCGTCGTGTCGCCCTTCTGCGCCGTCTGTCTTGCGTCGTCGCTCGCGCTGGTCGCGAGCTCGTCCGCGCGCGCTCAAGACCCGCGCGCATCCGTCGCGGCGGCTTCCTCCAGCACGTCTTCTTCCTCGAGCTCGCCATCGCCGGGGGCGGCGTCATCGGCCGTGGCGGACTTCGACGCGGCCGAGCGCGCGCGCCACGAAGGTCGCCTCGCAGACGCCGAGCGGCTCTTGCGTCGGTCGCTCGCGGCCGAGCCTCGCGTGGCGACCGCGTTCAATCTCGGCGCCGTGCTCGCGGATCTCGGGCGTCATCGCGAGGCGAGCGAGACCTTCGCGGAGGTCGCGGCGGGCGCGTACGGGGAGCTCTCGCCCGAGCGCGCGCGGATCGTGCGCGAGCGACTCGAAACCTCACGCGCATCGATCGCGGAGATTCGCGTGCGTGTGGAGACGACCCGCCCGACGGAAGTGCGCATCGACGGCGCGCTGCACGGGGAGCTCGTTCGGAGCGGCGTGGTGATCGTCGCGGTGGATCCCGGCACGCGCCACGTGCGCGTCGCGGCGGGCGAGTGGAGCGTGGAACGTGCGATTCGGCTCGAGCCTGGCGACGCGTCGTCGGTCGAGCTGCACGTACCGACGCTCGCGCTCTCGGAGGATCCACCGCGTCGGCGACGGGTCGCACTGTCGGTCGCGGGCGCGTTCGTCGTCGCGGTCGGGCTCGGGCTCGCGATCGGGCTCGCGCGGCGGGATCGTGGCGTCGAGCGCGTCGACGATCCGGTCTGGGGTCGAGTGTGGACGCTCGGAGACGCACCGTGAGCACCTCGAGCTACGTGCCCCTCTTCGAGCTCGCGAAGGGCGGGCTCGGGCGCGTCGAGGTCGTGATGCGTCACGACGGCTCGTACGAGCGGCTCTACGTGAAGAAGCGACCGCACGCGCGCGACGCGCAGACGCGCGCGACCTTCCTCGACGAAGCGCGGCTCGCGGGGCTCTTGAGACACCCGAACGTCGTGGGCGTGCTCGACGTCGGCGAGGACGACGAGGGCCCGTACCTCGTGATGGACTTCGTCGAAGGCGTGCACGTCGGCGAGCTCATCCGAGGGCTCGAGGGTGAGCCGATCCCGCTCGGGATCGCGCTCGACGTGGTGCGACAGGCGGCGGAGGGACTGCACGCGGTGCACGAGCTGCAATCGCTCGACGGCACGCCGCTCGGTGTCGTGCACCGCGACGTCTCTCCGCAGAACCTGTTGATCGGCTTCGACGGCGTGGTTCGATTGACCGACTTCGGCATCGCGCTCGCGGATCGTCGGCACGGCGACGCGACCTCGATCGGCGTGGTGAAGGGCAAGGTCGGCTACACGGCGCCCGAGCAGATCGAAGGTGGCGCGCTCGATCGACGCACGGATCTCTTCGCGCTCGGGGTCGTGCTCGTGGAGCTGCTCACGGGCGAGCGCCTCTACCGAGGCACGACCAACGCCGAGGTGGCACGACGCATCTTCGAGGACGATCCGCCGGATCTCGGTTCCCTGCGACGTGACGCACCGCCGGAGCTCGTGGAGCTGGTCTTCGATCTGCTCGCGAAGACGAAAGAGTCGCGGCCCGCGAGCGCACGCGAGGTGGCGCAGCGGCTTCGTGCGATGAAGGACGAGCTCGACGAGGACGAGCAGCTCGAAGAGCTGATGGCGGAGCTCTTCGACGACCGTCGGGCCGCGTTGCGCTCTCGGGTCCGCGAGGCGCGCGATCGCCGACTGAACGACGTGCTGCGGCAGCGTGCGCGCAGCTCGCTACGTCGGCGCATCGCGCGTGCTGCGGCGCTCGGAGCGCTGGGGCTCCTCGGCCTCGGCGTGGTGATCGCGGCGACCTGGGAGTCGGAACCGAAGTGGGAGCCGGTGGTCTCGACGCCGCTTTCGCCACCGATCACCACCGTGCGGGCCGACGTCGCGAGCGGCGAAGCGAGTGACGGCGTCGGTGACGACGCGCACCGTGTCCGAGTCGGGGACGGAGACGCCGATGATGTCGGAGTCGGAGACGGTGTCGGAGACGGTGTCGGTGTCGGTGTCGGAGACGGTGTCGGTCGTCGTGACCGTGGTGTCGGTCGTCGTGACCCTGACCTCGATGACCTCACCCGGTCCGCATCCCGGAGCCCCGGCCGCACGCTGCGTGCTCGATCGAAACGCCCCCCCACGCAGTCGTCCGACGTTGGCGTCCAGACGCACGGCGACACGCCCACCGGCTCACGCCCATCCCTCCCACCGACCTCGTGGTGGCCGCGCGAATGACCACCGCCGGCGAAGCGCCTCTGGACGCGGCGCGTCGTGGCGAGCTCGACGTCGCGCTCGCACGACTCGCGACGGCCCCACGTGGCGCCGCGACCGATGCGACGTCGTTCGCAGCCGCCGCGCTGGTCGAGCTCCTCGCCTCCGGAGAGGTCCGCGCGCGCACGACCGAGTCGCGCGGCGCGTTGGTCCCCGACGCGCTCCTCGCGAGCCTCGCATCCGGCGCGCGTTTGGAGGGTGACCCCCGCGAGCTCGTACGCGGGCTCGTGGACGCCGCGTTGCACGCGTGGCTCGCCGGCCAACCGACGCGGCTCGCGCTCGTTCGTCGCGCGAGCGAGTCGACCGCCGCGCATCCGATCGTCGCTGCATGGGACGACCTCGCACACGAGCGCGCGATCGACGTCACGACGCTGGTCACCGCCGCGCAACGTTCGCGGGACGTACCGGGCCTGCTCGCGGAGGCGGAGGCGATCGCCGCGCTCGCGGAGCTCAACGAAGGCCGCCTCGACGCCGCGCGCGATCGAGCGCGCCTCGGCTCGCGCATGGCACGCACCGACGGCTATTTGGTGACCGAGTACGTCGCGCACCTCGCGCTCGCGCGGGTGCGTCGCTTCGACGCCCGCTGGTACCTCGCGTCCCGCATCCTCGACTCGCTCGCGCGCGTCACGCCACCTGCATGGTCCGGTTGGATCGCATGGGAGCTCGTGCTCGTCGGTGGCGCCGCGCGCGCAGCCGGCCTGGAGGGTTCGAACGCGTGGCGTGTGGCGTCCAACGAGCTCGCGGCGACGCTCGACGCCGCGTCTCGGGGTGATCGCGCGCGGCTCGACGCGACGGCGGAGCTCGCCCCGTGGCCTTTCCTCGCGAAGGAACGCGCGCGCGTGCGAGCCCTGGTGGATCCTTCGGCGAACGCACCGCCCGAGCTGCGCGCCTGGTTGGCGGGCGAAGGCAGTCGCGCTCCACACGGCATGGATGGTCTCGTGGGCAGCGCGTCGTTGCTCGGCGCGGGCCTCGAACGCGCAGGCGTCGTCGTGTGGGCCGAGCCGGGCCGCGCGGCGCGACGCACCTGGGTCGCGGGCCTCGGCCTCCTCGGACGCGATCTCCCCGCGAGCTACGACCTCCAACACGAACGCGTGCTCGCTGCGCTCGTCGCGTTGCTCGTCACGCCCTCGATGAGCGCGACCGAAGAGGAGCTCTTTCGCCGCGTCTACGGCTTCGCCTACGCGCCCGACAAACACGGCGGCGTGCTGCGGACCTTGTTGTACCGGATGCGACAAGAGCTCGGCACGCGCGGCGAGATCGTGCGCGAGGACGACGCGCTGAAGCTGCGCCTCGTCGCTCCCATCGCGATCCCGGATCCGACGACCGCGACCGATCTGCGCGAGCTGGTGCTCCGCTTCCTCGCCGAGAACGGCGGACGTGCGAGCGCGCGGGACGTGGCGGAGGCGCTCGGGGTGCCGCTGCGCACCGTGCAGGATGCGCTCGGGCAGCTCGTGGGCGACGAGAGCTGTCGTCGCGAACGTTCCGGCCGCACGCACGAGTACGCGCTCGAAGACACGACCTTCTTCGCGCCCACCATCACGCGCCTCGGCGCATGGCGCGACGCCGCGCGATGAGGGTGTGCATCGACGCGTCGCGAGCGGTGGGAGCCGGCCGTGCGGCGAACCTCGAGGGCGCGGTCCGAGAGCGTGGCGAGTCGCGAGCGGTAGGCCCCCGGACCTGCTAACAGGTGGCCGATGACCACCCCGCCGAAGCCCACGAAGCCATCGATCGAAGTGCTCGAAGCGGAGTTCATCGCGGCGGCCAACGCCCTCGAGCAGATCCCCGCGCCGGTGCTCGCGGAGGTCGCGTTCGCGGGCCGAAGCAACGTCGGCAAGTCGTCGCTCATCAACGCGCTCACGAACCGGAAGAAGCTCGTGCGCACGAGCTCCACGCCCGGCGCCACGCGAGGCATCAACCTCTTCCGACTCCGCCTGCGCGTTCCGACCGAAGGGGAGCCCGTCGTCGGCGAGATGGATCTCGTCGATCTGCCCGGCTACGGCTACGCGAAGCGCAGCAAGACCGAGCGCCGGAGCTGGGGCCCGCTCATCGAAGGCTTCTTGCGCACGCGCGCCGGCCTCCGCGCGGTGGTGGTGATCGTGGACGCGCGACGCGGTCCGGAAGAGGACGACGCGGAGCTGATCGAGTTCCTCGAGCACATCGGGCGCACCGCGATCGTGGTCGCGACGAAGCTCGACAAGCTCCCGAAGAACCAACAGAAGCTCGCGGTCGAAGAGGTCGCACGAGTGACCGGCCGCCGAGTGTTCGGCTTCTCCGCCGAGACCGGGCAAGGACGCGATCCACTCTGGCGCGCGATCCTCAAGCACTCCCACGTCGGCGCCGACTGATCACCCGCGCGGCGCGGAGTGATCGAGGTCGCGGCATCACGAGCTCGCTTCGGCGTCGAGGCTCGCGCGGGAGCCGTCGTCACCGACCACGCGTTCGTGCCTCACTCGAACGGCACCGCGAAGTCCGCGCCCGTGTCGGGCGCCTCCGGCGCGGCGCTCGGAGCCGACGCCTCGGCCCGTGCCTCCCGCAGCGCACGCTCGGCCGCTTGCCGCGCACGGATCGCCGCGTCGAGCTCGCGCTCCAGCTCCGTCGCCCGCGCATCCGCCGCCGCACGTCGCCCGCGCTCGCTCGCGATCTGCGCCTCGAGGTCGTCGCGCGCTCCCTCGACGCGCGACAGCTCTTCGCGAAGCCGCTGGCGTGTGCCCCGCTCCCGCTCCAGCTCCGCGCCGATCGCGCCGAGCTGCCCCTGCAGCGTCGCGAGCTCCGTGCTCCGCACACGCAACGTCGCCTCCAGGCTCACGCGCGCTTCTTCGAGCGTGCCCTTCTCGCGCTCGAGCGCGACCACCTGCTCGCGAGCACGAGCGAGCTCCGCGCGACGCGCGTTGAGGCTCGCGCTCGCATCGACGAGGCGGGACTGGAGCTCCTCGCGCCGGAGCCGCTCGTCCTCCAGCGTCGCGCGGATCGAGTCGGCGTCCGCTGCGAGCCGGCGCCGTGCGAGCTCCGTCGCTTCGAGATCCTCACGCACCGCCGCGACGCGCGCCGCCGCCCGCGCGGTCTCCTCCGCCGCGAGCGCGCGCACGTGGAGCACCGCCGCCGAAGCGAGCGCGCCGAGCACGATCAACGTCGGCATGAGCCAACGCCAGAGCGCGCGCCGCTTGCGTCGACGATCCTCGGGCGCGGTGAGCACCGCGAGCTCGTTCGCGAGCTCGGTCGCGGTCGGTCGCACCTCCGGATCGAGGCTCATCCAGCGCTGGAGCGCGCCGCGCAGAAAGCGAAGTGAGCGCGCCTCGGGCAGCGCGGGCACCGACACTGCGCGCGACTCGATGAACGACTCGATCGCGCCCGCCGGCACGTCGTCCTGGGTGTCCGGCTCGAGCGCATTGCGGAGCGCGAGCGCGAGGCTGAAGACGTCCGCTTTGTTCGTGACGCGCGGCTTGTCCGTCACGCCGCTCGCGAACTGCGCCGCCACCTCGGGCGCGAAGTAAGTCGGTGTGCCCGCGACGAGCATCTCCGCGTCCGTCGCCGCGACGCCGAGGTCGATCAGCACCGGGAGCACGTCGTCCTCGAAGCCCGGCATCTTCGCGAGGAAGACGTTCTCCGGCTTCACGTCTTGGTGCCGAAGCCCCGCCTCGTGCACCGCCGCGAGCGCACGCGCGAGGGGCTCGAAGATTCGACGCGCTTCCGCGCGCGAGAGCGGCCCGCGGTGGAGGCGCGACTCGAGCGTCTCCCCGTCGTACCAGGGCATCACGAACCAGAGCCGTCCGTCGAACCAGCCGTGGTCCTTGAGCGAGACCACGCTCGGATGGAACACGCTCGCGAGGTGACGCAGCTCGCGCAGCGCGGCCTGTTTCGTGTCCGCCGAATACGAGGGCTGATGCAGCAGCTTCAGCGCGACGACGTGACCGGGGACCTCGATGTCCTCTGCGCGGTAGACGTCTCCGAACGCACCCGTGCCTACGCGCGCCTGCACGCGGTAGCGACCTCCGACGAGCGCACCTGGCGCGAGCGGCGCGGGACCGGCCGGCAACGCCTCGTCGCGCAGCGTCGGCGAACGACCGCGCAACGCGAAGGCTTCGAGCAGGAGCGAACGCAGCCGCTCCCCCGGTCGCTCGAGCACCAACTTCGCGGCGCGCTCGGTGGCGGCGTGCAGATGCTCGAGCACCTCCGCGACGTCGCGCTCCACCACGAACGCGAGCTCCGTCGGGCGCAGCTCGCGCGCGTAGCGCAGCTCGAGGAGCTCGGCGTCGATCGGATCGAGGGTCTCGCGGAGCGCCTGCAGCTTCGCGTGCCGACGCGTGTCGTGGCCTTCGCGCCACGGGAGGCTCGCGATCGGCGCCGGCAACGCTTCTTCGGTGGCGCGCTCACGCAGAGCGATCTCGCGCGCGATGCGGTAGAGCCGCGCGCGAACGCCGGGCGGCCGCACCAGCTCGTCGCTCTCGTGCGCGGCCACCACGACGCGCACCTTGCGCAGCGCGAGCTCCGCCGCCTCGACGGATCCGAGCCGCAACGCGAGGAACTGCTCGAGCCCCTCCGCGTAGTGCCGCAGCGCGCGCGCGTGCAGCACGTCGACCACGGTGTGCGCGCGCCCCGCGGCCGCGACCGATCGCGCGGCGCGCAAGAGAAGCGGAGACTCTTCGTCGCGCGGAGCCTGCATCGAGGCGTCCATCGGGACGGGCACGCCCTTGACGGGCGGCGCGATCACGGTGCCGGAGGAGCTCGAGGGCATGTCGGCGATCGTGCCGGACGGATGTCCGAGGGATCCAGAAAGCGGGCGCGCGAGGCGAGATGCCCCACGCACGAAGCCCGCTCACACCGCCCCGCTCACACCGCCGCACCGACGCCGCGCACACCGACGCACGCGCCGTGGACGCTCGACCCACGAACGCGAGCCAACCGCACGAACCTGCTACCGTCGCGCCGTGCGTGGGTGGGTCGCTCTCTGCTTCGTCCCGTCGCTGCTCGTCGCGTGTGGCTCCGAGGAGCCGAGCGCGTGGGAGCGCGCCTCCTGGCCCGAGCCACTCGAGGACGGGCTCGTGGTCGATTGGCGCGTGCAGGACGCGTGGGGCGTCGAGCGCTTCACCATCACGCGCGAAGGCGCTGCGCGCTTCGAAGCGAACGTCACCCAAGGCAACCACTCCGTGCGTGTCGAGCGCGACCTGTCGACGGCCGACCTCGAGACGCTGCGCGACGATCTCGTGGCCGCGGGCTGTTGTGCGATCGGCAGCCAATCGATCGGCCCGCCCGAAGGCCGCCTCCGCGTGCGTCTGCCGAACGCCTCTTGCGACATCACGCTCCCGGTCGAGGCGTGGGACGAGACGGGACCGAAGCTCTGCGAGCGCGCGCTGCGCCGCCTCCACGGTCGCCCACGCTTTCGTCAGTGAAGCGTGAGCACGACGTTCGCTCGCGAGCGCGACGCGGTGCGACTCGCGGAGGACGCAACGTTCAGTCGCCGCGCGCGCGTGGGCTCCGCGGCTCGCGCGCACCGAAGCGAGTCGTGAGCATCGCCCCGAGCCCGAGCGACGCCACGATCACCCCGACCACGCCGCCGAGCACGGGCACCAGGGAGAGCAGGTAGAGCACGAGGATGCCGACGAAGAGCTGCGCGACCGGTCGGCTCGCGAGCGCCTCGAAGGGCAGCACGGCGCCGAGCACCGACGCGGTCACCGCGATGCCGCCGTAGACCGCGAGGAAGGTGCCGAGGGCGACCACCAACGCACCCGGGATCCCGATGAGCGTGATGAGCAGGACGATCGTCAGTACGACCGCGCCGACCATTCCGAAGAAACCGACCAAGGCCGTGCGACCCGGGCGCTCCACGATCACACGCGCGAGGTTCGCGTGACGCTCGCGGAACACGCCGAGGAAGAGCAACCCGAGCAAGAAGAGCAGCGAGTGCTTCACCGCCGACGAGAGCGCGCTGCGGATCCCGTCGTGCCGATCCAGATCGACCGACGCTTCGATCGGTCGCTGCTCGGTGCGCGCGCCGTCCTCGACGCGCAGCTCGCCGCCCGTCGTCCCGATGCGCCCCTGCACTTCGCCGCCGCGCCGCACGACCACGTCGCCGCCGGTCGCCATCAGGTCGCCACGCACGACCGCGCCCTCACGCACCTCGACGTCACCACCGAACGCGACGACGTTCTCCACGACCTCGCCCGCCACGTCGACGTCGCCGCCGAACGCCGACACCGATCGCACACGCTCGTCGGCGCGCACCTCGACGTCTCCGCCGAACGCACGGCGCTCGGGGAGCACCGGTGTTTCCGCGCGCGAAGGAATCGCGGACGGCGTGCTCGGGGTCGTCGCGCTCGCGGCGATCGTCGGCAGCACCGGCGGCGTGGGTACCGTCGTCGGTCCTGGCGGCGTCGTCGGTCCTGGCGGCGTCGGCGCAGCAGTCGGCACAGCCTCGGTCGGCGCAGCAGCCGGCATACGCACGAAGAGCGTCGACCCCTCGCGCCGCACCTCGTGCGCCTCGTCGAGCACGCCTCGCAACGCGTCGCGCACCGACACGCCGTGCGCACGCAGCGTCACGTTCGGATCGTCGTCGAGCCGCACCACCACGCCGAGCCCCGCCGCCTCCGCGATGCGACGGATCGCTTCGCTCCGCGGCGCGTCGACGACCTCCACGCTCACGGTCGTCGACTCCTCCGGCCACGCCCCTTCGAAGCGCTGCGCGTGCACCGCGCTCGCGCTCGCGACGATCAAGACCGCCGCGATCGGCGAGAGCCGCCGCGTGATCACGCGCGCCGGTACCAGCACGAGCGCGAGACCGATCGCGAGGCCGAGCCCGATCAGCGACCAGCCACCGGGGATCGCCTCCACGAGCCGATCGAGCGCTCCGAAGAGCGCGACCACGAGCTGCCCCCCGTCGAGCACCTGCCCCGCGGAGGGCAGCTCGATCGCCATCGGCAAGAGCACGAGCGTGGCCAGCACGCCGAGCGCGCTCCCCCACACGAGGCTCCGCCGCGAAGGCGCGGGCGGACACGCCGCGAGCGCGTGCGTGACCATCGCCTGCACGTCGACCTTCGGCACCGCGCTCTGCAACGCGATCCCCACGTCGATGCTGAGCGCCCGCGCCTGCGCGATCTTCGCGCGCCCCGCCTCGTCCTCCGCCAGCATCGCCGCGAGCACGGCGTCCGCGAGGTCTTCGCGTCCGTTTGCGAGCACCTCGAGCGCGAGCTCTTCTTCGGTGAGCGGCGCCAGCGCATCGAGCGCCTCGTCGTCCAACGCCGCGCGCGTGTCGAGCGAGGGCAGTCGCTCCTCCGACACTTCGCGCGTCGCGAGCTCGCGGTCCCGCAGCTCCTTCGGGTCGTGGCTCATGCGCCCACCTCCCCCGGCTCGAGCGCGGCGCGCAGGCGAGCACGCCCACGGTGCAACCACGTCATGACGGTCCCCTTCGGGATGGCGAGGGTCTCCGCGATCTCTTCGTACGACGCGCCGTGCACGTGGAAGAGCACGATCGCCGAGCGCATGCCTTCGGGCAAGGTCTCGAGCGCCTTGGCGACGTGGCCCGCGTCGATGCGCGCGAGCGCGAGCCGCTCGGGGCTCGGCTGCTCGTCGGGCTCTCGCTGCACACGCTCTTCGCCGTCGCGGTTGAAGGTGGCGCGCTCGAGCTTGCGACGACGCAGACGATCGCGGCAGACGTTGCGCGCCACCGTCAGCGCCCACGTACGGAAGCTGCCCTTCTCCGGCTCGAAACGATCGATGTGCAGCACCAACTTCTCGAGCGTGCGCTGCGCCGCGTCGGGCGCGTCGGTCTCACCGGCCACGAGGTGGCAGAGCTTGTAGACGTCCGCCGCGTGGCGACGGAGGAGCGCCTCGAGGGCTTCGCGATCGCCCGCCGTCGCACGCGCGGCGAGGACGTCGTCGGCGACGTCGTCGAGCGAAGCGACGGGGGCGGAGCTCATGAGCGAGAGGATGCCGGTGATCATCGTCCTGTGGAGCCCCTACGCGCGGGCTTCACGGTCGATGTCACCGGTCACGACTTTCCGTGCTCGGGCCGAGGGAGCGCGCTGGTGTTCCGTCTTGGCCGGCGGTTTCCCGTTCGAGCCCCGAGGAGCCAGCGTTCGGTGCGAGTCGGGCACTCGGCAAGAATGCTGGACCGATCCGCGCGTCACCTCGGAGGCTACGCTGGCGACTCCGGGCGCCGCGTGCGCTCGCGTCACGTCGTCGCTTTGGCGGTAGCGACCGCTGCGGCAACCTTGCATGCCTGAACGGCGCTGCGTCAGTCCTGCAACGGTGCGCGTGGCCATCACGCCACAGCGTGGCCGGATGGTGCGAGTCCTCAGGCGACGTGGGCGACCGCGTCCGCGGTCGAACGAACCGTGACGCCGCTGCCCGCGACCTGCATCGCGACGGTCTGCGCGAGCGCCATCATTCCGAAGCGGTCGGACGTGTTCCCGTCGAGGAGCACGGTGCCTTCGCCCTGCGCGACCATCGGCGCCACCAGCGCCTTGATCGCGAGCGAACGCGCCGAGAGCGAACGAGAATCTGCCGGTCCTGCGACCACGACCGCACGCGCCAGCTTCGCGTTCTGGGCCTCGAGCCCCGCGACGATGGAGCGCACGCGCATCGCCCAACGATCGACGGCTTCTCCCGGTTCCTGCACGACCACCATCACGTCCGGCGTGCCGGTCGCGAAGCGTTCGACCCACGACTCCCACGGGGAGCCGCGCTCGGCGACCACCAGGGAGACGGGGGTGGGTGTGCGGAAGAGATCCATCGTTCGATGATTCCGATGTCGTGGTCAGCAATCCTCGTGCCACGACCCTTTGCGTCAGGAAACCCCTGTCTCGGATTCAGGGATGGCCACCGTGAACGCCAGTCAGTCGCGCCCCGTGGCCACTCGAGGCGCCACGGAAGCTCAGACGCTCGAACACGCGCTACGTTCCAACTTTCCTTCGATGAGCGGCCCGCGCGGTTGGCGAGTCGGTCTGACGCCAGCCGCCCTCGACCACGGCTGCGCACGACCAGGGTGTCGAGGGGACGCGCCTCGGTGCGGCGCTCGTGCACGACCGGAATGCCACACCCACACGCTGCGTCCTCTACGTTGACCTTCGTGCGACACCTAGCCTGGCTGCCCGCGATTCTTGCGCTCGCGCTCCCGACGGGCGCATCCGCCGCGCCGCTGGCGACGGGCCCGGACGGTTGGCTCGCCACCTTCCGCGTCACGAGCACCGTCGAGCCCGACCCACGCACCTGCGAGACCTGTCGTGTGGTCGCGAGCGCGTCCGAGCGATTGGATCTCTCCCGGCTCGCGCGAAGTGCACGAACCGTCGATCTCTCCTTCGTCGCGCGCACCGCTCGTCCGACCGTGCTCCACCTCTTCGTCGGTCTGCGCGGCGAGCTCGAGGTCCTCGTCGACGGTCGTCCGCTCGCGCGCTTCACGCGTTGGGTCGACCGCGTGGACGAGCGGCACGTGGCGCTGCCGCTCACGGGCGAGCACGTCATCACGCTGCGCACGACGCGCATCGACGACGACGCGTGGACGCTGCGCGTGCGACTGCTCGACGAAGGCTTCACGCCCGGACCGGGCGACGTGAGCCTCGACGTCGGCCCGCTCTCGGAGGACGACGAACGCCGACTCGCACGCGAGGCCGTCTCCGTGCACGAGCGCCGCGAGCTGGCGGGGGTCGACCTGGTCGCGCTCACCGCGGGTCGCACAATCGCGCGGGCGAACGACGCACGCGCGAACAACGCACGCGCGAACGACGCACGCGCGAACGACCCACGGGCGAACCGCTCGGACGACGTCCGCACCGACGTGCCCGCGAACGAAGACGCGCTCCCCTTCGCCACGCCGATCGCACGGCTCACCATCGCGCCGATCGCGGGAGGCGTGGTCGCGCCGATCGCACTTCGCCTCGGAGACGTGACGCGTGGGCTCGACATCACCCGAGGCCGCTACGAACGTGTCGCGCTCGACGTCCCGATCGGCGCACGCGGTGGACTGCCGATCGACGTGCGCGTGGACGACTCGCCCCTCACCGTCGGCGCCGGGATCGCGCTCGATCGACCGCTGCTCGACGCGCTCGCCGAGCTCGCGCGTGCGCTCGACGCGCCGGAGTCGACGTCGCTCTCCCCGGTGTCGCGGGCGTCCGCGACGTGGCGCATGCGCGAAGCGCTGCGGGTGATCGACGTCGGCGATCCCGACGCGCGTTGGCGCGCTTGGCTCGCGAGCGAAGCGCGTGACGCGGCCCGTGCGATTCGGGCCGGCCGCGATCCCTTCGCGACTCGCGTGGGCTACCAACGCCTCGCGCACCCGAGCGCGCTCGACGGAACCCCACAGCCCTTCGAGCTCTTCGTGCCTCCCGGTCGCGCACCTCGCACCGGCTGGCCCGTGCTGATCACGCTGCACGGCTTCAAAGGCAACAACGGCGACTACTTCCGCAACACCTTCGGCCTGGAGCGCGACTGGCGAGGCGGCGAATCGCTCGACGATCACGGGCGAAACGGCGTTCCGCCGAGCGGCGCGTGGGGCGGCGTGGGGCCCGTGCCCACCCACGGACCGATGATCGTGATCGCGCCGGAAGCGCGCGGTCAGACCCACTACCGCCACGCGGGTGAGATCGACGTGCTCGAAGCGCTCGCCGCGGTGCGCGCACGTCATCCCGTCGATCCACGGCGGCTCTACGTCACGGGCGGCTCGATGGGCGGCACGGGCGCGATCTACCTGCCGTACCGAAACCCGGACCTGTTCGCCGCGAGCGCCGCCCTCGCCGGTTACCACGATCAGCGCGTCCGCCAGGACACCCACCACGAGGCGCTCACCGACGTCGAACGTTTCCTCGTCGCGGAGCGCAGCGACGTCGACTGGGCGCCGAACGGTCTGCACCTCCCCACGCTGCTCGTGCGCGGCACCCGCGATCGCCCGCTCGAATGGACCCGCGCGCTCGCGACGCGGCTGCGAGATCTGCGTTTCCCCTTCGAGCACCGAGAGCCCGCGCTCGGCCACAACGTGTGGACCGAGACCTACGCGAACGGCGCGATCTTCACGTGGCTCGGTCGTCACGCACGCGCCGCCACGCCGCATCACGTGCGCCTTCGGACGGGACGTGAGCGCACCGATCACGTGCATTGGATCCGCGACGTCGCGCGCGCCGCGCCCGATCGTTTCGCGGAGCTCGAAGCGCACGTCGGTGACACGCTCGTGGTGCTCATCACCCGCGACGTCGCCGCGCTCACGCTGGCGCCGCCGCACGAGCTCGTTCCGTCGCCGCTGCCCTTGCGCATCGACGGCGTCGAGCTCGGGGTGACGGTGCAGGGCGGCACGACGCTGGAGCTCGTGCGCGAGGGCGGCGCGTGGCGCGTCGGATCGCTCGATCGCAGCGGGCGAAAACACGCGGGCGTCTCGGGACCGATCCGCGACGTCTACCACGATCGCCTCGTCTTCGTGGTCGGCACGCTCGACCCGACGCAGACGTGGATGAACCGCCGCGTGGCCGAGCATTGGGCGCATCCGGTCGGCTGGGACACCGCGTATCCGATCGTCGACGACGTCGACGTCACGCCCGAGCAGATCGCGCACGCCACGCTGGTGCTGATCGGCGGACCGCGCAGCAACGACCTCGTCGCGCGTTGGCGGCGCGAGCTTCCGCTGCGCTTCGAGGGCGACGCGATCGTGGTGGGCGACGAACGCCACGAGGGTGCGGAGGTCGGCGCGGTGTTCGTGGCCCCGCACCCCGACGTCGACGGCCGCGCGGTGCTCGTGATCGCGGGCACGACGCCGCTCGGTACTTGGCGGGCGACCTTCCTCCCCGACCTGCTGCCAGACTACGTCGTCTTCGACGAACGAATCGAGAACGCGCGCGGCCAGTGGAGCTGCGGGGGCGCGCGACGCGACGACGGCAGCCCGAACTTCGCCGAGCCCGTGCCCTGCGCGTACCGCGCGCACGGCTTCTTCGGGATGCGCTGGGAGCTCGCCACGCCCGCGACGCGCTAGCGGCGTGACGGAGACCGCGTCCGTGACGGGGACAGCGTCGGGGACAGCGTCGGGGACAGCGTCGGAGACCGCGTCCGTGACGGGGACAGCGTCGGAGACCGCGTCCGTGACGGAGACCGCGTCCGTGACGGAGACCGCGTCCGTGCAGCGTCCGTGACGGAGCGTCGACACCGCGCGCTCAGGGTCGCAACGTCGCGTAGCGCAGCTCGGCGCGTTCCGGATCCCAATAGACCACGTGCGGTCGACGGTCCGCGCCGAGCACGAGGTCCATGCGGACCTCCTCCGGTGTCGCGGCGATACGCGCGATCTCGTCCACGAGCCACCGCAGCTCCCCGCCCACGAGCGTTTGCCGGTGGTACTGCAGCCACGTCTCTCCGGCGCTCGCGTCGGCGACCACGAGGTGCAACCGACCGAGCGCGTCGCTCTCGATCGCGAGCGGATGGCGTCCCGGGAGATCCGCGATCGAGACGTCCGGCAGGTAGCGTTCGATCGTCGGATCCGATCCGCCGCGGAAACGCGCGAGGCGCACGTCGCCGAGGCCGGCCGTCCAGTCGAGGTACGCCACCACGATCTCGTCGCCGACGAGGGCGAGATCGACCCCGACCCCCGAGGCGCGGTTCGCGACCGCTTGGTTGTCGAGCGTGCGTGCCGTCGACCACTCGGTCGCGCCCACCGCGTACGAAGGCGCGGAAGCCGCGAGCGTGATGCTCCACTGGAACGCGAGGTGCGCGACGCCGCCCTCGGAGGTCGCGAGCGCGACGCGGCCGGGGCCCCACAAACGCGGGTCACCATCGGTGCGGATGGTGACGCGCGGGGAGAAGCTGCCGTCCGCGCGCTCGCGCCGCGACGCGTTCGCGCCCGACTCGTCGTCGTGCCACGCGACCACCGCGCGTCCGTCCGAGTCCACTGCGACGTCGACCGCGCCCGACGGCCCCGCGCCGGTCGCGAGCGTCTGCACCGGCGACCACACGCCACCACGCAGCGTCCGGTAGCGGACCTCGTTGCCGAAGTCGGAGCGAAGCCAATACGCGAGGTGGTGTGTGTTCGGCGCTTCGGTCGCGAGCGCGAGCGCGACGCCGACGATCTCGCCGATCGCGGCCTCGGGCTCGATCGAGGGGCCCGCTGCGACTGCGAGCGAGCCTTCGTCGATCGTCAGCGTCCGAAGCACTCCGTAGTCCGGTCCTTCGAGCTCGTCGAACGCGACGACCAACGTTCCGTCGAGCGCGCGGGTGATCGCGACGTCGTCGATCTCGAAGGGCGACGCGATCGTGGAGACGCCGCGACCTCGGCACGCGCCCGTCGGCTCGCCTTCCAGCTCCGTCCAGCGCGTCGAGCACACGTCGTCGAGCGCGGTCGTGGTCGGCCCTGCATCCAGGCCGGCGTCGAGACCGGAGTCCACACCGAGGCTCGCGTCCTCGCCCGCGTCGCTCGTGCCCGCGTCGAGCGCGGCGTCGCTCGCGCCCGCATCGGTCGTGCCCGCGTCGATCCCCGAATCGCCCTTCTCCACCGAGAAGCGCGAGAGATCCGGCACACACGCGCTCGCCACGAGCGCCATCACCACACACACGCCCACCGACACGCGTCGCATCGCGAAGCTCACCTCGACACGCGTCACGAGCGGACCGGGACCTCGCGCCGCGGCGGACGCGGCGGTGGTGCGTTGGCGATGGCGTTCATCAGGAAAGGCGCCGCGTGCGCGATCAGATCGAGCTTCGGATCGAGCTGCTTGCCGAGCCCCTCCGCGACGAGCATCGCGAGGTTCACCACCGTGAACACCGGATCGACCTGCACCTTGTGCTTGCGCAGGATGTTCATCATCCCCGCGAGCACCTGGCTCGCCTCGAGCTCGTGCAGCGGCTTGCCGTGGAAGCTCTGGAAGTGCGCGAGCACGTCACGCTCGAAGGCCGCGTAGTCGATGTCCGGGCCGACGAAGGGCGCGTACGAGTAGAAGAGGCTCGCCGCGAGCTTTCCGTCGATCTGGGAGACCGCGACGAAGGTCTGGATCCACGGGCCACGCAGCTCGTCGTCGATCTCCGCCACGAGCCCGAGGTCGATCAGCACCACGCGACCGTCCGCGGTCAGCAGGATGTTGCCCGGGTGCAGATCCGCGTGAACGAAGCCGTCCTCGAAGACCATCTTCAGGATGCAGCGCAAGCCACGCGCCGCGAGCGCCACCCGATCGCCGCCGACCTTCTCCGGCTCGGTCGCGCGCACACCCTCGATGAACTCCATGCCGAGCACGCGCTCGGTGCAGAGCTCGTCGAAGAGCTTCGGCACCGCGATGCCTTCGTCGTCCGCGAAGTTCTCCGCGAACCGCCGGTTGTTCGCGGCTTCCAGACGAAAATCGAGCTGCCCGCGCATCGCCTCGCCGAAGCGCTCGACCGCGCCGGGGAGCGAGAGGAGCCGAATCGAAGGCACCACGCTCACGAGCTTCGCGCCCAGCATCAAGAGCACGAGGTCGCGCTCGACCTGCAAACGCGCGAGCGGGCGCTGCACCTTCAGCGCGACCTTCGTCCCATTCTCGAGCGTGGCGCGGTGCACCTGCGCGACCGAAGCCGCCGCGATGGGCGTCTCTTCGATCGAGACGAGCCGCGCGCGGGTGGTCGCATCGAGCTCCGCGTCGAGCACGCGCGCGATCTCCGCGAAGGACACCGGCGCGACCTGATCTTGCAGGCGCGAGAGCGGCTCGGTGATCCCCGGCCCCACGAGATCCGGACGCGTGGAGAGGATCTGCCCGAACTTCACGTAGGTCGCGCCGAGGCGCTGGAAGGTGCTCGCGAGCAGCTCGCCGCGCAGCCGCTCCACGCGCGCTTTGTCCGCGCGACCCATCGCGAGGCGACGCGCGAGATAGACCACGCCTGCGGCGAAGAAGACCCACGCCACGAGGAAGAAGCGGCCCGTCAGCATCACGGCTCGCATGACGGCCCCTTGGTAGCACGGCGGCGCTCGCGGCGCGCGCTCGTGACGCACGGCGCGCGCCGCGCACACCTGGCTTGGATCGCCCGCGGGGATGGGGCCGATGCTCGCCGTCGATGCACGCGATGCCCCTCGATGCGCCATGGGCCACCGACGTCGGAGCACGGCGCGCGACGGCGGACCCGCGAGTGACGCGCCCGAGCGTGGGTGCTACATGCCGCCGCTCATGCTGCGCGAGCACCTCAAGCGGCGCACCTTCGCCATCATCTCGCATCCGGACGCGGGCAAGACCACGCTGACGGAGAAGCTCCTCCTGTACGGAGGCGCGATCCACATGGCCGGTGCCGTCAAGTCCCGGAAGTCCAAGCGCTCCGCCACGTCCGACTGGATGGAGCTCGAGAAGCAGCGCGGTATCTCCGTCACGAGCTCGGTGCTCCAGTTCGAGTGGGACGGCCTGCGCTGGAACCTGCTCGACACCCCCGGTCACAACGACTTCTCCGAAGACACCTACCGCACGCTCACCGCGGCGGACTGCGCGATCATGATCCTCGACGCCGCCAAGGGCGTGGAGCCGCAGACGCGCAAGCTCTTCCACGTCTGCCGCATGCGCGGCATCCCGGTCGTCACCTTCATCAACAAGCTCGACCGCCCCGCGCGCGATCCCTTCGAGCTGATGAGCCAAGTCGAGGAGGTCCTCGGCATGCGCTCGGTGCCGTACACGTGGCCGATCGGCAGCGGCGATCTCTTCCAAGGCGTCTACGACCGCCACGGCAAGAAGGTCCTGCGCTTCGAGCGCGGCGACAAAGGCAACGCCTCCAAGGCCGAGGTGAAGATCGCGGACCTCGAGAGCGCCGAGGTCGACGCGCTGCTCGGCGCCGAGCCCGCGGAGCAGCTCCGGAGCGAGATCGAGCTGCTCGACGGCGCCGGCGAAGAGTGGAGCTTCGACAAGTTCCGCGCGGGCGAGCTCACGCCGGTCTTCTTCGGCTCCGCGCTCAACAGCTTCGGCATCGAGCCCTTCCTCAAGGCCTTCGAGGATCTCTGCCCCGTTCCGGGTCCTCGCCTCGACGCGGCCGGCAACGAGCTCTCGCCCGAGGACGATCGCTTCTCCTGCTTCGTCTTCAAGGTGCAGGCGAACATGGATCCCTCGCACCGCGATCGGATCGCCTTCGCGCGCATCGTGAGCGGCAAGTTCGAGGGCGGCATGCGCGTGCAGCACTACCGACTCGGCAAAGAGATCCGATTGAACCGCGCCGAGCAGTTCTTCGCGCAGGAGCGCGAGTCGATCCTCGAAGCCTACGCGGGCGACATCGTCGGCCTCTACGATCCCGGCCTCTTCCGCATCGGCGACACGCTCAGCACCAACGGCCCGATGAGCTTCGACGCGGTGCCGCGCTTCTCGCCCGAGCACTTCGGCCGCGTGGTCTTGCTCGATCCGCTCAAGCGCAAGCAGCTCCAGAAGGGCATCCACGAGCTCGCCGAAGAAGGCACCGTGCAGCTCTTCTCGGAGCCCGGCCGCGAGAAGGATCCGATCTGCGGCGTGGTCGGTCAGCTCCAGTTCGACGTGCTCACGTTCCGACTGCAGCACGAGTACGGCGCGAAGATCACCTTCGACCGCCTTCCCTTCCAGCACGCGCGCTGGATCGAGGGCACGACCCGGGTCGACGAGCTCCTCGCCGCCCGCATCCCCCTCGCGGTCCACGATCAGGACGGCGCGCTCGTCGCGCTCTTCCGCGACGACTGGGAGCTCGAGCGCGCGATCCGCGATCACGCGGAGTGGAAGTTCCTCGGGACCGCGCCGATCCGAGCGGGCATGGAGAAGTGAGCGCCTCTATGGCAGGGGCCGTCGCCGCTCACCTCAATCCGTGTTTCTTCGCGAGTCTGGCGAGATAGTTCCGGTCCAGCCCGGCTTCCGAAGCGGCGCGTGACAGGTTCCCTTCGTGGCGCGCGAGGAGCATCGCCACGTAGCGCGCCTCGAACGCATCCACGAGCTTCTCCTTCGCTTCCTTGAAGGGGAGCCCCGCCATCTCCTCGCCTTCCATCGGCACCGGCGGTGGCGGCACGCTTCCGCGTGCGGTCTGGCTCAGGAGCTGTTCCACCAGCCGCGCGAGCTCACGCACGTTGCCCTCGAAGGCGTGCGTCGCGAGCGGCGCGAGCTCCTCGGCGGACAACCCGAGATCCGGATGGCCGAGCCTCGCCGCGAGCTCCGCCACCAGCAGCGGCGCGTCCTCCCGACGCTCGCGCAGCGGCGGCATCACCACCCGCACCGCCGCGAGGTGGAAGTAGAGATCGCGCCGCAGGGCGCCTTCTTCGACGCGCTGCCGCAAATCCGCGCGGCTCGTTCCGATCACGCGCACGTCGAGCTCGCCGCGCTCGCGCCGATCGAGCATCGCGACGAGCGCGGCCGCCTGCGGCGCCGACAAACGCTCCAGCCGATCGAGCACCAGCGTTCCACCTTGCGCGCGCGCGACGTGTCCCTCGACATCGCTCGCCACCGAGAGATCGAGCACCACGAAGGGCCCCGCCGCGCGAACCGACGCGCGATGCACCGACTCCGCCGCTTCGCTCTTGCCGGTGCCCGCTTCGCCTTCGATCAAGAGCGGCGCGCTCGAGGCCGCCGCACCTTCGAGCAACCCGAACACGCGCCGCATCACCGCGCTCTGTCCGACCAACCCACCGAAACGCGTCGCTTCCGGCGGCGCCTCCGGCACCGGCACGTCGGCCGGCGTGAGCTCGATGCGGCTCTTGCCCACGCGGAGCTCCGCCGCGGGTGGAAGCACCGCGACCTCGATGCGCGACTCCCCCACGAACGTACCGTTCGTCGATCCCAGATCGCGCACGCGGATCCCGTCCGCGAGCAGCCCGAGCTCCGCGTGGAAACGCGACACCGTCGGATCTTCGATCGCCAGATCCGCGTCGGGATGGCTGCCGAGCACCATCGTGCCCTCTTCGAGCAGCGCCTCACGCCCACGCGACGGCCCGCTCACCACGCGCACCATCACGCGCCGCAGCACGATTTCGCCGCCTGCGCTCGTCGTCAGGAGCCCCGTCCGTACTTGGCTCATCGGAGGCCCTCGTTCGTCGGGTACCTCTTCGTCTGGCTCTCTCGGCTCATCGTCGACGCCGCCTCATCACCCCCGCCCCGATCCCGATCACCGCCACGATCCAGCCGCGTCCCTCGGCTCCGACCGCGCACCCGCTGACGCTCCCCGTGCGCGGGCCCGCGTCGGCCCCCGCGTCGCTCACTCCGGCGTCCATCGCTTCGGGCCACGGCCCGACCTCGAGCGTGCGCGGCGGCGGCGTGCAGACCTGCGATCCCTCGCCCGGCGTGAGGAACACGCTGCACCACACGTCGCTGCTCGGGACCCCGACGCAGAGCTTGCAGCCCGTCCGGTAGCCCGCGAGCGACGCGCGCACGACGTACTCGCGCACCGGCAGCGTGTACTCCCAGTACGCGCCCGACGTCAGCGTGCCGCCCTCCGCGACGAGCCGGCCGTCGAGCGACTCGACGCGGATCCGCGCGGCCGTCAGCACGCGCTCCGGCATGCCCTCGACACCGACGATCCCACGCAGACGTGTCTCCGCCCCGCCGCCACGATCGACGACCCCGAGGAACGCCGCCGTCGGTCGCGACTCCCCGTCGCTCGAAGGCACCGCGAGCGCGCTGCCCGACCAGAGCACCGACCACGCGCCCTGACCGCTGCGCAATCCGTGGTGCGCCCCCGCTTCGCGAAGCAGCGCGCCGAGCTCCGCGTCGGTGACCCCGAGGCGCGTGGGCCGATCGCCGAGCGCGACCACCGCGATCAAACGCCGGCCCGTCGCGTCGAGCCCAAGCCCGGTGCGAGACCGGCGCTCACAGCCACGCCCGGCGCATTCGACCGGCACTCCGTCTCGCAACACCGCCACGCCGCTGACGACGTCGTCCATCCACGTCTCCGCCGGCACGACTTGACGAGGGGGGACGAACACGCCGACCCCACGCGAGTCGAAGCCGATCAGCGCGTGGACACCGTCGTCGGTGGTGTCCGACCACACCTCGCCTTCGCCCACCGTGAGCCCCTCGGGCGCGTAGCTCGGGAAGTCGAAGTCTCCCGCTTGGACCGCGAGCCGCACCCCCGGGGTCTCCGCGACCCAGCGCTCGACCGTCCGCGCGCGCTCGCTCGGTCGCGACACCGCGAGCCCGAGGTCCGCAGTCGAGAGCTCGACCGAAACCCGCCAATGCTCCGCGTCCGCTTCGACGCATTGCTCGAGCGTCACGCCGACGAGTGGCGCCTCGCGTGTCTCGCAGGCCGCGAAGACCACGCGCGGCACCAAGAGCCCAATCAAGGCCGCGACGAGCGCCCGCACTCGGTCGAGAGTAGCAGCTACGTTCGCGTTCGTGGGCAGCACGATGCGGGGCGACCGACACCGACGCGCGATGCCGACGCGCGATGCCGACACGCGATGCCGACACGCGATGCCGACACGCGATGCCGACGCGCGATGCCGACGCGCGATGCCGACGCGCGATGCCGACGCGCGATGCCGACGCAAAAACGCCCGAGCGTGAGCCCGGGCGTTTTCGTCGAATTGGGAGGCTCCGTCGCGATCAGAGGTCGAGACCCGCGAGCGGGTCGTCCCCGCCCCCGCCGCTCATCGCGCTCGACATCGTGGACCCACCGGGACGCGGGCGGCGCACCGTGCTCCGACGCGGCGCGGACGTATCCGCCTGGGCCGCTGCCGCCGTCTCCGCGGTCTGCGCCGCGAGCCGCGCCGCTTCCTCCGCGCGACGACGCGCTTCCTCGGCCTCCGCGATCGCCTGTTGACGCGCTTCCGCCTGCGCCGCCGCTTCCGCCGCCGCGCGGTCCGCGCGCTCGCGCTCCAGGCGCGCGACCTCGGCCGCCCGCTCCTGCTCCGGCTTGATCACGCCGAAGTAGATGCCCGCGAACGCACCGACGAGCACCACCACGATGCCGGCGATGATGCCGGGGTGCATGCCCTTCTTCTCTTTGGCCTTGATCTCGACCATCTGGCGCTCGTGCGCGAGCAGGCGCTCCTGCTCGGCCGCGCGGGCCTTGGCCTCGGCCTCGAGGCGCAAGCGGAGCTCGCCCTCCTCCTTCTCGCGCTGCTTGCGCTCTTCCTCGGCGCGGACGCGGCGCTCCTCGGCGAGGCGCGCTTCTTCCTCGGCGCGGACCTTCGCTTCTTCTTCCTCGCGCTTGCGGCGCTCGGCCTCTTCGCGCTTGCGTCGCTCGTCTTCCTCCTTGCGGCGTCGATCTTCCTCCTCGTCGCGGATGCGATCCTCTTCGAGGTTCATCAGCTCCTTGAGGTTGAAGAGGACGGAGGATTCCTTCTGCTCGGACATCTCGGCGTGCTCCGTTGGGGAGGGCGCTCCGTGGAGGAGGGCTCTTGGGGGCAGGGCGGTAGGGCGACGCGCGAACGAACGAAATCCGCCGCGCGGAGTGGGCAAACTAGCAAGCGGCGAGCCCGGTCGTCAACCCTGGTCGGGAGCGCCAGGCGCGCGTCATCACAAGCGTTTCGAAGATTCAGCGCACGACGGCGGGTTGGCCGTCGCTCGTCATGGACCCTTCCGAGACGCGATCCTTGGGCAGGCGCCCGTAGTTTGCACACCGGGCGTCTTCCTCGAGGGGCTGTCGCCAGCCCCTCCCCCACCGGGGCGTGAAGCACCGATGGGGCCCTGAGGTTCCCTCGGTCTCGTTGACACGCACCGGAGGCTCGGATGCGTGCTCA